>Ga0207657_10002798_pt1 | contig 18783 bp, 15 predicted proteins | sample KBSC33metaG_FD_184316 | JGI IMG/M metagenome (GOLD analysis project Ga0207657, IMG submission 184316) | Corn rhizosphere microbial communities from Kellogg Biological Station, Michigan, USA - KBS C3-3 metaG (SPAdes) (version 2) | ecosystem: Host-associated > Plants > Roots > Rhizosphere > Soil ... | reverse complement strand
ATAGCTTCAGCAACCCAGCCTGCTCCACCTCACGGCGCAGGACTGCGGCAAAACGTCCCGTGACGTCGGCGGATTCCGCCAGAGTTCCACTCAGCTTCAGGTTAAAGCGCCGAAGCGCCACCTCCGCCAACCGGTGCGAGGAGTAGGTGGGGTCGAGCAGGTAGGAATACAGCATGGGATCATGCCGCACCCCGCGCAACGTGATGCCCTGGGGCTCGAAGGCGTGGATAGCCGCCTTGTAATCGTGGACGGCCTTGGGCACGCTCTCGTCTTCCAGCGCAGATCGCAGCCGCGCGCCTGCGGGTTCCTGCATCGAAACGGTTAGCGCCGTGCCCGCGGCCGCGGAAATTGCAACCATGCGCGCGGGGGCAGCCTCGGCAGGCGCAGCGGTCAGGGGCAGCATGCTTTCCTGAGGCTCGTCCGCTTCCACTTCATCCTCATCCGCGACGCCGCTGGATTCGGCCTCGATGGCCACAGCCAGCGCATTCCCGGCGGAGACTGCCTTCAGCACGGCTTCCACATCATCTGCAGATTTCGCCTCGCCGTAGTGTGCCTCGGTTACTTCCACGACCGGCAGTAGCTCTTTCAGAAGGGAGGTGAATTCCAGCTCGGTAAACAGTGCACGCAGAGCTTCGAGGTCGGGCTCGCCGGCACGCATGGCGTTCATATCAAGATCGACCGGCACATCGCAGTCGATGGTCGCCATGCGCTTGCTGAAGAGAACATTGTCGCGATTGTTCTGCAGCGATTCGCGGTAGGACTTTTTCTCGACTTCGGCGGCGCGGTCCAGCGCCTGTTCTACCGTTCCGAAGCGGCGAATGAGTTCGACCGAACCCTTGTCACCGATCCCCGGAGCGCCCGGGATATTGTCCACGGAGTCTCCACGCAGCGCCATGACATCGATGACGCGCTCCGGCGGCACGCCGAGAATCTCTTCCACCTTTTTCGCGTCACAGATCAGATTGTCCTTGGGCGGATTCAGCACCAGGACGCGATCGTTGACCAGTTGCAGCATGTCCTTGTCGCTCGAAACCACGTACACCAGGTACGATTGCGCCGCGGCTTTGCGGGCCAGAGTGCCGATCACGTCATCAGCTTCGTAGCCCGCCAGTTCGAGGATAGGAATGCGATAAGCCTCGAGCGCGCGCCGGATGTAGGGCACCTGCTGCACCAGTTCCGCCGGCATCTCGCTGCGATTGGCCTTATAGCCGTGATATTCAACTTCCTGGAAGGTCTGGGTCTTCAGGTCGAACCTGCGTACCTTGGTGACGGCCTCGGCTTCGGTATCACGGAAGGTGGGTGCGGCCACGTCGAATACCGCAGCCAGGTATTCTGGCGAAAAGTCCTCGCGCAATTTGCGCAGCATGTTGACGAAGACGTAGGTGGCCGCGGTAGGCAAGCCGGTCTTGGTGGTCATGCCGCGCTGCCGCGCCATGGCGTGGTAGGCGCGAAAGATGAAAGACATCGCATCCATGAGAAAGATGCGGCGGCCATCGGTGGCTGTCAGCCTGGGTGCAGCGGGTGCAGGCTTCGTCGCCGGAGCGCCTTCGGGTGGCGGAGTCGAGAGTTTTCTTCGCGGAGGCAAGAGCTAAGTCTAGCAGGACAGAGCGGGCAGCAACGGGCACCTGGCCTCAGCGCCGCCGCCCTGGATTCATTGCCGTTTTCCCATTCCTGATTGCCAGCTATCGCTTGTATCCGGATAACCAGTTGATAGATACCAGTTCTCTGTTGTCAGTTGGTGCTCTTCACCGGCTTGCCGTATTCGGTTTGATAGTGCAGTTTGATTACGCCGCATGTGCCCTGATCCTGCGAATAAACCACGCAGGTATCGAAGGGGCGGGAATAGACGTGCAGGCTCACCGCACGCTGGTTGAATTCACGGGGGTTGTACACCCGGTGCACCGGTTCCAGTGGGTCCACGGCGCAGGGTGTGCGCGGGTTCATTTCGACTGTGTCGGCGGTTTCGAGCTTGCAGGTACCCTGGTCGAGGTCCTGCGCAATCGTGCGGTAGTTTTCCACCCGCAAGCGCCCGATTGGGACCGCCATCCAGCAATTCTGCTCACGGTGGTTGTGCACCGAACTCGCCTGACCCACTTCCCAGCAGATGGCAATCAGTTCATAGAGCGGCGTCTTGTCAATCAGGTTGCGGGTATAGTGCTGGCGGTCCCAGGTCAGGTAGGGCGTCAGGGTGTCGGATGCAACCGGAGTGTTCTCCAGAAAACGAATGATCTGGTCGATCCGGCGGAAGGCCGGCTCGGGAAACTTTCTCAGCTCCGCGACAAAATCCTGGATTGGAACCGGCTTTGATATGGCTTGTGTTCCCATGGCTCACTCCTGCAAGGCCCAGTATATTCCTGGGATCGGTCACTCCAGAAACATGCAATCTCCGTAAGAATAGAACCGGTAGCCCTGGCCCACGGCATGGCGGTAGGCATCGAGCACGCGCTCACGGCCAGCGAACGCGCACACCAGCATGAGCAGAGTGGACTGCGGCAGATGAAAATTGGTCAGCATCGCGCCCACCACGCGGAACTCATGGCCGGGATAGATAAAGATATCGGCCTCGCCGCTGCCGGCCTGTATCCTTCGCGATTCCCGGGCGGAATATTCCAGCGTCCTGACCGTGGTCGTTCCTACCGCCACCACCCGCCGTCCGGAATCCAGAGCGCGATTGATCGCCGCAGCCGCGCCTGGGGAAATGGAATACGACTCGCGGTGCAGTTTGTGCTCTTCTACGCGCTCTTCGCGCACCGGTTGGAAGGTGCCTAACCCCACGTGCAGCGTCACTTCGGCGGTTTCAATGTCTCGCTCTTTCATCCCGGCAAGAATTCCTGGAGTGAAGTGCAGACCCGCCGTGGGCGCGGCCACCGAGCCCTTTTCCCGAGCATAGATGGTCTGGTAACGCTCCCGGTCAGCGGGAGCGTCGGGCCGATCAATATAAGGAGGAAGCGGGATATGGCCGATGCTTTCGACCGCGGCAAAGAAATCCGGCACGGCAGCGAAGCGGATGCGGCGCTCTCCAAAACTGCCTCGGGCCACGACTTCCGCCTGTAATTCGTCGTGCTCGCCGAAAAACAGATGCTCTCCCGCGCCGATTTTTCGCCCAGGCCGCACCAGGCACTCCCACTCGTTGGGCTCGCTCGAAACCTGCCGGGTCAGGAGGACCTCGATTCTGCCCCGCAAAAAATCGCGTGCAGCCGGGTTCTTTGCACTGAGCGGCTGCGCTTTCACACCACCTCTCCTGCCATACAGGCGCGCGGGGAAGACGCGCGTATTGTTGAACACGACCAGATCGCCCGCTCGCAGCAGGTCGGGAAAGTCCCGGAATTTTTCGTCGCTCACTCCTTCAGCAGCCCGATTCAGATGCAGCAACCGCGACGCTGCCCGGTCGGACAAAGGTTCCTGGGCGATGAGTTCTTCAGGAAGTGAATAATTGAAATCGGAAATCAGCACTGGGCTTGATTATAGGATTTTTTCTGTTTTCATCCGAAAGCAGGACAGGGTGGGCTCATGCAAGAATGTAATAGTGTGTAAACGGCGTTGTAACCGCCAACGTGGTTGAGTTAACATACGCGGAAACAGCTGGGGCTTGCGGTCCAACTTTCCGAAAACGATGTCCAGCGAACGTCAACATCGGCGCGAAATCGTCCTCTTTGGCAGGGCCCTGCACGAGCGCGGCTACGTAGCCGCAATGGACGGCAATCTCTCCGTGCGCCTCGACCAGCGCCGCATCCTCGCCACTCCAACCTCCATGTGCAAGAGCATGATGAAGCCTTCGGACCTGGTCATCGTGGACATGGAGGGCCGCCGTCTGGAGGGACGCCGCGACGTCTCCAGCGAAATCGCCATGCACCTGCTGATTTACAGGTTGCGGCCGGATGTGCAGGGCGTGGTGCATGCCCACCCGCCCACCGCCACCGGCTTCGCCGCAGCCGGCATGGCGCTCAATCAACCGCTGGTATGCGAGGTGGTGATCGGGCTGGGCTCGATCCCGCTGGCCAAATACGGCACGCCGGGAACGCCCGAGCTTACCGCTGCGCTCGAACCCCTGGTTCCCCAGTACGATGCCATTCTCATGTCGAACCACGGCGTGGTCGCGTATGGCGCCGACCTGCATCAGGCCTACATGAAGATGGAAACCGTCGAGCACTTTGCCCAGATCGCGCTGGTCACCCACCTGCTCGGACGCCAGCAACCCCTGGGCAGCGAGGAACTGGGAAAGTTGATGGCGGCGCGCAGCAAATATCAGGGATCAAGGTCAGCCGCGTCCCTGCCCCTGGCCGTTCCCTATGCCGGCGACACTGATGACCGCCCGCAACCCGTTGCCCGACCTTCCCGGCGAGTACGTCACCGGTAGGGTCTGGATGTAGGTCGTGTGTGTGGTCGTGTGTGTGGTCGCGGGCGACTCACCCGCGAGACAGCTTCCAGTCAGAGGAACCGTGAGCGGCTCTCAGCGGTGTTCCTCGCTGCCTGCAGGCGGGTCGTCCCCTTCAATCGCTATCAATTGACCTGGATCCGGCTTAAAAGCCGCGGGCGGGTCGCCCGCGCCCACACAACCACACCACCAGCGAACTCCTACTCTCCACCGATTCGGAAGCGCATTCCGGCGCGGACATTGGCTCCCAGCGCCGGATATCCCACGACTTCCTGATAGGCCTTGTCCACGGCATTCTCGAGATTTACATAGGCCGTGATGCGGGAAGTGAAGGCATACCATCCGCCGAGATCCACGCGAGCGTACCCGGCCGCGTGGTTGATGCCGTAGCCGAGGAAATCCGAATCGGCGCGCCTCCCGATGAAACTTCCGCCCAGATTTGCTCCCCAGCGGGTGCTCAGGTAAGTCAGCAGCAAACTTCCCGAATGCTTGGGACGTCGGATCAGCGGCTGGCCCGGCCCGAGCAGCGGATCGAAAGCAAACGGCTGCTCCAGAATCTGCGTCGAAGTGTAGGTGTAGGAGCCGTCGAGCGACAGCTTCGCCAGCGGACGTCCGTGAAACTCCACCTCCGCCCCGTGCGCCAATGCCTCATTCACATTGACATACTGACCGCAGAAGGCGCTGGGTGGCGGACAGGCGGTCCCGGTCAGGAAGTTGAAATCGATCTTGTCACGAAACAGGCCGTTGAAGTACGTAGCTGTCAACGAGTAATCCCGGGAAAACTTCTGTTCCACGCCAGCTTCGAAGGAGCGCGCCTTCTCCGGCTGGAGGTCTGGATTGGGAATCACCGGAAAGCCGCCGCCATTCCCGAATGACTGGGCGAAGCTGGGCTCCTTGATACCGGTAGCGTAGCTGAAGCGGAAGCGCGTGCCGGAAAAGAAATTCCCGCCGCGCAGCGCCGTGAAGCCCAGCGCAATTCGCGGCACAACCTTATTTCCAAAACTTTGGTTGTGGACAAAGCGGGCCCCAGCCACTACGGAAAGCCGTCCGAGGGTCAGAAGCTGTTGTCCGTAAACCGCATGATTCAAGCGCACGCCGTGACTCAGAGAATCCGGAAGGCTGCCGGTGGTCCCGTTCTCATCCTCGAACTCATATCCCACCGTGGTCCGGGCCCAGCTTCGTTCCGTGTAGTCGCCCTGATAGTCGAAGCCGGCGCGGTTGATGTTGGTGATGGCGTGGAAGGGAGTATCGATCTGGTTGCCGAAGGGATCCACGCGGCCGGGCTGATTGACGGGTTGAATATTCGTGCGGTGCAGGGCGTACTCAAAGCCGGTTAAGCGATGCTGCCAGCGCGACGGCCCTGCTATCGTTAACTCCACGCTGGCCAGCAGGTTGTTCTGCCGCGCGCGCTGGTCTAAGTCCGGCGGCAGGATGGGGTCGCCGTTGAAATTCCAGTAGCTCTGCACCCCGGTAGCGCTGTTGGAATGGCGCGCGCGCAGGCGCAAGACCGCCCAGTCGGTCAACCTCACGCCGACGTTCCCGCCCTGCAGTGAGTTTGAGTAATCGTCGTTCGGACCCTGCCCCATGGTGTTGAACTGATCGCCGAACAGGTTGTAATCGAAGCGGCCATTGGCGCCCGCCAGCGACGCATAGCCATTCGCCGTGCCCAGATTTCCGCCGTCGGCGCCGAAACGCAGCTCAGGAACCGGCGTGCTTCCAGTGCGGGTAAAAACTTGCACCACACTGGTCATGGCATCGGAGCCGTACAACGTGCTTTGAGAGCCGCGGACAAACTCCAGGCGGTCAGCGCCGGTCAGCGGAAGCACGCCGAAGTCGAAGATTCCTCCGGGGTCGTTGGCCGGAACTCCGTCCACAATTACCTTGTTGTACGTGGACTCGCCGCCGCGAACGAACAATGACGACAGCCCGCCACGCTGCCCGGCTGAACTCACCACCGCGCCGGGAAGAAAATGCAGGGCATCGTCGGCCGCTACCGGGCGCATGACTTCCAGTTGTCCTGCGCTCAGGACTTCCACGTCGGCCCCGCCTGCGCTGCTGGGAACCAGAGTGCGGGTAGCGCTTACAGTCACGGTTTCGGTAGCTGGAGCCAGCCCGAGGCTCACGGTAATAGTTTCCGAGTTGGACGCGGAAATGTCAGTGTTTGCGACCGCGAACCCCGCGGCCAGTATCCGCACCCGGTATGAAGCTGCTGCGGTTCCCCGAAACACAGCCACGCCCTCAGCGGATGTGGTCGCAATGGCGGCCGGAGTCGAGGAATCGACGGGAAACAATTCAACTTGCGCCCCAGCCACCGCCGCCGATTGGGGATCAACAACATGGATTGTGAAATCGGCGGCCGACGCCGCTGCCAGCAGGAATAAAACCGAAACGCAAATCTTGAAGAACCGCATGCACTCCTCCTTTGTCACGCGAAAGGGGTTGGTGTGGACGGTTCACGCCGGTCTCCTGGCTTGCGAGTAAGGACGAAATGCGGACTGTCGATCTTCCCAGTCCACGTAGGGGCAGGTGTCTCACCTGCCCGGCCGAGCTCAGCTCGGCTTTCCGGACGTCCGATGAATACAACCGGCCTTCCCGGGCTTCCCCAGTGACCGGCTGCGATTTCCTCGCTTACAGTTGCGCGGCAGCGCGGGATTCTCACCCGCTTCCCTCCTCGTCAGAATGACAAGGTTGCGCGAACCAAAGAAGTTGTGAAAGAGCAAACTGATTACGGTTTCGAAAATCTACTCCGCTCACGGCAGTGAAGTCAATCGGCACAAGATGGCGCCGGTGTGGCGCGGGCGCCCTCGCCCGCGGCTTTTGACTCTGGTCCTCCCTATCTGGAAACTCGGTGCGCGCCCAGTGCCTGGAAACCTAGTAACCCTCTGGATGGGTTATTCCAACCGGCCTGCTTGTTGAGAACAGCGCAAGCGGCGTGGCCGCGGTCCGGCCGCTCGCGGGCGATGGCGCCCGCGCCACACCACACAAAATCTAGTGCCCGCGATGCAGATGCTCCTTGATCCATTGCAACGCGCGAGTCGGCTGCAATTGTTGCGAATGATTTCCGTACCACAGCACCAGCCCGCCCATGCCGAGCAGGAGGAGCATCACGGCATTCAGCACCCAGCGGCGGCGATGTCCGGACTGGGCGACGGCCGCGGGCAGGTTGGAAGCAGTCAGAGCGGTCTCAGGGGCCGCCGCTGCGGCGACGGGCGTGGCTCGTCGTGCCCGGAAGCTGGCCAGTACCAATAGTGCATTGGTGATCAGGATGACAGCGAACGCCAGTCCTGGGACAAACGCGAGTCCGCTGCCGCGCTCGCGCGCCACCTCGATAGCCAGGACTACCGTGATCAGTCCTCTGGGCAGCACCCAGAAAATTAGTTCCCGGTTGTGCTCTTCAATTCCCCGCCACGCCCAGCGGCTGGAATGAATGGCCAGCCAACGCGCCAGAAATAGGGACCCCAGCGTACCCACCATGAGCAGAGGATGCTCGCGAAAGACTCCCAACTCCGCCACCGCGCCGATCAGCACAAAAAAGAAGGTGCGCACCAGGAACGCCAGTTCGGAGTGAAACGTAAGCAAGGCCTGTTGTGACTCGGCCATTTGCGCGACTGGCAGAGTCAATCCCAGGCCGGGATCGACGCCGGGGAAATTTGAAAGCGTCAGGCCAAAGCCCAGGACCGCGATCAGACCGTTCGCGCCCAACGCTTCCATTCCGGCATAAAGGACGAGAACAATCGAGAAGGTCAGCACTTGCCAGAAACGCTGTTCGGAGAGCACGTGCAACAGTCGCGACCACAGAATGCCTCCCGGGATAGCGAACAGCAGCGCAATTCCGACTTGATTCCCCAAGCCGTGCACCAGCCCTTGCGCGACTGCCCCACCCTGGCTGCGCATGTCGAGAAGCAGCCCGACCGTGAGCACGGCCAGCACATCTCCCCACGCCGCTTCCAGCATCAGCGTGACTCGGACCGGTTCTTCCGCCTGCAATTGCTGCAACACCGGCAACACCACGGTGCTGCTGGTGCAGCCCAGTACGGCCCCCACCAGCAGGCCGTCTGTCCACGACAGACCGAGACCTTTGGCGACGATCACCGCAACCAGCACCATGCTGAAAATGTAGGCCAGCGTGGCCAGCAGAAAGCTGCCGGGAAAATGTTTCAGGGTGTCGCGAAGATTGAGCTCCAGACCGCCTTCGAACAGCACCAGAATGATGGCCAGGGTTCCCAGCAGATTCGTGGTCTGGGCCAGCGTGCCGCGTTGCACCAGGCCCAGCACCGGCCCGAGCAGAACGCCCAGCATCATCAGCACCAGCACGTCCGGGATTCGCGTCAGTCCAAAGACGCGGTTGGCCAGAAAGGCCACCACCAGCAGACCGCCGACCAATCCCAGAACTAACGCTGCGGACATTCCTGCTCCATCGTCCTACGGGACCATTTGCTTCAAGGGTGTGATCGGGAATGTTGCCCAGACCGAACCTGACCGGGACATCTTATCGCGTGCTACTCTCGTCCTCCGGGCTAAAAATCACAAAGGAGAACTCGGACTGGCGACCGCTGAACAACTCGTGCCCGTGGGCTTCAGCCTGGCTGCGGCGTTATGCTGGGGCACCAGCGACTTCAGCGGCGGCTACGCTTCCCGGCGCTCCGATTCCTTTCTGGTGACCGCACTCTCGCACGCCGGCGGCTTCGTCCTGATGCTCACGCTGGCGCTGATCATGCGCCCCGATCTGCCTTCACGTTCGAGCCAGCTCTGGGCCGCCGCGGCTGGAGCGTTGGGTGGGGTAGCCCTGCTCCTGTTTTATCGCGCGCTCTCGCAGGGCATGGGACTGGCCGCCCCCGTGGCCGCCGTTCTCGGGGCTGCCATCCCGGCCGCGTTCACTATGACCACGCACGGACCACCGGGTAAGCTTGGCCTCGCCGGCTTCCTGCTGGCTGGGCTGGGCATCTGGCTGATCTCGCGTCCCGACGGCTCCGGTAATTCTGGCGGCGTTTTCATCGCAGCCTTGGCCGGAATCGGTTTTGCCGGATTCTTCATCTGCATCAGCCGCACCGGCGACAGTTCTCCGGTCTGGTCGGCTGTGTTTTCCCGCGTGGCTTCCTTGCTGCTGGTGGGGACCATCGCGCTGTCCCGCCCGCGCAAAGGGCTGCTGCTCCGCGCGGATGCAACCATCGCGATCTTCGCTGGATGTCTGGATGTCACCGGCACCGCACTCTTCATTCGGGCCAATCAGACGGGGAGGCTGGATTCGGTGGTGGTTCTGTCCTCGCTTTATCCAGCCCTGACCGTCCTGCTGGCCCGCTTCTTTCTCAAAGAACAGTTCACCGGCTGGAAAACGGCCGGCATCCTCGCCGCCGTGGCGGCGGTGCCGCTGATCGCGCTGCAGTAAAAAAGCGACTGAACTCACGTGGGGACAGCCGTCCTCGGCTGTCCGGTCGAGCGAAGCCTCGACAGTTGTGGGCGGTTGCGGACTAGATTGTCGCGAACCAGCAGCGAGGCTTCGCTCCGCCGGACAGCCGAGGGCGGCTGTCCCCACGTGGGCTGTTATAATCAACAATTGCGCTCATGCCTACGAAGCGTCTGATTCGCTCCACCACAGTCCTTTCGGTCCGCCGCAACGGCACCGTCGTCATGGCCGGTGACGGCCAGGTCACGCTCGGCGAAGGCGTCATCAAGCACTCCGCCAAGAAGATCCGCCGGCTTTACCAGGACAAAATCCTGGCTGGATTTGCCGGCTCCACCGCCGACGCCTTCACCCTGTTCAGCCGCTTTGAATCAAAGCTGGAGCAATATCACGGCAACCTGGGACGAGGCGCGGTCGAACTGGCCAAAGACTGGCGCACCGACAAGTTTTTGCGCCATCTGGAAGCCCTGCTGTTGGTCTCGGACAAAGATCAGACGTTCCTGCTGAGCGGCCAAGGCGATGTGATTGAGCCCGACGGCGGCATTGCCGCCATCGGCAGCGGCGGCCCCTACGCCCAGGCAGCCGCCCAGGCCCTGGCCGACCACACCCAGCTGACGGCCCGCCAGATTGCCGAAGAAGCAATGAAGATTGCAGGCAAAATGTGCATCTATACTAATGACAAGGTGACGATTGAAGAACTCTAAGCGCGGACGTCGGACGTCAGACCTCGGACGTCAGCAATTCGTTGCCGAGGTCTGACGCCCGAGGTCCGAAGTCCGATTTATGGCTATCTACCTACCCGCTGCCGCTGAAGAAGAACAGATCGCGCTCGACGAACTCACTCCGCGTGAAATTGTCGCCGAACTGGACAAGCACGTTGTGGGTCAAAAGGACGCCAAGCGCGCCGTCGCCATTGCTCTGCGCAATCGCATGCGCCGCCAGAAACTCACCCCTGACCTGGCGGAAGAAGTCATTCCTAAAAACATCATCATGATCGGCCCTACTGGTGTGGGAAAGACGGAAATCGCGCGCCGACTGGCCAAGCTCGCCAACTCGCCATTTCTGAAAGTGGAGGCTTCGAAGTTTACCGAGGTCGGCTACGTTGGGCGCGACGTTGAGTCCATGATCCGCGACCTGGTCGAGATCGCCATCGAGATGGTGCGCGAAGAAAAGCTGGAAGACGTCTCCGACAAGGCCGAGCTCAATGCCGAAGAACGCCTGCTGGACATTCTGCTTCCTCCTCCTGCTCCCCGCCCCGCCGAGGGATCCACAGGCGGCATGGTGCTCGAAGGGACATCGGCTTCTTCCAGCCATGAGTCGCAAAGCCGCACCCGCGAGAAACTTCGCCAGCAATTGCGCGAAGGCAAGCTCGACGACCGCACCGTCGAGATCGATGTGCGCGAGCGCAATTTCCCGTCCTTCGAAATCATCTCCAACCAGGGTGTTGAAGAGATGGACGTCAACATCAAGGATATGCTGCCCAACATCTTTGGGCAGCGCACCAAGAAGCGGAAGATGAAGGTCAACGAGGCCTTCGAGTACCTGATCCAGGAAGAAGAGCAGCGCCTGATCGACATGGACCAGGTCACCCGCATGGCCATTGATCGCGTGGAGGATGCCGGCATCATTTTCCTCGACGAAATCGACAAGATCGCCGGTCGCGAAAGCGGCCACGGCCCTGATGTCTCCCGCGAAGGCGTGCAGCGCGACATCCTGCCCATCGTCGAAGGCACCACGGTCAACACCCGCTACGGCATGGTGCGCACCGACCACATCCTGTTCATCGCCGCCGGCGCCTTCCACGTCTCCAAACCCAGCGATCTGATTCCCGAATTGCAGGGCCGCTTCCCCATCCGGGTGGAGCTGCAATCGCTGACCATGGAAGATTTCATCCGCATCCTGACTGAACCCAAATCTTCACTGGTGAAACAGTACGTGGCCTTGATGGAAACCGAAGGCGTAAAGCTGGAATTCACCCGCGAGGCCCAGGAAGAAATCGCGCGCTACGCCTTCCGCGTGAACGAAGGCACGGAAGACATCGGCGCCCGCCGCCTGCACACCATCATGGAGCGCGTCCTCGATGAAATCAGCTTCGACGCCCCGGACAAAAAAGGCGAGCACATTAAAGTAGACGCCGACTACGTGCGCAAGATGCTGGCTGACATCGTGAAAGACCAGGATTTGTCCCGGTACATCCTGTAAGGCGCGGGGGGAGGCGGGCGAGTCGTCCGCCACCACACCGCCAAACCCAATCCAATTCCCACATTGGAATCCCGCGTTGCCCATGTGGCCGCGGGCGACTCGCCCGCGTCTTGTTTCATGCTAATTTCAGCCATGCAGCGACGTTACAATTATCGAGGACGTTATCTGCCTCACATCCAGAAAGACAATAAAGCCCTCTTCATTACATTCGCCACCCATCGACGCTGGCATCTCCCCGATCTTGCCCGTGACCTCGCTCTCGAAGCCTGCATTCATGTCCACAGCAAGAAATGCATTCTGCATGCTGCCGTCGTGATGCCGGACCACGTCCACCTCATCCTCACGCCGCTCGCCGACGAAGACGGCTCCTTTTCGATTCCGCAGATCATGCACTCGATAAAGAGTGAGTCTGCTCACCGCATAAATAAGGCTCTCGAACGAAGAGGCAAGGTCTGGCAGGACGAGTCTTTCGATCACGTGCTTCGGGGGGACGAAAGCCTTGCTAACAGGATGGCATACTTGCTGGAAAATCCGGTGAGAGCCGGCTTGGTGAAGGACCCCGCTGACTATCGTTGGCTGTGGCGGCAGCCCGAACCCTTGCTTCAGACAGCATAATTCCCGCGGGCGAGTCGCCCGCGGCCACACAATCAACCCCAGAATCCGGACTGATGTTCTGCTATCCTTTCCCGCAGCAAACATGAAGTCCATCGACCGGCAACGGATCAGATCCCTCATGCAGCGCGAGCAGCAGCGCTTCGTGAACGAGCGTCCCAAGTCCAAGGCGCTCTTCGAGCGCGCCGGCAAGTCGCTCCTCGGCGGCGTGCCCATGAACTGGATGATCAAGTGGGCCGGCGCTTTCCCGCCTTTCGTCCGCGAGGCCCAGGGCGCGCACTTCTACGATGTGGACGGGCACCGCTACATCGATTTTTGCCTGGGCGACACCGGCGCCATGACCGGGCACTCTCCCTTCGCCACGGTAAAAGCCGTGGAAGACCAGGTGAAGCGCGGCATCACCCTGATGCTGCCCACGGAAGATTCGATTTTCGTCGCGGAAGAATTGCAGCAGCGTTTCGGGCTGCCCTACTGGCAATTCGCTCTGACTGCAACCGACGCCAACCGCTTCGCCATCCGCCTGGCGCGCCAGATCACAAAACGTCCCAGGATTCTGGTCTTCAACTGGTGTTATCACGGCACCGTGGACGAAAGCTTCATCACCCTGAAAGACGGTGTTGCGCAAGCTCGTCGCGGCAACATCGGGCCGCCCGTCGATCCCGCGGTCACCACCAGGGTGGTCGAATTCAACGACCTCGCTGCGCTGCAGCAGGCGCTGGCCGCGGGCGATGTCGCCTGCGTGCTGGCCGAACCGGTCATGACCAACGTCGGAATCGTTCACCCCGAAACCGGCTACCATAAAGCATTGCGCGAGCTCACCCGAAAATCCGGCACATTGCTGATCATCGACGAGACCCACACCATCTGTGCCGGACCGGGTGGCTATACCCGGGCCGAAAATCTCGATCCTGACTTCTTCATCTTCGGGAAGGCCATTGCCGGCGGCGTTCCGGGCGCGGCTTACGGGTTTACCCAGGAAGTCGCGAAATGCATCTCCGATGGCCAGAACCTGGAAGACTGCGACACCGGAGGAATTGGCGGGACGCTGGCCGGCAATGCCCTTTCGCTCGCCGCCATGCGGGCCACCCTGACCAAGGTGTTGACCAGGGAAGCCTTCCCCCGCATGATCTCCGCGGCCGAGCGCTGGACGGCTGGAGTCGAGAAAGCGATCACCGAATTCTCCCTGCCCTGGCACGTAACCCGGCTCGGTTGCCGCGCCGAATATCAGTTCTCGCCCACCCGTCCGAAAAACGGCACCCAGGCCCATGACGCCATGGACTTCGAGTTGGAGCGACTGATGCATCTCTACGCCATGAATCGCGGAATCCTGCTCACGCCCTTCCACAACATGGCCCTGATGTCGCCTCAGGCCGATCCAGAAGATGTCGATCAACACACCCGCGTCTTTCGCGAAGCGGTCAAGGAGTTGGTGGCATAGCTCCTGGGTGGACGATTCCCGGATGGGTCGGATACTGTTGTCCGCCGCCTTTGCCTCTGATTTTCCCGTGCTTTCAAGTTGTTGTCGGGGCCAAGAGGCAACATCACCGGACCAACCCACCAGGCACGAAGAAACTCTTGTCCCTCTGTTAACCTGTTGGTTCGCACGATGAAGCGATCCGACTGGAACATTCTGATCTGCGTGTTGAGCTGCGCTGCGTACGTTTCCTGTGGCGCTCCGGGTGTCCCTATCCCGCCTTCGCTTGAACTGGCCAAGCCGGTCAACGATCTGCGCGCAGCGCGCAAGGGCGATAAGGTGTACCTGGCCTGGACCGTGCCCTCGAGGACGGTGGACCGCCAGTCCGTGCACCATCCGGGAGCCACCCGCATCTGCCGCAGCCTGACTGTGCCCGTCGCCGATTGTAAGAATCCGGTGGCGGAAGTTCCGCCCGGCCCCCTGCCTGCTGTTGGATCAAACAGATCAAACTCGCCAGCCCCGAAAGTTGAGGCCAGCTACACCGATGTACTGCCCGAGTCGCTGCAAGAGCAAGATCCCACCGGCACGATCAGCTACGCGGTGTCAGTGCAGAACCAAAGCGGACGCAGCGCCGGACTGTCCAACCAGGTGCAGGTCCCGTCCGCGCCGACGCTGCCCCCGCCAGGTCATTTCCGCTCCCAGTTGAAGTATGACGGCGTGCTGCTCTCGTGGGATTGTCCCCCGGCCCCGCCAGCTTCAGCCCAGATCACGTACAAGCTGCGCATTTATCGCCGCGAGCAGGGAAAGCAGACCGACACCAGAGTCAGTGATGCCGGCCTCCCGGACTGTTCCTCAACCCAACCGGTCAGCACGTTGCCCGAATTTCTTGACCAGACCGTCGAGTGGGAAAAGCATTACGACTACCGCGCCACGCTGGTAACGGTTGTTTCCGGACCTGGCAAGCCCGAAGTGGAAGTGGAAGGCGATGACACTCCGGCAGCCCAGGTCTTCGCCCACGATGTCTTTCCCCCCGCCGTGCCCAGCGGACTGCAGGCGGTTTTCTCAGGAGTAGGCCAGTCTCCATTCGTCGATCTGGTATGGTCACCCAACACCGAAGCCGACCTTGCTGGTTACAACATCTTTCGCCACGAAGCCGGGGGGGAACCGGCCAGGCTCAACTCCGAACCGGTGAAGGCCCCGGCCTTCCGCGACCCGAACGTACAACCGGGCAGGAAATATTTCTACTCTGTCTCCGCGGTGGACGAGCGCAACAACCAAAGCCCGAGGTCAGAAGAGGCCAGCGAGCAGGTACCCTAGAAGCTTTCAGCAACACGGAACGCTGAGAACTGGGAACTAAGAACTGACATCTGATTGCCGGCAAAAAGAGAGCCCGATGAAATACTGTCGTTTCCATTTAGACAACCAACCTCACTATGGTCTGGTCGAATCCGTAGGCGGCCAGGAACAAATCACCCGTATTTTTCTGAAGCCGCCGCAAAACGCGGGTGGAGACCTGGAAGACGTTCCCACGCGCCGCATGGAGCATCTTGCGCTGGCGGAAGCCGAACTGCTCGCGCCGGTCTGTCCCTCGAAGATCGTTTGCGTGGGCCGCAACTATCGCGAGCACGCCGCCGAACTGGGCAACGAAGTTCCCACCGAGCCCCTGATCTTCCTCAAGCCGCCCTCTTCACTGCTGGCCCCCGGGGCTCAGGTCCGCCGGCCCCGGATCGCCGAGCGCGTGGACCACGAAGGCGAACTCGGCGTAGTGATCGCAAAAAAGTGCTACCAGTTGGCCGACGATGAAGATGTTCGTCCCTACGTTCTGGGCTACACCTGTGTGAATGACGTGACCGCGCGCGACCTGCAAAAGAAAGACGGCCAGTGGACCCGCGCCAAGGGCTTCGACACCTTTTGTCCGGTCGGCCCGCTGGTTACGAACGAAATCGATCCCTGGGCAGGGATTGCCGTGGAAACCAGGGTCAACGGCGTGGTCCGTCAGCAGGGCAACACGCGCGATTTCATCTTCCCCGTCGATGTCGTCATCCGCTACATCTCCCAGGTTATGACTCTGCTGCCCGGAGACCTGATTCCTACCGGGACGCCGCAGGGCGTCGGCCCAGCGCTCGCGGGAGAAACCATGGAAGTCATGGTGGAAGGAATAGGAACGCTCAGCAATCCGGTGGTCTGAATGGGGCGCGGGCGTCCACGCTCACGCGCTTTTGGAATCACTACAGACCACGGGCAGCCCGGAGTAGCGCCGCCGTCCCGGCGGCTGTCGTGGGGGCGTCCCGCCCGCACCGCTGAGGGCGAGACGCCCTCAGGACAGCCGGCAAGATGCCGGCGCTACAAAACCGCACGAGCGGGACGCTCGCGCCTACATCGAGACTTCCCCGTTTCCTGATCAGGCCTTATTCTGTTGCAGGAACCGCCAATAAACCATGATTCCATTCCGTCTTTATCTTTTCATTCTGGTGGGCATCGCCGTTCTTGGCCTCGCCTACTTATTGTTCCGCCGCAAGCCCAAGACCGCCGATGATCTGGAACGGGAGCGGCGCGCCTGGCTTGACCGCATCGGCCGCATCACCGACGGCACCGTCATTGATGTTCAGGAAATGCCCGGCACCCGCGAGCGTCCTTCTACCTTCCTCATCTACCAGTACGACGTCGCCGGGGTGTCCTATGAGGCCTCGCAGGATGTAACCTATCTGCGCCAGTTCATCAATCTCCACTCCTGCCGGCTCGGTCTCCCCACCTCTGTCCGCTTCGACCCGCACAATCCCGGAAACTCCCTTGTCGTCTCCGAGCGCTGGATCGGTTTGCGACAGTAGCCGCCCCTCAATTTGCGGTTGCTCCTCGAGGGCTGGATTGAGTAGCATTCTGTTTGCAAGTCGAGTATGAGCCGATCGGATCCGACGGGCGCGTTGTTTCTGGGGACGGGAGCGGGCGTCTGGATTTTCTTCAAAGGCTTCCGCGTATTTCGCGAATTCAAAATTGTCGCCGATACGCCCTGCATGCCCATCCGCAGCATTCCCATGGGACTGGTGCAGATTCGGGGGCAGGCCCTGGCCGATCAACTGATCCCCAGTCCCATCACTCACACCCCCTGCTGTTTCTACCAGGTCAAAATTGAGCGCTACGAAACCGGCGAGCATGGCGGCTGGAAGCACTACCGCACCGACATGGATGGCGCCAGGTTCTACCTCCAGGACCAGACTGGAAAGGTGCTGGTTGATTCCTACTCCGCGGAATACGACTTGCCGGAAAGCCCGCCCCGGCTCGTGGATGGCGCCCACATCGCGCCCCTGATGGGAACCGGCGCCAGCGATGAGGAGTTACTGCAGTATGTCCACCGGGCGGGCGCCAACCTGCTCGCCGCCAAAATGGAGCACTGGCTCGACAAGAAGGGCCCGCTAGACGATCCCAGGCGTGAACAGGGACGTCAAACCCTGCTCGAGATGGTCCGGCTGATACCGCAGGCCACGACGGGAAGAGGAAAGATTCCGGTTGACCTGATCGACAAGATCGCCGCCACCCACCCGCTCGATGATCCCGGAAAAGAGCAGATGCGGCAAATGTTTCTGCAGCATATCCGGGATACCGGCGGCTTGCCCATTCCCCAGTCCTCGGAACAGGCCAGCGGGCGCTACCGTTTGCGCGAGTCTCTCATTCTGCCGGGGCAGCAGTATCACGTGACCGGGACCTGCGTGGAAAATCCGGAGGCGCATGACGCTCACGACCGCAACATGATCGTTCGCGGACAGAACGAAAAAACCTTCCTCATTTCCTGGAAGGCGGAGCAAGAGGTGCAGCACGATCTGCGCAAGCGGGCAGTGAGCATGGTATTCGGCGGGGCGGCGCTGACGCTGTTTTGTCTGGCTTTGTTGCTGTGGCATTTGGGGATGTTCTAGGCCGGAGTTCAGGAACCCGAACCCGCCGGCCGCGGATGGCTTAGAGGGGTCCTTCGACTGTGTGGCTGCTTCGCAAGCGAAGCCGCCACTTCGCTCGGGATGACAGGGGAGTGAAGATGGGTATCAGTATTGTTGCGGCGGCGGCGGTGTTTTTCGTGGTGGCGGGAGCGCTGCTTTACCTGATCATCATGTACAACGAACTGGTCCGGCTGCGGAACGATAACGACCGCGCCTGGGCGAATATTGATGTGTTGCTCAAACAGCGCCGCGATGAGATCCCGAACCTGGTGGAGACGGTGAAAGGCTACATGCAGCACGAACGCCAGACCCTGGAGTCGGTCACGCAGGCGCGGGCAGCATCCATGAACGCAGCCAGCATCGGCCAGAAAGCCCAGGCCGACCTGATGATGACCGGGGCGCTGCGGGGGCTGTTCGCAGTGGCGGAAAATTATCCTGAACTGAAAGCGAACGAGAATTTCCTGAAGTTGCAGAACCGCATTTCTGAACTGGAGGAACGCATCGCCGATCGTCGTGAGTTTTTCAACGACGATGTGAACACCTACAACACCCGCATCAAGCAGCTGCCCGAAGTTTTCCTGGCCAACCTTCTGGCGCTCAAGCCCCGGGAGTTTTTCAAGGTGTCAGACGAAGACCGGAAACTGGTGGAAGTAAAGCTGGCGTAAGTTGGTGTGGCGCGGGCGCCCTCGCCCGCGGCTCTTGACCTTGATTTCGAATTGATCCTGCCGAAGAAGCGGGCGAGGGCGCCCGCTCCACACCGACACACACCCCTAGTTGTTATCGCCGCCGGCGCGCTTCCATGACATCAGCTCGCCGATGGTAGAACCGCCCGTACTGGATACAGGCTGCTTGT
>Ga0207657_10002795_pt1 | contig 18789 bp, 18 predicted proteins | sample KBSC33metaG_FD_184316 | JGI IMG/M metagenome (GOLD analysis project Ga0207657, IMG submission 184316) | Corn rhizosphere microbial communities from Kellogg Biological Station, Michigan, USA - KBS C3-3 metaG (SPAdes) (version 2) | ecosystem: Host-associated > Plants > Roots > Rhizosphere > Soil ... | reverse complement strand
GAGCCTCGATCCGTACTTCGCGGGGCGGCGAGGCGTTGCCGCGGACCTCGCGCAGATCGCCTCCCTCGTGCGCAACCACCCGGAGATCGCCCGGCGGATGGGCACGGTTCGCGCCGAGGTGCGCGCGCTGCACGGCTTCTACGACCGGCTGATCGTGTTCGTCGCGGACGGCCGCCTCGGTCAGGCGCGCGCGCGGCGCGAGGCCCTCGACGGCGAGGAGCTCGCCGACCGGTTCCGCCGGACCGCGTCGCTCCTGCAAGGCGACACCACCCGGCTCGTCATGAAGACGCAGCGCGAGCAGCGCGCGACGTATGTGCGCACGGTGACGATTCTCGGCCTCGCCGGGTTCGTCGCGCTCGCAATCGCGGGCGCGTTTCTCGTCAAGCTGCCCGAGCGCCTGCGGCTCCTGTACGCGTCGGAGGAGGACGCGCGCCTGCGCGCCGAGCAGGGTGCGAACGCCGCTCAGGCGCTCGAGCACGTCTCGGATGCCGTCTTCCTCGTCGACGACGCCGGCGCCATTCGCTTCTGGAACACCGCCGGGGAGGCGATGTTCGGCATTCCGGCGCGGCTCGCGGTCGGTCGCCCCGCCGCCGACGTCGTCCCGGAGTACCACCGGCTGGTGGCGGCGGCGCACGAGGGCGACCGGTTCGTGCCGGTGCGGATCGGGGACGAGGAGGGTTGGCTCGCGCCGGCTCTCAGCGAGTTCCCGGGCGGCTCCGTCCTGACGGTGAGCGACGCCACCGCGGGATACGTGCTCGAGCGGGCGCGCGCGGATTTCGTGTCGACAGCCTCACACGAGCTCCGCACGCCGCTCACGGCCGTCTTCGGGGGAGCGCGAACGCTCATCGCCCACCGCGACGTTCTCGGGCCGGGTCAGCAGGAGACGCTCCTGCGGATGATCGAGCAGGAGTCCGAGCACCTCGTCCAGATCGTCGATCAGCTGCTGATCAGCGCGCAGCTCGACCGCGGCGCGGTGCACCTCGGCGAGTCGGACGTCGACGTCCGCGATCTCTGCAGGCGCGTGGTCGACTCGGCCCGCGTTCGCGCCGACGGCAGGAACGTCATCCTCTTGCAGATGCCGACGGAGATGGCCGCTCTTCGCTGCGACGAGGGGTTGCTGCGGCAGGTGCTCGTCAACGTGGTGGAGAACGCGCTGAAGTACTCGCCGGGCGGAGCCCGCATCGACGTGCTCGTCAAGGACGACCCCGAATGGGTGCGGATCGACGTCGCGGACGAGGGGATCGGCATCCCGGCAACCGAGCAGGAGCGGATCTTCGAGAAGTTCTACCGCATCGACGCGGCGATGAGCCGCGGCGTCGGCGGATCCGGTCTCGGGCTGTACATCTCGCGCGAGATCGTGCTGCAGATGGGCGGCACGTTGACGGTGCGCTCGGCCGGAGGCACGGGCTCGACCTTCAGCATCGTGCTGCCGCGCGAGCCCGCCGGCAACTCCTGACGCACCCCGGTCACGGCGGCGGAACCGCCGGCTCGCCGCCCGAGAGCGACTGCACGGCGACCGCGCCCAGGACGACGGCGCCGCCGAGGAGCGTCGTGATCCCCGGCTGCTCTGCGAGGAACGCCCACACCCAGAGCGGCCCCAGCACGACCTCGAGCAGCGTGATGAGTGCGACCTCCGCCGCCGGGATGAGGCGCCCGCCGATCGTCAGGAAGACGAGGCCGAGCCCGATCTGGCCGATTCCGAGCGCGACGAGCAGGCCGAGATCGCGGGCGCCGACGTCGCCCGGCCGGGCGAACGCCGCCGCCCCGACGAGGACGACGATCTGCGACATGCACGTGGCGGGCGCCATCGACACGTCACGCCGGTGCCGCGTCACGACGAGCATCGCGGCGAAGGACGTCGTCATGAGGAGCGAGAGGCCGAGCCCGAGCGCGCCGGGCCTGCCGGGGCCGCCGACCATGAGCGCGACGCCGCCCAGTGCGATCGCCATCGCGAGCCACGTTCGCCTGGAGACCGGCTCGCCGAGCAGCATCCCGAGCGCAGCTGCGAGGAGCGGTGCGAGCGCCTGCATGAAGAGGATCGACGCGACCGACGCGTGGTTCAGCGCGATGATGAACGAGCCCGACGAGATCGCCATCAACGCGGCGACGACGAGGCCGCCGCGGCCGACCGCACGAAACGCACGCGCGACACCGCCGCGCTCGGCGACCGCGATGTACGCGAGCAGGCCGAGCACCGCGAAGAACGCGCGACCGGCCAGCTGCGTGGCGACGCCGGCCGAGACCTCGCGCTGGAGGATTCCGGCCGTCGACCACGCGACGGCGGCGAGCGCGACGAAGAGCCTGCCGCGGCGATGTTGCGCCGCGAGCGGAAGGGTCGCGGTCGCCGTCGCCATCGCAGGCCATTGAATCATCTACCGTTCGGCCTTCACGATGGCCGCGGCACGCTCTTCATCGAATGACGACGGCGCTCGCGCCTGCGCGTCGCTCGTCGCCGAGGCCCGCGCTGAGCTCGCGGCGGGCCGGGAGCCGGACTGGTCTCGGCTCCAGGAGCGGATCCTCGCCGCCGGGAGTGCGGACGTGTCGCGCCGTGCACTGCAACAGCTCGACCGGCTGAGCGCGGTGCACCGCGCACGCGCGCTCGTCGTGCGCGAGCCGGAGCCCCTGGTGAGGCCGCCCGCACGGCGCTCGCGGGCAGGCTTCCGGACGCGGCCGGCGATCACCGGCAACATGGAGGTCCGCCGCTCGGCGCACGACGCGCAGCTGACGCTCACGTGGGACACGACGCCTGCGATCGTCGGCTGGGAGGTGCGCGTCAGCCGGCGCCCGGACGCGCGCACGGACTACGCGGTGCAGGAGACGCGGATGCTTCGGGGCGCCGAGACGCACCTCGAGCTGCCGTTGGAGGAGCTGCCGCTGCGCGTGCACCTGCTCGGACGCGCGGCGAACGGGCGCCTCGTGCGCCGCGCGGTCATCTCGGGGCTCACGCGCGACAACTGGTCCGACCGCTGGCAACGGCGCGCGAGCGCGTCGTAGAACTCGTTTCAGAATGAGTTGCCGAGGCGGGCCTCGGTGCCGGATCGAAGTTGCGCCGGGGCCTGCGGCGGGCCCCGGCGCGAATGCCACCGGTCGAACTGAGGCGTCAGGACGCCTCAGGCTGCTCGGTCAGACGTTGAAGAACGTTCTCGACGTGTCGGCGACGCTGGTCGAGACGTTGTTCGTCGTGTCGGTGAGCAGGATGTTCGTGTAGCTGACGGACGCGAGGACGAGCGTCTGCCCGCTCGGGCAGGAGAAGCTACCCGCTGAGATCGGGCCGACAGAAATGCTTCCTCGCACCCGCCCATTCTGTGGCAGGAAGCCAACCGACGGTGAGGTGAGCGGCCCGGAGAGGGTCGCTTTGTTAGCGGCCTTGGGATGATTGCCGCCGCCGTTGATGCACGCATAGGTCGCCGTGCTATCAGCGGTGAGCACATAGTTCACCTGCTGCTGACCCACGCCCGCCTCATCCCAGCTGACGACGAGCGCACCGCTCGAGTCGACGCTTCCCGTTGTCGAGAAGAAGTGCGCCCCCGACGTCGCCGAGGCCGGTGCAGCCCAGAACGTGATGGCCGCGCACACAATCACGGTCATCGCTAAAGTCAGTTTCGAGGACTTCCTCATCTGGTGCTCCTTTCTCTTGCCCTGGCCGCCTGTGGAGTGGCCGGGGTCTTGGGGCCGAGGTAGTCCGACGGCTCCGCTCCTCGCTTCGCAAGACGCGAAGGCGTGGGCGGAGCTTGGAGCCGACCTGGTGGCCTAGAGAAATCGGGAGAGCCCCTGAATGAGGGGCGAACCTGCCGCATCCGAATCCCCTCGGGTTACCTTCACGCTGCTGTGGACAGCGCGTGCGAATCGTAACAAGGATCTCGTGTTAATGCTAGGCGCCAGACGGCTCAGGGATCATTGCGAACGAGCTCAGAAGCTCACGTTCAGCGCCGCCCCCAGCGGCGCCGGGGCGCGGAGCCGTCCTCGCCGAGCGCGCGGGCCGCGGCGGCGACGTCGGGGCCGCGCAGCGCCATCAGCTCGCTCGCGCCGAGCGCACCGAGATCCGAGCCGCCGTCCTCCGCCGCGAGCCGCAGCGCCTGCGTGTTCAGCGCCTGCTCGAAGAGCGTCCGCGCGAACCGCGCGTTGCCGAAGCCCTCGCTTCGCTTGACGCCGTCGAAGATGCGCTGCAGCTCCTGTTCCGCGTCGGGCGCTAGCGTGTACTCGTTTCGCGCAGCGATGTCGCGCGTGATGGCGAGCAGCTCGCCCGTTGTGTAATCCGGAAACACGATCTCCCGCGCGAACCGCGAGCGCAAGCCGGGATTCGAGTCGAGGAAGTTGTGCATCAGCCGCGGGTAGCCGGCGACGATCACGACGAGGCGATGCCGGTAGTCCTCCATCCGCTTGAGGATCGTCTCGATCGCCTCCGGCCCGAAGTCGAGCTGCGCCCCGCGCGGCGCGAGCGAGTACGCCTCGTCGACGAAGAGCACGCCGTCGAGCGCGCGCCGGATCGCCCTGTCGGTCTTGATTGCGGTCGAGCCGACGTACTCGCCGACGAGATCTGCGCGGTCGACCTCGACGAGATGCCCCTTCTCGAGCAGCCCCATCGAGCGGTACATCTGCGCGAGCAGGCGCGCGATCGTCGTCTTGCCCGTGCCCGGGTTGCCGAGGAAGACGAGGTGCTGCGACGTCGCGACCTCGGGCAGCCCGTGCTCGAGCCGGCGCCCCTGCACCTGGAGGAAGGCGACGAGCCCGCGCACTTGCTCCTTGACCGTGTCGAGCCCGACGAGGGCGTCGAGCTCCGCCTGCAGCTCCGGCAACGGCCGCGCCGGCTCCGGACGGGCGAGCTGCTCGCGGACGACGTCGAGCGCGTCGGACGCACCCGCCGCGACGGCGAGCCGGTCGCGGAGCATCCGCAGGCCGCGGCCGATGTCGTCGAGCGGAGGCACGCGCACATCATGCCCGCGTGCCGGAGAGTCAGCCCGCGGCGGCCTGCAACGGCTTGTCGCCGAGCTGCTTCGCCCACCACTCCGCGTCGCGGCGGTCGAAGTCGTCCTGAACCTGCGCGACGTAGGCGCCGAGGTCGCCCTCGCGGCGGCGGAGCTTCTCCTCCCGCTCGGCGACGGCAGCTTCGCGCTTCTCGAGCTTCTGCTCGCGGATGTCGTGGTCGGCTTCGAGCCGCGCCTCGCGCAGCAGCAGCTCGCGCTCCTGCTCGGCGATCGCCGGGCCCTGGCCGCCGCGGCCGACCGCGACCGGCCCGCCGTTGGCGGACGCGGTCTCGAGCTCCAGCTCGCGCTCGGCGAGCGCTGCCTCGCGGGCGACGACGAATCGCTCGCGCTCGAGCAGGCGGCGCCGCTCCGCTTCGAGCTCGGCCTCGAGCTCGGCAGCCGCGCCGGGCTCCTCGGCCGCGAGGGCGCGTGCAGCGGCTGCCTCGGCGCGGTGCAGCTCCGCCTCGCGCGCTGCGAGCTCCAGCTCGCGCTGGTCGAGCTGCGATGCGCGCGCGGCGACGGAATCCGAGTCGCGATCGACCTGGTCGCGGGCCAGCGCCTCGCGGGCGAGCACCTCTGCCTCGCGTGCGGCGAGCATGACCTCGCGGGCCTGCAGGTCGGCGAGCCGCCCGAGCCCCTCGCTCTGGTTCGCAAGTCCGCGGGTGATCCGCTCCTCCTGGGCACGCAGCTCTTCCTCGCGCCGGCGGACGATCGCCTCCCGCTGCTCGAGCTGCCCGAACCGCTCGAGCCCGGCGGCGAGCTCCGCTTCCCGCGTCGAGAGCGAGGCGGTCGTCTCGGCGACCCTGACCTCGCGTGCCGCGACCGTCGCCTCACGCTGCTCGATGCCGGAGAACCGCTCAGCCATGATGCGGAGCTCGGCCTCGCGACGCTCGAGCTCGGCCTGGGTCTGGCCGATCGTCCCCTCGCGGTGCTCGAGCTCGCCGAGCTTCTCGAATCCGGCGTCGAGCTGGGCCTTCCCGCGCTCGACCTGGGCCTGAGCCTGCGCGAGCTCTGCCTCGCGCTCGGCGAGCGCGTTCGTGCGAGCCTGCAGCTCGGCGGCCGCCTCGGCCCGGGCGGCGTCCGCCTGCTTCAGCTCGGCCGCCTTCAGCTCGATCTCGCGCTCGCGCTCCTTCGCCTGCGCATCGGCTTGGGTCAAGCTCTCGTGCTGGGCGGCGATCGCCTCTCGGATCGCCTCCGACTCCGCGAGCTGCTCGGCAGCCGACCGCTCGCGCGCCGCGACCGCAGCCTCTGCAGCCGCGAGCTGCGCGTCGCGCTCGTCGAGCTCCTCGATCCGGCGTACGGTCTGCTGCTCGAGGTCGAGCGCGTCGACCTGCGCCGAGAGTGCCGCTCGCAGCTCGCCTTCGCGCATGCGCGCCGCCTCGAGCTCCGCGCGAAGCTCGGCCACGCCCTCGGCGTGCAGCGTCGCCGCAGCGATCGCCTCGCTGACCGAGCGGGGCTCCTCCTGCCCCTCGGCGTCGGCTTCGGGTGCGTTGCCCTCCGCCTGCTTTTTCTCGAGCTGCGCGCGAAGGCCGGTACCGAATCCCTTCTCCGTCGCGCCCGCCATCAGAAGCCGAAGACCTTGGTCAGCTGCAGCATCGCCGGCCCGAGCACGACGATGAACATCGCCGGAAAGATGAAGAGCACGGTCGGGAAGAGCATCTTGATCGGCGCCTTCATCGCCTTCTCCTCGGCCGCGGTCTGACGCTTCAGCCGCGAGTCGACTGCCTGCACGCGCAGGATGCGGCCGAGCGAGATGCCGAGCTGGTCGGCCTGGATGATCGCGCGGACGAAGGCGGAGAGCTCCGGCGAATCGACCCGTGTGGACAGCTTCTTCAACGCGTCCTGGCGCGCCTCTCCGACGCGCATCTCGCTGAGTGCGAGACCGAACTCGTCGATGAGCGGCCCATGCATGTGCTCGAGCAGCTTCGAGATCGCCGCGTCGAAGCCGAGACCGGCCTCAACGCTGACGGCGAGCAGGTCGAGCGCGTCGGGCAGCGCCGCCTGGACGTCGTCGCGCCGCTTCCGGCAGCGGCTGCCGACCACGAAGCCGGGTGTGATGTAGCCGATCGCCACGAGCCCGAACATGAGGACGAGCCCGACGGTGCTGCCGGTCGAGGCCCAGAACAGGAGCCCGACGAAGAAGCCGGCTCCTGCGAGCAGGCCCTTCGTCGCGACGTAGCTCGAGGGCGACACCGAGCTGAGCCCGGCGGCGAGCAGACGCTGCTGGACCTGCTCGAGGCTCTCGCGCCGGTTCATGCGCAGCATGAGCCCGGCGACGCGCGCAACCACGGGCGCGACTGCCCGCTCTCGCAGCGAGAGCCGCTCCTCGCGGGAGGCTGCAATACGCACGCTGCCGTAGCTCGCGGCGCGGCGAACGAGCGAGCGACGTTCGCGCTCCGGCTGCGTCGCGACGTGGCCGAGCACGTAGGCGGAGCCGGCAAGGCAGGCGGAAGCGATTAGCAGTAGCAGCATGTCCTCATCCTTTGAAGGAGACGATCTTTTTCAGGATCATTGCGCCGATCGCCAGCATTCCGAAGCCCATGAAGAGCAGGAGGTGGCCGGTCGACGAGTGGAAGAGCGGCCGCATGTACTGGGCGTTCATCAGCGTCACCATCCCGCCGATGAAGAACGGGACGCCGACGAGCGTGTAGGCGGACATGCGGCCCATCGCGGTGAGCGAGCGGATCTTGCGCGCGAACTGCTGCCGGTTCCGGACCGTTTCCGACACCATGTCGAAGAGCGTCGCGAGCGAGCCGCCGACCTGCCGCTGGATCGTGACGGCCGTGATCGCGAAGCCGAAGTTCTCCGAGCCGACACGCTCCGCCATGTCGGCGAGCGCGTCGTCGAGCGGGCGGCCGAGGCCGGCCTCGGTGAGCACCCGCTTCAGCTCGTTGCTCGCCGGCGGCTGCGCCTCTTCGACGACCGCCTGGAGGCCGTGCTTGAACGAGTGGCCCGCCTTGAGCGACGCGGCGATCGTCGTCAGCATGTCCGGCAGCTGGTCCTCGAACGCACGCGAGCGGCGCCGGACGCGCAGGGCGACGAAGCCGTACGGGATCGCGCCCGAGATGCACGTCGCGAGGAGCACGAGCAACGCGGGGGCGCCCGCCACCGCGAAGACGAGGCAGCCGAGGATGGCCGAGCCAAGCATCAGCCAGAGGAACTCCGCGGGCCGGAGCGGCACGTCGCCGCGCACGAGAAGCCGCTGGATCGAGCGCCATTGCGAGTGCCGGCCCAGCGCTCCTTCGGTCGCCTTGAAGAGCGCCTTGAGGAAGGAAAGCCGCTCGCCGCGGCCGCCGCCGCGCTGCTGCGTCTGCGCGACGTGCGGCGCGAGGCGCCGCTCGAGCCAGCTCCCGCCCCGAAGTCGCACGAGCGTGAAGAGCGCACCGAGTACGAGCCCGCCGACGAGAAGCCCCACGACGATCGTGCCGAGGAGCGTGTACCCGAACGCCGGCAGGAGCCGTGACGCGGGAACGGCGTCGACGCTGCCGAAGGACGAGGGCACGTCGATCGCCTGCTCGACGGCGCCCGCACCGGACACCGCGACGCGCACGCGAACATGGTCGCCGGGCCGAGCGACCGTGTCGTAGCCGAGCCGCCACGTGCGATCGAGCTCCGAAGCGATCGACGCGTAGACCTGGCGCAGCTCCGAGCTCGAGCCCGCGCCGTGGTAGGTGCCGCCCGTCTCCGCCGCGAGCGTGCGCAGCGCGCCCGGGTCGAAGTCGGAGCTCTCGATCCCGATCGGGTAGACGGACGCATCCGCCTTACGTGCGGCGGCAACGGCGGTCTCGAGCGCAGCGGTGCTCGACACGTCGTGTCCGTCGGTCAGGAGGACGATGACGCGGCCGGGCTGCGTGCTCGTACGGAGCGAGCGAGCGGCGACGACGAGCGCGTCGTAGAGCGCGGTGCCCGACGTATGGTCGACCGTGAGCCCCGCAAGGGCGCCGTCGGCCTCGCCCGGCGAGGTCGAGAAGCCGCTGAGCGGGAACGGACGGTGGCCGAACGCAATGAGCGAGAAGCGGTCGCCCGGAGCCTTCGCGTCGATGAATGCACGCGCTGCCGCGGCGGCGTCGCGAATCGAGCGCCCCTTCATCGACTGCGACGTGTCGATCGCGACGACGACGCTCTTCTCGGCGCCGAGGTTGACCGCCTGGAGCGCCGCGACGGGCCGTCCATCCTCGAGCACGACCGGCGGCCGCGCAGCCGGCGAGGCGGTGACGACGTTCACGACCAGATGCGGATACCCCGCCGTATCGACGGCGGCGATCCTCACCGCGGGCGAGGCGAGCGCGGCCGGCACCGCGACGAGCGCGGCGAGGACTGCTACGAGTGCGACGCGCTTCACTCGAATGCGCCTTCGAACGTCGTCGGCGAGAACGCGGAGCGCGGCGCCTCACCGTTCTCCTCCGGCCCGAAGAAGCTCGGGGGCAGGACGACGCCGTTGATCGAGAGCTTCTCGAGGAACTGCGGCTTCAGTCCCGTGCACTGGAGCGGGGAGAGCAGCCGTCCCCGCCCGCCGCTCGGGTGGTGCTCCTCGTCCGGCGGGGTCGCCGCGAAGATGTCCTGCAGCGTGACCACGTCCGACTCCATGCGTAGCACCTCGGTCACGTGTGTGATACGGCGCGAGCCGTCGACGAGGCGCGAGATCTGCACGAGCAGGTCGAACGCGCTCGAGATCTGCTCGCGGATCGCACGCAGCGGCAGGTCGACGCCGGCGGTCAGCACGAGCGTCTCGAGCCTCGACAGGGCGTCGCGCGGAGAGTTTGCGTGGATCGTCGTCAGCGAGCCTTCGTGGCCCGTGTTCATCGCCTGGAGCATGTCGAGCGTCTCGGCGCCGCGAACCTCGCCGACGATGATCCGGTCGGGGCGCATGCGCAGGGCGTTGCGGACGAGCTCTCGGATGCGGACCTCGCCCTGCCCTTCGATGTTGGGGGGCCGCGACTCGAGCGTGATCACGTGCTCCTGCTGGAGCTGCAGCTCGGCGGCATCCTCGATCGTGACGATGCGCTCGTCATTCGGGACGAACGCCGAGAGGGCATTGAGCGTCGTCGTCTTGCCGGTGCCGGTTCCGCCGGAGATGAGCACGTTCAGCTTGCCCCGCACGCAGGCGGAGAGGAACTGCGCCGACTTGCCGGTGATCGTTCCGAACCCGATCAGGTCGTTCATCGTGTACGGGTCGCGCGCGAACTTCCGGATCGTCAGCGTCGGCCCGCGGAGCGCGAGCGGCGGGATGATCGCGTTGACGCGCGAGCCGTCGGGCAGACGTGCATCGACCATCGGCGACGACTCGTCGACGCGCCGTCCGACCTGCGAGACGATCTTGTCGATGATGCGCAGCAGATGGGCGTTGTCGGCGAAAGCGGCGGGCGTCCGCTCGAGCCGCCCCGCCCGCTCGACGTAGATCCGGTCGTGCGCGTTGACCATGACCTCCGTCACGGAGTCGTCGCGCAGGAACGGCTCGAGCGGGCCGTAGCCGAGGATGTCGTCGGTGATCTCCCGGACGAGCTGCCGGCGCTCCTCGCGCGTCAGCGGCGTCCGGTCGAGCGTCAGCTGCTCGGTGACCGACCGGAGCACGCGCTCCGAGAGATCCTCGTTCGCCTCCTGCTTGAAGAGCTCGGCACCGAGCGTGGCGATGACCTCGTGGTGCACGCGGGTCTTGAGCTCCGCGTACGGGTCGTGCGCCTGCGTCGCCTCCTCCTCGTCGACCCGCGCGAGATGGAGGTCGACGGCCGTCGCCGTGCCCGTGCGGCTGAGGCGGTCGTGGAGGCCCACGGCTAGCTCGCCCTCGCGAAGCTCGGCCGGAGACGCAGGCCGCGCTTCGTCTCTTCCTTCGGGAAGATGCCCTTCGCCATCGAGTCGATCGCGCGGGCGAAGTCGCTACCCGGCTCGGAGAGGATCGCGGGGGCACCCTTGTTGACCGACAGCGGCACTGCCCGGTCCGAGGGCACCTCGTAGCGCACCTTCTGCTCGAGAGCGGCCTCGACCTCGCGCTGCTTCATGCCGACCTTGCTGTTCGCGCGATTGAGGACGACGCGAACTCGCGTCGGCGGGAACGACAGCATCTCGAGCGTCCCGAGAGCGAGCCTGACGTTCTTCAACGTCGGCACGTCGAGGGAGCAGATGAGAAGCAGCTCGTCGGTCCGGTCGAGCGTCGCCAGCATCGGCCCGTGGAAGAACGGCGACGTGTCGACAACGATCACGTCGTAGCAGGCTCGTGCGACCTCGATCAGCCGCCCGAGCTTCGCCTCCGTGACGAGCTCCGCGTCCTCGGGCCGGAGCGGCGCCGGCAGGACGTCGAGGCCCGACTTGTGCTTCGTCGTGTAGCCGGCGAGCTTGTCGGGGTCGAGCTCCCCCGGAGCGGTGACGAAGTCGAAGATCGTCTTCTCCGGCTCGATGCCGAGCATGATCGCCGCGTCCCCGAACTGGAGGTCGAGGTCGAGGAGGAGCGTCCGCCGCTCGTTGGCCTTCGCGAGCGCCGCGGCGAGGTTCGTTGCGATCACCGTCTTGCCGGTGCCGCCCTTCGGCGAGAACACCGTGATGATCCGGCCGTCCTTCCGTCCGCCGGCGGCGGCGGCGCGGCGCGGTCCGTGGGTCGCCTTGCGGATCGCGAAGACGACGTTCTCCGTCAGCGCCGGCAGGAGGAGGACGTCGGAGACGTCGGCTCCGAGCGCGTCCTCGAGCAGGGCTGATGCTTCGCCGGACGCGACGAGAAGCAGCGGCACCCGGGTGTGGTCCCGGATGGTCGCGATCTCGTGCGCCGGCAGGGTCGGCGAGCCCGTCGCGTGCAGGACGCAGTCGAGGTGACCGCCCTGCAGCACGGCCGAGGCGGCGCCGGGCTGCTCGGTGTGGCCGACGATCTCGATCCCCGGCTGCTGTGCGAGCGCGTCGCGAAGCTTGTCGAAGCCTTCGCACGAGCCCGTGAAGTAGATGCGCGTTGCTTCACTCATCGCTGACCAGCTCCATCCGTCAACATCGTTTCCGAGTTCTCGTGCCAGCGCGGGCTGTTCTTCGCGTCGGCGGGCGGGCGAATCTCGAGGCGCCAGTCCTTGCCGTGCCCGATCATCCACTCGAGCTTCTGCGACTGCGCGTCCGTCAGGCGGAGCTGCGCGGAGAAGTCGCTCGTCGAGGTGATGCCGCCGCTTGCCTTCGGCGGGATGGGAGCGGAGAGGACGAGCGAGTCGCGGATGATCACCCGCGAGACGCGCGTCGGGTCCTGCTCGCGCTCCCAGGCGGCGACGATGTCGACGTGGTCGCCGCTGCGGAGCGTGCCGGCGAGGAGCTGGTTGGCATCGCCTGCAACCTGCACGGCCCGCTGGGTCGCCTTGATCTGTGCGCGAACGCCGCGCTCGGCGGGTGTACCGAACCGACGCGCCGTCACCTGCTCGCCGGCGTACGTGGGCTCGGTCGCGATCAGGCCGCGGAGCTGGTCCGAGCTCGCGATCGCGCCGGGCACGACCTGGCGGCGGGAGACCATCGTCTTCGTCAACCACTTGCCGCCGAGAAGCTCGGCGCCCTGCGTATCGGTCGGGATGTCCTTGGCCGCAACGAGCACGGGCACCTGCGACTCGCCGTGCTGCACGTGACGCTTGTAGTTCGTCACGTAGAACGTCGTGAGCAGCACGGCCAGCAGCGCCAACCCGACTGCTGCGGCGACGTGCCAGAGCCTGTTCGTCGTGTTCATCGTCCCCTCCGGGTTTCTATTCGACGCGTTCCGTGGACGTGCTGGTCAAGTCTCCGGACGCAATGACGAGTCCGAGCAAGCTGATCGAATACGGGTAGGTCGCCTTGACGACGACGTCGTCGCCGTGCTCCCAGTCGGACGTGACGGTCGGGACGACCTTCGTCGGGTCGAGATCGCCCGACGCCGTCTTCACCCGGTCCTCGGTATCGGGGACCCTCGTCGGCGACAGGCGCGACACCGCTGCGGAGCGCGCTCCTGCGCGGACGGCGTCCGTCAGCGCGACGTAGTTGTTGAACGTGATCCCGAACTGGATGATCCCGAAGAGGATCAGCACGAGGATCGGGAGCACGAGCACGAACTCGACCATCGCCTGGCCCCGTGTCTTCCGTATGTCGACTCGTCTGGTCATGTGCGTCGTCTCTCTCGCAAACTTTTCGCGCGGGGTGGGCCGTGTGCCGGCCCCACCCCACGCGACGCTTCAAGAAAAGAGGCCGACCACGCGACCCAAGGCAGCGACCACCCCGTCCGACAGCGTCCCGATAGCGGTGACGATGACGAGCGTGATGAACCCGAGCACCAGGGCGTACTCGGCCATCGTCTGGCCGTTCTCTTCCTGCCTGGCGATCGTGAGCCCTCGGTTCATGTGCGGCGACTTCCCTTTCGTTCCTGCGTGACGGGTCACGCCTTGTTCAGGACACTGGTCACGGCGTTGAGCGCGTTGCCGATCCCCCCGGACAGCGCGGTCAGCGCCGTAACGACGATGATCGTGATCACGGCAAGAACCACGCCGTACTCCGCCATCGTCTGGCCGTCCTCCTTGCGCCAGTTGAGGCGCGCGAACTCGAACCACTCGGAAAACGTCATTCGTTTTCACCTCCTCTCGAGCAGTCGAACGAAGCGACAGTCGACGCAACCGGCTCCGGCCGGTTGGAGGCATGAGACGCGTCTGCGGCGTGTGCGAACTTCGGCGACTCGGCGGCGTGCATAGCCACGGTGCAACTCCTCCAACATCTCGGGGCGTGGCCGCGCCGCCGTGTGCGTTCGATGTCGCAATCATCGAGCGCAGCGGCGCTGCGCCCATCCCCCGTTCGATTGATTCACTCGCCGAACTCCCCGAACAGGTGACGCCGAAGGGGTGGCACTCGACGATCCTTGGCACAGCGAGCGCCGCGTTTGCGGCCACGGCGCCTCCGACGAACGCTTCCGAGGTGCTGTCTTGCAAGCAACGCTGTACGACGAGAACGACGCAATCGTGTGCGAGCACTGCACGGTCGCGCGCAATCCGCTGACGCGGATGCGCGGGTTGCTCGGTCGCAGGAGCCTCGGCGGCGGCGAGGGCATGCTCCTCCAGCCGGCGGGCTCGGTGCACACGTTCTTCATGCGCTTCCCGATCGACGTCGTGTTCCTCGACGCCGACCGGCGCATCGTGCGCATCGCGTCGAACGTCCGCCCCTGGCGCGCCGCCGGGGCGAAGAAGGCGAAGTCGGTGCTCGAGCTCGCCGCCGGCGAAGCCGCCCGCGTGGGCATGACGGCGGGCTCGATCCTGCGACTGGAGACGGTCGATGCGCGAGCCTGAGAAGAAGCGTCGCACGGTCGCTGCACAGGGCTTCGCCGCCGTCGCGCTGCTCGTCTTCGCGCACGGCGCGAAGGCGGCGACGATGCCCGCCCACGCCCCGGCCGGCGCCCCGGCGGGCGCCGCTCAGGTCCGCGCGGCGTAGAGAACCGTAGCGTCGTCGCGCGCGACCTCCCGGAAGCGCGCGTCGCTCGCCAGCCGGCGTGCCGGCGCTCCGCCGCGGTCGACGAGGACGACGCGGACCGACTTGCGGAGGATCGCGTCGCCCGCAGGCGAGCCGCGCAGCCAGGCGACGTAGAGGCGCTGCTCGGGCCGCGGAAATGCGTCCAGCGGGTTGCCGATCCAGATGCGGGTGCCGCGAAGCGCGAGCAATTCGGCGTTGTACGGCTCGGCGAGGACGGGCGAGCCGGCGGCGAGGGCGGCAGCGCGATCGAGCAGCCGCGACCCGGCGCCGTCGTGCGGGAGCGGCCGTACGAGCCCGGTTGCGCCGACGAGGAGCGGCAGCGTCGCGACGGCGGCGAGGATGCGCGAGGAGACGAGCTGCCTGCTCGGCTGCCCGAACGCGCGCGCCGCGGGCACGGCCGCGAAGAGCACGAGCCAGATCTCGTTCCGGCTCGCACGTGCGGAGGCGATGCAGAGGACGAGGAGAAGCGCGAGCTCCCACGATTTCGGTCGCGACCGCACGGCCGCTGCCAGCAGCGGCACGGCGACGACGAGGAAGAGCAGATCCGACGGCCGGTGGAGGGAGAGCGGCGCCCAGAAGCCGTAGCCCTCGGTCGCCGCCGCGTTGCCGAGGACGCCGGCGTAGTAGTCGACGGTGTGGAGGAGGGCCGGCGTGGCGAGGAGCGATAGCCCCGATCCCACGAGGACCGCAGCGGCCTCGAGCGGCGCGCGACGCGCGCGCTCGAAGACGAGGTAGACGCCGAGCACGGCCGCCCCGACGAGCGCGCCGCCGTGGAGGTTCGCCCAGAGCACGAGCAGCGGCACGACGAGCCAGATCCGGCGCGACGGCTCGCGGGCCTCGCTCCGGAGGAGCAGCACCAGCACCGGGAAGAGCGCGAGCGAGAAGAGCTCCGCCCACGCGACGAAGAACGCGCCCGGCGTCGCAGCCACCACCGCGAGCAGGACGAGCGCGCCCATGCCGTCCTTCACCCTCGCCGCCCGAAGATCCGCCGCGAGCGCGGCGAGCGCGACGGCGACGGCGAGCGCCTGCGCCGCGACGAGCCCGCGGTCGCCCGCAAGGCTCTGGCAGGCGTGGAACACGAGCTGGCCCAGCGCCGGTGCGTCGTGCCAGCCGGCAGACGGGACGGCGGCATACGCGATCCCGTGCGGCAGGCTCCCCGCGTGCGCGATCGAGGCGCCGACCGCCGCGAGCCAGCGCGCGTCCGCGCCGATCCGGGTCGCGCCGAGACACACGGCGACGCCGAGCGCACCGGCGAGCCACGTGAGCGGAGTCGGCGGATGCGACGCGCGCTCGTCCACGGCTCCTTCATCGGCGAAGCGCCCGGAGCGCACGCGGCGAGTCACTCGTGCGAGTGAACCCACTGTGGATTCACTCGCCTCAGTGACGGGAGAGCGCTGAGCGCCGCCCGATGGAGGAGGCACATCCGTTGCGGTCGCGGAGCAGGTGTCGGCGATCGATCTGAGGGGGCAACGGTGAAGTCAGGCAGAACGTCGTTCACGAGGTGGCTGATCGCCGCCGGGCTCGTCGCGTCCGTTGCGACGTGGCTTCGAAGGCTCGAGCCGCCGAAGCCGCAGCCCGACGGCACGCCGTTCGACGACGCGGCAGTCCGCGCGGGTGCATTCGAGATCGAGCTGACGCGCGCGCGGCGTGCCCCGCGCACCCGCAGGATCGCGACGAGCGTCGCCTTCGCGATGCTGTTCTGCGCCGGAGCGGCCTTCACGGCCGGCGCCGGGAACATCGTCGTGGAGCGAACGAGCGACGCATCCGACGCGCCGGCCGCGGTCGAGACGGCTGCGCCCGCACCCGAGGCAGGCCCTGCACCCGAGCCGGCAGCCGAGCCGGCCCCCGAAGCCACCCCGGCACCCGCACCCGAAGCCGCTCCCGCACCCGAAGCCGCGCCCACTCCGGCACCCGAAGCCGCGCCCGCTCCCGCACCCGCGCCCGCAGAGGCGCCCGCCCCGGCCGCGCCCGCCGATCCCGACCCGGAATCGAACGAGCTCCAGCCGAACGAGCTCCAGCCGAACGAGCTCCAGTCGAACGCGTTGCCGGCCGAGGCGCAGCCGGCAGCCCCGGCTCCTGCCCCGGAGACACCCGCGCCCGCGCCCGCCGTCGCTCCGGCCGCCACCCTCGAGCCGGCGGCCCCAGCGCCGAGCGAGACGGCACCGGCGACGAAGCCGGCCCCCGCACGCACGCCGAAGCGTTCCGCCGTCCGGCACATCGAGGTGCGACCGTCCCCGCTCTTCCCGTCGACGCCCGCCTTCATCCCCGCGCAGCCGTTCGACGTCGCGGCGTGGGAGCACTCGAACCCCGGCTCGTCGGTCGGTGCGACGGCCGTCGCGATCGCGCAGCACTTCGTCGGCACGCCGTACGTCTGGGGCGGGGCGACGCCGAGCGGAGGCTTCGACTGCTCGGGCCTGATGATGTACGTCTACGGGCAGCTCGGCGTCTCGCTCCCGCACTACGCGGCAGCGCAGTTCGCGATCTTCCGGCACCTGAGCCCGTCGCAGCTCCAGCCCGGCGACCTCGTCTTCTTCGAGCCGAAGATCGACGGGCCCGGCCACGTCGCGATGTACCTCGGCGGCGACGAGATCGTCGAGGCGCCGCACACGGGCGCGCTCGTCCGGATCGGCAGCCTCTCGCGAAGCGCGGCCGCGCTCGGCTTCATGGGCGCAGTCCGGCCGTACCAGGCCCGTACGCGCGCGTCCCGTCTGACCGCACTCCACCGCTCGGCTCAGGCGCACGCGTCCGGCAGGAACGCGGCGACCTGGTTCATCGCCGCGTAGCGCTCGGAGTCGAAAGGGAGGGCAGGGCGCCCATCGACGCGCCCGGCCCTCCGAACCTCGATCATGCGGGCCGTGAGCCGCCGCGACCTCCTCCAGTGCGCGGTCGCGGCGTTGCTCGTCGCGTGCGCCGCGGCGGCGCACTACCTCGACGCGACGCCGGTGCTCGCCTTCCTCGTGGCGGCCGCGGCGATCGCGCTGCTCGCACGGCTCGTCGGGGCGGCGACCGACCAGCTCGGCGGCAGGGTGGGCTCGTCGGTTGCCGGCGTCGTCCAGTCGGCGCTCGGCAACCTGCCCGAGCTCTTCATCGCCCTCTTCGCGTTGCATCACGGCCTCGTCCGCGTAGTGCAGGCGGCGCTCGTGGGATCGGTGATCGCGAACGGGGTGCTCGTGCTCGGGCTCGCGTTCCTCGTCGGCGGGCTGCGCAACGGCCCGCAGCGCTTCGACTCGCCGCGGGCGCGGATGATCGCGACGTTGACGATGCTCGCTGCGGCCATCCTCTCGCTACCGACGCTCGCCCATGCCTTCCACACGCCCGCGGCGCCGCACGGGCGCACGCTGAGCCTCATCTGCGCCGGCGTGCTGATCGCGCTCTTCTGCGCGACGCTGCCGTCGTTCCTTCGCGGCGGCGACGTGCCGGACGGCGAGCCGCCGCGCTGGTCACTCGGGCTCACGGTCGCCGTGCTCGGCGGGTCCGGGCTCGCGGCGGCCTTCGCCAGCGACTGGTTCGTCGCGGCGCTCACGCCGGCAACCGAGGCGATGCACATGAGCCAGGACTTTGCCGGCCTCGTGGTCGTCGCGATCGCGGGCAACGCGGTCGAGAACGTCGTCGGCGTGCAGCTCGCCGCGCGCAACCGGCCCGACTTCGCGATCTCGGTGATCGTCAACTCCGCGCTGCAGGTCGCGCTGCTGCTCACGCCGCTCCTCGTCTTCGCGAGCCTCGGCTTCGCGGCGTCGCTGACGCTGGTCTTCCCGACGCTGCTCGCGATCGTGCTGCTGCTCTCGGCCGGCATCGCGGCGCTCGTCGTCTACGACGGCGAGAGCACGTGGGAGGAAGGCGCGATCCTCATCGGCTTCTACGTCGTGATCGCGGCGAGCTTCTGGTGGGGCGCGTGATTACCGCGCCGTCACGCGGGAGAAAGACCCCGTAGATGCGCTTCCGCCCGAACGCGAGGCTCGACCCCTCCCAGGTCGAGGACGTCCGGGGCCGCTCCGGCGGCCTCGGTGGAGGCGGCATCGCCGTCGGGGGCGGCGGCCTCGGCCTCGTCGGGCTGATCATCTACATCGCGATCCAGCTGCTGTCGAACGGCCAGGCGGGCGGCGCACTCGGGCCGCTCGACGGGTCGACCGTCGCGGCGCAGCCGCCCGGGCAGGTGCTCGGCTCGGATTGCCAGACCGGCGCCGACGCGAACGCGAAGGAGGACTGCCGGATCCTCGGCTACATCAACAGCGTGCAGGCGTACTGGTCGAAGGCGCTCCAGGGCTACACGATCTCGAAGACCGTCTTCTTCACCGGCTCGACAGACACCGGCTGCGGTCAGGCGAGCACCGACGTCGGGCCGTTCTATTGCCCCGTCGACAAGAAGGTCTACATCGACCTCGGCTTCCTC
>Ga0207657_10002793_pt1 | contig 18791 bp, 16 predicted proteins | sample KBSC33metaG_FD_184316 | JGI IMG/M metagenome (GOLD analysis project Ga0207657, IMG submission 184316) | Corn rhizosphere microbial communities from Kellogg Biological Station, Michigan, USA - KBS C3-3 metaG (SPAdes) (version 2) | ecosystem: Host-associated > Plants > Roots > Rhizosphere > Soil ... | reverse complement strand
ACAAATCAAGCCGCTGTTGCTTGAAGCCAAGGAAGCCGTTTCCCTTATCAACGGAACGCAGGCGATGCTTGCGGTGGGAATCCTGGCCCTGCTGGCATCCGAGATCCTGGCCGACACCGCGGATGTGATCGGCGCGCTCTCCCTCGACGCTTTGCGGGGCACCGACGTGGCCTTTGACGAGCGCATCCATCAGGCCCGTCCGCACCCCGGTCAGCTGCGGACGGCCGCGAATTTGCGCAAGATGCTCGAAGGCAGTTCGCTGCGTGATTCGCATCGCGACTGCGACCGGGTGCAGGACGCCTACTCCCTGCGCTGCATGCCGCAAGTGCACGGCGCGGTGCGCGACACTCTGGCCCACTGTCGCGAGGTGATGGAGATCGAAGTCAACTCGGCGGTGGACAACCCGCTAGTGTTTCTAAAAAGTGCCCACGCAGGGGCGGACGCTCCTTCGACTTCACTCAGGACAGGCCACGTCCGCCCAGCGGAGCGAAGCTCCGCAAGCCTGGACGCCGACGTCATCTCCGGCGGAAATTTCCACGGCCAGCCGCTGGCTTTCGTTCTGGATTTCCTGGGCATCGCGCTCAGCGCGCTCGCGGGCATCTCGGAGCGCAGGCTGGAGCGCTTGGTGAACCCGGCTCTGAATGAAGGTCTGCCGCCGTTTCTGGCGCCCGGCGCGGGCCTGAATTCGGGATTCATGATGGCCCAAGTGGCCGCTGCCTCGCTGGTCAGCGAAAACAAAGTGCTTGCCCATCCCGCTTCGGTGGATTCGATTACCACTTCCGGCAACAAGGAAGATTACGTTTCCATGGGAATGACGGCGGCGCTGAAGCTGAAACGCATCGTGGAGAACTCGCGCAATGCCATGGCGATTGAAGCCATGGCCGCGGCCCAGGCGCTGGACTTCCTGGCTCCGCTCAAGACTTCGAAGCGCGGACAGATGGCCCACGCAGCAATTCGCTCAGTGTGCGCCACCATGGACAAAGATCGAGTGATGTACCAGGATTTCGCGCGCATTGCGGAATTGATTGCGAGTGGGAAAGTAGTGGAGGCGCTGCGCTAGGAACTGGAGATGCCCGTGTGAGGCCGGGTCTCGACCCGGCCGGGCCGAGCGCAGCTCGGCAGGTCCTTGTCGGCCGATGTGAAAAGTGAACTTAGTGTCACAGACTAAAACCTGGCCGAGCTTTGCTCGGCCTGGGCAGGTGGGACACCTGCCCCTACGTGTGATCGGACAGCACGAGCGGGACGCTCGCGCCTACATGCTGCCGTCCAGACCTAACTTGTCCGCGATTCCCTTCATCGCTTCGATGCAAAATGCGATGTGCTCCTCACAGGTCCACCCCTAAGTCCGCCGCGCCGTTTACGATGTCTTCGCGCTTTACGCTGCGGGCGAAGGCTTTGTCTTTCATCTTCTTTCGGACGGACTTGGCCTCGACTTCCGCCAGAGACTTTCCCGGCTTGACCAGGGCGCAGGCGGTGATGAATCCCGCCAGTTCGTCGCACGCGAAGAGGGCTTTCTCCATGAGAGAGTCCCGGGTCACGCCAGAATATTCGGCGTGCGACATGATGGCGCGCCGGATTTCATCAGAATATCCCCGCTCTTTCAATATTTCGTTGCCCTTGTAGGGATGGTCGTCGAGGCTGGGGAATTTCTCGTAATCGAAGTCGTGCAGCAGGCCGACCACTCCCCACAACTCTTCTTTTTCCGGAGAATCCGAAGCTAATTTTCGCGCATAAGCACGCATGCAGGCCTCTACCGCAAGCCCGTGCTTGCGCAAACTTTCTGACTGGGTGAACTCAGTTAGTAAACACCAGGCCTGCTCTCGACCATTCATGGTTTCTTACCTGTTTTCTCCGGCTTTTCTCCAGCTAACTTCGCTTTTTCCACGACCTGTTCGGGGTTTGACCCTGGAATGTTCTTGACATCCACAGGTGTTGTACCTCAGATTACGCTGCAGGTTGGAACGAAGTTTTTTCGGTTCCGGTTTTTCGTTCCAGGAGAAGCCCCGCTCTGGCCCTCCCACACCTAGATGGCCACTACCCTTGCACCAGTAGATTCAAGGGAAGTAGTTCGTTGCGATCACTGCCTGCTGGTCCAATTCCGTACCACCAACGATCTTTGCCGGCGCTGCCATGCCTCGTTAGATGAGGAAGAGCCGGAAGTCGTGATGGCGCCGCCACCGCCGCAGATGATGCCGGCGAATGGCAATGGCCGCGGACATCTGAATCTGGCGACATCGATCCGTTCACTCCGGCTGCGCAGCGGACTGAGCCAGCGCCAGCTGGCGGCGCGCATGTCGGTCCCCCGGACCTACGTGTCGAAGATCGAAAATGAAAAGGCAACCCCGACCCTTTCCTCGCTGGAACGGCTGGCCCGCGCGCTGGAGGTCACGGTGCCCGATCTGCTTTCGGGCGGAGAACGCAACCGCCAGGAAGAAATCGGTGAGCTGATGAAAGATCAGTTTATCGCGGAACTGATGCCGTTCGTGTCGCAGCTGAACGGGATGCAGCTATCGAGTGTGCTGGCCCAGGTCCGCGACTTGACCCTGCGTCCGCGCCGCAGCGCCTGAACAGATTCAATGTGGGCGCGAGCGTCCCGCTCGTGCCACGGCTTGCACGAGCGAGGACGCTCGCGCCCACATTGAATGACATTAAGAACGATTTTATCCGGGCAACCACCAACTGAAGCCGGGGCCGCGAGGCCCCGGTTGTTTTTGAAGCGTCACATCTCCCGCAGATACGATTCCTTGTACTCCAGGTAATTGCGCGCGTAGCGCATGATCGTTTCCTGATCTTTTTCCTCCAGCTTGCGGCGAAACTTTCCCGGAGATCCCATCCACAGCGATCCGGGTTCGACAATCGTTTTCTCCGGGATCAGCGTTCCTGCCGCGATAATCGACCCCGCGCCGATGCGCGCCCCATTCAGGATGATCGAGCCCATGCCTATCAGGCAGCGGTCTTCGATGGTGCAGCCATGCAGGATCACGGAGTGGCCGACGGTAACGTATTCGCCCAAAAACACTCCGTACTGCTCCTTCATGCCATGCAGGACGCTGCCGTCCTGCACATTCGAATGCGCGCCCACGCGGATGGAATGCACGTCGCCGCGCAACACGGCATTCATCCAGATGCTGGCGTGCTCGCCGAGGACCACATCGCCGATGATTTGCGCCGAAGCGTCAACGAAGCAGGATTCCGGGACCGTGGGTGCTTTGCCTTTGTAAGAACGAATCATGTCCAGGTCAAAAGGAAAAAGGAATTTGAACATAACACGGGAGCGGCTTTGGATGTAAGGCCGTACGACTGGGAACAGGGAACTAGAAACTCGAGACTGGTTTGTAAAAACCTGCCTGAGGTTCGGCGGGACTGGGGGTCGGACAGGGCTGGGAGTCGAGTCCACATAGAGGCGGCGGGCGAGGGCGCCCGCCCCACACCCGCCCGTCCTCCGGCTAGTTGTCGGTGGGTACCGGCACCTTGGGCACTGCTGGAACTCGCGGCGGCTTGGGCGGTGGCGTGGCCTCGGCCAGCGACGATCCCTTGCGCAATTCGATTCCGCCGTGCTCGTTGTTGATCACCAGGTGCGGACCACCGCCGCCCACGGCGCCGCTGGCCGTCGCCTGGTCGTCGCCGTTGTCGATTTTCAGGGCTGCGAAATCGGATTCGATTTCCCCGCCGCGAGAGCGGGCGTCCACCTGGAAGCCGGCCTTGTCGGGCAGATAAATCTGGACGTCACTGTTGCGGTTGCTCAGTTGCATGTTGCCCAGCTTGCTCATGTGGATTTCTACTGCGCCGTTTTCGTTTTCCACCCGCACATCCCCGTTGACTCCGGTCAGCCGGATGTCCTTCGACCGGGTAAGCAGGCGGAATGGACCCATCAGGTCGCTGGCCCGCATGTCGCCCGAATCCATATCGAGGTCACCGCTGAGCTTGGAAAACTCCATATCGGTGCGGGCCGATTTGAAGCCGACCAGGCCGGCGATCTTGGCCAGCTTGATGGTGTCGAACTCTCCATTAATGCGCGCTGAGCCTTTCACGTCCGCCAGGGAAATGTCATCCCCTCGTCCCTGAACTGACACATCACCTGAAACATTCGAGACCCGTGCCGAGGCACTGGACAGGTTGAGTACCAGCTTGCCATTGATATCGGAGGCGGCAACCTCGCCGTGCTGGCTGCCAACTTCAACGTCACCGTCGCGTCCGAGCACGCTGACATCACCGCGCCGGGAGGTAATTACAACCGCCGCTTTTCGCGGCACGCTGACGTCGAGATCGGTGGTAACCGGGCGCTCGCCGGCGCCCTGCGTATTGGCGTTCAAGGTGATCACATTGCCGCTGACGCTGATTTGCGGCTTGGTGGAGGGATTGAACTTATCGGCTTCCTCCTGGCTGTCCGCGTTGATACGCTTGTGGGCGGCCACGTGAATCTGGTTGTCTTCCGAAACCGTCAGGTTTACCGCGCCCCTATCACTCACGATACGCAGGCTGTTGCCCGCCGGAAAGTCCTGCTGCAGTTGGTCATCGTAACTGTAGTTGTGTCCAAACAGAGTGAAATCGTCGTCGCCCATCTGAATGTGGTTGCGAATTTCGTCCCAGTTGAAGCGGGAGGCCTGGGTTGCCGACAACCCGAAAACGATCAGAAAAAATAGAAGCAGGACCCCTCCGGCGCCGATCCCGGCGGGGCGTGTGCCTTCCCGTTTCGCCTGCTCATACTCGACCAGCTTGATCACGCCCCAGAGAATGATCAGGGCGGGCCAGTAGGTGCCGAACCAGTGCAGTAGCGGCTGCGGATGCAGCACGCGCATGGTCGTCAGCAGCAGCACGACGCCCAGCAGGATCATCACTACCGGACCGGCCACGGAACGTCGCTGTCTCGGCCGATACTCGATTGGGGGCGGAGCTTGCACGGGGCTAGCCATTTTTCACCTCCGGCTTCACTTCCGGGTAAGACGGGGGCGGCACCTCGCCGGATGCGAATCCGGAAGGCGGCACTCCGCTTGATGAGGGCGGTCCCGCGAGCGGGTCCGGGCCAGCCGTACTCTGGAAAATCTTTACCAGCCCGATCACCACCAGCAGCAGGGGCAGGGTGCGGCCGAACCGGATTACCCCCATGCTGTCGAGCAGAAACTGAAATCCCAGGGTCAACAGGATGGCTGGCCCCATCAGGCCGCGCCTGCAACTGCGCATACGGTCAAATCCGGGCGGAACTTCGCCGACCAGGCCCAGGCGTCGCGCCAGCAGCCAGCCGCCGATGCCAATGAGCACCAGGGGCCAGATGCGGTGCGCGCTGAAATCCCAGATGTCGAGGGTATGCAGCAGGAAGATCACGCCCAGGCCGATCAACACCAGGGCACCCACGGGGACCTTGCTGACGTCCACGCGCTCTCCCGCACCAAAGGTTGTTGCCAATCCAAAAGGGTCGGGCGGGGCCAGCCCCAGCTGCAGGGCACGGGCACTGCGTACCGAATCGATGATCTGATAGAAGTAGAAGCCGGCAATGGCCAGCCCGAAGACCGTGCCCATCGCGTCACTTCCGCTGCTCGCACCCAGAATCAGCAGGGTGAAGATGACCAGGTGTGCCAGGCCCTTGGCATATTGACCGGTGTAAACCGCGCCCACACCGAAGGGAAAGAAGCCCGCCAAAACGCCGGCCAAAGCGGGATTGGGACCCCCGCCTGCGACCGGAGTACCCACGGGGGTTGCCGGAACGAAGCCGGCGGCGGGGGGCGCCACGTTCGGCTGCACTCCTTCCAGGCGTGCGGCCAGGCAGGTCTCGCAATAAATCACTCCGTGCACGGAACGGGTGCAGTTGGCACACAGCGGTTTTCCGCAGGTGCGGCAAAATGCGACCTTCTCAATATCGGGATGGTTAGCGCAGTTCATGAAAGCCTCCTGTAAGTGGTCATCCTCACTACAGGCGGATCATTCGGGAGCGAGGCCAGCACGGGCTGGTTCTCTCCCTGGCTGTAGTTGCGTTCCTGTGTCGGTTCGGGTTGTCCACTGGTATTGTTGTCCTTCTTTTCCTTGTTCTGTTCCTGTGGGGGTGGTGCCGGCGGAGCAGTCACTCGTTTGAATTCCCGCACCCGCGATTCGATTTCATACACGAAACGAATATTTTCGTAGTACTTGACCACCCGTCCGGTGGTCTCGTAATAAGTTCGCTTGAGGGCGCTGGGCCGCAGATCCACATGCCGCACATCGCTCACCTTCACCCCCGCCAGGCTCAATGAAATTGACAGCGAGAAGAACGCCATTCCGAACGACATGGCGAAGCGGGGCTGGCGGCTCATGGAAAGGACGGGCGCGAACACCGGCCGCAGCCACGCCGTGACCGCATCCATCCACGAAGCTTTGGCCCCGGACTGGACGGCGGCGCGCTGGCTTTCGTATCCCGTGGTAGCCAGCAGAATGTTGTGCACCAGGTGAGAAGGAGCGTCCACTTCAGGCAGCGATTTCAGCCAGCGCCGCCCTGCATCGGCCTCCGCGAACAGCGGCCCGCATACCGCGCACACCCGGGCGTGGGCCTGAAAGCTTTCCAGCTTCGGTCCGCTCAGCGACCCATCGAGCGCTTCGATCAGCAGCGCATCGAACTCCGCGCATTTCATGCCGTTTTTGGTTTCGCCTGCCATCACATCACCTGCCTATAAGTACGTTGGAGCAGTCGCGCAAGTTCCGCTCGACCGCGATTTATCCTTGATTTCACCGTGCCCTCTGGAACCTTCAGTACCGTGGCAATGTCTTTGTAGTCCATGTCCTGCAGGTCGCGCAGGATGACCGCTTCGCGCAGTTCGGGCGAAAGCTTCTGCAAGGCGCTGTGGATCAGTTCGCGGGCCTCGCGGCTCTGCACGCTGGCATCGGCTGCCGGCGCCTTGTCCTCGATCTTCTCGCTCAACGGCATGGCGTCTTCGTGCTCCGACGGCGTCGTGTCCAGCGATTCCGTCATCCGGTCCTGCTTGCTTTTGCGGAAGTGGTCCACCAGCAGGTTGCGGGTGATGGTTGTGACCCAGGTCATGAACGCCCCCCGCTCGACATCGTACGAACTCAGGGTGCGGAACATCTTGATGAAAACTTCCTGGGTGAGGTCCTGGGCGTCATCGCCCGATCCGGCGAAGCGATAGCAGATGTTGTAGATTCGCCGGTTGTAGCGCTGCACGATTTCCTCCCAGGCCACGACGTCGCCGGCAATGCAGCGACGGACCAGCATGGCAACGACCTGGGCGTCTTCCAACCCGCACTCCCCGGAACTCCTGGTCTGTCGCCCGGCGCACCCCGGGCTTAACACCACAATAGAGATACGTTTTTGTGGCCCCAAAAGTTCTTACGATCTATAAGGCAAGGCATTGTAGCAGGGGGCACAACTGCGAGACGAACGAAAGGCGAACAAACTGAGAACCGGGAACTCCAGACTGGAAACTGGGTTTTGAACCTGCTTCCGAAACGACATGCAGGCCGAAACCCCGAGTTAGGACAGCCAGCCCCCGTGGTCCGGCGGAGCGGAGCTTCGCGATGGCTTTTGCTGCATCCGAAAACCGCGGTCGAGCTTCGCTCCACTGGACAGCCGGGGCAGGCTGTCCCCACGCGGTTCTAGGCCAGGAGTCGCCGTACCCCCGGATTCCGAACTCAAACTTCAGCCCAGCGCCGCAGCAGGTTGTGATAGACGCCGGTAAGTTGCACGACGGCGGCATCGTCGGGCTTGGCTGGGTGAATGCGCTGGATGGCGGTATCGAGATCGAACAACAAGGTGCGCTGTCCGTCGTCGCGCACCATGCTCTGGATCCAGAAGAAGGAGGACAACCGCGATCCGCGCGTAACCGGCGTCACGTGATGCAGGCTGGTGGAGGGATAGAGAATCATGTGACCGGCGGGAAGCTTTACCTGGTGAACGCCGTAGGTGTCCTCGACAATCAGCTCGCCCCCGTCATACTCATCGGGCTGCGAGAAAAACAGAGTGGCCGAAAGATCAGTGCGGATTCTGTGCCCGGTCCCACTGACCTGCCGGATGGCGTTGTCCACGTGAGTGCCGAATGACTGCCCGCCCTGGTAACGGTTGAAGAGCGGAGGAAACACGCGCGCCGGCAGCGCCGCCGAAACAAACAAAGAATTCTGTCCCAGGGCGGTGAGAATGGTCTCGCCCAGCTGGCGGGCGGAAGGATGGTTCTCCGGCAGCTGCATGTTGTCCTTGGCGCGGGCAGATTGATGGCCGGCTGTGACTTTCCCGTCCACCCATTCCGCCTGGTCGAGGATTTGCCGCGCCTCAGCCACCTGTTGGGATGTCAACACCTCAGGGATTGGCAGTAGCAATGGGTAATAGTCCCTTCTTCACGCTCAGAATTTGAAAGTGATGCCCAGCAGCGCCGAACGCGCCGCCCCGGGCACGATGTGCGCGGGATGGATCTGGTCGTAGTAGTACTTGTCGGCCAGGTTGTACACGTTGGCTCGAAGCTCAACGTGTTCGCCCAGGGGATACTTCGCCATGGCGTTGAACACCCAGTAGCCCGGCACCTCTTTCACCAGGCCGGTAACGGGATCGAGAGGCGTGGTCGAACTGGCGGTGCGGCTATCGACAAAATCCGCGCCGCCGCCAACGCTCAGGCGCCAGGGCAGCTCGAAGGTGCTCCAGGTGCTGAACGTGTTTCGGGGAACGTTGGCCAGTTGGGCGCCGACGGATTGCGGGAAGACCTGCGATCCTGTGACCTTGCCATCCAGATAAGCGTAGCTGGCCAGAACTTCCCAGCGGCTGGTGATGTATCCGCTGGCTTGTACCTGAACGCCGCTCACCCGCTGGCTGCCAGATAAAACCACGGTCGTGGCATTCACGGTTTCGCGGGCATTGGTCTTGTCGGTGCGGAACGCCGCCGCCCGCAATGACAGCTTGCGCGCGAACAAATCCCACTTGGTGCCGACTTCGAAAGTCCGGCTCTGCTCGGGCGGCGCGTTCTGTGTGGCCACGCTCAGCGCCAGAGTCTCGGCGGAAGGGTTGAATGACGTGCCGTAGTCAAAATAAATACTTCCGCCGGCCACGGGCTTGAATACCAGCGCACCGCGCCAGCTGGGCATGACGTCCACCCGCTTAAACGGTGAATCGGGCGTTACCGGCAAGGACTGGTCGGCTGTGGCATCGAACCGGTCCACCCGGACTCCGGCGGTGAGGTCGAGCCTGGGCAACAGGTTGACGGTATCGATTGCGTAGGCGCCGGCGCTGATGGCAGTCACATGCGTGTCGGTGATCCCAGTGGTCGGAACCATGCCGGCAAAAGGCTGGCTGGTGTCAGGATGCAACAGGTTGGTAGTTGGAACGGTGGTGAGATCGAAACGCTGGCGGTAGGGAGATGAAGTTTCCCGCCCGCCCTCCGCTCCCGCCACTACCGTGTGACGCAGCGAGCCGGTGTTGAACTTCACGATCACATCGGCCTGGTCTTGCAGGAAAGTTTCCGTGCTATCGACGGTAATCTGGTTGCGCAGAACGCTGATCTGGCCGAGCGGCGTGCTTAGTGGTTCTGGATCCAGAGTGGCCGGGTCGATCTGAGGCTCGGTGATGCGAACATCGCGATGATAATGTGCGTAACGGGCCTGGTTGCGGAAAGTGATGTGGCTGTTTACGTCGTGCTCGAACGTGACCGTTCCCATGTCCACGTTGGTCTTCAGATAATTGCCATGCTGAAAGCCGTAGTAGTTGCGGCGCTCGACCGGGGCCGGGCCGTTAGACAGCCAGGGAATGCCGTAGTCTGGTGTGTCGTCGGAGCCTTCATGCAGATAGCTGAGCGTGAATCGCGTGGGCGTGCCCAACCCGAAGGCCAGCGAGGGAGCGATGCCATAGCGCCGGCTCTCGGCAATATCTCGTCCCGCGAACTTCGAATCGTGCCCCATCAGGTTCAGCCGGAATGCCGTGCCACCACCCAGAGAGGGCAGGGGCCGATCGAGGTCAGCGGTAATGCGCTTGGTCTGGTCCGTGCCCAGGTCCACGGTCCCGGCGAAGAGCGCGGCCGTCTGTGGGGCTTTGGTTTCCTGATTGACCACGCCCCCGGTGGAACCTCGGCCGAACGTGACCGACGACGGGCCCTGCAGGACCGCGACCTGCTGCATATCAAAAGGATCGCGATAATAACTGCCAAAGTCGCGCATGCCGTCGAGGAAGATATCGTTGCGGGCGGTAAAGCCGCGAACCGTAAGGTTGTCGCCCTGGGCGCCACCTTCTCCGGCGGCGATGCTAATGCCGGCCACATTGCGCAGCGTGTCCCGCAGCGTGGTCGCACCCTGGTCCGCAATGACGCGCTGGGGAACGATGTCGATGGATTGTGGGGTCTCGATCAGGGGCTGAGTGAATTTCGGTAACGAAATCTGCACGCCGGTGTCGGTAACATTGACCGTGGTTGCCATGCCCTGGATTTCCAGAATCACAGCGTCCGCGCCGGTCAGGTGATAGCCGATGCCGGTGCCGGTCAGGAGTTTTTGCAGCGCCCCTTGTGGCGTGTACAGGCCGGCCACCCCGGGAGACCAGATGCCGCGCATTGACTCTTGCGGCACGGCCACGCTGAACTGCGCGGTCTTTTGAAAGGCTGCGAGTACGGAATCCAGGGTCCCGGGCGGGATGTCGTAGCGGCGGACGGTCAACCCCTGGGTCTGGCCGGACGCGTTCACCGCGGGCGCCGCTCGGTCCTGCTGGGCCTGGGCCTTGAACACCGCGTCTCCGCTGAAGGTGGCGTAGGCCGCGACGGTCCCCACCGCCATCCAATACCTGGCGCCCCGGCGGGGGCTTCGCCCTGCCTTCTTGTTCTTCTTGATCTTGATTCGGGTCTGGCTCACTGCTTCTCCCCAAGCCTCTGTTCTGATCCGGCTTATTCCGGTCGCCGTCTTCTTCCTGCCAGATGCAACCAGATTGCAATTTGGCCCCAACACTTTGCCAGATGCAACGGAGTTGCATTTGTACGGCCCAGTCTCAATGCTGCATTTTGCGGATTTACTCTGTCAAGCACGGCTCGCATATTTTGTTGCAATCCATGTGCAACTAGATGACACATGACTGCCCGCATGCAGGACACCGGCAGGAAAACGCAGGGGCGAACGCCGGCGTCCGCCCAGCCGAGAGCAGCCCGGAGGGTCTGGAAACATCACCGGCCAGAAGTCGAAAGTTCAGGAGTCAGAGGCGAGGAGCGAAGATCTGAATTAGCAATCTAAAAATCTGAAATCGAAATTCCAAATTCGAAACCCCGAACCTGGGACGAGCTGTGTTCGTCCGCCCGGACGTGGGCGTCCGGGCCTGCGTGATTACTCGCTGGTGAAGTAATCGACGGTGACTGGATTTTCGAACAGGGAATAGTCGCGGGTCACCACCGTGATTCCGCTTTCGGTGACGAAGTACCGCTGGCGGTCAGCTTCGCTGTCATAGCCGATGGTGGTGCCTTCCGGAATGTGCACATCGCGATCGATGATGGCTTTCCGGATGCGGCAATGCCGGCCTACATTCACGTGGGAGAAAAGAATGCTGCTTTCAACTTCGCTGTAGGAGTTCACGCGCACATCGGGCGAGACCACGCTGCCTTTTACGATGCTGCCGGAAACGATGCAGCCGGCGGAAACAATGGAATCGACTGCGGTACCGGTGCGGCCCGCTTCAGCGAACACGAACTTCGCCGGCGGGTACTGACGCTGATGGGTGCGGATCGGCCAGTCTGAATCGTACAGGTTGAACACCGGCGACACTGCCACGATGTCCATGTTGGCCTCATAGTACGCTTCGAGCGTTCCCACATCGCGCCAGTACAGGGCCTCTTTTTTGTTCTCATCGACGAAGTCGTAGGTATAAACCCGGTAGTCGTCGGCCATTTTGGGCAGAATGTCCTTGCCGAAATCATGGCTGGAAGCGGGATCTTCCGCATCTTTCAAAAGCACGGGGATGAGCACATCGGTGTTGAACAGATAGATGCCCATCGAAGCGCAAACCTTTTCAGGATTCGCGGGCGAGCGCAGCTTGGTGACTTTCGGCTTTTCCTCGAAGCCCAGCACCCGGTGGTCGCGGTCCACTTCCACGACGCCGAAGCGGGCCACCTCGCCGGGATCGATCTGGATGGTGGCCAGGGTCACGTCGGCGCCGGTCTCGTTGTGCCGCTCCAGCATCAAGCCGTAATTCATCTTGTAAATGTGGTCGCCGGAGAGGATGAGCACGTGCTTGGGCTGCTCCGACCCGATCGAGTAAATGTTCTGGTACACCGCGTCGGCGGTGCCCTGGTACCACTGATCGCTTACCCGTTTCATCGGAGGCAGTACTTCGATGAACTCGCCCATCTCGCTGCCCATGATGTTCCAGCCTTCGCGCACGTGGCGATTGAGAGAAAGCGCCTTGTACTGGGTAAGGATATAAACCCGGCGCAGGTCAGAATTGACGCAGTTGGAAAGAGTGACGTCGATGATGCGATAGATTCCGCCAAAGGTGACGGCAGGCTTGGCGCGATCGCGAGTGAGGGGATAGAGCCGCTCGCCCGCCCCGCCCGCCAACAGGACTCCCAGAGTATCTTTCATAGGGCTTTTCGCTTCGATGCAGCTTAAGGGCCCAGGAAGCTCCGCAGTCCTGGAATTCCGGAGGCTGCGGAACGCGACAGTGTACCAGATACGGTCGCGCACTTGCCCCTGTGCTGTCGCAGGTGCCACAGACTGCGTGGGGACAGCCGCCCTCGGCTGTCCGATCGAGCGCAGCTCGACACCTTGCGCAAAGCAATCGCGAAGCGTTGCTTCGCCGGACAGTCGATGGCGGCTGTCCCCACGCGGCCTGTGGCGGGGCCTTCGCCTGGGTATGATGGCGGAGAGTGCCCGCCTATGAATGCGCAATCCCATCGCGTTTTTGTCACCGGCGGCACCGGATACGTAGGCTGCCCGCTGATCACTCGGGGACGCTCTGGATGACATTGCCCGGGTAGCGCCGGCCTCCGGCCGGCCCGAAGGGCGGGCGGGACGCCCGCCAGACAGCCGGCGGGACGCCGGCGCTACTCATTCCTGTCATTCTGAATCTCTCGGCTTGCGCTCACCGCGGCTCCCGACCGCGCTCGCAATGACAGATTTTGTCGCTCGAAAATCACCCGAGACCAAAGTAACGACTTGAATTACGAAAGCGCATGCACATGGGACATCTGTTCGCTATCGGGTGCGAGTGAGATGGTGTCTTGACGTCGAAAGAAGACGGAGCCCATGGGAAGAGAAGACTACCTCGAAGAAATACACATCCGGATCCTGCGCGTAACCGAAGATCTGCGCGCCATTCAACGCCAGCTCAATTGTGCCGCCATGGAAGCTCCCAGCGATCCCGAACTCATGGAAGCTCTCAGCCAGTTGCCCGAGATGGACGCGCTCCAGATGCTGAAATCGTCTCTCGACCAGATGCGCCACTTCCTGTGGTTCTACATGCAGGTGATGACCAATGAATCCGAAAGCGGCGAGAGACTGCGTCAGAGCATCCGCCAGAAGGTTTCCGCCGACGCGATGCTGAGTCCGGAAGCGTCGTTCCTGGAAAAATTCAAGGATGCCTCGGACACCGCGCTGCTGCGCTATCTCTCCGACGGCAAACACCGGAAGCCGAACTAAGCGCGGACCTCAGACCTCAGACTTCGGACTTCAGACCCACTCAGAATCGAAACACAATCCCGGACGAGTAGCGGAAGCTGTTCTGCCGGTTGCCCAGGCCGCTGGAGAGTCCGCTGGTTAACGCGTCGATGGAGTTGAATTGGGTGCGGATGTAATCCACCTGCACGGCGCGGATGGCGAAATGTCGCGTCATACCGATATCAATTCCGCCGCCAAAAGCCATGGCAAAGGCATTCGCGCTGGTAAGGCCGGTGGAGATCCCTCCTATGATTGGAATGTTTACCCCCGCGCCCAGGCTGGAATGTGCCGCGCCAAACAAGGCGTGGGCGAAGACGGCGCTTCTGCCAAATCCGGCCGTTACCGTTGGGCCGAATAAATAATTGGTAACGTGCTGGTAGGTGGACGCTGAAAAACCCGATGTCGAAAAGGAAAACGGGCTAAGAATGGAGCCGCTTACGTCGGCTGTGACACCCAGGTAGCGGTTGAAATTGAAGGTGCCCTGTCCCTCCCACCCGTTAAAACCGTTGCTGCCGTTGCGCAGATAGGAATATCCGCCAAACACTGTAGCGCGTGTCCCGTACTCTCCACCGGCAGGCATCGCTCCGCCGTTTTGTGCGGCGAGCGCCAGCGGCAAACACAAAACGATAGACAACAAGATTCCGACTTTCCGCATTTTCTTTTCTCTCCTTGGCGAAGGGCATCGCAAGCAGGTGTGATGCGTCGAGAAAGAAAAAAATAATTCGGTCCGAAGGTTTATTTGTTGAGAGAGGTCCGCAACGTTAAGCGAAACTTAAAGAGGAGGCGTCGAGGCTTGCGAATTCAGGTGGCCTTCAGCTTCATGCGAAGGCGCCCGCTATTCCAGCGTGACCGACTTCACCAGATTGCGCGGCCGGTCCACGTCCAAGCCCTTCTTCACCGTCATGTAGTACGCGAACAACTGTAGCGGCACGATCTCAAGAATTGGCAACAGCAGTTCCGTGGCTCTCGGAACAAAGATGGTGTGGTCGGCCAGGCGGGGAAGCTCTTCATCACCTTCTGAGGCAATCGCAATCACCCGCGCCGACTGCTGTTTGAAGCCACGGATGTTGGCCAGGTTCTTCTCATAGCGCAGCACCGATCCCGAATCTTCGCGGTCGCAAGTCGCTATGATCACGACCGGGAGGTTCTCGTCAATCATTGCGTTGGGGCCGTGCTTGGTTTCGCCGGTGGGATAACCTTCGGCGTGAATATAGGAAACTTCCTTGAGCTTGAGCGCGCCGTCCATGGCGACGGGATAGTGGATGGCCCGGCCCATGAAAAGAAAATCCTGCACTTTGTAATATTTCTCTGCCAGCTGCTCACAAGCCGCGGGTGCGGATTTCAGCAGAACTTCCATCTTTCCCGGCAGATCAAGCAGTTCGCGGATGTACTCTCTGCGCTGTTCTTTGGCAAACTTGCCGCGCACCTGTCCCAGGTAAAGCGCAAACAGGTAGAGCACCGCCATCTGCGCGGTAAAGGCTTTGGTGGAAGCAATGCTGATCTCCGGGCCGGCGTGAGTGTAGAGCACGCCGTCGGCTTCTCGTGCGATGGTTGAATCGACCACGTTCGAAATGGCAATGGTGCGCGACCCTTTGGCTTTGGCTTCCCGCTGGGCCGCCGTGGTATCGGCGGTCTCGCCGGACTGCGTGATCACGATGGTGAGTTCGCCCGGCCCGATCAGCGGATTCCGATATTCGAATTCGCTGGCGTAATCCACGTCCACCGGGATGTTGACCAGGTCCTGAATCATGTACTGCCCGGCCATGCCCGCGTGCCGGCTGGTGCCCGAGGCCACAATGTTGATGCGGCGCAGCGCCCGAAGCTCGTCCGTGCTGATGCGGACATCGTCGAGCCGCACCACCGCTTCCTCGAGCGATACCCGGGGCTCAATCGTGTCCCGCAAGCCCTTCGGCTGCTCGAAGATTTCCTTCAGCATGTAATGGGGGAATCCCCCTTTGTCAGCCATTCCATTCTCCTGAAAGCTTCAACGTAGCGCCGCCGTCCCGGCGGCTGTCCGGCGGGCGTCCTCGCCCGCCGCGCTGAGGGCGGGACGCCCTCAGGACAGCCGGCAAGATGCCGGCGCTACTAAATTCCAGCGCCGCGAATTATCGTCTTTCTCACTTCGCCGCTCGGGCTCAACACCACGAGATCGGCGGGCGCGCCGGCCTGCAGCGTGCCTCCGCTCTTCACTCCTGCCACCCTCGCCGGATTCAGGGTGGCCAGGCGTACCGCCGGTTGCAAATCCCATTGCGCGAACTGCATGACGTTGCGCACCGCGCGGTCCATGGTCAGAACGCTGCCCGCCAAAGAATCTCCAACCATGCACCGGCCGTCTTTGACTTCCACTTCGAGCGAGCCCAGGCGATAGCGCCCGTCGGGCATGCCGGTGGCCGCAGTGGCGTCAGTGATCAGCACCGCGGCTTCCGGTCCTTTGGCCTTCAGGAAGAGCTGCACGATCACGGGATCAACGTGAATTCCGTCCGCAATGATTTCGGCGGAGAGCCGGGAATCGGTCAGCACCTCGCCGAGAATTCCGGGATCGCGATGGTCAAGCGGCCGCATCGCGTTAAAGGTGTGAGTGGCATGGCGGGCGCCCGCCGCGAAACCCGCCCGGGCCGCATCCAGATCGGCATTGGAGTGGCCCAGGCTCACGCAAACTCCGCGCGAGGAGGCGAGTTTGATAACCTCAAGCGCGCCCGGCAACTCGGGCGCGATGGTGAGCACGCGAATGTGTCCCCGCGCCGCCTGCCAGAAGCGATCGAACGCCGCCGGAGATGGCGCCAGCAGATTTTCTGGAGGATGCACTCCCCGCCGCTTGTGACTGATAAACGGTCCTTCAAGATGAATTCCCAGCGGCCGTGCCCGCAGTTCGCCGTTTTGTGGTTGTGGACTCCGCTCCGCGGCTTCGATCGCATCCGCCAGCCGCGTTAGAGCCGAAAGGGTCGCATCCAGCGGCGCCGTGACCGTGGTCGGGAAATAACTGCTCACCCCATGGGACACCAGCAGCCGCTCTACCGGGGGCAGCGCGCCGGCGCCGGCTTCCATCACATCGTGCCCGGCACCGCCATGAATGTGCAGATCAATAAAACCGGGCGCCAGTATCCCGTCCGCAAAATCCACCAGGCGAATGTTCGTTGGGACTTCCCGGGCCGCCCGCGAGGTCACTTCAACAATGGACCCGTCATCCATCAGAAGCAGGGGTTGCTCAATCCGCTCCAGAGGTGTGAACAGCGTGCTGGCGGTGATTGCGATCATGCCATTCCAATGCTATATAGCAAAGCGGTATTCTATAGGAAAATCCGGCGTGGGCTTAGTGGTCGTCCGCCTGAGGGCGCGCGACTCGGGAGGCCCAGGCCATGATGTCAGCCAGGTTCACCAACGCCCAGCCAGGCCTCCTGCAGGTGCTATACTTTTTAACGGAATCCCGGTGCTCTGGTCCTTCAGGCCTTCGGCCCTCGCGGTTCCGATCATCTTCATTCGACCTTGTCGGGGCGTGGCTCAGCCTGGTAGAGCACCTGGTTCGGGACCAGGGGGTCGGAGGTTCAAATCCTCTCGCCCCGACCAACACCCGATCACTTCCGGTTTGTCCCTCACTCGGGAGTAATCGCGAATCGTTAGCTTCTGCTGTGAAATATTCCTCGTCTGGTGCGTCCCTACGGTGCTAACCTTCTTCATTGCCGGTCTCCTTTTTATCTGTGCCTTGAGCACGTCGATAACTTGGGAGCGTACAGCATCCCGTCCGGAGACCGGCCTTCTCACCCCATCTGATTGATCCATCTCTGGCAGTGACACCATGATCTGATGTTTCGACCCGTGCCAGGAATCACAGGGTTGTGTGTCCCGAGTCACCGAGTTTCGAACGCCGCGAGCATAGCGTTAAAGCGGAATAACAGTAACAAAGAGAGGATCTTTATGAAAAAAGCAATGGTACTGCTTGCGATGTTAAGTCTCGGCACGCTGGGCTGGGCAGGAACGGCGAAGGAAGATGCCACCAGCCGGCTGGAGAACGCCACCGGCGTGGTCCGCGAAATCATGAGCGCACCGGACAACGGAATTCCGGAAGAGGTGCTGGAGCACGCAAGGTGCGTGGCCGTTGTACCTCACATGGTCAAAGGCGGTTTTATTTTCGGAGGCAAGCATGGCAAAGGCGTAGCCACCTGCCGCACTGCGGATGGCTGGAGCGCGCCGGCTTTCATCACGATTTCAGGAGGAAGCTGGGGACTGCAGATCGGTCTGGAAGGTGTTGATCTGATCATGATTATTCAGAATGAGAAAGGGATGCAAAAGCTGCTCGACAGCAACTTCAAAATTGGAGCAGACGCTTCCGCCGCCGCGGGGCCAGTGGGACGGCATGCCTCTGCCGGTACGGATTGGAAGATGGATACGGAGATTCTGACTTACTCCCGGGCCAAGGGTGCATTCGCGGGGCTCACGCTCGAGGGGGCGTCGGTGCGCCAGGACAGTGATTCCCGCAAGGCGATCTACGGTCGCAAAGTCACCACCAGGGCTTTGCTGCTAGGCAAAGTGCCAGCTCCCGCCGTAACCCATCCGTTCCTTGCGGAAATTCGCAAAGCCAAGGCCCAGGCCGTGGCCGCAGGCGAAGCTGAGGCCAAAGACAAGCAGTAGATCCGTGGGCTGTTTGGGGTTGCAGAGTTTGCCCTTGCCCGAGTGGCCAGGGAGAAAAGGAGGAGTGAAATATGCTTGGAACTATATTGATCGTGATTCTGGTCCTGGCGCTCTTGGGTGCGCTGCCAAGATGGCCGCATAGCAGAGACTGGGGCTTGTACCCGGCGGGAGGAGTGGGGCTTATCCTCCTCATCGTTGTGGTCCTGCTGGTTCTTGGACGCGTTTAATTTTGATAACGAGTCGCATGAGGTGAGTAGCGGAGATGCACATGAAAACTACATCCCAATTTGTCCTCGCCGGAGTCCTGGCGCTGCTTGCCGGAACCGTCGCGCCAGCGTATGCCCATCAAGGGCAACATCAATCAGAAGGCAAGCCCCCGAAGCAGGAGCACCAGGCTAAGCCTGAAAAGCAGCACCAGGACAAAGACAAACAGCAGAAAGATCAGAACAAGAAGCCACCGCACGTTCAGCAAAACGCTCAACCACCCCACGCTCAGCCTCAGCCACCGCACGTTCAGCAACCGCATCAGCAGCAGGCCACCCAGCAAGGGCGGCGCGTGCCGCGAGACGAACACAGGACCG
>Ga0207657_10002791_pt1 | contig 18792 bp, 16 predicted proteins | sample KBSC33metaG_FD_184316 | JGI IMG/M metagenome (GOLD analysis project Ga0207657, IMG submission 184316) | Corn rhizosphere microbial communities from Kellogg Biological Station, Michigan, USA - KBS C3-3 metaG (SPAdes) (version 2) | ecosystem: Host-associated > Plants > Roots > Rhizosphere > Soil ... | reverse complement strand
AGCGGGATCGTGTATTCCTCGTCGGGCACTTCGCCCTTGGTATTGTAGAGCATCTCGCCTTCCAGCACGCAGACCGGGTTGTCGTCGCGGATGGCGCTCTTGAGTAATCCCTTGGCATCGTACGGAGTGCCCGGCGCGATGACCTTGAGCCCCGGGATGTGGGCGAGCCACGATTCCCACGCCTGCGAGTGCTGCGCCGCGAGCTGGAGCGCGGCGCCGTTCGGGCCGCGGAAGACGATCGGCATCTTGAACTGGCCGCCCGACATGTAGAGCATCTTGGCGGCGGAGTTCACCACCTGGTCGATGGCGAGGAGCGCGAAGTTCCAGGTCATGAATTCGATGATCGGACGCAGCCCGACCATCGCCGCGCCGACACCCACGCCGGCGAAGCCGAGCTCGGTGATGGGCGTGTCCACGACACGCATTTCGCCGAACTCCTGGAGAAATCCCTTGGACACCTTGTAGGCGCCGTTGTAGACACCGACTTCCTCACCCATGAGGAAGACGCGATCGTCGCGCTGCATCTCCTCGCGGATGGCCTGGCCGAGGGCGTCGCGATATGTGATTACGGGCATGTCGAGGCGAATGGAATGAATATGAGGTGAGCGTTCGTCGGCTTCCCGGTTCTTCGGTTTACGGCCAGCCTCGATCAGTTTCTGCGTCCCGAGGCCCGCCGTTCACCGAGAAACCGATGAACCGACGAACCGCGTTCAGGTCGTCGTATCCACGAGCACGTCTTCCCACAGGGCCTCGAGGGGAAGTTCGGGGCTGGCGTCGGCGAAGTCCCACGAGTCCTGGACCACCGCCTTCAGGTCGGTGTCCATCTGCTGGAGCTGCTCGTCGGTGAGCTCGCCGTTGTCCTTCATGTGCGTGCTGAGGAGCGTGATCGGGTCGCGCTTCATGTATTCCTCGAGCTCCGCCTTCGTGCGGTACGTGCCGCTCACGGCGTCGGACATCGAGTGGCCCATGAAACGATAGGTGCGAATCTCGAGCAGAGTCGGCATCTGCTCCTTGCGCGCGCGCTCCACGGCTTCGCTCACCGCCTGTCGCACGGCGAAGACGTCCTGCCCGTCGCACTGGGCGCGCGCCATGTTGTACGCCGCGCCGCGCTCGTAGATGTCGTGAATGGCCGACGCGCGCTCGAGCGCCGTACCCATGCCATAGCGATTGTTCTCGATGATGAACACGCACGGCAGCTTCCACAGCGCCGCCATGTTGAGCGCCTCATGGAAGGCACCGGTGTTCACCACCGACTCGCCCATGAAGCAGACGATGACCTGGTCGCCTCCCCGATACTTGATGGCGAAGCCGACGCCGGTGGCGATCGGCACGTGGCCGCCGACGATGCCGTGGCCGCCGAGCATGTTGATGTTGGTGTCGAACAGGTGCATCGAGCCGCCCTTGCCGCGCGAGCAGCCATCCTGGCGGCCGAAGAGCTCGGCCATCACGGCGCGCGCCGACATGCCGCGCGCGAGCGCCACGCCGTGGTCACGGTACGTGGTGATGACGTAATCATCGGGGCGCAGCATGCTGAGCGTACCCGTGCTGACCGCCTCCTGCCCGATATAGAGATGGCAGAAGCCGCCGATCTTGCCGAGTGCGTACGCCTCAGCGCTGCGCTCCTCGAAGCGGCGCTGGAGCAGCATGGAGCGGAGGAGCTCCATGTTGAGCGCGGCATCCGAGGTCGGCTTCTCAGTGGTGTCAGACTTCTTCTTGGCAGCCATGAGGGAATTGAGAGTCGGGATTGATGATTGATCGTGAACCGTGAACCGTGAACCGTGAATCGTGAACCGTGAGTGTGCTCGACCTTACGGTTCACCGTTCACGGTTAACCGTTCACGTGCATTTCGCTGCTTGCGCCTGTTCCCAGGCGTGGTAGCTCGATCGAACGAGCGGGCCGCTCTCCACGTGGCGGAAGCCGAGCTCCATGCCCATGTCGTAGAGGCGGCGGAAATCATCCGGGGTGACGTACCGGTCGAGCGGGATGTGTCCGTCGGAGGGCCGCAGGTACTGGCCGAGGGTGAGGATGTCGACGTCCACGGCGCGCAGGTCGCGCATCACGGAAACGATCTCCTCGTTCGTCTCCCCCATGCCGAGGATCATGCCGGTCTTGGTCGGGATGTTCGGCGCGAGACGCTTGGCGGTGGTGAAGATCTTCATGACGCGCTCGTAGCGGCCGCCGGGGCGGCAGCGCTTGTAGAGCCGCGGCACGGTCTCGGTGTTGTGGTTGTAGATGTCGGGCTCCGCGTCCAGCACCTCGGCGATCGAGTCCTCGTTGCCCTGGAAGTCGGGAACGAGCACTTCCACGGACGTCTCGGGGCTGCGGAGCTTGATCTGGCGGATCGTCTCGGCGAACGCCCAGGCGCCGAAGTCGGGGAGGTCGTCGCGGTCCACCGAGGTGAGCACCACGTGCTGGAGCCGCATCGTCGCCGCCGCCTCGGCCACGCGTTCCGGCTCGGCGGGATCGAACTTGGGGGGGCGACCATGGGCAACGGCGCAGTAGGCGCAGTTTCGCGTGCAGACATCGCCGAGGATCATGAAGGTGGCGGTGCCATGCTCCCAGCACTCGCCGACGTTGGGGCAATGCGCCTCCTCGCAGACGGTATGCAGATCGAGGTCGCGCATGAGTTGGCGGAGCCGGAGGTAGTTCGGACCGCCGGGCGCCCGCACCTTGAGCCACGGGGGCTTCCGCTCGGGGAGCGCCGGCACCTGGTGGCGACCCATGATCTGGTACAGCGTGTCAGGCATGGACCGGAAGGCTGTCGGTGGGGTGGTGAAGGTCGCCTTGCCCCGCCGGAGCGGTGGCGCCGGTCGGCGAGCCGCCGGCTTCGAGGGGCGCAAAGCGTTGACGCAGCGGAAAGTAGCGCTGGTCACAGAAGCAAGTAAGTGCGGCTAACTGATTACTGGATACTTGCTGGTTACTGACGACCGTCTGATCGTCTGACCCGCTGACGGCTTTGCCGTCAGCTCGTCTGACTCACTCGCCGGTGCTGCGCACCGGCTGTTCGTCGGACCCATTCGCGGCGCTGCGCGCCGCTCTTCGGAAACGGGCGTCGGGGGCGTGTCTCGCCATGTTGGCCCCTCCTGCCGCGAGACGAGCAGCGCGCCGCAGGCGCGCGAGCGGGTCCGGCGAGCAGGGCGGCGCAGCCAGACTAGCGGGTCCGACGAGTGGCGGCGCAGCCGACACGGGTCCGATTGTCCTGCGAGGCGGTCAGGCCGCCAATCTCTCGAAGGAGAATGCGGCTGCGCTCTCAGGCAACTGCCCACCCATCAGCACCGGGAGCAACTGCTCCGCCGCCCACGGCGCCAGCAGCACGCCGTTGCGGGAAAAACCGCAGGCATAGCACAGCGCCGGCACCTGCGGGTCACCGCCCAGGATGGGGAGACCGTCGCTGGCCATCGGGCGAAGGCCGGCCCAGTGCTCGAGCATCTGGGCGTGGGCGAGCACCGGGATGATTCGGGTGGCGATCGCGCGGAGATCCTTGAGTCCACGCGACGTGGTGGACGCGTCGAGCCCCGCCTCCTCACTCGTGGCGCCGACGAGGAGGCCGTTCCCGCGCGGCACGAGGTAACCGCCACCGCCATGGATGACGTGGCGGACCGGGCGGCCCTCGAGGCTGAGGAGTTGCCCGCGAACGGGACGGACGGGCAGGGGGCGCGGCAGGCCAGGAAGCGAACCCGCCCACGCCCCATTGGCGACCAGCAATTTCTTCCCGGCGTAGCGGGTGCCGCCGCGCGAGCGAAATCCGGGGAGGTTTCCCTTCGCGTCGAACGAGGCCACCTCGTCGGTCATGCGCGCGATGCGCGACTGCCGCGCAACGGCGACGTCGAGGGCGCCCATGAGGGTGACGTTGTCCACCGCGCCATCGTGTGGATGAAGCAGTGCGCCCGCGTGGTTGGCGAGCGCCGGCTCGAGCGCGGCGAGCGACGCAGCATCCAGCCGCTCGGCGCCCGGCGGGGCTTTTGCGGCGAGTGCGTCGAGCTCTTCGGCGGTTGATGCCAGATCGATGATCCCGTTGCGGTCGAGCGGGACAGTGATCTCGGCGCGCGCGAGCAGCTGGTCGAGGAATCCCGGATAGAACTCGCGTGCAGCAACGAATGCGGCATGCACGGCGGGAGGTGCATCTCCGATGGACGGTGCCAGGATGCCGGCCGCGGCACGCGAAGCGGCGCCAGCGCGCGGCTGGTCCACAAGGGTGACACGCAGCCCGCGGCGCGCGGCGGCGAGCGCCGTCGTCAGTCCGACGATGCCCCCACCGGCGATGACGAGGTCAGGGACGCTCATGGGCGGCGCACGGTGCGGCAGGGAGGACGGCTTGCGGAAGTCGGGCTCATTGGCGCAATCTCACGCCGCGCCGCGCTGCGAACCAGTGCCGCGGAGCGCACCCTGAAGAAACGAAACCGTTTCGTCGGGTGAGTCGTATGGTAGCCAGACTCGCAAGGGAGAACGTTCGATGCTTCGCACCATCTTCATGATCGGCCTGTTCGCCATCGCGGGCCTGTTCGTCCTCCGCCTCGCCTTCGGCCTCTTCGCCTTCGGCTTCGGCTTGCTGGGATGGCTGTTCTTCTTCGCCCTCAAGGTGGCGATCATCGGAGCGATCATCTACCTGATCATCCGCGTGTTCAGCCCGGAGACGGCGAGACGGTTGCGGCAGAAGTGGAGCGGGAACTGAACTACCAGCTAGTCTGGGCGGGCGGCGTGGAACGCCGCCCTTTCCGGGCGCCGGGCTCGCTGCGCTCGCCTGTGCTCTCGGGGCGCGCGCTGCGCGCGCTTGCGGGGAAACGCTCCTCCAATCCAGCGAAACGCACCACCGAGACGCCGTGCCCGACAGGCGCGCCCCTGCGCGCCGTCCCGACCGCGAGCCGCAGGCGAGCATCCCGACAGCAAGCCAAGGCGGCGCAGCCGCCGGGCAGCGCCCGGACTAGCTGCGTTCCACCCGCCGGGCAGCGCCCGGACTAGCTGTTGGTCAGCTCTCCAATCACCGCCCATACCAGCAGCGGTACCATGATCTCATGGTGCCCCGTGATCTCGTAACCCTTGCCGCTTTGCAGTGTGGGGCGCTGGACGACGTTCATGCGTGGGCGGTAGTGGCGCTGCATGTCGAGGTCGACGCTCGTGAACCCCTGCGGCTTGCCGTCGTGCAGGTTGCGGGCAATGGTCAGTGCCTTCAGGAACACCTCGGGCATGATCACCGCGCTGCCGAGGTTCAGCACCACGCCGCCATCGTCGAGCCTGCCGAGTGAATGCGAGAGTCGACGGAAGTCGCGGTGGCTCGTGTCGCCGATGGCGGCGCCGTTCGCCGCAGGGTGCTGATGGATGATCTCGGCACCGAGCGCGGCGTGAACTGACGCCGGCACTCCCAGCCGATGGGCCGCCAGCAGGATCGAGAGCTCGGGATTCGCCAGCGCCGGCGCCTTCGAGAGCGCGACCCCGAGCGCTTCGCCCATGCCCTGCTTGGCGCGCATGCCGGCGACGAATGCGTCGTTCATCTCGCGGCCCGTTTCGTCGGCCATGCCGAAGGTGCCATCCTTCAATCCCGCGGCCACATCCTCCGACGTCGCCCCGAAGCGGGCGATTTCGTAATCGTGGATCGCCCCCGAGCCATTCATCGCGATGTGGGTGACGATACGCCGGCGCATCAGCTCGATCAGCACCGGCGCGAGGCCGGTCTTCACGATGTGCCCACCGAGCATGACGACCACTCCGCGCTCGCGGCGCGCCGCGTCGGCGATGGCGCTCACCACCTTGCGGAGATCGCGCGCGACGAGAACGTCGGGGAGCGCGTGCATGAACGCGGCGAACGAACGGTCGGCGCCCGGAGGCTGCGCGAAGTCGCTCGCGCTCACCTTGTTGGGGCGAACCGACACGGGAATGGTGCGGACGCGGGAGAGATCGGCCTCGCCGTAACGCGGGCCGTCCGTTCCGGCGGGGCGCCCGTTCACGGGCGTGCCGCGGTCGTCGCCCCCGGCTGGGCTGGGCGGTACGATTTGAGGTATAGGTTGAGGGAACCGAAGGACAGGCCCGACTTCATCTGCAGCATGATGCGATTGTCGTCATCCGACAACCACACTTCCGCGTGTCCGTTTTCGGAGAAGATGCCCTTGGTCTTGATGACCGGCTGCACGACGATGGCGTCGAACTCGCCGGCCGGTACGCGGATGCGCTCGCGCCGGAGCACCTTGATGGTGACCGGATTGCGATCGGGCCGGAAATAGCGATTGAACGTGTAGGTCTCGCCGACGGCGAGGGGGATTGTGCGCAGGAAGTAGAGGAACGAGCCGTCGTCGAGCGGGTTGCGAACGCTCGCCTGCGTGGTGTCCTCATCGCCCTCGATGAACGCCGAGCGTTCGGGAAAGATCTCGAACTTTCTCTCCACGTCGCGGCGGCCCTCGTTCAGGTCCTGGTGAAAGCGAAGCGAGTTGCCGGTGCGGCGGTCGATCCAGCTCTCGTACTTGTCGTTGACGCGGTAGAAGAAAGTGCCGCCCTTGACGGTGAACACGGTGTGCCAGGTCTCGCGGCCGCGCACGTCCTGTACGCCGGCGACTTCCATCGCCCCGGAGCCCACCCTGATCTTGCCGAATTTGACGTCGTACTCCAGCCGCTCACCCACGCCGTAGGGGACGCGCAGCACCGGTTCGCCGTCGTCCTGCGCGCCTGCAGGCGCCACGACGCCGAGGAGCGTCAGCGCCACGACAGCGGACGCAAGGCGCCCCAGGCGCGTCATGCCCGCACCGATCGGGTTCGGCGCCCGCGCGCGGCGCGGGCGAAGCGCAGCAGCGCCATCGCGTCGTTCCATGGACGCACGCGCGTCTCGCGCGGACGCACGTCGTAGCGCGGCGAGAGCTCCACCGTCTCCAGCCGGCGCGCATGCGCGGCCGCTCGTAGCAGCAGGTCCACGTTCGCGCTCCAACCGTCGCCCTCGACCAGCGGTGCGTCACCGCGCTCCTTGATGAGGTCACGGATGACGGACACGCGATACAGCCGCAGCGACCCGAAGACGTCGCGCACGCCGGGCACCTGCACGAATGGACGCACCACCCAGGGCGCCACGCGGCGCAGCCGTCGCACCGGCTGCGGCACCGATGGCGCATCGGCCGGACGCTCGGCCACCACGACGTCGGCGCCGCCGTCGAACCGGCGGATGAGCTCCGGCAGATTCTCGGGCTGATCGGTGAAGTCGCCCTGCAGCACGATCAGCGCGTCGCGACGCGGATATCGGGTGCGCCGCGACGCCTCGCGACAGAGCGCGTCGAGCGCGGCGGCGTATCCCACGCGCTGGCCGCCCAGCACGGTGAGCGGCATCACCTGGTGATACGGCTCGAGCACCTCGGCCGTGGCGTCGGTGCTGCCATCATCGTACACGAGCACCTCGTACTCGCGCGGCTGCTCCTGGAACACCTTGCGCAGGCGCCAGAGGAGGAGGCCGAGCGTGGGGGCTTCGTTGTAGGCAGGGATGCAGAAGTACAGCACGTGATCCTGGGGTCGCGTGAATCGAGTGCTCGAAAGGTATGGAGGGCGGGGGGAGACCCGCCACCCTTGTATACCCCGCTGAATGGTCGCGGGTTCGACGCTGCCGGGCAGCACCCGAACACCGCGAGTGCCAGCGTTGTGCTCTATCCAACCGACGATCGTCACTGATGAAAGGCAAGCGGACGCCACCACGCACCGCTTACGGGGTACGACTACGTCGAGGAGAATGTCGCGATGATTCTCGCTGATACCCGCCATCACCTGACCCGTGACGACGCGCAACTCGTCGCCCGCCTCATCGCGCGCGATTCCGGAGGAGAGCTCTCGGAGGTGGAGCGCGAGCTGGCCGATCACGGCATCGACGCGGTGCTCGACGATCCGCGTCTGCCGGCCGCCCTGCTGCGATCGCGACAGGGCGCGTGTGCATCGCTGCCGCTGTTCGCCTACGTCATGGTGCGCCACGCCCTGACGCGCCTCGGCGAGGGCGACCGGCGGCTGGCCGATTATCTCGCGGCGATCATGCTGCACTTCGGCCTGCGCGGCCGCGCGTATCGCGTGTCGGACGCGGACGATCAGGTCTACGTCGCGCTGGCCGACCTCGCCGCGGACCTCGATGACCCCGACGCGCGGCGCAGTTTCCTCGTCCGCACCCATCTCGGCAACTACGCGCTGTGGGTGAGCGGGTTCTTCCCTGACTATGTCGAGCATCGCAAGTGGCGGCGCGGTGGTCCCGACCTGGACTACTACGAAGAGATGGGACGCCGGGGCTTCCAGCTCGCGGCCGATCACCGACTCGCCGAGAATCATGGGCTGGCCACACTGTACGCGACCGCTGCCGAGCGTTTTGGATTGCTGCGCGCAGCGCTGAACGACGTGAGCGACGCGCTGCTGTTTCCCGATCGCTACTCGCCCGAGCGCCTGATGCGGCAGGTCACGAGCGAGGCGCGCTGGCGGCGCCTGCACTGAGGGCGTGATCGCGCGCGGCGTCGGCGAATGCCGTGAACAGCGCGCGGTCCCACGGTTCCGGCGTGTCGAGGAGCTCTTCCGGGTGCCACTGCACGCCGAGCATCCACCAGTCGTCGCCGGTCCACTCGACGCCCTCGATCACGCCATCGGTCGCGCGCGCGGTTGCGGTGAGCCCGCTGGCGACGCGCGCGAGCCCCTGATGATGCATCGAGTTGACGCTGATCTCCGTGGCACCACAGGCGCGCGCGAGGCGGGATCCGGCGTCGATGGTCACGCCGTGAGTCCGGTCGCCGCGGCCGCGGCCGCTCTCGTGGGCGAGAGCGTCGGGCCACTCGCTCGGCAGGTCCTGCACGAGCGTGCCGCCGAGAGCCACGTTCGCGACCTGTACACCTCGGCAGATCGCGAAGGTGGGCAGCCGCCTGGCTCGCGCGGCGCGAACGAGGGCGAGCTCGAACTCATCCCGGACGGCGTGAACCTCGCCGAGCGCCGGGTGCGGCCGCTCGCCGTAGCGCGCGGGTGCCACGTCCTCGCCGCCGGTGAGAAGCAGGCCGTCCACGCCGTCGAGCATTGCTTCGGCGTCGGCCGCCTGCAGCACGGGCAGGATGTATGGCCGGAAGCCGGCCTCGCGCGCGGCGTGGGTGTACGCGGCGTTGAGTCGTGTGCGCAAGACGTCACGAATGACTTCCGTGGTCGCCGTGAGTGCGATGGCCGGCTGATGCATGCGTCGGAGAGGTTGCGATAGCGCGCGTGGCACCTGTATCCTAAGCGCCGGCGCACGGCCGCTCCAGCGCGGGCCGACCGCGCTCCCGCCGAGGCCTTCCCGGGCATGTTTGAATCCTTTCGCCAGTCACTCCGCGACCTGATGGACCGCGCGACCCCTCCCGAGGAGCGCCGCGCCGGCCTGGCGCGCATGAAGCAGACATTGGTCACCGCACGCATGGGGCTCGACGACCTGCGCGGCGGGGTCGATAAGACGCGCCAGCGCCTCGAAATCGAGCGGCGCGAGCTCGAGACGATGCGCCGTCGCAAGGGCTACGCGGCCGGCATCAACGACGCGGAGACGCTGGCGCTCGCCGAGAAGTACGAGGCGCATCACGCCGAGCGGGTGGCGGTGCTGGAGCGGAAGCTCGATGCGCAGGAAGCCGAGCTCTCGATCGCCGAGCGCGACGTCGCCGAGATGACGGCAGAGCTCAAGCAGGCGATGCTGGGCGTGCCGGGCGCGCCATCCATCAATGATGCGGCGGCGGCGGAGGTGGACGCGGCGCTGGACGAGTCATCGAACATCGCGAGCGAGCTGGATGCGCTGGGACGCGCCCGGGCCCGTGCCGAGCGTGACGCCGACGCCGAGCAGCGGCTCGCGGAGCTCAAGCGCCGCATGGGCAAGTAGCGAGTGCCGCCGCATCGCCTGCTCCAGGCGATGGCGCTCGTGCTCACTCCATTTGCCGCGTCGGTGGCGCAGCAGGGGACGGCACGCGCGCCGTCGGGCCGCCCGGTCGTGGTCTGCGCCGGCCAGCGCGTGGATGACGTAGTCATCTACGCCGACGCGCCGGCCGTGCGGAGTCTCAATCGCGTGCCGGCGCTCGCCCGCGCGGCGCGTGCGATCCATCGCACGACGCGACCCGACGTGATCCGGCGCTTCCTCCTCCTCGACCGCGGCGACGGATGCTCCGAGATTCGGCGCGCCGAGTCGGAGCGTATCCTGCGCGCGCAGCCTTTCATCGCCGAGGCGCGGGTGTTCGTCGTCGCGAACGGCGAGGGCGGCGTGGATGTGGAGGTGCAGACGAGCGACGAAACGGCCCTCGTGCTGGGCGGCATCGTGAGCGCACGCAGCCCGCACGTCGCGTCAGTGCTCCTCGGCAGCGGGAACCTGGCCGGCCAGGGCCTCTATGCGTCGGGATGGTGGCGGAGCGGTGGCGGCTTTCGTGATGGCATCGGCACGCGATTGCTCGATCATCAATTCCTCGGTCAGCCCCTGACCGCCGGGCTCGAGCTGGAGCGAACGCCGCTTGGTGCATCGTGGCGAGTGTCGAGCGCACGGCCATTCTTCACCGACCTTCAGCGCGTGGCGTGGCGCGTTCGCGCCGGAAGCGGCACGTCGTACTACACGCTTCGTGAGCCGGACCGCCGGCGCCCAGCCCTGGCGTTCCAGCGGAGTGCATTCGACGTCGGCGCCGTCATGCGCTTCGGCGAACCGGGACGGCTCAACATGCTCGGCGTCTCGCTCACGGGACTGAACGAAGGGGCGGGGGACCGACTGGTCCTGACCGATTCCGGTCGACTGCGCGACATCGGACCGGCGCCGATGAGCTACCCGACGCATCGCGTGGCGCGGCTCAACGCGCTCGTGGGCCGGCGAGACATCAGCTACGTGCGCCTCGAGGGACTCGACGCGCTGACGGCGAGCCAGGATCTGCCGGTGGGATTCCAGTTCGGCCTGCAGGCCGGTCGCAGCCTGCCCGTGCCTGACGCGCGCGAGCATGACATCTTCGTTGCGAGCGACCTGTACGTGGGCGCAACCAACGGCGCGTCTACCGTGCGCCTGCAGATGCAGGGCGAAGCGCGGCGCGGCACCGAGCGCCGGCGATGGGACGACGTGCTCGCCCACGGCCGGCTCACCCAGTACCTCACGTTCAGCGCACGCCAGCAGAACCAGACGACGCTGGAGGTGAGTGCGGGCTTCCGGCAACGCATGCCTTTCCAGCTTCTGCTTGGCATCCCCGAAGGCGGCGTGCGCGGCTACGAGGAGTCGACCTACGCGGGAAGCGTCCGGGTGGTCGGACGCACCGAGCAGCGCTACACGATTCCCAACTTCCTCGGCGCATCCGATGCCGGCGTGGCCGTGTTCGCCGACGCCGGCAAGCAGGCGGCGGGCGACGTGCCGTTCGGCGTCACGAGTCCGCTGGTGGCCTCACTTGGCCTGAGCCTGATGGCGGCCGTACCGCAGCATTCAGCGCGACTGTGGCGCATGGACTTCGCGGTGCCGGTGACGCGTGGTGCCGGCGCGCGATGGACGGTCCGATTCAGCAACGGCGATCGGACGGCATTCGTATTCCGTACCCCGCGTGACGTCGATCTCGCGCGGGAGACGACCGTGCCATCGTCGATCTTTGCGTGGCCCTAGCAAGGAGGCAAGGAGGCGTGCCTCCTCGCCTCCCTGCCTCCCGCTCTCACGCGTCCGCCACGCTCGCCGTCAGCTTCTTCAACACCGGCACCAGTGCGAGCATCACGACGGCGGCGCCGAACGAGGTGGCGACCGGGATCATGAAGAATTTCGTCAGCGACGGCACCTCGTGCATCATCGAGGCGAGGAAGCCGCCGAGGTAGTTGGCGGCGGCGATGGAGAGGAACCAGACGCCCATCATGAGGGAGCCGAAGCGCGCCGGAGCCACCTTCGTCACGTACGAGAGCCCCACCGGCGAGAGACAGAGCTCGCCGAGTGTATGCAGAAGGTACGCGGAGACGAGGAACATCGGGCTGACGAGCACCCCCCGATCGGCCGGCCCGCCCGCAACGACGAGAAAGAGGAAGCCGGCGCCGACGAGAGCGAGGCCGGCCACCATCTTCAGCGACGTCGACGGCTCGCGGTGACGCCGGCCGAGCGCGCGCCACAGCCACGCCATGACCGGTGCGAGCAGGATGATGGCCAGTGGCTGGATGCTCTGGAACCAGCTTGCCGGCACGACGAATGAACCGAGCGCGCGGTCGGTGTTCTTGTCGGCGAACAGCGTGAGCGACGAGCCGGCCTGCTCGAACGCGAGCCAGAAGAACATGCCGAAGGTGACGACCATGAAGAGCGCGATCATGCGCTTCCGTTCGTCGCCACGGGTGCCGAACACGCCGACGGCGAACACGGCGCCCGCGGCGGCCGCCATGAGAATGCCGAGCACGTTGGCCAGCTCCACGTGCCAGTGCGCCCCGAACAGTGCGAGCCCGCCGCCGATCACCGCGCCGATGATGGCGTGCATCACCGAGTTGCCGCTTCGATCCGCTTTCTGCGGCGCGGCCAGCGCCTCGGCGGCGCGGGCGACGGGTTCGTCGACTGCGCGCGCCATATGCTCGTTGCCCTCGACGGGAGGGAGGCCGATGCCGGGCATGACCTTGTCGCGATAGTACAGGAAGAGGACGAGGCCGAGCAGCATGCCGATGCCGGCGGCGCCGAAGCCGTAGTCCCAGCCGACGCGCTCACCGAGCCAGCCGCAGATGAACGGCGCGATGAACGCGCCCGTGTTGATGCCCATGTAGAAGATCGTGAAGCCGGCATCGCGGCGGTCGTCGCCCGGGTTGTAAAGCTGGCCGACCATCGTCGACACGTTCGGCTTGAAGAATCCGGTGCCGATCACGACGCACACGAGGCCCAGGTAGAAGGGCAGCATGGCCGCCGAGCCGGGCGAGGCGGCGCCGAGTGCGACGGGCGAAGGACCGAACGCAAGCAGGAAGTGCCCGAGCGCGATGACGAGACCGCCGATGACGAGCGAGCGCCGAGTGCCAAGGATGCGATCGGCGAGCCAGCCGCCGAGCAGCGGCGTGAGGTAGACCGACCCGGTGTACGCGCCGTAGAGCAGTGAGGCGCGCGCCGGATCCCAGCGGAGCGCGTTCACCAGGTACAGCACGAGCAGCGCGCGCATCCCGTAGTACGAGAAGCGCTCCCACATCTCGACGAGGAAGAGGAGGCCGAGCCCACGCGGGTGTCCCAGGAACCGGCGGTCATCCATCGCCTGGTTGGGCGGCCGGTCATAGGAGGTGGCCGCAGCGCCGGTGGAGGGATTCACGTGGGTCATGCGGAAGGCGGGTGAGATGTGGATGCCTGGGCAGCGCGGTGCAACGCAGCGCGCGGAAGGAAGAATTCCGGGGGCTTCGTGCCGCCGGCAGCGCGCTGTTCGTCCCACGTCACGCTGCTCGGTGGCTGCTTGATACACGCGGCCCAGTGGCCGGGTGCCTTCTCCTCGAGCGGCGGCACGATCGCGCTGCACGCCGCGTCCTTCGCCGGATGCTGGCAACGCGGATGGAAGACGCAGCCGCTGGGCGGGTTGGCGGGCGAGGGGACGTCGCCGGTGAGGAGGATGCGCTCGCGCTTCACCCCGGGCTCCGGCGCCGGCACGGCGGAGAGGAGCGCCTGGGTGTACGGCATGATGGGATGCGTGTAGAGCGCGTCCACGCCCGCGAGCTCCACGATCCGCCCGAGATACATCACCGCGACGCGATCGGCGATGTGCTCGACGACGGAGAGATCGTGGGCGATGAACAGGTACGCGAGCCCGCGGTCGCGCTGCAGGTCCTGCAGCAGGTTCACGACCTGCGCCTGCACGCTCACGTCGAGCGCGCTGACGGGTTCGTCGCAGACGATGAACTTCGGTTCCACCGACAGCGCGCGCGCGATCCCGACGCGCTGGCGCTGTCCGCCGGAAAACTCGTGCGGGTAGCGGCTCGCGTACTCGGGGCGGAGGCCGACTTCCTCGAGGAGCTGGCGCACTCGCGCATCGGCGGCCGCGCCCTCGGCGAGGTGGTGGATCGTGAGCCCCTCGCGCACGATCGCGCCGATCGTCATGCGCGGATTGAGCGACGAGAAGGGATCCTGGAAGACGATCTGCATCTGCCGTCTCAGCGCGCGCAGGTCGCGCGCGCCGAGCGCCAGCACATCCTGGCCGTCGAAGGCGACGCTGCCCGAGGTCGCCTCGATGAGCCGCAGCACGGCGCGACCGGTGGTGGACTTTCCGCACCCCGACTCACCGACGAGGGCGAGGGTCTCGCCTGGCGCGACGTCGAACGACACGCCATCCACGGCGCGGACCTGGCCGGTGACGCGGCCGAACACGCCGTGCTTGATGGGGAAGTGCTTCACGAGATCGCGCACGGCGAGCAGCGGCGCCGCGGTCTCGCGCGTGCGCGGCGGGGCGAGCGTGGTGGGGGTCGTCATGCCGCGCCGAGCTCCGCGGCGACGGGCGGATGCGGATGCGCGCGCCGCTCCGGCTCCTCGGCGAGGTGACAGCGTGAGACATGGCCACCACCGATCTGGTAGAGCGGCGGGTGCTCACGCGCGCACCGATCCCACGCGTAGGGGCAGCGGTCGTGGAAGCGACAGCCCGTCGGCCACGCCGTGGGTGGCGGCACGGTGCCGGGAATCGTCGCCAGGCGCTCTGCGTCGCCACCGACGCGCGGCATCGCGCCGAGCAGTCCCTCGGTGTACGGATGGTGCGCAGCGTCGAACAGCGTGGCGGTCGTCGCCTCCTCCACTACCTCACCAGCGTACATGACGATCACTCGCGCACAGTTCTCCGCCACCACTCCGAGGTCGTGCGTGATGAGCAGCACGGAAGTGCCGAGGCGTCGCGTGAGGTCAGCCATCAACTCGAGAATCTGCGCCTGGATGGTGACGTCGAGCGCCGTCGTGGGCTCGTCGGCGATCACCAGCGCGGGATTCATCACCAGCGCCATGGCGATCACCACCCGCTGGCGCATGCCACCCGAGAGCTGATGCGGATACTCGCCCGCACGCTGCGCCGCCGCCGGCATGCCGACGAGGGTGAGCATCTCCACCGCCTTGGCCCACGCCTCACGTCGTGACATGCCGGCGTGAATGCGCGCCACTTCGGCGATCTGGTCGCCGATGGTGAACACCGGGTTGAGCGCCGTCATCGGCTCCTGAAAGACCATCGCGATGCGGTTGCCGCGGATTTTCTGCATCTCGTGCTCATCCAGCGCCATGAGGTCCGTGCCCTCGAAGCGGATATGCGAACCGGGCTCGATCCGGCCCGGCGGGCGCACGAGGCGCAGGATGGAGAGTGCGGTGACGCTCTTGCCGCAGCCCGACTCGCCGACGATGCCGACGGTCTCGCCGGCATTCACGCGAAACGATACGCCGTCCACCGCGCGAGCGACGCCGGTGTCGGTGTAGAAGTAGGTGCGCAGGTCGTCGAGCTCGAGCAGTGGTTCGGTCATGGGCGATGGACGATGTCTTCCGATGCCGTCAGGGGAAGCTGCCGTGGGTCGAGCGCATCCCGCAAGGCATCACCAAGCGCATTGCAGGCGAACACGGTGATCACGATGGCGAGCCCGGGAAACACGGTGAGCCACCACAGGTCCGATACACGTTCCGCGCCGTCCTGGATGATGCTTCCCCAGGATGCCGTCGGCGGACGAACGCCGATACCGAGGTACGAGAGGCCGGCCTCGAGCAATATGACGTTGCCCACCGCGAGCGTGGCGTTCACGAGCCCGGGCCCGACGACATTGGGCAGCACGTGCCTGAGCATGACGCGCCATGCAGGCGCACCGAGCGCGCGCGCGGCGACGACGTACTCGCGGTCGCGCGCGACGAGCGTCTCCGCGCGCACGAGCCGGCTGACGGCGAACCAGCTCACGCCGGCGATGAGGAGCGTCAGCGTGAACACGCTGACGCTTCCCCACAGCGCCACGACGGCAATGATGAGCAGGAGACGCGGGATGGCGAGCGCGGCGTCCACGAGGCGCATCAGCAGCACGTCGACGACACCGCCGAGGTAGCCCGCCACCACGCCGACGAGCACGCCGAAGCTGACCGACAGCGCGACCGCCGCGAATGCGATGGCGAGCGACACCCGGGCGCCGAACAGCACGCGCGCGAGCACGTCACGGCTGTACGGATCGGTGCCGAGCGGGTGAGCGAACGATGGCGCGAGGCTGCGCAGCCGAACGATGTCCAGCTGCGCGGCCGGGTCGTACGGCGTGAGCAGGGGCGCGAACAGCGCGGCCAGCACGGCGAGTCCGAGCACGATCAACGCGGCGCGGGATCGCGGGTCGCGCAGCGTGCGCGCCAGCAGGAGCGCGCGGAACGACTGGCCGGCGGCGGCGGACCGCGCCATCAACTCAGCCGGACGCGCGGATCGACGAGCGCGACCGCAATGTCGGCGAGGAGAGCTCCGAGCACGACGAGCACACTGATGGCCAGCACGCCCGCTGTGACGAGCGGATAATCGCGCGCGCCGATGGCATTCACGGTGGCGAGGCCCATGCCCGGCCAGGAGAACACCTTTTCGATGAACACGGCGCCGGCGGCGAGCGCCGGAAGCCAGAGACCAGCGAGCGTGATGGTTGGCAGCAGTGCGTTGCGCACCGCGTGCTGCCGCACCGCGGCGCGCCAACTCAGCCCCTTCGCGAGCGCCGTGCGCATCCAGTCACTGGGCAGCACGTCGAGCAGTGCGGAACGCTGGTAGCGAGCGATGGACGCTGCGGAGAGCAGGGTGAGGGTCAACACCGGCAGCACGAGATGCTTCAGCCGATCGGCGATCCGTCCACCCGCCGACAGATAGTCGTGCATCACCGGATCCACGATCCCGCCCGCCGGCAACAGCGGGAGCCAGTACGCGAACGCGAGCAGGGCGATCAGGGCAAGCCAGAAGTCCGGGACAGAGTAGAGCAGGAGCAGTACCCGCCCCAGCCAGCGGTCGCGCGCGCCGCCCGGTCGCTCGGCCTGGAGCACGCCGACCGCGATGCCAATGAAAAAGCTGAGCACGAGCGACAGGCCGGCGAGGAGTATCGTCCTGGGCAGCGTGTCAGCGAGCACGTCGCGCACGGGCCGGCGATGCGAGAACGAGTAACCGAGCTCGCCGCGAGCGGCGTTGGCGACCCAGCGCACGTACTGCTCACCGAGTGGCTTGTCGAGGCCGAAGCTCTCGCGCCATTGCTGGCGTACTGCGTCGGTCACCCCAGGACGATCAAGTGCGACGGAGATCGGATCGCCCGGTGCGAGGTGCACAAGCACGAAAGTGAGCGTCGTGACCATGAGCACGACGCCCACCGCCTGGAGCAGCCGACCGGCGAGGTACCTCCGCACCGGTCAGGGCAGCGGTCGCAAACCGATCCTGTCGCGCGCGATCCGCTGATCGGCCGGAATCCACCATTCGTCCATCCCTGCCCAGTACTCGTCGGCGCGCAGGTTCGTGGTGTGAATGCGGCGCGCGAGACCCATCACGGTCGGCGGCTGGTACAGCCAGACTGCCGGCGCGTCCTCGATGATCGTCTCGAACGCTCGCCGCGCGTAGGCCCGTGTACGAGCCGGGTCGAACGTCGCGGTGGCGCTGTCGAGCAGGGCGTCGACCGCGGGATTGGAGTACGCCGTGAAGTTCGAGCCGTCCTTGCTGATGCCGGCGGTGGACCAGGTCTGCTTGAACCCGGACACGCTCGGATCAGTCGCGAAGAGCGAGATCTCCGTGTCGAACGCGTGAGTGTTCTGCTTGGCGACGAAGGTGGCAAAGTCCGTCTCCTCGAGCCGCACTTCCGCGCCCACCTTCTTCAGCGCCGCCTGAAGGAGCACGGCGTACTGGTGACGGCTGGCACTCGAGCTTGGGCTCAGCAGTCCGAACGACAGCCGACGGCCATTCTTCACGCGAATGCCATCGGGGCCGGCCACCCATCCCGCCGAGTCGAGCAGTGCGCGGGCGGCTGTGGTGTCGTAGGGGATCTGCGGCAGCGTCGTGTCAGCGACGGCGATGCTGCCGGGAAAGGGTCCGTAGAGCGGAACGCCCAGGGTATCGAACACGTTGCGCAGCATGGCGTGGCGGTCGATCGCCATCGTGAGTGCGCGGCGCACCTCGCGCTCGCCGAAGATCGGATGCGGGCGCGTCGGCTGCTTCGGATCAACGAGGTTGAAGGCGTACGTCGCGTACTGGAGATTCGGGTAGCGCAGCGCGTGACGCACGGTGTCGCCGGCCAGCTTGGCGATGTTCTCCGGGCGGAGCTGGTCGAACAGGTCCGCGTCGCCGGCGAAGAAGCGCGTCACGGCGGAGTTGAAGTCCGGCGACACCGCGAACACGACGCGATCGAGCTTGGGGCGGCCGCGATAGTTCGCCGTGTCCGCGACGATCTCGAGCCGCTGACCGGCCTCCCAGCGCACGAGCCGGAAGCGGCCGGAGCCGATGCCGCGGCGTGCTACGTCGGCCGTCTTGAGCTGCGCGGCGGGCGTGTTGCCGAGCACGTGCTGCGGCACGATCACGACCTGGTAGGCGAGGTCGTAGAACTCCTCCGGCGTGTGCTTGCGGAACCACGCCACCGCGGTGACTGAATCGCGGACGGAGATGCTGTCGATGTTGCTGACGTAGACCGCGACGGGGGAGCCGAATGCCGGATCCTTGATCAGGTTCAGGCTGAACCGCACGTCGCTGGCGCGCACGGGCTCGCCGTCGTGCCAGCGTGCCCTCGGGTTCAGGTGAAAGACGATGGACATCGAGTCCGGCGCCCACTCCCACCGTTCGGCGAGCCGCGGCGTGAAGCCCTTGTCACCGAGGGTATTGAGGTCCGGGCCGATTTCGGCGAGGCGGTCGTACAGCAGGTCGGTGAGCTCGCCCAAGCGGTTCGCAAGGGCTCGCACGAGCAGCAGGTTC
>Ga0207657_10002790_pt1 | contig 18794 bp, 15 predicted proteins | sample KBSC33metaG_FD_184316 | JGI IMG/M metagenome (GOLD analysis project Ga0207657, IMG submission 184316) | Corn rhizosphere microbial communities from Kellogg Biological Station, Michigan, USA - KBS C3-3 metaG (SPAdes) (version 2) | ecosystem: Host-associated > Plants > Roots > Rhizosphere > Soil ... | reverse complement strand
CATGCGATCGCGGATTGCGGCGGCTTCGGCGAAGCTGCCCTCCACAGAGCAGAGGATGAGATCGGCGCCAAGCGATCGTATGCGCTCCTTCCGCTCCTCCGTCATGTTCTCCGGCATGACGATCGTGACCGGATGGCCGAGTTCTCGGCCGAAGTAGGCGATTGCGATCCCGGTATTGCCGCTCGTGGCTTCGATGATGCGCTGGCCGGGTGTAAGGAGGCCAAGCTCCCGGCTGCGGGTGAGGATGTACTCGGCGATGCGGTCCTTGACACTGCCGGTGGTGTTGACACACTCCAGCTTCACGAGAATGCCGTCGATCTCCAGCAAAGGCGTTGGCTGCATCGATCTTAGAATGGCGCTTCACAAAGGCTGCAAGAGTCATGGAAAAACACCACCATCGGGAGCATTTGCCAGCGCCCAACTCACCTCGTCAAACGTCTGCAAATAAGGTACACTTTAGGTTCAACGAAGCCCCCTTCCCAAGGTCATTTGAGACTTTGTAGAAAGGGCCGGCGAGGAACCAAGAATTCGCCCCTAGGATCATCGTGCCGGGGCGCTCTTGAGCAGACAATATGCCCGATAAAGAACTTCAAAACTCCGACGATCAGCTGAAAGCCATCGAAGAGCTGACCGCCAAAGTCACCGGCGATTACAACGCAGACCAGATTCAGGTTCTCGAAGGCCTAGAAGCCGTTCGAAAGCGCCCCGGCATGTACGTTGGCGACAACGGCAAGCGCGGTCTGCACCAACTCTTCAAGGAAGTTCTGGACAACTCCGTAGACGAGGCGCTGGCGGGCTATTGCAATCACATCACCGTTACGATCCACGCGGACAACTCGGTCAGCGTTCAGGACAACGGCCGCGGTATCCCGGTCGACAAGCACGCGAAGATGGGCGTGTCCGCCTTACAGGTCGTTATGACGGTGCTGCACGCTGGCGGCAAGTTCGGCGGCGAAGGTACGAGCGGCTATAAGACGGCGGGCGGTCTTCACGGCGTGGGCGTGTCCTGTACGAACGCGCTTTCTGCCTGGATGGAGACGACGGTTCGCCGTAACGGCAAGGTCTACAAGCAGCGATACGAGAAAGGCATTCCGGTTACCGATGTCAAAGAGATCGGCACCGTTCCTGAGGGCGAAACCGGAACGCGGCAGCACTGGCTTGCCGACGAGACGGTGCTGAACGATCTCGAATACGATGCGCACATTTTCAAGACTCGCATGCGCGAGTTGGCATATCTGAACCCGAAGGTCACCTTCGAGTTCATCGACGAGCAGAATCCGGACGAGACGGAAACCTTCTTCTACCAGCGAGGAATTCCGCAGCTCGTCGAGGACCTGAACGATGGAAAGGAGACGCTGCACAGCGTCATTCACTTCAAGCGAATTAAGGACAACACGGAGGCCGAGGTCGCGCTGCAGTACCACGATGCGTACTCGAACACGATCCTCGCGTTTTCAAACAACATCCACAACCCGGATGGCGGGACCCACGTGTCCGGCTTTAATGCGGCTTTAACTCGCACGATCAACGCCTACGCTCGCAAGATGGGATTTCTCAAGGAGAAGGACAACAATCTGGGTGCGGACGATGTGAGCGAAGGCATGACGGCGGTGATCTCGCTAAGGCTAGAAAACCCCTCGTATAACTCGCAAGACAAGGTCAAGTTGGTGACTCCTGAGGTGCAGGGTATTACGAACTCGCTGGTGGGCGACGGGCTCATGACCTTCATGGAGGAGAATCCGAACATTGCTCGGCGCATCGTGGACAAGGGTGTCACCGCCCAGCGAGCCAGAGAGGCCGCACGCAAGGCGGCGGAAAGCATTCGCCGCGGTTCGGCGATGGACTCCTTTGGTCTGCCGGGCAAGCTCAGCGACTGCATGAGCAAGGACCCTTCGAAGTGCGAGATATTCCTCGTCGAGGGCGACTCGGCGGGTGGATCGGCCAAGGGAGCTCGAGACCGTATTACGCAGGCCGTTCTTCCGCTTCGGGGCAAGATTCTGAATGTCGAACGTGCGCGTATCGACAAGGCCCTCGACAACGAGGAAATTAAGGCGATGATCGCTGCGCTTGGCGTGGGCATCGACCTGACGCTCGGCCGCGGCGAGAAGAAGGACGCCGACGAGGATGATCAGGCAGAGCTCGAATTCGCTAATGGTAATGGCAACGGGAATGGGAACGGCCATAGCAAGCTCCACGCGAGTAGCAACGCCGGCAAGAAGGATAAGAAGGAGAGGGAAATCGAATTCGATCTCTCGAAGCTCCGCTACAACAAGGTCATTATCATGACCGACGCGGACGTTGACGGAGAGCACATCCGAACTCTGCTGTTGACGTTCTTCTACCGGTACATGAAGCCTCTGATCTCGGAGGGCCATGTGTATCTCGCGCAGCCTCCGCTCTTCGTCGTGAAGTCGGGAAGCAACGAGCGTCATTACGCGATGACCGAGAAGGAGCGCGACGACATTATCCGGTCATTGAAGGGCGGCCGAAAGAAGGATCCGCAGGTCACGCGCTTTAAGGGCTTGGGTGAAATGAACGCTGAGGACCTCGAGGAGACCACAATGGCTCCGGCGAAGCGCCGTCTGGTGCAGGTGAAGCTCGACAAGGACTTCGAGGCCGAGATCGAGATGATGTTTTCGCGGCTGATGGGCGACAAGGTCGAGCCTCGGCGCGAGTTCATCGAGAAGCATGCGAAGCAGGCCTTGAACGTCGACTGGCACTACTAAGCTTGACGAGTTGCTAGACTAACTCCATCATGGGCAAGTTGCTGCTGCGCTGGATCTTGATGGCGGTTTCGATTCTCGCCGCCAGCTACGTGAGCAAGGCGCTGAATCTCGGCTTCGAAGCTCGGGGCGAGACGGTCGCCGATTGGATGAAGCTGCTGCTTGGAGTGGCGGTGCTGGCTTTCTTGAACGCCACCCTCGGCCGCATTATTAAGTTTCTGACTCTGCCCATTACGTGCTTGACGCTTGGCCTCTTTGCGCTGGTGGTCAACGCGGCGATCTTCTACGCCGCGGCGAAGCTCAACCTAGGCTTTAGAATCACGGAACAGAGCGAGTTTCGCGGGTTTATGGCGGCTTTTGTTGCGAGCATTCTTGTGTCCTTCATCAACGGAGTTCTAGGCGTCTTCCTTCCTGACGACCGCGATGATTAGGCGTCGCCCGCTCCGCACGCTTTTGGCGCAAGTATCCGCATTTCGTACGGCGGTGTTGACGCTGTTCTTTGGCCTGCTTTTCTTTGGGCTAGGCGCGGCTTTGGCCTTTCACGTGCTGGTGAACAAGCTCCAGGCGTTCTACGACTGGACGAACAACTTGATGGGCCGGGTTTCGGACTCGCCAGAGAAGTCGACGCACCTTATCGCAGGCGGGCTGCTCTTCTTGGGTGGCTTGATGCTGTTTCTTGGCGCGCGGCGGGTTTTCTGGCGCTTGCAAGAAACGCTCAATCCTAACCTAAAGAGCGGCATCATCAACGAGTTTCGTCGACGCCAGGAGCTGGCGATGGGGCCGCGGATCGTCGCTTTGGGAGGCGGGACCGGGTTGAGCACTCTGCTGCGAGGGCTGAAGCAGCACACTTCGAATATCACTGCGATCGTGACGGTGACCGACGATGGAGGATCCTCCGGCAAGCTGATCCAGGACAAGGGGATGATCCCACCGGGCGATATCCGGAACTGTCTTGTTGCGTTGGCGGACGCTGAAAAATCGTTGAGCGATCTTTTTCAGCATCGGTTCAAGAACGATTCCGGCTCGCTGAGCGGGCATGCAATTGGAAATCTGCTGATCGCCGCGTTGGTAGATCAGTGTCACGGCGATTTCGAGCAGGCGATCTCGAAGGCTAGTGAAGTCTTGAACATCCGCGGACGGGTTGTCCCGTCAACTTTGGATCACGTTAGATTGCGCGCATTGCTCGACAATGGCGCGGAGATCTGCGGAGAGACGGCGATCGCGTCGTCGGGTTCTAAGATTCGGCGGATCTATCTCGATCCGGCGGATGCAGCCCCCAACAAGCTTGCCTTAGCCGCGATTCAAGATGCAGACTTGGTGGTCGTTGGTCCCGGTAGCGTGTTTACGAGCGTCATCCCGAATCTGCTGGTGCCCGGCATGGTCGAGAGCCTACGCGAGTCGCCCGCGCCGAAGGTCTACGTGTGCAACGTCATGACACAGCCGGGGGAGAGTGAGGGATTCAGCGCATCCGAACACGTAACGGCGATCCTGAATTCTGTCGAGTCAAAGATTTTTGACTTCGTGATGATCAACGACGGGATCCCTTCCGAGGACTTGCTTGCGCGGTACCGGGAGTCTGGGCAGCACCTGGTGGATGCCGATTCGGATCGGATTCGCGCGATTGGGTATCGCGTGCTTCAGGGGAACTTCATGAGCCAGACCGATGTGGTTCGGCATGACCCGATGCGGGTTGCAAATCGGTTGATGGCGATGCTTGGGGGATAGGGCGTTCAGGGCCTTGGGGGCCTCGAGGCGCTAGCGCTTCTGTGTTTAGCGCAGGAGGATGTATGCCACGGCGGGAGCTGTGAAGAGGAGCGAATCGATGCGGTCTAGGATGCCTCCGTGTCCCGGGAGAAGGGTGCCGCTGTCCTTTACTCCGGCCCGACGCTTGAGGGCGCTTTCGAAGAGGTCTCCGGCTTGGCCAAGAATGCCCGCGCAGAGCCCGCAGGCTAGGCCCGTTGCCCAAGAGTAGTTGAGCCAGATCGCCAAGGGGATAGAGACCGCGATGCAGGCGAGGAGGTTCGCAACGGAGCCCTCGACAGTCTTCTTGGGCGAGATCGTGGGGGCGAGAAGGTGCTTGCCGAACGCTTTGCCGGCGAAGATCGCCGCAGTGTCCCCGGCCCAGAGCGGGACCATCGCGAGGAGAATCGGTGCCCTCGTTACAAAAAGCGAGTGAGAGCCGGACAGCTTGTGAAGGCAAATAAGGGCGAGAAGCGGGGCGCCAATCCACAGCCCGGCAAAGAGCATCGCGATGCGATGCTTGGAAAATGCTGCCCCGAGGACGCCTAACGCCAGAAGCACCAACGGTAACCATGAGAGATACGGTTCTGTTGGAGTGTTCTTGGTCGGTTCGGTAAGTGGAAAGAAGGTAATGGCCACGAGTCCGAATGGCGCCACGACCGGAGCTTCGAGCACTCGCGCCACTTCGAATCCGGCAGTCAGTGCCACCGCAATGCAGAAGAAGAAAAATAGGTCGGGCGACGTGCAGAACACGACGCCCAGGACCACGAGGATCAAGACGAGGGCCGTGAGGACCCTTGTTTTCAAGCTTTAGTTCACGGCGGCTTCGGCCGTCTCGCTGCCACCGATGCTAGCGTGAGTAAGCCGCAGAGCGACCTGCACCCGGTTCTCGCACTTCAGCTTGCGCATGATGACCGAGACGAGGTTCTTGATGCTCTGCTCGCGTAGGCCGGTGACGGCTGCGATGCGGCGGTTAGAGAAGCCCTTTGCGACCAGCGAAGCGACCTCGAACTCGCGGCGAGTTAGCTCGAACTCGGAGTTGTAGCCGTGGCTCCGACCGTCGCGGACGCGGCCGGTGGGCACGCGGACGAACTGGCCGGCCATCTCGCGCAGAGCCTTGAACAAGGCCATGCCACCCTTGTCGCGGGTGATGAGAGCATCGGCCTGGTGCGCGGCGAGGCGATCGTGCTCCTCCTCCCGCCCGACGACGGCGATACCAAAGTCACCGTAGGCGCGGGCTCCCATAAAGAACTCGAGCTCATTCGGCTCCATCGTGTCGCCGTCGACCACGATGATGTTGGCGCGCTGCTCTTTAGCAGCGGTCAAGCATGCTCGCGGCTGAGACTCTTTGGCGACGACATCGAAGTTTCCTTCGTGGCTCAAGAGGCTTCCCAGGGCCTCGCGAAACAAGGGCTCTTTGCTACAAATCGCGATCCTCATCTTAATTCCTAAGAGACTTTAACGCAGCCTCAAAATACAGTATAGACGCGACTGTCACGAAAGGAACCACAAAGTGGCAGGAGGAGCCGCCGAAAACTGCCAAAAATGCCGCACATAGATACCATGTGCGGCAACTCTGGGGAAGAAAATCGCAAGCAAGCTTGCGACCTCCCGCTACTAGGGATTAACTGTGACTTGCAGTGTCGAGGTCGCCGGTGCCTTTAAGCCGTACTGATCGACAACCGTCAAGGTGATAGTGTACTTACCAGCTTTGCGGAACTTGCGCTTCACAGATTGGCCCTCTGCGTCGACCTGTATGCCGTCGCTCGAATCAAAGTCCCACTGGAACTTGAGGGGGCTCGAGCCGCCGAAGCCGTAGGCGGAAAGATTCAACTCGTCGCTGAGTGCGAGGTTAATGGGGCCGTGCTGCACGATCTCGCCCGTGATCTTGGTCGAGTCGTTCACGACACGCATGTCGCCGATGTAGAACGTTGTCGTCGAGTCGGCCGAGAAGGCCACTTCCTTGACGGACTTGTTGGTCTGATCGAAGCCCCGGATCGCCTGTAGCGGAATGGACACCATCCTCCATCCGCGATCTCCTGCCGCGCTGCTCGCGACCGGAATGTAGACCTCGGACTTCTTGCCGTCGCTCGTGGTCACGATCATGCGCAGTTGCTTCAGAGCGGGCCCAGTTGTCGGCTTGGCACCCGTTGCTCCCGAACCCTGGGTACCGAGCGTTCCCAAACCACCGCCGCCACGTCCATCCTGTCCGCGAGTGGGTCCACCTTGTCCGCCGGCGCCGCCCGGCTGAAGACCACCGGCACCAAGCGCAAGTCCCCCGCCGCCGCCGTCCGTGCCTGGTCGGCCACCGGTCGAAGGTCCCCCACCGCCTCCGAACACCATGCTGGAATCCGCGGGTCGGAAAGTGATCCGAAGAAGATTGTTCCGATCGCCAAAGGCGGGTGTGAGATCGATCGGGTTGGCGTACATCATGATGCCGCCCTGGAAAAGGTTGCGCGTGGAAACCGCGATCGAGGTCGTGCCCTCATAGCCGATGTCTTGTGACTCGTGGATTGTGCCGCTGCCCCAATTCCTGAAGCCGATGTTCTGATCGGCCGCCTTCTTGCCGGGCAGGTACAGGATCGTGGAGCTTTGCGCCGAAGCGGCGCTGGCGCCCGCAATCGCCACCGAGAGAAGAAGAATTCTTGCGTTCATGGTTTCCTTGTTATTCTTACGCCTAATCCCCGAATCGGATACGTTCGATGGATAACGCGCGACCCGTCTCCCTTAAGACGCGAATGACCACGCCGGAGATTACACCAGGTTCGTTCGAGACCTCAAATTTCTCGGGCAGCGTAGTTCGGAAGCGCCTCAAGATCAGGTGGCGATCCATGCCGAGAACGCTGTCGCGAGGCCCGGACATGCCTACATCTGTTATGTAGGCCGTTCCATCTGGCAGGACGCGCTCATCCGCCGTCGTCACATGCGTGTGGGTGCCTACAACCGCTGTGCAGCGTCCATTGCAGTGCCAGCCCATCGCAATCTTTTCACTCGTCGCTTCGCCATGAAGGTCAAGAAATCGATGCTGAGTGTCGAGGCCGCTGAGGAGCTGATCGACTTCGGCGAAGGGGTCACCGTAGCTATCCATGTAGACGCGGCCGCAAACGTTCATCACGGCGAGCTCGATGCCTTCCTTGGTGACGCTGCACAGGCCGCTCCCCGGCACCTCCGGCGGCATATTGGATGGCCTGACTATGGGCTTACCGCTGTCCAGATAGGGACCGATATCTCGCTTGTTGAACGCGTGATTGCCCAGCGTGATCGCGTCTGCTCCAGCCGAATAAATCTCGTCCGCGATTGACGGAGTGATCCCCACACCCCCGGCAGAGTTCTCGCCGTTGACGATCGTGAACAGCGGCTTGTAGGTGTCCTTCAGGCTGGGAAGACCTTGGCCCACGATCGTCCGCCCAGGCTTGCCGACCACATCACCCAAAAAGAGGATCGTATAGCTGTCCAACAGAGTTCTATTTTGAGCAAGCCATTTGACTTCCGTATGGGAAAGCTGCAAAAAAGAACACATGAGAGGAATCTTCTTAGCCGCCGCACTCCTTGCGATGGCAACATTCGGCTTCACCGCGGAAGACAAAGCCCAGGTCGCCCGCATTCAGAAGGGCATGAACGAGTACGCCAAAGCGATCAAGGCCCGAGATTTTGCGGCCGCGGCTCGGGTCAGCGATCGTAACTTCGCTCCGAACTGCGTGTTCCTCATGGGCCCGAGGAAGCTCACCTATGCGCAATGGAAAGAGCAGGTGAGGTCGAATTTCAAAATGCTAAAATCCGTGCAAGAGGCGAAGCTCACCTGCAACGGATTCAGCGTCACAGGCGACTCGGCCATGTCCATGCAGCGCTTCCAAATGAAGGCGAAGATCACGGGCTCTAAAGGGAAGCTTAGCAACTTGGTCGTGAGCAGCATCGATCGACTCGACTACAAGAAGATCAAGGGCCAGTGGATGGCGGTGAAGGATACGACGGTAAAGAGCACCACAACCATCGACGGAAGACCGGTTGGGATGTAGTCTCTAGCGCGTGGAGCACGCGCGCGTCGCCGACATCGCGATCGACCCCCGTTCCGGGGGTGCCGAAGCGCTGTACACGTACCGGGTGGATGCGGATTGCGCGGTTGGCGACGCCTTCTTTGTTCCCCTGGGCACTCGTTGGGCTCTAGGCTTTGCGGTGGCGGTTTACGACGCCACGGAAGAGTCGCTTGGCTTTCCGCTGTCTTCCCTGCGCGAGGTGCAATCGCGGGTGGACAATTTGTCGCTGCCCGGACCCCTTGTCGAGCTGGCGAAATTCGTCGCCGACGAGTACCTGTGCAGCGTTCCCGTGGCTTTAACGGCGAGTACACCGCCCGGCATTCGGGACCGACTTGCGACCGTGTGGTCGCTCAGCGACGCGGAGAGTGCGGGCAAGGACCTCTTTGGGGGTGCGGACTTCTTGCAGGAAGTGCCCCTGACGCCAGCTCAAAAAGAGGTGCTGAGGACGCTCGCCGACAGCGGCGGCTCGCTTCTCGAGATGCCATCAAAGCACCTGCCCGCGGCGCAACTTAAGACGTTGAAGCTCTTACGCTCCAAGGGGATGGTCTCGCAGAGTCTGCGACTGGTGCCTTATCGCGAGAAGAAGAGCGAAACGGCGTTGCTCCAACTGGTCGACGACCCGAAGAAGGTGGAGGCTTTTATCGCTGGGGAGGGCAAGAAGAAGCCCGCGCAGGTACTCACGGTCATGCGGCTGCAGGCAGCAGGGGAGGGGCATGCCACCGGCTTCACGCCCGCGGAGATCAAGGCCATGGCGGGCGTGACCGACGCAACGATTAGGGCTCTGAAGGAAGCCGGCCTGATTTCCGCCGTTTCTGCCAGGTCGGAGCGGCTGACTATGCCGCCCCAGTTGAACCCCTATCAGCAGCTCTCGGCGGACGCGATCAGCGACTCTGTCGGGTCGGCAGAAGACAAGGCCTTTCTCCTGTTCGGCGTCACCGGCAGTGGAAAGACCGAGGTGTATCTGCGAGCCGTCGCCGAGGCGCTCAAGCTCGGTCGGCAGGTGATTTACCTCGTTCCAGAGATTGCGCTGGCTGCGCAGGCTATCTCCTTGTTGCGCGAGCGCTTTGGACGGCGCGTGACCGTGCTGCACTCCGACTTGGCTCCATCAGAACGCCTGCAGAACTGGCTTTCCATTCGCGACGGCTCGTCGCCAATTGTGCTCGGGGCTCGATCCGCGCTGTTCGCGCCTGTAGCGAATCTCGGGCTGATCATCATCGACGAAGAGCACGAACTGAGCTACAAACAGGAGTCGACGCCGCGGTATCACGCCAAGCGGCTAGCCCAGTTCCTCGCGGCAAAACACTCGTGCCCGCTGGTCTTGGGTTCGGCGACGCCTTCCGTGGAGTCCTTCTTTGAGGCCGAGCAAAACGAGTCAGGCCATACAGGATTGACCCTTCTGAGCCTGCCGGAACGGGCGGCTTCGGCGAAGCTACCGACCGTACATATAGAAGACCTGACCGTCGGCTACAAGGTTGGCTCGCCGTCGATCTTCAGCGATGATCTCCGATTACGGATGAATGCGACCCTGGAGCAAGGGCACCAGGCGATCCTGTTCTTAAATCGGCGCGCTTACGCACCGTTCATTGTTTGCCGCGATTGCGGGCATCAGATGCTGTGCCCGAACTGCTCGGTGTCGCTCAGCTTCCATCGACGAGAGGGGAAGCTGCGATGCCACTACTGTGGTTACAACACGCGCCCGGTCGATCTTTGCCCCAACTGCGGCGGTTCTCGGTTGTCTCCGTTCGGGGTTGGCACGCAAAAGGTCGAGGACCAGGTTGCTTCGGAGTTTCCCCTCGCCAGGGTGGGCCGACTCGACCGCGATGTGGCGCAACGCAAAGGCATGCTAGAGGCGACTTTGGCCTCTTTCCGAGCGGGAGATCTGAACGTGCTCGTGGGCACCCAGATGGTGGCAAAGGGCTTGGACTTCCCGAATGTCACCCTCGTCGGCGTCATTGCGGCGGATATTAGCTTGAACCTGCCCGATTTCCGGTCCGGCGAGAGGACTTTCCAACTGCTTTCGCAGGTTGCCGGGCGGGCAGGTCGGAGCAGGTTCCCTGGGGAAGTCGTCATTCAGACCTTCAATCCGGATCATCGCGCGGTGCGGACCGCGCAGGCCCACGACTATCTGGGCTTCTATGAAAGCGCACGCCGCGAGCGCGAGCTTGCGGGCTATCCACCGTACAGGCGGCTCATCAACCTTGTCTTTTCGGGTGAAGGGCGGGTGAAGGTGGTGGAAGTTGCTGACGAGGCAGCTTTGCGGCTGCGAGCGGCTGGACTCGAGGGGCTAGACCTCCTTGGACCGGTGGACTGTGCGATCGAGCGCGTTCAGAACCGGTGGCGTCGCCATCTGCTTCTAAAACTTCCGCGAGGCGCGGTGGCATCTTCGGTGGCACTGGCCTTGGAATCGCTTGCGACAGCAGACGTTCGGCTGGAGATCGACGTCGATCCGTACTCGCTCATGTAAGATTCGCCCATGGAATTGCCACCCGATCCGTTCGCACTCGCGTGGCAAAACCTGTGGATGGGCTTGGGCGGCGGGCTTTTGTATCTGCTGCTAGACGTGCTGGTGCTGAGGCGGAATGAGGCGTTTAAGCGTGGGTTTATGTTCTTCCGAATCGGAGTCGGCTTCCTCTGCGCTGGCGTTTTGCTCGGCGCACTTTCATGGTCCTTGTTCGCAAAGGCGAATGTGAGCGCATCCAGCAGTGTGTTGTATGGATCGTTCGCAGTTAGGGCACTTGGACTGGTCTTGCTTATCGTCGGCCTGGTGAAGATGGGCAAGAGGGCGTAGACTACTGGGTCAATGCACGATCTCGACTCTCGCGACTTCGTCCTGCGTCACGACCCGAAGGGCATGTTCGGCCTGTTCGAGGCAGTTCCGGACCAGTGCCGAAGGGCGCGGAAGATCGCCGAAGAAGCGGAAATCGCTCCCCTGCGAGATCGTCCGAACGTGGTCGGTCTGACTGGGCTCGGGGGCTCGGCAGCGGGCGGAGACTTTGCCCGTGCGTTGTTCGAAGCGCAAGGCGCGGTGCCGTTCTTTGTCAATCGCGACTACCACTTGCCCCACTTCGTGGGTCTTGGCGATGTGGTTTTTTGCGCGAGCTACTCCGGGGACACCGAAGAGACGCTCTCGGCTTACGCCGATGCGAAGCGTGCGGGAGCGCGGATCATAGCAGTGACGAGCGGCGGCCAACTCGGGGAAATGGCGAAGGGGGATGGGCAGACGGTGATCACCGTTCCCGGCGGCCAGCCGCCCCGATCAGCGCTCGGCTTCATGCTGATTCCGATGCTGGTGGCCTGTGTCCGCCTCAAGCTATTGCCTTCTATTCCCTTCGACCAGGTTTTTGATGGGATGGAGCGGACGATCCGCTCCATCGCTGTCGAGGTCGAGGTCGAAGGCAACCGCGCCAAGAAGTTGGCTCAAGCAATCCACGGAGGCATTCCGGTGATCTACGGTCTGGGATCATGGCAAGCCGTCGTGGCGAACCGCTGGAAGGGGCAGATCAACGAGAACGCGAAGAACCTCTGCTTCACGAACGTGTATCCGGAGCTGAACCATAACGAGGTGCTGGGCTGGATCGGAGCCCCGGAACAGGGTGCGCGGAAGTGGGTCGGCATTCGGTTGGAAGACGGGACCGAGAGCGCGAAGATGAAGGCGCGCGCCTCCGTGACAGAAGGCCTGATTTCCAGTGCAGTCGATTTCCACACGGTGGCAGGACAGGGAGAAAGCTTGCTGGAGAAGATGCTCTCCTTGGCGAGCTATGGCGATTTCGTCTCGCTCTATCTCGCCGCTTTGAACGCAGTCGATCCGGAGACGATCGAATACATCGACCGGCTGAAGGCCGAGTTGGCGAAGGTCTGATCGCCCAAAATTACGACGCGTTCCTGGAGAACCGCGGCCCGGAACAAACCGCCCAAGTAGCTCGGCGGCGAATTGGCAATACGCCGCACTCAGGAGGTTCAACACAAATGCAATCGACTCTCAAAGCGGCGTCTTTAGCCGTGATCTTCAGCGCGATTCTCTTCATCGGCGGCTGTGGCAACAACGGCAGCGGGGACAACAGCGGGAGCAGTGGCAGCAGCTCCTCGACTTCGGGCACAGGCAGCGCGTCCAGTTCTGGCAGCGGTTCCAGCGCGAGCCCATCGGGTGACATGAGCGCAAACGGCGGCGCTTCCTCGGGCAGCACGAATGCAGGTGGGATGGGCACATCCGCCGGCGGAACCACGGCCGGCGGCACGTCCGCAGGCGGGATCTCGGCAGGAGGCACAAGCGCGGGCGGCACGACTGCCGGTGGCGGAGCGACCAGCGCAGGTGGAACCAGCGCCGGCGGATCGACCGGACGCTAGCGCAAGTCGAGAATAAGGTCGTTTGGAGCGGCTGGCTCAGGTTTGACTACGACAGCCTGAAGCAGCCGCTCCGCGGCTTGTTGGGCGGAAGCTTCCTCGTGGGCGTGTACCGTCGCAACATTCTGCCCCTGCTCCACTTGATCTCCGACCAGGCAAAGGATCTCGATGCCGACGGAGAGGTCGATCGTGTCCGTCTTTTGCTTCCGCCCTCCGCCCAGATCGATCACTGTATGACCCACAATCTCGGCATCTACTCGGTGGACGAAACCTGATCCCTCAGCCTTAACCACTAATCTTTGCGGGGCTTTGGGCAGGTCGAGCGATGTTGCTCCTTGAGCCTCGAACCACTCGGCGCGCTTCGACTCTGCTTTGCCGCTCGCGAGAGCATCTTCCGCTTTAGCGCGGGCAAGCTCGTGGGTACCGCAAAGACCGCTAGCTTCTAGTGTGAGCGCTGCAAGGCTCAGGCAAAGCTCCCGAAACCTTTCGGCGCACGAATTCAGCGGTTTGCCTTGCAGCACGTCGAGCGCCTCTTGCACCTCCAAGGCGTTGCCCACGGCCGAGCCGAGCGGTTGGTCCATGTCAGTCATCGCAAGGCGGACGTTCAGCCCAAGCGCCTTGCCTGTAGACCGCAAACCATCGGCGAGCTTAGTTGCTTCTTCGCGCACTTTCATGAAGGCGCCGCTGCCGCACTTCACATCGAGAACGATCGTCTCAGCCCCGCCCGCGACTTTCTTGCTAAGAATGCTCGAGACGATCAGCGGCATCGAGCCGACGGTGGCGGTCACGTCTCTTAGCGCGTAAAGCGTCTTGTCGGCGGGGGCTAGATTGGGCGTTTGGCCGGTGAGTGCGAGCCCGATCTTCGCCGCTTGCGCTTTCATCTCCTCTGGCGAGAGGTCCGTCCGGAACCCCGGGACGGAGCTGAGCTTGTCTACTGTTCCGCCCGTGATCCCAAGGCCCCTGCCGCTCATCTTTACTACCGTGAGCCCGCAAGCGGCGAGCAGGGGCAAGAGCACGAGCGAGGTTTTGTCGCCTACTCCGCCGGTGCTGTGCTTATCGACCCAAGGCTTTGGCAGACCGGTCAAGTCGAGGCGCTCGCCGGATTCAGCCATAGCGCGGGTTAGGTCTGCGGTTTCGGTTGCGTTCAGCGGATGGAGGTAGGCCGCCATCAGCCAGGCGGCAAGTTGATAATCAGGAATGGAGCCGTCCGCCGCTCCCTTGCAAAGAATCTCCAGGTCCGAAAGCGAGTGCTCCCGCCCGTCCCGCTTGGCGGCGATGATCTCCTGAAAATCCACGTGAGTAGTATGGCGGTCTGACCCGACCGCTCTGGCCTGACTCTTTATAGAGCGCTCGGACTCAGGCCTTCTCGCGCTTCACGTAGGCGTAGGCGTTGTGATCGTGAATGGACTCGTGGTTCTCGACCTCTATCTCGTAGGACTGGATTCGGGGCTCGCCGTCAAACGCGAGCGCGACCTCACGAACCATGTCCTCCACGAAACGTGGGTTTTGATAGGCCTGCTCAGTCACAAACTTCTCGTCGGGGCGCTTCAGCACCGGATATAGCGGAGCTGAGCCTGCCGCCTCGATCATATCGATCACCTCTTCCAGCCAGAGCAGCCCGTTTGGCTTCACCCGCACCGAGACGTAGCCCCGCTGGTTATGGGCGCCAAACGAGGAGATCTCCTTGGAGCACGGGCACAGCGTAGTTACCGGCACTGTGGCCAGAATCTCGAAGCAGTCTCGCGAGCCCGCCCAGGCGGAGAACCCGCAGTCGTAACCCATCATGCCCACCTTGCCGGTCACCGGCGCGGCCTTCTCGCGGAAATAAGTGAAGCGCACCTCCACGTGTGCGGTCTCCGCGTTCAGGCGCTCCCGCAAGCGGCTCAGAATTGTGCCGATCGTCTCAGGGCTGATGTCGTGGTTGTGCTCCCCAAGGACCTCGAGGAAGCGGCTCATGTGGGTGCCCTTGAATTCGTGTGGCAGGTCGACGGTGAGGCTGAACTCGCCCACAGTGTGCTGCAAGCCATCGTCTTTGACGCGGACGTGCATCGGGTACTTGACCTTGCGCACACCCACCTTGTCGATCGGGATGTTGCGTTGATCGGCGGAGCTCTGAATGTCGACCAAAGTGGTCGGGTGATCACTAAGTGCCATGGGCATGGTCTGCTACGAGTTGAGGCGATTCGATGTTCCGAAGAAGCTCACCGGTAAGCTCCCCCGATGCTTGCGGTTTGCTCGTTTTTTCTGGCCACCAACCAAGGTCAAATGAGCTCTGAACGGGCCGCTCTCCTAAACGCCGCACACCAGGCCGTGCAAACCCGCATGCAAAGCCCCGGCGAGTGGGACCAGCAGCCGCAATTCCACTTTCACGCTCCGGCTCAGTGGATGAACGACCCGAATGGTCCGATCTATTTTCGCGGTTGGTACCACGTGTTCTATCAATTCAATCCCTACGGGGATCACTGGGCTCGAATGCACTGGGGGCATGCCAGGAGCCGTAATCTCGTGGACTGGGAGGACATGGCGATTGCCCTCTGGCCGACGAAGAGCCGAGGCGAGGACCACATCTACTCGGGCTCCAGCTTTCTCCCACCATCAGGCAAGCTGCCGATGGCTTTCTACACGAGCATTAGCGGACAACGCAAGCCGGAGCAATGGGCGGCCGTCGCCGAAGACGCAGACCTGAAGACCTGGCGCAAGGCTGAGAAGAACCCCGTCGTCACCTCGAACCTGGAGGAGTGGCGTGACCCGTTCCTCTTCGCCTACAAAGGCGGCACCTACATGGTCACGGGCGGCGGCGAGAAGGGACGCGGGATCGTTGCGCTCTACAAGGCGGCTGACGCCGATTTGACTCAGTGGGAGTTTCGCCGCATTCTGTTTCATCATCCCGACGCGGATGTGCGGAATATCGAGTGTCCGAACATCGCTCAGTTCGGGGTTAAGTGGCTGCTACTGGTATCCGTGCATGGGCGTGTGGAGAGCTTCGTCGGATATCTCGACTCGGAGATGGAATTCGTTTCGGAGAGCAGGGGTGTCCTCAACGAGGGCTCGTACGCAAGCCAGCTGATGCTCGGTCCCAAGGGTGAGGTGATTCATCTCGCTTGGATGCATACCGAAGAGCACAAGGGGTGGAATGGGTTCTTGACCTTGCCCAGCTTGTTAAAGGTGTCAAGAGATGGTGTCCTCACGCGAACTCCTGTGCCACAGCTTCGTCAGCTCCGAGAGGAAAAGTCTGAACTTGGCTCGAAGACTTTCTCGGGTGAGTGGGTCCTGCCTGAAACAACAGGCGGTGAGCTTCTGGAAATCGAGGGCGACGTCGAGTATCGAGGTGCCACAGCATTGGTCGTCCAACTCAGGCGAAGTGCTGACGGCTCACGGGCGGTTCGGCTCGAATGGCCTGCGAGTCAGAGAACTCGGCATATACACTTGTATCTGGATCATGGTGTGGCGGACGATTACGAGGGTCTCGGCCGTTCCATTCGGTTCAATGCCCTCCCCGAGGACCAGGGTGTTGCGCTCAGGGCCGAAGGGGGCGAAGTTCGCATCAAGTCATTGAGCGTTTACGAGCTCAGGCCTGCCATGTTCGACCACAGCTTCTTCACCAGGAAGTAATCACTTCTTGATCAGGTTCAGCTCAAGCTGCTCAGTGCTGAACGAGTCGCACCACACCAGCGGCTGTTGCCTGTCTCCAGTCGCGCTCTTTACGATCCGCCCGAGGTTATTGAGGATGTCGCTGAACTTGATAACGGGCCTTTCAATGCGCTGCCCCGGAATCAGAAGGTCTCCTCGAAACAGGTTCAAGAGCCCATAAGTGAACACGCCGCCGACCCTTTCCTGCTTAGGATCGACGCCTTTCAGGTCTTTGTCGAATGCCCACTTCTTGTCCTCGAGACTCTTCTGGTTCGCCGCACTGCTCACGGCAGCAAAGATGTGGCGGGCGTGCTGCTGATCCTTGAGCTCGCCTTCGGTGCCCTTGAGCGCCACACGATCCTGCTCGCTCTTAGCCACTGCGCCGGAGAAGCAGTTGTCGGCGAATATGATCAGATTCCTTGAATTCACCCGATTGACTTCGCCCATCAGCGAATCCCACAGAATCGAAGTGCCCGGAATGTCGTTCGACTTTGCGTTCACGCACGGAATGTAGAAGCGCGGCAGCTTGGTCTTGGGGTCTACGTCGGCGTAGCCGTGCGATGAGATGTAGAGCACGAAATTGACGGAGCCCTCAGCGTGGCCATCCTGCAGCATCTCCACCCGCTTGTTCAGCTTTTCGACGGCATCGTGAATCCGCGCTAGCGTCACGTCCTTGTCCAGCAAGCAGACCACATCCTCCGGACTAAGTCTGCTGCGGAGCATCGCTGCGATCCGCTCCGCATCCTGATTGCCGTGAATCTTTAAATCAGGATCTTCGTAGTCCCCGATGCCGAGACAAAGCGCCACCATAGGAGCGACCTCCTCCGCCTTCTGGGCATCCGTCGATTCGTAGTGGATCTTCATCACCGTCGAAGCAGCCGGATGGTTCGGAAGGGAGAGCGCAAGCTCATTATCTCCGGTCGTAATGGTCTTGCTGCTGCGGCGTGCATTGGGCGCGGGCGGGGGAAGTTTCGACTGGCGTGATACCTCCACCAGAGAGCGTGGCACTCCGCGGTTCACGACTCCCTTTACTTCCGGGTTTTCGAGGGCGGACCCATCCTTCAGGACGGCGTACTCCACCAGCACCTCCGGTTCAACCTCTTGACCCTTGATCCTGTAGACCCCATCAGAGTCGGGTTGGACCGGGGCGTCCTTGTAGTACAGCTTCGCCTGGATCACTGGTTCATGAGCCAGCGCAATCAAGCCACCAGAGCCAACCGGTCGTCCCGAGACAATGGCCGTCAACTCGCCTGGATTCTTCAGGTCCTTGTACAACGCTTCTAGAGGTTGGAAAGACGCCAGATCGTTTGGCGTACCGTTTACGTGGAAGCCAACAAGGCCAGCTGCCCCTGGGCTGCAGTTGTAAAAACCAGAGTCATCGTTCCAGACAATCCATTGGGCGGTGTCCCCATCATTGCCGGGTGTGTGCGGTGGCGCGATGAAGACCGTCATCACCGGGCTCAAATGGTTGACGCCAATGACCCACAGGCGAACTGTATGGTCCCGGCAAATGATCGCAACCGCTCGATCGGTGGTCGGGTCGACTTTGCCCGGAGAAACGGCAACGCTTCCTGGGACAAATCCGCCTTCGATGCCGGAGAGCGGCAGAGGCTTCTTGTTTCCGGAGGTCAGCAGATCGATCTCGGCGTCGGTTTCTACCAGAGCGCGGTCGTTGTCGACAGAAATAATCCGATTGATCCGCGACCGCAATCGATCAAAAGTGAAGCTCCGAACCTTAACAGTGAAATCGTTCACCGGCTCAAATGGCGTATCAATGGCCGGTGTCGAAGGCATCGTTCCTGGAGCATCGTCCACCAGAGCAGAAGTTAAGTCGATCTGATAGTTCTTGCCTCCGACAGCGGTTATGAAGCTTTTCGAGTCCGCGTTCCATGCCATCTTCTCGGGAGCTGTGAACGTTCGGCGATCTTCCGGAGTGCTCCCTTCCGCGGCTTCCAGGCGAACGTCTCCGTCCTGCATGCCCAACGCAACGACAGCACCCGTTGGGCTCAACGCGATCGACCGAGCTGGCCCCGGTTCCTCCACGGACTTCACGAGTTTGAGGCTCTCTGCATCGAAGACGCGAACTTCGGCTGGACCGTCCAGCGACGACGCCAACACGGCACCTCTCCGTCGATCCCGGCTAAGTGCAAAGCTGATTACCGCGCGCGGAGTTCCGCTGAGCGCTGCGACAGTTTCCACTGTTCCCTCAGCTACCGAGCACCGCAAAACCTTGCACTGGGCGGCACCGGCGTCTGATTTGACCTTGTAAGTCGAAATGAGCACATGTCCCGCATCCTGCCACGCCACCGCTTCGGCACAGTCCGCA
>Ga0207657_10002789_pt1 | contig 18797 bp, 17 predicted proteins | sample KBSC33metaG_FD_184316 | JGI IMG/M metagenome (GOLD analysis project Ga0207657, IMG submission 184316) | Corn rhizosphere microbial communities from Kellogg Biological Station, Michigan, USA - KBS C3-3 metaG (SPAdes) (version 2) | ecosystem: Host-associated > Plants > Roots > Rhizosphere > Soil ... | reverse complement strand
TGATAATCCATGTGGTCGCGCGACAGGTTGGTGAAGCCGGCGGCAGACACGCGCACGCCATCGAGCCGAAACTGATCGAGCCCGTGCGACGACGCCTCGAGCGCCAGATGCGTCACGCCGTCGCCCGCCAGTTCGTCGAGCGACCGCTGCAGCGCGATCGGGTCCGGCGTCGTCAGCGAGCCATAGACGTTTCGTTTCGGGCTGACCACGCCGATGGTGCCGACGCTTGCCGCGCTAAATCCCAGCCGTTGCCAGATCTGCCGGGTGAACGCCGCCACCGAGGTCTTGCCGCTGGTGCCGGTGACGGCGGCAATCGTCTCGGGCTGGCGGGGATAGAGCCGTGCCGCGGCCAGCGCCATCGCGCGCCGCGGATTTTGCAACATCACGAACGGCACGGTCAGATTACCCGGCGGGTGCTCGCCGGCGACGGCGACCGCGCCGGACTTGATCGCCTGCTCGATGAAACGGACGCCATCGGTCTTCGCCCCGGCGAGCGCAAAAAACAGGTCGCCCGGCTTCACGGCGCGGCTGTCCACGGCAAGCCCGGAGACCGCGACGGCCCCGGCCTGCGGATCGATCACCACGTCATTGCTGAACAGATCGCGAAGTCTCATCGTTTCCCAGCCTCGGCGGGGCCTCGTAACAGCGCCGGAGCAAAATTGAAGTCTGGCTGTACCACGCAACGACGCTGCGGCTACTGACTCGCTCTGGATGTCGCAAGAATAAGGCGCTCAGACGGCGGCAGGTCGAATCGCGGCTCGATTCCCAGCAGCGGCGCGATGCGCGCGATCACCTTGCCACCGGTCGGCACGGCATTCCAGCCCGAGGTGATGAAACCATAGGTTTCCTTCAGCGGCTGCGGCTCGTCGATCATGATGAGAAGCTGGTACTTGGGGTTGTCCGCCGGCATGATCGCGGTGAAGGCGTTGAGCACCTTCTTCTTGGCATAGCGGCCGTTGATGACCTTTTCGGCGGTTCCAGTCTTGCCGCCGACATAGTAGCCCTTGACGTCGGCTTTTCGCGCGGTGCCGATCTCGGCGTTGAGCCGCATCAGGAAACGCATCTTGTCACTGGTTTCCGGCTTGATGACCCGCTTCGCCAGCTTCATCGCTTCTTCCTCGGTGCGCTTGAGGAAGGTCGGCGGGATCAGATAGCCGCCGTTGACCAGCGCATCGATGCCCATCACCGCCTGCAACGGCGCCACCGCGATGCCATGGCCGAATGCAATGGTCACGGTATTCAATTCACCCCACTTGCGCGGCAGGATCGGCGACGCGCTTTCCGGCAATTCGGTACGCAGCCGCGTCATCTGTCCCATCTTGCGCAGGAACGCCTGGTGCGCCTCGACGCCCTGCGCCAGCGCCATGCGCGCCGCGCCGACGTTGGACGAGTAGGTGAAAACTTCCTTGGTGTTGATGAAGCGGCCCAGCGGATGGTCGTCGTGAATCTTGAAGCGCCCGTAGTGCAACGGACCGCGCGCGTCCCACATCGAGTTCAGCGTCGCCTTGCCCGAGTCGAGCGCCATCGCCAGCGTGAAAGCCTTGAAGGTCGAGCCCATTTCATAGACGCCGGTGGTCAGGCGATTGATGCGGTCCGGGTCGTTGGCTTCCTTCGGATTGTTCGGGTCGAAATCCGGCAACGACACCATCGCCACGATCTCGCCGGTCCTGACGTTGGAGACCAGACCGGATGCCGCCTTGGCCTTGTAGTGCTCCTTCGCCTTCACGAGTTCGTCGCGCAACGCATGTTCGACACGCAGGTCGACCGCGAGTTCGACCGGACGCTGCAGGCGATCGGTAGCGAAGCCGGCTCGATGCAGATCGGCAAGGCCATTGGTATCGAGCCACTTCTCGATGCCGGCGATGCCTTGGTTGTCGATGTTCACCAGTCCGATCAGATGGGAGACATCGACGCCATTCGGATAGACGCGCTTGTTCTCGCGCAGGAAGCCGATGCCGGGAATGCCGAGGCGATGAATGTCTTTCTGTTGGCGCGGCGAAATTTCCCGCTTCAGCCAGACGAAGCCTTTCTTCGACGACAGCCGGTCGCGCACTTCACCCGTATCCAGATCGGGCAGCGTCGCGGTCAGTAGTTCGATGGCTTCGTCCTTGTCGATGATCCTGCGCGGCTCGCCGAACAGCGACGGCGCCTTGACGTCGGTGGCGAGGATCTGGCCGTTGCGGTCGACAACGTCCGGCCGCGCCGTCGCAATCGCATCCGCCGAGGCGGTGCGTCGCGCACCGTGACTATCGCCAACCACCGCGAACATCACCAGGCGCAAGGCAATCACCGCGTAGACCGCGCCAAACGCCAGCATGCACAGCCCGACGCGCACGCGCGCGCGCGCCGCACGATCGACATTCTTGCCATAGAGCAGGCCGCGCACCAGCCGCTGGTGCCACGGCTCAATCGCGCGAACTGTGCTGATGGCGCGCTCGCTCACCGCTTATCCTCCCGCGTCGGGATCGAACCCGTCAAGATGTCCTGGTCGGTGGTATCGATCATCGCGCCGATCGGATCGGGGTCGTTGGGATTGACCAGCGTCGGCGAACGCTCAGGCAAATTCTTCAACGAGTCGTATTGCGTAGCATCGATTGGTCGCAACTTCAGATGACGCTCGGCAAGGCCCTGCAGCCGCTTCGGTGAATCGAGCTTGGCCCACTCCGCGCGCAACGCTGCGATGGCGTCACGCTGCGCGCGCACCTCGGCATGCAGCCGCTGCACCCGCTCCGTGCGCGAGGTCGATTCCATCTTGATGCGGTAGACATACGATGCCGCGAACACCAGCGCGCAGATGACGAGGAGATGGATGAACCGCATCGCTCACGCCCCCCGCATTACGGTGGCAAGCGTTGGCCACGCCGGCAACTCGCCACCAGCTTGCGCAGGCGCGGCTGTGCGAGCCGCAGCACGCAACTTGGCCGAGCGCGCACGCGGATTGGCCGACACTTCGTCAGCACCGGGCTTCACCGGGCGCTTGGTCAGAATCTCGAAACGCGGCGCGCTTGTCGCCATTTCCGGCAGATGCCGCGAACCGCCGCCGGATTTGCTCCGCTCGACGAAAAAATTCTTCACGATGCGATCTTCGAGCGAATGAAACGACACCACGACCAGCCGCCCGCCCGGCTTCAGCACCTGCTCGGCGCCCGCCAGCGCCAGATGCAACTCATCGAGTTCTGCATTGACGAAGATGCGCAGGCCCTGAAACGTCCGCGTCGCGGGATGAATCTCGTTCGGCTTGGCGTGCACCACCTTGGCGACGATATCGGCCAGCGCCCGCGTCGTGGTGATCGGCGCCTCGCGCCGGGCCGCGACGATCGCGCGCGCGACGTGGCGGGAATATCGCTCCTCGCCGAAGATGTAAAAGATATTGGCGAGATCGGCTTCGGAGGCCTGGGCGATGACCTCGGCGGCGGTGGGACCATGCTGGCTCATCCGCATATCGAGCGGACCATCGAGACGAAAGGAGAAGCCGCGCTCCGCCTCATCGACCTGCATCGAGGAGACGCCGACATCCATCACCACGCCATCAACCGCATCGACGCCTTGCGCTGCGCAGACATCGGCAAGATTGGAGAAGCGGTCCTCGACCAGCGTCAGCCGGCCGGCGGATCGCTCGACGAGATCGAAGCCGCCGGCAATGGCTGTGCGGTCGCGATCGATGCCGATGACGCGGGTGCCGGCAACGTCGAGGATGGCGCGGCTGTAGCCGCCCGCCCCGAACGTGGCGTCGACATAGACGCCGCCGTCCCGTGGCGCGAGCCATTCGAGCGCTTCGCGACCCAGCACCGGAATATGGCGCGGCGGCCGCCGCTCGTTCATGGCGCGATATCCTTCGTTCAGTGCCAACCCGCGCCGCATGGACGGGCAAATGTGCCGCGGCAGCCTACCGACGATGAATGCCCGCTCAACGTGCAAAGACCCTGCTCCACATGGAATCGAATAGGCTGCCATGGGATTTACAGGCATCGATGGGGACCGCAGCCACCCCGACCGGGTTCGGCTTTTCACCTCTCAGTAACGTCGTTTAGCGTTAAGAAAGCGTTGACGACATCGCTCAAGATCACGCGGCTGGCGGTTCCCACCACCGCCGAATACCACCGATGCCCCGCAAAGCCACAACGCCGGGGAAAAGCTAAGGATATCAACGCGTGGTCGTTGCGCGCGGAGCCGTCTGCCGGGATAGTGATACCCCCTCTCTGCCTTGGAAAAGCGCGCGAGGTGTCGTCGTCTCGCCGGGATTGAGTGGTTGCATGTCGTCAGGCTCGTTCACATCGACTGGAGCTGCTTCGAAGCGGCAACGCGCCCTTCCGATTCCCAAGGCCAGCCTCGAGATGGAAAAATTCATTCCCGATTCGTCGGTCGTGGCTGAAGTGGTTCCGTCCGCCAATTTCGGCGACCGGAACAAGGGCATGACGCCCGACATGATCATCCTGCACTACACCGGGATGCCCGATGTCGAGGGCGCGCTCAATCGCCTCTGCACACCCGGCACCGACGTCTCCGCGCATTATGTCGTGCTGGAGGACGGCCGCATCATCCAGTGCGTTCCCGAATCCATGCGCGCGTGGCACGCGGGCGCGTCCTATTGGGCCGGCGAGGAAGACATCAATTCGTGTTCGATCGGGATCGAGATCGTCAATCGCGGTCACGACTGGGGCTATCCGGACTTTCCGCTGCGGCAGATCGCGGCGGTGATCGCACTGTGTCGCGGCATCATCATCCGGCAGAAGGTGCCGGTGCATCGCGTGCTGGCGCATTCGGACGTCGCGCCGTCGCGCAAGCAGGACCCCGGCGAGAAATTTCCCTGGCGTTCGCTGGCCGACTCCGGGGTCGGCCATTGGGTTGAGCCCGCGCCGATCGTCGCTGGAGACGCGCTCAAGCCCGGGCACGCAAGCAACGACGTGCGCGACCTGCAGGATGCGCTGGCGCGTTACGGCTACAAGATCACACCGGACGGTCGTTACGATGTCTCGACCCGCGAAGTGGTCACCGCGTTCCAGCGGCATTTCCGGCCGGCGCGTGTCGACGGCATCGCCGATCAATCGACCCTGCGCACGCTGCATGCCCTGCTGGCGAGCCAGCCCGACCGGCAAGCCGTCGCCGCGGCAACCTGACCACGATCCATTGACACACCTCTCGCCGCTCAAAGGCCCTATCACGTCGCGCAAGCTTGACGGGATGGCTGGAAACCCCCATGCCTAAGGCGTCAGTCGGCCGGACGGCCGCTCCGGCGATCACCGAAAGGTGGCCGGGGAGGAAAGTCCGGGCTCCATCGACATACGGTGCCGGATAACGTCCGGCGGGGGCGACCCCAGGGAAAGTGCCACAGAGAACGAACCGCCCGCCTTCGCAGCGCAAGCTACGTCGGCTGGTAAGGGTGAAAAGGTGCGGTAAGAGCGCACCGCGTGTCCGGCAACGGAGACGGCATGGCAAACCACACCGGGAGCAAAACCGAATAGGGACGGCAACGCGGCGCGTTCGCGCAAGCGATAACACCGCAGGGCCATGTCGGGCTCGCCGTCCGGGTAGGTTGCTTGAGGCGATGTGCAAACATCGTCCCAGAGGAATGGCCGTCACGTATCGTTAACGCAAGTTGGCGGTGCCCTACAAAACCCGGCTTACAGGCTGGCTGATATCTCGACCAATGAGGGGTTCGGCGTCGTGCGCCGGACCCCTCGCCATATTAGCCATATTGATGGTTCCCGATCGGTCAAGCTTGATGGATTTGGCAATCTTTCACTTTACAAGTGCAGGCTAAGTGGAATGACAAGCCCGTCGGTTCAATGATGGGCGAATAGCGGATCCAGGTGATGAAGTTCTCCGCCCTGCCCTTGCTCGGCACCCGTCGGCCACCCGACGCGGTCTATGTCGAACTGGTCGATGCCCTGTTCAGCCTGGTGCCGCCGATCATCGTCTTCTCGATCTGCCTGGGCGCGGTTGGCCTGGCGATCACAGCAAGGACCGGTGATGTCGCGGTAGCGGTGATGACGATTGCCGGCCTGCTGGTTTTAGGCGAACGCATCCTGTTGGTGCGGCGCTATCGCCGGGCGACGGCTGCGGAACCGCTGTCGGCCGCCTGCGCCCGCATCTGGGAAAAGCGCTTCATGATCCGTGGCGCTGCGACCGCGCTGATCATCGGCATGATGGGTGCACGATGCTTCATGCTGCCCCACGCAAGCGTTCATATGCTGATCATCGGGCTGCTGGTTGCATTCGCGGCCGGCGTCATCACGCGCGTCGCCTACCGGCCCCGGCTGGCAGCCCTCAATCTGATCCTGGTCGCGCTTCCGTCGATCATCGCCTTGCTGATCCACGGCGGTGCGGTCTACTTCTGCCTCGCTTTCGTGATGACGATCTTCCTGTTCGGCGGCTTCGAGACCGTGCAGCACCTTTACGAGACATTTGTCAGCCAACTGACATTGAAGCTCGGTTACGCCGGCCTCGCCCGCCTCGATCCATTGACGGGATTGTCGAACCGGCTGGTGCTCAACGAGAACCTCGAGCGCATGATAGCGCAGGCCAGCCGCAACGACCTCGGCCTTGCGATTCACAGCCTCGATCTCGATCACTTCAAGGCAGCCAACGATCGTTTCGGCCACCCCATAGGCGATGCCTTGCTGCGGGAAGTCGCCCGGCGGCTGTCGCAATTGACCCGCGCCAGCGACCTGCTGGTGCGGCTCGGCGGCGACGAATTCATTCTGGTGCAGACCGACGTCAGCACCCGCGAGCAGACGCTGGCGCTGGCGTCACGTATTCTCGCCGATGTCAGCGCAACCTACCAGATCGAAGGACACGAGATCGTGCTTGGGACCAGCATCGGGATTGCGATGCTGACGAGCGAACAACTGACCGCCGAAGATCTGCTGGCAAGAGCGGATCAGGCACTCTATCAGGCCAAGCGCGCAGGCACCGGCTTCGCGATTCACACGTTCGCGCCGCAACTCGTTCCCGCGATCGGCGGCCTCGACGAGGCGCAGTCCGGCAAGACCAACGAACGCAAATCGCAGGGATCGCGTTAGCGCACGACCGAAAGGTCGCTTCCTGGACGAATGTGCAACACGAAAACCGTCATACTCCGCGAAAGCGGAGTATCCAGTATCCAATAGTGGCTCGGATTTGCATCGCGCTTGCCTCGATTACTGGATCGTCCGCCGTCGCGGACGATGACGTCTCATTTTCGGTCAGACTCTTTCCAAGCGAAGCACATCCTCGGGCTTGACCAAGGTGGATGCTGGTGCCGCGGCCGCAATACCGGCTATCCACATGCAAAATTCGGCAAGGAAATCCGTGCATAAAGACGGCGCGCGCGTGAGATCGTTCAAATTGTTGCAATGCTGCAAGGGAGGAGTTTACCCGATCGCTCTACCACCGGGCCAACTGGTTGGCGGGACATTCGATGTTTTCCTTCGCGATGCTCAAACACAATAACGATATCCCCAACGATATCCCGCCCGAGTTGACTGCATCGCGCTACAGCACCCTGATGCCGATCATTCTCGTCGCATTCGGACAGATCAGCGTCGGCACCATCGCATCGTTGCAGACGTCGGACCTGGCCTTCGTCATCATCACGCTGCTCAGCGTCGTCGTGACCGCGGCCCGGCTGCTCATCATCTTCGCCTATCGCCGCCGAAGCCGCCGCGGCCAGAGCGACGCCGCAGCAGCCGCATGGCAACGTCGTTACCAGATCGGCAGCTACGCCGCCGCGACGCTGGTCGGCGCGCTGGCGTTGCGCAGCTTCACCATCGGCAATGCGGAAATCGCCATGATGGGAAACGCCGTGGCGTTCGGCTACGCCAGCGGCATCGTGGCGCGCGGCGCCATTCCGCCGCGCTGGGCGTTTGCCGGCATTACCCTGGTCACGGTACCGATCATCATCGGCTGCCTGACGCACCTGTCCGAGCCGACCTATCTGTGTCTGGCGATTCTGGTCTCGATTTTCTATGTCGGCAGCTTCGATGTGATCCGCACCAATTACGAGTTGACGTCGACACAGATCAAACTCAAGCGGCAATACGAGGAGATGGCCAAATACGATCCGCTCACCGGAATGCGCAACCGGTCGGCGCTGGCCGAAATCTCCAAACTGATCGGCGGCGGCAAACGTGTCGCCGTGCATTACCTCGACCTCGACCGCTTCAAGGCCGCCAATGACCGTTACGGACATCCGGTCGGCGACGCCCTGCTGAAGGAGGTTGCGAAACGGCTCAAGACACTCACGGGGCCGCACGACATGGTGGTGCGCCTGGGCGGTGACGAATTCCTGCTGATACAGGAGATCGCCAGCCGCGACGCCGCCGAACGCCTTGCCGAGCGCCTCGTGCGCGCGATCGGCACGCCATACGTCATCGGTGGGCAGGCCATCCATCTCGGCGTCAGCATCGGAATTGCGGTGGCGCCGGAAGACGGCTGCACCGCAGAAGCCCTGCTGGCGCAAGCAGACAGCGCGCTCTATGCCTCGAAACGCACGGATAACGATTTCACGTTCGTGCCGAAGCCGCCGGCGCTGGCGCCGAACCACGAAATCCGTTTCAAGACGCCGATCGAATTCGAACGACGGGTTTGAGCCACCGCATCGACGAATGACCCTGCGCATTGCAGCCATGCGGGCGAATTCGACAGATACCCTGCGCTGGCCACGCAACCGCGGATTGGCTACAGCTTGAACAATCCTGCCGCGCGCTCACAAGGCCCGGCGAGGTGTTTCGTTCGAGCTCCGGCATCATGTCATCCCTCTCCCCATCCCGTAACTCACTCGGCCTGCTGTTGGGGTTCATTGGCGTCGTCATCTTCGGCGGGACGCTGCCGGCAACGCGGCTGGCGTTGGAGGGATTCGATCCGTTCTTCATCACCTCGGCACGTTCGGCCATCGCCGGCGTCTGCGCGCTGGCGTTGCTGGGGATACTGCGACGGAGGCTGCCGCCGAAGCAGGCATGGGGATCGCTGGTCATCGCCGCGTTAGGCGTCGTGCTGGGCTTTCCCCTCTTCATGGCGTTGGCGATGCAGACCTTGCCGGCGGCGCATGGCGGCGTCGTGCTTGGCGTGATGCCGATCGCTACTGCCATCGTCGCCGTGATGATCACCGACGAGCGACCGGGGCTGGCTTACTGGATTGCGGCACTGGTCGGAGCCGCGCTGGTCATCCTATTTGCGCTTCGTCACGGCGCCGGGGGCATCGCCATCGGCGATCTGTTCCTGCTGCTTGCGGTGGTCTTCGGCTCTATCGGTTACGGCTACTCGGGCCGCCTCACCGCGATCATGCCCGGCTGGGAAATCATCAGTTGGGCGATGGTGATTTCGCTGCCGTTCACGCTGCCGGCGACATGGCTGTTTTTGCCGGCCGACCTGCTCCGCGTGCCGCTCGAGCCGTGGCTGGGGCTGCTCTACGCCGCGCTGTTCTCGCAATGGATCTCGTTTTTCGCCTGGAACGCCGGTGTCTCGATCTGCGGCCTCAGCAAGGTGTCGCAACTGCAGTTGTTGCAGCCGTTCGTCACCATCGCTCTCGCCGCTGTGGTCAACCATGAGGTCATCGACCTGGAGACCATCCTGTTCGCCGGCGCCGTCGTCGCGACGGTGGCGATCAGTTCGCGCACCCGCATCGGGCAAGCGCCGCTGGTACAGACCTGACGCCGCAAGGCACCCTACTCGTCGTCGTCGTCCTCGGTCTTTGCGGTGTGACGCGCGCCGCGCTTGTTGCCGATCGAACTGGTGTAGGCCGGTTCGCGACTGGTCGCATAGGGGTTGCGCTGCGTGGCACGTGCGGCGATCTCCTCGCCCGATACCGCTGCCGGCTTGCAAATCACGCGGCCGCTTGAACGCCGCATCAGATCGACGTGAATGTGATTGTAATGATAGACGTTGGCGCCCGGCGCCAGCACGGTGGTGAACTGCTGGCACGCCGCGCCTTGCACGTCGCGCAGGAAACCCTGTTCCTCCGGCATGCCCTTCCAGCCGGTCTGCACCGAGATGTAACGACCATCGGCCAGCGTGAAGCCGGCGATATCCAGCGCATTGCCGAACGCATGCTCGGAGATGTGGGCGTGCGGGTTGCCGTTCATGCCGCGGCACGAATAAGCGGAAATCTGCTTGATCTCGACGACGCGCGCACCGAACCAGCGCATCGCCGCTGGCTGCACGGCGTCGACCAGCCAGCGATCGAGCGCCGAGACGATCGGACACGCCAGTGTCGCGGTCGGCTTCAAGGTCACAGGTCCGAACGACGACACCGGATTGCCGCGCGCCGGCCCAAGCCTCGGCAATGGCGAGGTTTGTTGCGAATAGTCCGCGGGCGCCGCCACCGGTGCGCGGGAATATTGCGGCGGCGCTTGCTCGCCCTGCGGATAAGCCTGTCGCGGATTGCCTTGCTGCTGCGGATAACCCTGCGGGCCGGTTTGCCAGCCGTGCGGGCCATTGGCCTGCGGCGCATCCATCGCGCCCTCGGCCGGAAGATCGATCTCTTCACGCGCGGGCGCAACGCCGGGCGCGTTCAGCGACACCGGACCATTCGATGCGCGACCGTAATCCGGCTGCCGGGCGGCGTTGTCGGGATATGAGGGAGGTGCCGCGGCATATGTCGGGCGGCTTCCCGGCCAGCGCGGCTGATTGCCGCCAACCGCCGCCGGCGGACGCAGGTCGTCGGCGAAGCCGAGCGGCGCCGCGTCGCCCAGCGCGGCGACCTTGAGGGGGAATTCCGCCCCGCACATGCCGGGGCCGGAAATCGGATTGATGCGGACGATTTCGGCGCCTTCCTTGACCGCGCCGGATTTCAGGCATGCGGCCTCCGCCTCGGCCCGCCACGGGGCGCGCTGCTCGGCCTGAAAGAAACCGCGACCGCACCCCGCAAGCGAAACGAGGGCGAGTGCGCCGGTCAGATAGAGGGCAATTTTGCGCGTCATGCGCGCACGTTCGACGAATTTATTTAAGGACTCTTCAACGCATTGATTTCAGCAATCTTTAACCATGACGCTTCGGGTTCCATCCCAAGCCAATTGCGGGATAGTGCAGCGCTGCTGACTTTTTCCCGATGGAACGGATTGCTACTTTCGTCGTTAGCATCGCCAGCAACGTGAACCTGCAAACCGAACTTGGGAGGCATCCCATGAGCATGACCGGTAGACTGAGCGTTGTAAGTGCCTATCTGGCCCTGGCCTTTGTCGGAGCCATTGTATTGGGCGTGTTCTGACACCTTAGCTCCGGCCCGTACTTGAACCTTTTGCTCCCTGCGCGACACCCATTCAAAACGCAGGGAGACGAAGATGTTCAGCAGTCATTGCATTGTCGGAAAGCATTATCGTCGCGCCGCACCGCTTGCCGCCGCGCTTGCCATCGCATTTGGCTTTGCATCGTCGGCGCAGGCAGGTCCATTGCCGCTGTTTCCATTTCTGACCATGCCGCAACCGATGCCGCAGATGCAGGCCGCGCCATCGGCTGACGACGAAGGCACCGTGACGCAATTGCCCGCGCGATTGAAGCGTCAGGTCGTCAACTATGCGACGCATGAAGCAGCGGGCACCATCATCATCGATACGCCGAACACCTATCTCTATCTCGTCACCGGCAACGGTCAGGCGATCCGCTATGGCATCGGTGTCGGACGCGACGGATTCACCTGGTCGGGCATTCAGACCATCAGCAAGAAGGCCGAGTGGCCGAACTGGACACCGCCCGCGGAGATGATCGCGCGTCAGCCATATCTGCCGCGCTTCATGGCCGGCGGCCCCGGCAATCCGCTCGGCGCACGCGCCATGTATCTCGGCGGCACGGTGTATCGCATCCACGGCACCAACGCGCCCGAGACCATCGGCACGCATGTGTCGTCGGGCTGCATCCGTCTCACCAACGCGGATGTCGCAGACCTCTACTCGCGCGTGAACGTCGGCACCAAGGTGATCGTGCTGTCGAACGAACGTCGCGCCGACAACGGCCGCTCGGTCGTGCGCTGATATCGCCATCATCGCGTCTTAATATGAAAGGCTCCGGTCAACACCGGAGCCTTTTAGCTTACCCGCCGCACTAGCGCCCCATTGCCGACGACGGTAGACTCCACCCCGACGGGGACGGGATAACCGATGCGCAAAACAACTGTGTTGATCGCAATCGCCGTGATTGCGGTGTCATTCTTTATTACTCTGAAGGCGATGGATTGGTTGTCGCCGCGTGGCGCGACGCCGGCGCCGGTGCTCGCGGCGTTGCCGCCGCTGCCCGCCGTTTCGCGCAACTCGTCGATCATCGCGCCGATCGAGCTTCCGTTGAAGGTCATCGGCACCACCGCCGATCGCGCCGCGCCGCGCAATTTCGGCGGCAAGGCGGACAACCCGGTGCCGCAACTGCTGCAGAACGCCGACATCAACTGGACGGCGGCGCGGGGACCGATCAGCGCGACCGGAGCACAGAACGCCCTGTCGCTGGCAACGCCGCTGACCGGCAAGCTCAATGTCAAAGGCGCGATCTCCGACAGCGCCAAGGGCGCGCTCGGCGACGCGCTTGGCTCGCTGCTCGGCGGCAACGTCGCCAAGCAGATCGGCAGCCTCAACATCAAGAACGTCAATGCCGACGCCGAAATTCGCGGCAACGTCGGCATGACGTCGCGGCCGGCGTTGACGGCGAACTGGCGCATCGAACCTAACCTGACGGCGCAGGTCAATCTCGGCGACACCAACCTCTCCGTCGCCGGCATCCGCGTCAACGTCCCGGCGCAATTGAAGCCTGCCATCGACAAGGCGGTGAACGATCAGCTCATCAGCCTGCAGCAGCGCATCCGCAACGATCCGGTGATCGAACAGAATGCGCGGCGCGAGTGGGCGAAGATGTGTCGCTCGATTCCGTTGCAAGCCGCGTCGGCGCCCGCGCCGCACTTGTGGCTTGAACTGCGGCCGACCAAGGCGGTGGCCGCGCAGCCGCGCGTCGATGCCAACGCCATGACGCTGACGCTCGGCATCAACGCCGAGACGCGCATCACCTCGGCCGAGACCAAACCCGACTGTCCGTTTCCGGCAACGCTCGACATCGTTGCGGCCAGCCCGGGCCGCGTCAGCATCGGCATTCCGATCGATCTGCCGTTCACCGACCTCAACAAAATTCTCGACGCCCAGCTCGCCGGCAAAACCTTTCCAGAGGACGGCAACGGTTCCATCGCCGTCAAGGTCAAGCGCGCCACCGTCGCCGCATCCGGCGATCGTCTGCTGATCTCGCTGCTCGTCGACGCCAAGGAGAAACGCAGTTGGTTCGGGCTCGGTGCCGACGCCACCGTGCACATCTGGGGCAAGCCGACGCTCGACCAGAAGCAGCAAACCTTGCGACTGACCGACGTCAAGCTCTCGGTGGAATCCCAGGCCGCGTTCGGCCTGCTCGGCGCCGCATCGCAAGCCGCGCTGCCTTATCTCGAGAAAGCGCTCGCCGAAAAAGCCGTCATCGACCTCAAGCCGTTCGCCGCCAATGCCCGCAAGCGGATCGGAACCGTGGTCAGCGACTTTCAAAAGAACGACGATGGCCTGCGTGTCGATGCCGAGATCGCCAGCCTGCGCCTCGCCGGCGTCGCCTTCGATTCCACCAAGCTGCGGGTGATCGCCGAGGCCGACGGCACAGCCAAGGTGACGGTCACCGCGCTACCGGGATTGTGATCGTAACAGCACGGCGCGAACCGGCAGATTTCTTGACCTCGGCGACAAACAGACTTGCCTCCGCTTCGGCTTTGCTGGCACAACTCCGGTTGCACGGCGCCAGCTGCTGCAACCCGACGTTCCAATAAAAACAATCACAGGGAGTCTGACTCAATGAAAAAAGCCGCTGCCACATTCGTGGCCAGCCTCGCTCTCGCTATTTCCGGCGGAGCGGCACACGCACAGATATCCGACGACGTTGTCAAGATCGGCGTCCTCACCGACATGTCCAGCCTGTATTCCGACGCCACCGGCAAGGGTTCGTTGACCGCCGTGCAGATGGCCGTCGCCGACTTCGGCGGCAAGGTCAAGGGCAAGCCGATCGAAGTGGTCTCGGGCGATCATCAGAACAAGCCGGACGTCGGCGTCAACATCGTGCGCAACTGGGTGGATAACGACAAGGTCGATTCAGTGTTCGACGTGCCGACGTCTTCGGTGGCGCTCGCCGTCTCGACGCTGCTGACCGAGAAGAACAAGATCTTCATGAATTCGGGCGCCGGCAGTTCGGATCTCACCGGCAAGGCCTGCTCGCCGATCTTCGTCCATTACACCTATGACACCTACGCGCTCTCCAATGTCGCCGGCAAGGCGATGGTCAAGCGCGGCGAGAACACCTGGTTCTTCATCACCGCCGACTATGCGTTCGGACATGCGCTGGAGCGCGATGCGGCGAATGTCGTGAAGGAGAGCGGCGGCAAAGTGCTCGGCGAGGTGCGCCACCCGCTCAATTCATCCGACTTCTCCTCGTTCCTGTTGCAGGCGCAAGCCTCGAAAGCCAAGGTCGTGGCGCTCGCCAATGCCGGCGGCGATACCACCAATGCGCTGAAGCAGGCGGCTGAGTTCGGCATCACCCAGGGCGGCCAGAAGATGATCGCGCTGCTGCAGGAGATCACCGATTCCCACGGCCTCGGGCTGAAGCAGGCCCAGGGCCTGATCCTCACCGACGGCTTCTATTGGGACATGAACGACGAGACCCGCGCCTTCTCGAAGAAGTTCATGGACAAGGTCGGCCACATGCCCACCATGATTCAGGCGGGCCTCTACTCGGCGACCATGCACTATCTGCAGGCGATCGACGCCACCGGCACCGATGACACCACAAAGGTGATGGCCAAGATGAAGGCCACGCCGATCAACGACTTCTTCGCCAAGAACGGCCACATCCGCGCGGACGGCCGCATGGTGCATGACATGTACCTGTTCGAAGTGAAGAAGCCTTCGGAATCGAAAGGCGAATGGGACCTCTACAAGCTGCTGGCGACGGTGCCGGGCGACCAGGCGTTCCGTCCGATGGACCAGGGCGGCTGCCCCTACATCAAGAAGTAACTTTGCAAGGAAAGACGGCCGGGCAGCAATCAGGCTGCCCGGCCGTCTCTTTTAGCAGTGAGTCTTTTCCAATTGCGTGGCGGAGACTCAATCTCTCATGCTCTTAGGTCGTGTACTTGAACTCAGGCATGCTCTTGAGCTGGTCCTTGGTGGCGCTGAACACGCCGTGATCCGGATACCAGGGGTTCGGCTTCGGCGGTGGCGCCGCCGTCGATGCCGCGCCCGTGGTCGTGGTGCTCTTCGCGCCACCGCTCATGCCCGGGCCGGTGTTGCTCGCCGAGCCGCTCGCGCCGGTATACGGCACCGGCTCGTTGACCCATTTGATCTTCTCGTAAGGCACCGCGACATAGTGCTCGCCGACGCCGAGGAAGCCGCCGACGCCGATCACCGCGGCCGCGATCTTGCCGTCCTTGTCGAACAGCAGATCATTGACCGAGCCAAGGCTTTCATTGGCATCGTTGTAGATCTTCAACCCGACCATCTTCCCCGCACGCCATTTACCCTGAAGCGAGGTCATGTCCGCCGGTGCGGATGTGGTCGCTGCCGGCGTGGTCGTGGTGGCGGTGGACGTCGATGGCGTTTGCGCCAGCGCTGCAGTAGCCAACAACGCCGACCCCACCAATGCCGTGGTCATGTATTTTGCAAACATGTGCGCACCTCCTGTTGAAATAGTGTCAGAACAACAACGGATGGCAGCGAGCGTTCCAGCTTCGGGACGGAATGTCGCTGCGAGCAGCGCACCACAGGGTTGCGCAATCGGAACACCGGCTTTGAGCGCCGATGTTCGCCAGCGCCCGCGCGAGTCCGATCAGACCCGCTCCGATCGGACTTGTGTTGAATCGGATTCACCACGCATCGTTTTGCGCAAGCATCAGTCGCGTATGATCTTTCCCGAAAGCCGGTTCCCGCTGTTCGGGATCATGCGCTAGAAGCCACCCCAATACGGCGGCACACCATAATAGCGGTGCAGCTCTTCTTCCTGCGTGCGATCGCCCCAGTCGAAATCCTTGTCGGCCATGAACGACGGCGCGCGCTTGAGTTCTTCGTCGGTGATATCGAGCTGGTAGGCTTCGACGTCGCGATTGTAGCTCAACCGCGCCCACGGCAGCGGCAGCAGATTGGCGCCCATGCCGAGAAAGCCACCGAAGCTCAGAATGGCGTAGGATACCTTGCCGGTGATCTTGTCGATCATCAGCCGTTCGATGTGCCCGATCTTGTCGCCGTTGGGCCGCCGTACTGCGGTCCCCTCGACGCGATCGCTTGCGATCAAACTGTGTGATTTGGTCATCACCTTGTCGATGGCCATGGGAGCCTCCTCAAGTTCATCCCATGTCAACGCACGGCCGAATATCCGGTTCCGCCGAGCTACATATTGTGCACGACGTATTGCGGGCCAGCGTCAAACGGTCGCCATAGAGGCACAAGCGCAGACACGCCCGCGCCCATCGCGCCGCGACGGTGATCCGCTGGGGCTGTTTGTCAGGCCGCGATGGCGTCGGTGTCGCGCCGGGGGCGCTTGAAGAACGCCATTGATTCAAATTTGTAGCCGCAGGCCTGGCAGTGCCAAAGGTAGGCGGTGGCCCGCCGGTCTTCCTCCACCCATTCCGGGGCGGCAATCGGCTTGCCGCACTGCGCGCAGGGATTGCGATGAGGCAAGTCGAAATGAGGGAAATAACCAGAGTCAACGGAGATCATGACGCGTCCCCTATCTGCTGCTTGCCGCGAGTTTATGCGGGCGTCATTTGCCGTCAAGAAATTTCCGCTGCGACGTTTTTGCGACAGCCCCGTTGACCGATCGGCACGATGCCGCTACGCGTCGGCCACTCAAGGCTGCCCTGCGGATGCCACAGTTGCGATGCCATAGATCACGGCTAGATTGAGCGCTTGAAAAACTTCACGCGCATTTGAAAGACTTCGGATTGCCGATGAAGAAAATTCGCCTGCATGTGATGTTCGCCATCGGTGCTGCGACCTTGTTCGCCGATGCCGCGCTGGCGCAGCGCGCGCAATATGAAGCGATGGTGACAACTCATGCGCAGGCGAACAATGTGCCGGAAGCGCTGGTGCATCGTGTCATCGTTCGCGAGAGCCGCTATCAGCCGCATCTCGTCGGCCGCGGCGGCACCATCGGCCTGATGCAGATCAAACTCGCGACCGCGCGCGGGCTCGGCTACACCGGCACCGCCGAAGGGCTGCGCGATCCGAACACCAACCTCACTTACGCGGTGCGCTATCTGGCAGGCGCCTATCGTGCCGCCCACGGCGACGCCGATCGCGCCGTGCGCTACTACGCCGGCGGCTACTACTACGTCACCAAGCGTCAGCGGCACCATCATCGCCACCGCGAAGAACTGGCGCGCGCCAACGCGCAGCAGCCGGGCGGGCCGTTGTCGATCCTGCCGCAGCAGTAACAACCCGGACGACGATTTACCGCGCAAGCGCCGGATTGTCGGCCTCACATCATACATGGTTGACGCGAGTCGTGGCGTATAGTCAGGATACGCGACCAGCATTGCGACGCACTTCTTTATATTTATATTAGAGCTTGCTTATTTAACACCTCACTTCTATGACTCGACTTCAGGCCTGTATCGTCCGGCCCTGATCCGCGTCTGGAATACCCCGATGCACAATCTCACTGCCTTCTCCGGATTATTCGGCGGCGCGCTGATCGGCCTCGCCACCGCGATGCTGATGCTCCTCACCGGCCGCATCGCCGGCATCAGCGGCATCTTCGGCGGGCTGCTGCCGCTGCGCAGCAGCGAACGCGGCTGGCGGCTGGCGTTCATCGCCGGCCTGATCGCGGCTCCGCTGCTTGCAGCGCTCGGCGGCATGTCACTCCCCAACCCGACGATGCCGGCAAGCCTGGCGGTGATTGCGATCGGCGGTCTCCTCGTCGGCTTCGGCAGCCGCATGGGCAGCGGCTGCACCTCCGGCCACGGCGTCTGCGGCACCGCGCGACTGTCGACGCGCTCGATCGCGGCCACCGCGATCTTCATGCTGGTGGCGATCGTCGTGGTGGCGATCGTGCGCCACGGCATCGGAGGCTGACGCCATGCCCATGATGCTCGCCAGTTTCCTCTCGGGCCTGATCTTCGGCGCGGGCCTGCTGATCTCCGGCATGACGCAGCCGGAGAAAGTGCTCGGCTTCCTCGATATCTTCGGCGCGTGGGACGCGACACTGGCGTTCGTGATGGCCGGCGCGGTGGCGGTGACCAGCCTTGGCTTCGCGCTGGCAAAACGACGCGGCACACCCGTGCTTACCGCAAAGCTGCAATGGCCGACACGCAGCGACATCGATGCACCGCTGGTTATGGGCGCGGCGTTGTTCGGCGCCGGCTGGGGTCTGGTCGGCCTCTGCCCCGGCCCCGCGCTGGTCAATCTCGCAGGGTTTGGCCTGCCGATCATCGTGTTCGTCGTGGCGATGGCCGCAGGCATGTTGGGGAACGACCTGTGGCGCGATCGGCGCGTCTCACCGGGCGTGGCGGAAGGTGCGGCGATCACACCGCGCGCGGATGGGTAATGGAAACGCGGACGCAGGGATTTGACAGGCCCGGCCCACTTGGCCACCCTGCACCAACATTTTCAGTCCTGCCGGAATTTCAATGTCCAACGCCCCGCATTTCGATATCGACGTCACGGCTTTCTGGAACGACCCCTATCCCGCACTGAAGCAGATGCGCGCCGAGGCGCCGATCGCGTTCGTGCCGCAGCTCGGCTCGACCATCTTCACCAAACGTGATGACATCTTCAGCATGGAGAAGCGCATCGACGTGTTCTCGTCGCATCAGCCGGCCGGCCTGATGAATA
>Ga0207657_10002783_pt1 | contig 18817 bp, 16 predicted proteins | sample KBSC33metaG_FD_184316 | JGI IMG/M metagenome (GOLD analysis project Ga0207657, IMG submission 184316) | Corn rhizosphere microbial communities from Kellogg Biological Station, Michigan, USA - KBS C3-3 metaG (SPAdes) (version 2) | ecosystem: Host-associated > Plants > Roots > Rhizosphere > Soil ... | reverse complement strand
CGGGCCGAAGATGAAGAACGAGTAGATGAGCAGCGAGAAGAACTGCCCGACCGTGATCTGCTGGAGGAAGATCAGGTAGAGCATGAGGAACAGGATGCAGGTGCGAAGGAAATTCACCGCGGTTCCCTGAATGAAGCTCAGAGACCTGAGGTAGCGCACCTTCTTCAGCTCGAGTCGCAGGATCTTCTCCGTCGTCGCGTTCAGCCGGAGCTCCTCCTGCTTGGCGAGGCCGAGGCTCTTCACGAGCTCGATGTTGCGCAGAGACTCGGTGGTCGCGCCGGCGAGCGCGGTCGTCTCGGCGACGATGACCTTCTGGATGACCTTGATCTTCCTGCTCAGGACTGAGCTGAGGACGCCGAGCGTGGGGACGGTGAGCAAAAACGCGGGCGCGATGACCCAGTGCACCTTGAAGGCGTAGACCATGACGAAGATCACGCCGACGAGGGTGGTGAACACCATGTTCACGAACGCGGCGATGAACTTCTCGGTGTCCGAGCGCGCCTTCTGGAGCCGGCCGAGGGTCTCGCCGCTGCGCTGATCCTCGAACGTCTGGAAGGGGAGCGCGAGGGAGTGGCGGATGCCGTCGGAGTACAGATCGGCGCCGACGCGCTGGGTGATGACGTTGACGAAGTAATCCTGGAAGTTCTTGGCGACGCGCGAGATGAACGCGACGCCGACCGCCATGCTCAGGAGGAGCGCAACGCCCTTGAAGAACTGGATCTTCGTGTACTTGTCGAACTGGGTGGCATAGCTGTCGATGACGTGCCGGAAGATCACCGGGTCGAGGAGGGAGAAGACCTGGTTGATCGTGGCCAGCACGAGCGCGAGGATGACGAAGCGCCAGTAGGGGCGAAGGTAGCGGTAGAGGGTTTTCACGGGGTCAATGCTAGGGCCGACGGGGTGGGGGTGCCAGATGAATCCCGGCCGCGGGGAAAGGGCTCCCGGTCGCGAACGGCAACTGCGGTAGCAGGTAGCAGGTACTTAGTACCGGGACCGACTTCCGAGCCACCCCAATGCGCCTTTGCATCACGTGGTCGCGCAGCGAGCACAGAACGACAGAGGCCCCGCATTGGAGGGGCCTCGGCCTGGGTCCTCGTACGAAGTACGAAGTACCTGCTACTGCAGTTAGAACCTCCCCTCCACGTACGCATCCACCCTCCACTGCCCCGGCTTCGGCGTGATGCCTCGCGCCACGTCGAAGCGGATGAGTCCGTCGAGGATGGTGAGGCCGGCGCCGGCGCCGGAGAGCGGCTGGCCGATGTCACGCCACTGCCGCCGGTCGCCGGCCCAGCCGATGTCGCCGAAGAGCACTGGGCGCACGACGCCAACGCCATGCGCGACCTCGGCGCGAGCGAGCCAGAATGCGTCGCCCGCCTCGGCGCCGGGCTTCTGGCCGCGGACGGTGCGCGAGCCGCCGAGGAACCAGAAGCGCTGCGGCGGCACCACGCCTACCGAGCTGCCGCCGGCCGCCGTGAGCGAGACAGCGCCGTTGCCGATGCCGTGCGACGTGGTGAGGTCGAGCGCGGCGCGGCCGTAGCTCCCGGTGTCGCCATGCGCGCCCTCGAGACGGAAGTCGCTGAAGAGGCGGAAGCCCTGCGGGTCGAGTCCGAAGCTGCGCGTGTAGCGCGTGCGCGCGCCGACGTAGGTGCCCTTCGCCGATTCGACGTTCGGCAGGAAGTCGACGTCGCTGGTCGCGTGCGCGAGGGAGAAGTCCGTCTTCTTGCGCGCGGTGCGCTCCTGCTCGGCGAACAGGCCCCAGGTGAGCGCGCTGGCGCCGGCGACGTCGGGTGTCGACGTCAGCTCGACGCCGGAGGCACGATAGTAGAAGCCCTCGTCACGCCCGAAGAGGAAGGCCGAGATCGAGCTGCCGAAGCTGAGCGGATTGCCCCAGTCGTTGGCCGACACGAGCCGGTTGTAGCCGGTGAGCGACAGGGTGCGACGCAAGTCGCTGCGTGAACCGGTGAGCTCGACGTTCGGCTCGAGGTCCGCGACGCCGATGCGAGCGGTGCCGTGCAGCGAGTAGCCCTTGCCGAGGATCTGGTCGGCGCGCCCGCCGACGGAGAGCGCCTCGATGCGGTTGTAGCGCGGGCGCTCGAGCTCGAAGGTCGGGAGCTGCGGCGACCAGGCCGCCTGGGCGCCCATGTTGAGTGCTTCCTGGACGAGCGCATCCATCTCGTGGCCGGTGGCCGTCTGTTCCCCTTCATCGTAGATGGACGGTGGCAGCTCGGGTGAGTTGGCGAGCACCGTGGAGTCGCAGGGGACGCGGATGAGGACCGGGTTCGGGTTCTCGTCCGACGTGCGGACGTGCGTGCGGAAGCCGGTGCTGTCGCACTGCCGGCGCCGTGCCTCGCGGCGCGCGACCCGAGCCGAGTCGCGTGTCTTCTTCGAGTCGCCGATGGTGACGCTCGCCTCGATGTCGATCGTGCTGTCTGCACGGCTCGCGCTGTCGAGCTTCGCCGACGCGATGGGCGGCAGCGGCTCGACGGCGTTGACCGCGCTGTAGGTGTACTTCTGCTGCAGCTTGAACGGGATGCGCATCATGCTCACCTGCGCGCCACCCTCGGCCACCTGCAGGCGCGGGAGCCAGAAGCGACCCTGATAGAGCCCGTACTCCACGCCAATGGCGCTGATCTGCGCCGTCATGGGGAAGATGAGCGGCTTCACCCACGCCGGCACGTCGTCGAACGAGGTGGAATCGTCGGCGTTAGCGACGGCGACGATGTCCATCGGTACGCTCATGCGGTACGCCGCGCGCACGAGCTGGCCGCCGCTCATGTCGAACCAGAGCGAGCCGACAGCCAGATTCCACTTGGGCTCGCGCGGCCGGACCTTCAGCTCGCGAAGGCGGATGGACTTCCCATCGGGGAGGCGGAAGGTGACGGAGTCGCCACTCTCATAGGTGTAGTACGCTTCGGCGCCCTCGGCGAGCGGGTGGATGACGCCGTCGTTCTCGTTCACCGCGCTCTTCGCCGCGTCGCCGCCGATCCAGAGCGTCTCGCTGCCGGGGTAGTACGGGATGGGAGAGATGTCGTCGTCGATGCTGACTTTCCCGCTCTTGCCGGCGATGGGAATCACCGTGCGCGACCCCGTGAGGTCGACGTACGCACCGACGCCGCGGCGCCACCGTACGTGAGTCGCCGATTCGGTGCGGAAGGCGAGCCGCTCGCGGCCGATCTTCGAAAAACCGAACCCGGCAGAGATGCGCTGATAGGTGGTCGCGTCGTAACCCTGGAGCGCAGAGTCCTGGCTCATGCGCGCCTCGCGGGCGAGCAGGAGGATCCTGCGCGCCTCCGGATCGCGGAACGCCGACGACAGGAGCTCAGGCGTAAGGGGGATGCGCTTCGGCGGCTTCTTCTCGCGCTTGCGGCGGGTGGAGTCGGCGGAGACCTGCTTCTCCTGGACGGGCTGGCGCGTAGTGTCGGCCTGCGCGGCGCCGGACGCGGGCACCTGCAGCAGGGCGACGAGGAGGAATGCGAGCATACGGGACTCTACGCGCGGGAGGCGAGTCTGGTTTCCTCGCAGACAACCGCTGAGAAGTGCTGGAACTGCTTGAACTGCTTGAACTGCTTGAACTGCTTGAACTGCTTGAACTGCTTGAACTGCTTGAACTGCTCCAACATCGAACGGATCGCTCCATGCGCCGGCAACTCTCCCGGCGCATTCCTCTGGGTCAAACGGGAATCGGAGATCGCTCCTTTACTCTTAGGCGCTGTCGCAGGGACGAATCCTTAAGACTTTGGGGGTGCGCCTGGGGAGATGATCTCCCCGGCGCACCCCCAAATCATTTGAAGACCTGTCCCTCCAGCGATGCTGACCAGTAAAGGAGCGGTGCATCCCCACCGCAGAGGGCCTAGTGGGCCATTTGGACGTCCGGATGCCCTCGGAACGATCCGTTGGATGCTGGAGCAGTCAAAGCTGTTGCTGTTGCTGTTTCACTGCTTCTTCAGAATTGCGTTCCAGATCAGCGGCAGCGTTGCCATCGTCTGAGCACGGTATTGTGGCCTGAAGCCGTACAGGACGACGTGGCCGCTGCCGCGCGTGACGTCCACCATCGCCGCCTTGCCGGCGAGCTTCTCGGCGCCGAGGAGCCAGCCGCTGAGGAGCGGGTTGCCAGCTGATGCGGATGGATAGCGCGCGACGATCGTTGCCCGTGCGGGATCGGTGACATCGAACGCCGGCGAAGTTTCGAACCAGACGCCGGACACGGGCGCGGTGAGGCCGGCGGTGAGTGAGTTGCCGCGGTCGAACTCGACCTTGATGATGGAGCCCGGCGCGTAGAAGTCGCTGGAGCGCACGCCGGCGAGGACGTTCTTCACCGGGAGCGACAAGGCCTCGATGGCATACTCACTCGCATCGTTGAAGGCGAGCAGCGCCCCGCCGCCGTCCACGAACGCGGCGAGCGCCGCGGCGCCTTCGTCGCCGAGTCCGCCCTTGAGCGAGTCCGGATAGTTGCCGTTCGGGCCACGCGCGATGGCGCGCGGGTTCTGGTCGGGGATGATGATCACGTCGAAGCGCGAGGCGAGGTTGCCGGCTCGGATGTCACGCGCCGTCAGCATCGTGAACGGGATGCGGTACTGGTCGAACACCCAGCGCGTCCACCCCTCATCCATCGACGGCGAGGCGTTGCGGAAGATCGCGATGCGGCGCGAACGCGAATCGCTGAGACCGGGCGCCACCCAGCGCGTCTGCGCGACGGGCGCGAGCATCGTCGTCGCCACGGTCACGCTGTCGGGGATAAAGGCGACATCGAAGCCGAACAGCAGGGGCAGTGTGTGCGCGGCGACGTCGTACGGCCGCTTCGGCGGGCCACCCGGATACTCGTGCAGGTCGGGATAGTGCTGCGGCTCGAGCAGCGTCTTGGCGAACGACCCGTACGGCTGCGCCGTGTGAATGACATAACTGCCCGCGGGGAACTCGCGGCCGTTCGCGGTGAATGCGCTCGCGGCGCGACGCACCTCGACCTGGCCGCGCTGGAGGATGCGCAAGGCAGCGTTCACGGCGGTGTCGCGCGCCAGCTGCACAGGGATGACGATCGCCGACGGCCAGTCCTCGCGGCCGGCGGTGTGCTTGCCGGCAACGGCGCGACGTTCGATCTCGTCGTAGCTCGAAAGCCAGAGCGCCCGGTCGTCGGCCGCCTGCGCGAGCAGTGCCCAGCTCGCCGCGGTCTGGTAGCGCACGATGTCGCCGATGCCCCACGGGCCGCCGTTCCACTTAGTGAGGAAATCGACGCCGGTGACCTTGGGATCCACGTTGTAGCCGGCACGCAGCGAGTCGAAGCTCACGGTGATCGGCGAGGCGAGCGCGGCACTCGCCGTCTCGGTGAGGATGCGGATGGCGCCGTGATAGTGCTGGTAGGCGCGCGCCGGCGTCCAGGCGTCGTACGACGTGTTGTTCGCGATGCCGGTGAATCCGGCCGCCGTCATGCGCCAGGTCATCGACTTCCCCATCTGCGCCACACCGGCGATGAGGATGGGATCGATGTTCGGCTCGATGGGATCCATGTACGGCGGGATGAAGATGCGCGTCCCGCTCGAGCCCTGCTGGTGGATGTCGTTGACGACCTGCGGATGGTACGGTGAATAGAGCGAGTCGATGACCATCTGCGTCTCGACCTGCGTGAACGCATACCAGTCGCGATTATTGTCGTGGCCGGTATAGAAATGGTAGAGCGTCGGCGGGCTGGTGCCTTCCCACTTCGTGCCGATCGAGCTGCGATACCAGTCGCCGACGATGTCCACGCCATCGGGATTGAGCGACGGGACGAGAATGACGACGGTGTTCTTCCGGATCGCCTTCGCTTCGTCGTCCTCGCCGGTGACGAGCTTGTACGCCAGGTCGAGCGGCGTGAGGATGCCGCCAACCTCCGTGGAGTGGATGCTCGACGTCACCAGCACGACGACTTTTCCGTCGCGCACGAGCGCCTCACGCTGCGCCGCCGTGGTGAGCCGCGGGTCGGCGAGCTTGCGTGCGTCCTCGCGCAGCTTGCCGAGGTTGGCGATCGTGGCGGGGTCACCGATGAAGGCGGCGATGAACGGGCGGCCGAGCGTCGTCTTGCCGAGCGTGCGAACCTGGATACGCGGCGAGGCGGCATCCAGCGCGGCGAAGTAGTCGGTGACCTGCTTCCACGTCGGAAGCTTGCGGTCGGTGCCCGGCGCGAAGCCGATGACGGAGGCCGGCGTCGGCACGGCGCGCGCCTGGGCGTGAACGATCGAAGGTGCGGCGAGGGCGGCCGCACCAAGGAGGGCGGCGAACGGGCGAACGCGCATGAGGTGGGGGCTCGGGGAGGAGGTCGCCCTGACTACGTTCCTCCTCCCCGGCGCGTTGAACCGTTACGGTGTGTTCTGCTTGTGCTCGAGGCTCTCGCGGACCCAGCCGGCAAATCCGCGGGCTCCGCCGAACTGCTTGGTGGAGAGCACGGCGCCCGTCTGGGCGTCCACGATCACCTTCGAGTAGGTCTTCTTCCCGTTCGGGATGATGGCGATCTCGTACTCGGCGCGATTGCCACTCATGTTCATCTCGCCGGAGCCGATCTGGCCCGGCACGGCGCAGAGCGCGACACGCTTCGCGTCGTTCGGGGAGATCATCGTCGTGGAATCGTACAGGTCCGTCTTCATCTGGACGTTCGCCGCCTCGCCGAGGTTCATGTTGCTGCAGGCAGTGGACGGCGGACGATACCAGTCGCCAGCGGCACGCGCCGCCGCGATGTCGGCGGAATCAGCGGACGGGGTGAGGACGACGTCGCCGGAGCTCGTCGTCACGACATCCTTGCGGATCGGAATGCGCTGGTCGCTCGTCGCCTGTGCCTGCGCGGCCGTGCCGGCGAGGAGGAGTGCGCCTGTCAGAGTGAGCCAACTCTTCTTCATTGCTTCACCTCATTGCTGCGGTTGCGGGTGGGACCGCCCTTGTGGGCGGAAATGCACCGTGATCACTAGCAACGCGCGTGCGCGGAGAAGCGGTGGAAGCGTGCTATCGGGCGGGAATTTCGCGCGGCTGACGTCGCTTATCGGCGCGCTCGAGCGCGCCGACCGGCGAATGTGTGCGCTGCGTCACCGTTCCCTGACGTGATACTTGTCGAGGATGGTGCGCACCTTGTCGAGCGGAATCGCGTCGATCGTGCGGCCGCGGTAGGTGACCGGCGTCGCCATGAAGAGCGAGTTGTAGATCGCCTCTTCGGTGGCCTCGATCACGGCCTCGAAGAGCGGTGACGCGTCGTCGTTCTGCAGCTCGGTGGATTGGCGCAGTGATGCCGCGTTGGGCGAGGTGTTCGCGAGCGAACGACGAACCTGTGGCGAGGTCGAGAAGGCGATGGCGAAGTCGCCGGAACCGTTGGAGAAGCTCGAGCCGGTGCGCGCGAGGCCCATCATGGCGCGCGCGGCGAGACGCTTGAGGTTGCGCTCGGAGATCGGCGCATCGGTGGCGACGACGATCATGCACGAGCCGTCGCCACGCGTGCCTTCGACGGCAGTGCGATAGGCGTAGCGGCCCAGCTCCTTGCCGACCGGTGCGCCGAGCACCTGGAGCACGCCGCCGAAGTTGGTCTGCACGAGGACGCCGACGGTGAATCCGCCGAGCGATTTGGGAAGCACGCGCGAGGAGGTGCCGATGCCCCCCTTCCACTCGAAGGCGACCGTGCCGGCGCCTGCGCCGACGCTGCCTTCCGCGACGGCGCCGGTGGAGGCGTTGGCGAGTGCGGCGTGTACGTCGGCGCGCGTGACCGGGCGCGAGCGAATGTCGTTCAGCCCGCCGTCGTTCGTCTCTCCGACAACGGGATTGATGGAGCGCACGCGCTCCATGCCCGGCATGTCGAGCAGCTCGGCGACCAGTCCATCGGCCGCTCGCCAGACGCATAGAGTGCAGGTGAGGAGGATCGGAGTCTCGAGCTCGCCGAGCTCGTCCACCTGGGTGGAACCGACGAGCTTGCCGAACGCGTTCCCGACGTGCACGGCGGCGGGCACGCGATCGAAGAACAGGTTGCCGCCGTGCGGCAGGATAGCGGTGATGCCGGTGTGAATGGAATCACCAGCGGCGATCGTCGTTTGACCGACCTTCACGCCAGTGACATCGGTGATGGCGTTCAGCGGGCCAGGCGCGAAGATTCCGGGCGCGACGCCGAGATCGCGGGCACGCGCCCGGGTGGTCTGTGCCGACCCGAGGGCGGGCGTGGCGGCGAAGACGATCAGGACAAGATGGGAGAGGCGCATGGTGAATGATGCAGCGAGATCAGGCTCGGCGCGAACGACAAGTGCCTGAAGTGCTTGTACGGCTTGAACGGCGTTTGAACTGCTCCAACATCGAACGGATCGCTCCATGCGCCAACGGCTCTCCCGGCGCATTTCGCTGATTCAAGCGGGAATCGGAGATCGTTCCTTTACTCTTCGGCGCCGTCGGAAGGACGATTTCACGTCCCTGTCTTTCCAGTGATGCTGACCAGTAAAGGAGCGGTGCATCCCCACCGCAGAGGGCGTAGTGGGCCATTTGGAGGCCCGGATGCCCGCGGAACGATCCGTTGGATGTTGGAGCAGTTCAATAGCAGCTCAATAGCAGCTCAAAAGCAGTTCAATTGCAAATCGAGGCGTCTTGAGTTGAAGCACACCGGTAATCGCTCGCGGGACTCGAGAGATTCCCCTTGACGGCTTCGCCGCTCACCCCTATCGTGGTCCCATGGCCTCCGCCCAGCGCAGCTCCTACGTCTACTCCTATTACTACGGCTATCCCTCGACGGGCCGTGGATGGAGTCGTACGCGCGACTGAGGCAGCAGAAGCTCAAACGCCTGCGAAATCCCGACGGCCCGTGGAAATCCACGGGCCGTTCTTGTTTTCCGATCCCTTCCCGCTTCCTCCGGTCTCCTTCCATGATCATCATCACCCGCCCCGACATCTCCGACGCCGAGCTCGATCACATCCGCGAACGGGTGGAGTCGGCTGGCCTGCACACCCACCTCTCGCGCGGCGAGCAGCGCACGATCATCGGCTGCATCGGCGACGAGGAAAGACTCGCCGAGGTCCCGCTCCGCTCCCTGCCCGGCGTCGAGTCGGTGATGCCGGTGCTCAAGCCGTACAAGCGCGCGTCACGCGAGTTCAGTGTCGATCGAACCGTGGTTCGAATCGGCGACCACGCGACGATCGGTGGACAGGCGATCACCGTCATCGCCGGCCCCTGCTCGGTGGAAGGGCGCGACATGCTGCATGAAACCGCCGCCGCCGTGCGCGACGCCGGCGCCACCGTACTGCGTGGCGGCGCGTTCAAGCCACGCTCGTCGCCGTACAGCTTCCAGGGGCTCGGCCGCGCGGCGCTGGAGATGCTCACCGAAGTGCGCGCCGCCGAAGGGCTGCCGGTGGTGACCGAGGTGCTCGACACGCGGGACGTGGACCTCGTCGCCGCACATGCCGACATGCTGCAGGTCGGCGCGCGCAACATGCAGAACTTCGCGCTGCTTGCCGAGTTGGGCCGAGTGCAGCGGCCGGTGCTGCTCAAGCGTGGACTGTCCGCGACGATCACCGAGCTGCTGATGGCCGCCGAGTACATCATGGCGCACGGTAATACGAGCGTGGTGCTGTGCGAGCGCGGCATCCGCACCTTCGAGCGCGCGACGCGGAACACGCTCGACGTGTCGGCGATCCCGGTACTGAAGCGCGAGACCCACCTGCCGGTGATCGTGGACCCGAGCCACGCCGGCGGCGACGCAGAGCTGGTTGCGCCGCTCGCCTTTGCCGGCATCGCGGCAGGCGCAGATGGACTGATCATCGAGGTGCATCCGAGCCCGGAGTGCGCACTCTCCGATGGCGACCAGTCGCTGGCGCCGCCGGCGTTCGCGTCGCTCATGGGGAGACTCGGGGCGTTCGCCGAGGCGGCGGGACGCAGCATGTCGACGCCGGTCGCCGCGCGGCGGGTCGGCGCACTGACGGGGACGGCGGCATGACCGAGAACGAAGCCGGACTACACGCAAGCGAGCTGGCACAGCTTCGCCATGACATCGAGACGATCGACCGACGCATCGTCGAACTGCTGGCTGAACGCCTCGAGCTGGGCCGAAAGACGGGTGGGATCAAGCGTGAGGCGGGGCGTCCGATTCTCGATGCAGCGCGCGAGGCGGAGGTGATCCGCCGCGCCGTGACGGCGGCGCGCGAGCTGGGCGTGCCGCAGGAGGCGACGCGTGAGATCTTCTGGCACATCGTCGGGATGTCGCGTCGCGTGCAGGAAGGAGGCGACGCTCCGTGATTGCCGATTCGACGATTGCCGTCGTTGGGCTCGGCCTCATGGGCGGATCGCTCGCGCGGGCCGTGGCAGCGCGCGGCGTGCGGGTGCTCGGCTACGACCGCAACTCCGAGTTCCTGGAGCAGGCGATGAGCGAAGGCGTGGTGCACGCCGCACTGGGTCGCGACCTGAGCGGCATGGAGGACGCGGACGCGGTCGTGCTGGCGCTGCCCGTGGATGCAACCTGCCTCGCCATGCCCGTGGTCGCCCGCCGCGCCGCGAAGGCGCGGCTCCTGATGGACCTCGCGAGCACGAAGCGCAGCGTGGTGGCGTGCGCGGAGTCGGCTGGCGTCGGTGAGCGATTCGTCGGCTCGCATCCGCTGACCGGGAGCCACCGCTCGGGGTGGGGCGCCGCGCGCGCCTCACTGTTCGAGAGCGCGCGGATCTTCCTCTGTCCGACGTCGAGCACGTCGACCGAGGCGCTCCGGTTGGCGGAGCAGCTCTGGAGCTCGCTCGGCGCGCGGACCGAAGCGCTCGACGCGCAGGAGCACGACGACGAGATGGCGTGGAGCAGCCACCTGCCGCACGTCGTCGCGAGTGCCCTGGCCGCTACGCTGGATGAAGCAGGCATCCCGCGCTCGGCGCTCGGCCCGGGCGGTCGTGACATGACGCGGCTGGCGGGAAGCTCGACGGAGGTGTGGGGGACGATCGTGGCGGACAACGCGTCAGCGATCGTCTCGGCACTCGCGGCGTACGAGGAACGCTTGCGGGCGTTCCGGGAGGCGATCGCGAATCGCGACGACTCGGCGACGCGCGTGATGCTCGACGCGGGGCGGAAGTGGTTCGAGGCACACGAGCCGGCAGCAGCCATGGCTCCCGAAGCCGGGCGATGACGGTACTTTTGTGCCCATGACACCAGGTACGGGGGCACCCGCGCTGCGAGTCGCCGGACTCCGGAAGTCCTACGGCGACGTCGTCGCGGTGGACGGACTGGATCTCACCGTCGCGAGCGGCGAATGCTTCGGGCTTCTCGGCCCGAATGGCGCCGGGAAGACGACGACGATCGAGATCTGCGAGGGACTCACCGAGCCCGACGCGGGCGAAGTGGAAGTGCTCGGCCGGAACTGGCGCACCGATGAGCGTTCGCTACGCGAGCGGCTCGGCATCCAGCTCCAGGAGACGCAGCTCGCCGAAAAGCTCACGGTGGAGGAAACCGTGAAGCTCTTTCGCAGCTTCTACGAGCGCGGCCGGCGCGTGGACGACGTGATCGACGTCGTCCAGCTCGACGAGAAGCGCAAGGCGCGCGTCGGGAAGTTGAGCGGGGGGCAGAAGCAACGGCTCGCCCTGGCGTGTGCGATCGTCGGCGATCCCGAGCTGCTCTTTCTCGACGAGCCGACGACCGGACTCGACCCGCAATCCCGCCGGCAGCTGTGGGACCTCATCGTCGAGCTGCGGGCGAGCGGACGGAGCATCGTGCTCACCACGCACTACATGGACGAGGCGGAGAAGCTGTGCGACCGGGTGGCGATCGTTGATCACGGCCACGTGATCGCGCTCGGCACGCCGCGCCAGCTCATCGCGTCGCTCGGCGCGGAGCACGTCGTGGAGTTCACCGCGCCCGACGCGCCGGCTGGCGCACTCAGCGCCGAGGCGCTGCAGCAGCTGAACGGCGTTCGAGCGGCGCGCGAGCACGATGGACGGTGGACACTCGAAGTGGTCGGACTCGCGCGCGCGGTGCCGGCGCTGCTTTCCGAACTGTCGCGTCGCGGGCTCACGCTCGGCGAGCTGGCCACGCACTCGGCGACGCTCGAGGACGTGTTCGTCTCGCTCACCGGGAGGCAGCTCCGCGATGCCTGAGTTGATGCGTGACCCGACGCGGGAGCCTCGCGCGCCGATGATGCATTCGCCGAGCGTGGAGCGCCGAGCGTGGTACGAACGTTCGCTGGTGCAGCTCACGCTGGTGCGGTTCCGCGAGTTCATGCGCGAGCCGGAAGCAGTGTTCTGGACGTTTGCCTTTCCGATCATTCTCGCGCTCGGGCTGGGCATCGCATTCCGGAACAAGCCAGCCGATGTGGTCAAGATCGCGGTGGTGCGCGGCACGACGGCTGGCGACGCGCTCGTGGCCAAACTCGGCACCGCGAAGGGGTTGAAGGTCGAATCGATGGACGATTCCGCGGCTGCTCGGGCGCTGCGCACGGGTGAGGTCGCGCTGGTCGCGCTGCCCGACGGCAGCGGTGGCGTGCGGTACCGGTACGACGACACGCGCCCCGAAGGCCGCTCGGCGCGGTTCCTCACCGACGACGCGCTCCAGCGCGCCGCGGGACGTCACGACCCGGTGGCGGTGTCGGAAACCCACGTGAGCGAGAAGGGCTCGCGCTACATCGACTTCGTCGTGCCGGGACTGCTCGGCATGAACATCATGGGCGGCGGGATCTGGGGGCTTGGCTTTGCGATCGTCGAGGCGCGGCGGAAGAACCTGCTCAAGCGGCTGGTCTCCACGCCGATGCGGCGCTCGCAGTATCTCGCGTCGTTCCTCTTCTCGCGATTCTTCTTCCTGATCCTCGAGATCGTCGTGCTGGTCGGTGCAGCCGCGTTGCTGTTCGACGTACCGGTGCGGGGCTCACTGCTGCAGCTGTTCGTCGTGTCGCTGGTGTCGGCGCTGGCGTTCGGCGGGCTCGGCCTGCTCATCGCGTCGCGCGCGCGGACGATGGAAGGCGTATCGGGGCTGATGAACCTGACGATGATGCCGATGTGGGTGCTGTCCGGCGTGTTCTTCTCGTCGACCAACTTTCCGAAGGCGGCGCAGCCGGTGATTCAGGCCCTGCCACTGACGGCCAGCATCAACGCACTGCGGGCGACGATGCTGCAGGGGGCCGGGTGGGGGGCGGTGATGCCGTCGCTGCTGATCATCGTGGCGTGGCTGGTGGTGACGTTCGCGCTGGCGCTGAGGATGTTCAGGTGGAGATGATCTCGGCAACGGCGAGTACATGGTACCACGTACCAGGTAGCAGGTACGATGGGATGGTCTGGATGAAGCGGGGAAGGGCGTGATGGGGGAGGAGCTCGGCGATCTTCCTGTCCCCGAATTGCGTGCCCAGGGCGAGAAGCTGCTCGGCTGGATCGCGGAGTATCTCGAGCATCCGGAGCGGTTTTCCGTCCTCTCGCCGGTGAAGCCGGGCGAGATCCGTGCTTCGCTGCCCGACGCGCCACCCTCGACCGGTGAGTCGCTCGAGCGCATCGTCGCCGACTTCGAGACGAAGATCCTGCCGGGAATCACGCACTGGAACCATCCCGGCTTCTTCGCCTACTTCTCGATCTCGTCCTCCATTCCCGGCATCCTCGCCGAGCTGCTGACCGCGGCGCTCGACGTGAACGGGATGCTGTGGAAGACGTCGCCCGCGGCGACGGAGCTGGAGCAGGTGGCCATGGACTGGCTGCGCCAGCTTCTCGGACTCCGCGGCGGCTGGTTCGGGATCATCAACGACACGGCGTCGATCTCGACGATGCTCGCACTCGCCGCGGCGCGTGAAGCGAAGCCGGAGCTGGGCATCCGCGCGCGTGGAATGGCGGGCCGAGCTGACCTGCCGGTGTTGCGCGTCTATTGCTCGGAGCATGCACATTCGTCGGTGGACAAGGGTGCGCTCACGATCGGCATCGGGCTCGACAACGTGGTGAAGATTCCGAGCGACGCGGAGTTCCGGATGCGGCCCGAGGCGTTGGCGTCGGCTGTCGCGAAGGATCGCGACGCAGGGATGCTGCCGCTGGCCTGCGTCGCCACGGTGGGAACGACGAGCACGACCAGCATCGACCCGGTGCCGGACATCGCGGAGATCTGCGGCATCGAGGAGATGTGGCTGCACGTGGACGGGTCGTACGGCGGCGTGGCGGCGGTGTCACCGGAGTACCGCCATGTCCTGCGCGGCGTGGAGCGCGCCGACTCGCTCGTCGTCAATCCGCACAAGTGGCTGTTCACGCCGATTGACTGTTCGGCGTTCTACACCCGACACCCCGACGTGCTGAAGCGCGCCTTCTCGCTCGTGCCGGAGTATCTCGTCACGCGCGAGCAGGACGACGTCGTGAACCTGATGGACTACGGGGTGCAGCTCGGCCGCCGCTTCCGCGCGCTCAAGCTGTGGATGGTGATTCGCGCCTTCGGTGCCGACGGGCTCGCGGCCCGTATCGAGCGGCACTGCGAGCTGGCGCGGACGTTCGAGCACTGGGTTGCAGCTGATCCGCAGTGGGAGCTCAGCGCGCCGGTGCCGCTCTCACTCGTCTGCTTCCGGTACGCACCACGCGGCATGAGCGAGCCGGAGCGCGATCGCGCGAACACCGAGATTCTTCAACGCGTGAACGAGAGCGGCGAAGTGTATCTGTCGCACACCCGGCTGAACGGTGCAGTCGTGCTGCGACTGGCGATTGGAAATATCCGCACTGAGCTCCGGCATGTGGCGCGGGCGTGGGAGCTGTTGCGAGAAGCAGCACACCAGTAGCAGGCACCTCGTACTTCGTACACGGACCCAATGGGACGCCTGGTCCAAGGCGCAGCTGCCGTTCATCGGAATGGCCAGCCCCCTGGGTCCTCATACGAGGTACGAATTATCTGCTATTTCTCCTGCAGTTCCTCCTACCCCCCGACCGCCACCCGCGTCTCGTCGGTCGTGATCATTGCGTCCACCGGCATCGCAACCGCCCGCGCATTCGCCCGCCGCCGGCGTACCATGAAGCCGAGGATCACGATCAGCACCACCGCAACCACCCCGAGTCGTACATCGAACCGCTGGGTGAACATCAGCGCTCGAAGCGCTGTCCGTCCCAGCGCGAAGCCGAGCAGGGTGAAGATCACTCCCCACACCAGCGAGCTGACTCCACTCGCCGCCAGGTAGAGGGAAAACGGCACCCGCGCCGCGCCACAGGCAATGGGAAGGGGAAGGCGCAGCCCGTAGGCGAATCGCACTGCCAGCGATGCGCGCCACGGATTCCGGCGCACGATCATCAGGGCGCCCGTCAGGAGACGTCGCTTGTCGGGCCAGCGCGCACGCACCCAGTCGATCCGCCAGCGGCCGATGAAGTAGAGCAGGATCGACGCGGCCCACGTCCCCAGCATCACGGCCACGATCACGCCCAGCACCCCTGCCCCACCGTGGCGCACGGCGATGCCGCCGAGGATGGGGTTGGCCTCCTCGCCGACGATGCTCGTCGCGCCGAGCGCCGCGTACTTCCAGAGGCGCTCCGCAAACGACATGTGGTGCAGTTGCCGAAAGGCCGGTGCCGCGGCCTGCAGTGCCAACGCTAGAATGCTGCTACTCCTCCACCTCGACGTGCCCGTTCGGCGCGTACATTTCTGTCCTTCTGTAATATCGGCTGCAGCGCACCGATAATGTCAGCGCGGGTCGCCGTCCTCCCAGAACGCGCCAGCCGCCTCACCCGTCACGGACTGCCATGCGTCGGATCGTTCTTGCCCTCGCGCTCTCCCTTGGTGCTACCCGCATCGAGGCCCAACGTCCCCTCCTCCTCGTCCCGCAGCCGCGGGAGGCGACGCCTCAGCGCGAGGTGGTGCTGGCGCACGGCCTCGAGATCGTCACCCCTGTCGACAGCGACGACGCCTTTGCCGCACACGACCTCCGCGAGATGTTGCGCGACGCCGGCGTCCCCATCGCGGCTCGGGCCGGTACCGGAAGTGCCCGGATCGCCCTCCTCCGCGTGACGAGTACGACGGCGCGCTCGCTCCTCGACCGGCATGACCTCGCCTTCGACTCGGCGATGACCGACGAAGGATACCTGCTCGTGCCCGACGGAAGGACGCTGAACGTCGTCGCCGCCACGCCGGCCGGCGTGTTCTACGGCGCGCAGACGGTGAAGCAGCTCGTCGAGGGACGCGGGGCGGGCGCGGTGCTGCGCATGGCCACCGTGCGCGACTGGCCGGCAATGCGCCACCGCGGGCTGCACGACGACCTCTCGCGCGGCCCGGTGCCGACGCTGGAGTTCATGAAGAAGCAGATCCGCACCTTCGCCGCCTACAAGCTCAACACCTACTCGCCGTACTTCGAGCATACGCTCGAGTATCGCGCCAACCCGCTCATTGCCCCGCCCGGCGGCGCGCTCACACGCGACGACGTGAAGGAGCTCGTGGCATACGCCGAACGCTACCACATCGACGTCATTCCGGAGCAGGAAGCGTTCGGGCACCTGCATCACGTGCTCAAGTACGAGCTGTACGCGCCGCTCGCCGAGACCCCGCACGGCCACGTGCTGGCGCCGGGCCAGCCGGGCTCCCTCGCACTCATCAAGCAGTGGTTCGCCGAGATCGACACGCTCTTCCCGAGCCAGTACGTGCATCTCGGTGCCGACGAGACTTTCGAGCTGGGTCGCGGCCAGACGGCGGATCGCGTGACGGCGGAAGGACTCGGCCCCGTATACCTCGGCTTCCTGCGCGAGATCGTGGACAGCATCGCGAAGCCGGGAAAGAAGTATCTCTTCTGGGGTGACTTCGCCGTGCGCAGCCCCGAGCTGGTGAAGTCGCTGCCGAAGCAGATGGTGGCGGTGCCGTGGTCGTACGGTGCGGCGGCGAGCTACGACCGGCAGATCACGCCATTCACCCAGGCCGGACTGGAGACGTGGGTCGCGCCTGGAGTGAGCAGCTGGAGCCGCGTCTATCCCAACTACAACACCGCGTTCGTCAACATCCGCAATTTCGTCCGTGACGGGCAGCGACTCGGCGCCACCGGCATGTTGAACACGACGTGGGACGACGATGGCGAGACGCTGTTCGAGCAGACGTGGATGGGCGTGCTGTTCGGCGCCGCGGCGGCGTGGCAGCCGGGTGAGAGCGACGTGGCCGCCTTCCAGCGCGCCTACGGGCCGGCGTTCTACCGCGACACCACGGGCCGCGCGAATTCCGCCGAGCGCCTGATGATGCAGGCGCACGCGCTGCTGCAGGGCGCGGGGCTCGGCAATGGGACGGACGCGCTTTTCTGGCAGGACCCGTTCAGCACCGATGGACTGATCACGGCGGAAAAGATCCGGCCGGTGACGCATGACCTGCGCATAGCGGCAGAGTCGGCAATGGTGTACGTGGCGCAGCTTCGCAATGCCGGCCCGGTAGTCAACGAGGACGCGCTCGCCGCGCTGGAGCTCGGCGCGCGGCGAATGGATTTCATCGGGATGAAGTTCCAGTTCGCCGACGACATCCGGGCCGCATACGCACGAGCCGCGGACACCACGATCAAGAACGGCACCCGGGACCTGGGTGACATCTCCGGTGCCAACGGCCGCCTGCAGGACCTGCGCGACGGCTACGGCCTGACGCGTGAGCTGTACGAAGCGGCGTGGCGGCGCGAGAACCGGCCGTACTGGCTGCAGAACGTGCTGGCGCGCTACGACATGGCGATGCAACTGTGGATTGCCCGCGCCGAGCGGTTCGCGGCGGCACGGAGCGAGATGGCGCGGACGAAGCGGTTACCGAGCTTCGAGGCGGCAGGCATTCCCGCGCCGTTGCCGGCGCCGGCCGCGCCGGTGCCCGCCACCACGCCGCCGCCAGGCCGCCGATAGCGGCGGCCCGCTTATCTTACGACGTCATCAACCGACGGGCCCATGTTCGACGCCGATTATTTCAGGAAATCCCTGCCGCACGACGTGAAGGCGACCGGCGGCAAGCCCGTCGTGGAAGTCGTGATGCTGAGTGGCCACTCATATCGCGTGCGCTCCATCGTCGACGTGGACGACGGACGGGTGACGCTCGAGGCCTACCTCGTCAAGGCGGACCTCGCGCATCACCGGCCGCTGTTCGGCGGCACGGAGGGCGAGCCGCACGAGCGCTTCCGCGTCGTCGTCTCGTACGACGCCATTGCCTCGGTCGTGCTCGACTCCTCCGAGGCGCAGACGCGAGTGCGTCCCGGCTTCGCGAGCGGCTGACCGATCCTTACATGGTAGATCGCGGACGCGTCGTGGTAGTCGCTGCCGGCTTTGCGCTCTGGCGCGGGGGCCGGTGCGAAGCCGCGGCGCGGTGGATGGACGTGCGGCGACTCGTCGCGCGGCCGTGCTCCTTTCCCGCCACGGATGCTCTATCGCTGATGGTCGAGCTCCTCGATGGTTCGCAGATGGAGCTGCACGAGGATGCGCCCGGTTTCGACGCGTTCCTCGATCGCGCCGCGGCGACCCTGCGCGGGATCACGCCCTACGAGCGCTGGCATTCGGAGGCAGTCAGCCTGTCGGGGGAACCCCTCACAGTCTACGAGCGCAACACCCGACGGTAGCACCGCGCAATCCGGCGTAACCTGCGATCTCACCCCATAGGTCGAAGTGTTCGTTCCCGCCATCGTCCCAGCGCTCAAGGGTTACACGCGCGAGCAGTTCTTCGCCGATCTCTCCGCCGGAGTGATCGTCGGGATCGTCGCCCTCCCGCTCGCCATCGCCTTCGCCATCGCCAGCGGCGTTCCGCCGGGCCGAGGGCTGTACACCGCCATCGTCGCCGGCTTCATCATCTCCGCGCTCGGCGGGTCGCGCGTGCAGATCGGTGGACCGACTGGCGCGTTCGTCGTCATCGTCTACGGCATCGTCCAGCAGTACGGCATCGGCGGACTGACCGTCGCCACGCTGATGGCCGGCGTGATCCTCATCGTGCTC
>Ga0207657_10002780_pt1 | contig 18844 bp, 15 predicted proteins | sample KBSC33metaG_FD_184316 | JGI IMG/M metagenome (GOLD analysis project Ga0207657, IMG submission 184316) | Corn rhizosphere microbial communities from Kellogg Biological Station, Michigan, USA - KBS C3-3 metaG (SPAdes) (version 2) | ecosystem: Host-associated > Plants > Roots > Rhizosphere > Soil ... | reverse complement strand
ACACCGTGCGGGCTCTTGAACGGCTCCGGGATCAGCGTCCCGGCGAAGTGACAGGCGGCGAGGTGACCGTCGCCATGCTGCTCGAGCGGCGGCTCGATCTCGGCGCAGATCGGCTGAGCGAGGGGGCACCGCGTCCGGAACCGGCAACCGCTCGGCGGGTTCATCGGGCTCGGCACGTCGCCCGACAGCACGATCCGCTTGCGCTTCGCACCGACAACCGGCGTCGGGATCGCCGAGAGCAGCGCCTGCGTGTACGGGTGGAGCGGCTTCGCGAACAGATCGGCCGCGTTCGCGAACTCGACGATCTTGCCGAGGTACATGACCGCGATGCGGTCGGAGATGTAGCCGACGACCGCGAGGTCGTGCGCTACGAAGACATACGTCAGCCCGAAGTCCTGCTTGAGCTCGACGAGCAGGTTCAGCACCTGCGACTGGATCGAGACGTCGAGCGCGGAGACCGGCTCGTCGGCGACGATCAGCTTCGGCTGCAGCACGAGCGCACGCGCGATTCCGATCCGCTGGCGCTGGCCGCCGCTGAACTGGTGCGCGTACCGGCCGAGCGTGTACGACGGGAGGCCGACGCGCTCGAGCGTCTCCTCCACCCGCGCCCGGCGCGCGCTGCGCTTCACGCCGTGCACCGCAAGACCTTCGCCGACGAGCTCGCGCACCTTCATGCGGGGATCGAGCGAGCCGACCGAGTCCTGGAAGATGATCTGCATATCGCTCCGCGCGCGTTTCAACTCGCGGCGCGACAGCTTCGTCAGGTCGGTTCCGTCGAAGAGGATCTGCCCCGCGGTCGGCTCGAGCAGCCGCAGCAGGGTGCGGCCGAGCGTCGACTTGCCGCACCCGGACTCGCCGACGAGGCCCACGGTCTCGCCGGCACGCACCTGGAGATCGACGCCGTCGACGGCCTGCACATGCGCGACCGTCCGCCGCAGCAGCCCGCGCCGCACCGGGAAGTACTTCTTGACGCCGCGCGCATCGAGGAGGAACGTCTCGTCGCTCACGACGCCTCGACCGACGCGGGAGCGCCCGAGCGGCGGCCGTGCTCGCAGAGCCAGCACGCCGATTCCTGCCGGTCGACCGGGAAGAGCGGCGGATGCTCCTCGGCGCACTTCGCGAACGCGTAGTCGCAGCGCGGCTCGAAGCGGCAGCCCTGCGGCCAGTCGAGCGGGCTCGGCACGGTGCCGCGGATGACGCGGAGCTTCTCGGCCTGCGTCATGCCGAGAAGCGGAATCGACTGCAGCAGTGCCTCCGTGTATGGATGCTGCGGATTGCCGAAGACCTCGTCGACCGGGCCACGCTCGACGACGCGCCCCGCGTACATGACGACGACGTCGTCGCACATCTCGGCCACGACGCCGAGATCGTGCGTAATGAGCATCATCGACATGCCGAGCCGCTCGCGCAGGTCGGTCATCAGCTCGAGGATCTGCGCCTGGATCGTCACGTCGAGCGCCGTCGTCGGCTCGTCGGCGATCAGGAGCTTCGGATTACACGCAAGCGCGATGCCGATCATCACGCGCTGCCGCATGCCGCCGGAGAGCTGGTGTGGATAGTCGCGTGCGCGCCGCGCCGCCTCCGGGATGCCGACGAGCTCGAGCATGTCGACTGCGCGCGCGGAAGCCTCGCTCGCGCCGACGTTCTCGTGCGAGCGCACCGCCTCCGCGATCTGGTCACCGACGGTGTACACCGGGTTCAGCGACGTCATCGGCTCCTGGAAGATCATCGAGATCTCGTCGCCGCGAACGTGCTCCATCTCGCCCTCGTCCAGGCTCGTGAGATCGCGCCCGTCGAAGACGATCCTGCTCTCGTCGGCGATGTGCCCGGGCTCGTCCACGAGGCGCATCACCGAGAGCGCCGTCACGGACTTGCCGCTCCCCGACTCGCCGACGACCCCGAGCGTGCGCCCGGACTCGATCTCGAAATCGACGCCGTCGACCGCCCGGATCGGCCCGCGGTCCGAATCGAACCACGTCCGCAGGTTCTCGACGCGGAGGAGCGCCGTCACGCGGGCGCCGGAGTGCCCACCGCGATGTGCTTCTCGAGCGCGGCGGCGATGACGTCGGGATCGCGTGTCTGCAGCGCCTCGAGCAGCTCGCGGTGCTCGTCGGCGATGCGCTTGAGGTTGCTGCGGCCGTACCGGAAGAAGTACGCGCGGATCCGCGGTGCGATCGAGCGCCAGACCTGCGCGGCGTGCGGCTGGCCCGAGCGCTCGAGCAGGAGCTCGTGGAAGCGGATGTCCGCGTCGACCGACTTCTGCAGGTCGTTCGTCCTCCCCGCCTCACTCATCATCCAGACCTCCTTCGCGAGCTCGGCGAAGTCCGCGTCGTCCATCCGCTCGACCGCCTTCGGGATGCTGTACTTCTCGAGCGTCAGCCGCACGGGGATCAAGACCTGATGCACTTCCTCGTCGGAGACGCCGAGCACGACGGCACCGCGATACGGGTACGAGACGACGAATCCCTCGTGCTCGAGCTGCTTCAGCGCCTCGCGCACCGGGCCGCGGCTCGTCTTCAGCTCGCGCGCGATCTTGTCCTCGATCAGGCGCTCGCCGTCCTCGAGCTTCCCCGCGATGATCGCGTCGCGCAGGGCCTCGACCACCTGCTCGCGGCGGGGGCTGCGCTGGGTCGGTTCCGGTATTGTTGACAATCGCGAGATGGTTGACAATCGGCTGGGAGGAGCCTAGCGTACACACCCTCTTGCGCATTACAAGTGTGCAGACGACGGCCGTTCGGGTGCCTCTGCGGGAGCCTCTCAAATGGACCGGCGGGATCCGGGAGTCCGCCTCGGGCCTGATCGTCGAATTGCGCACGGACGAGGGGCTTGTCGGCATCGGCGAGGCGCCCGGGCCGACGCTGCCGGCGATCCAGGCGATCATCGACCGCGAGTTCGCGCAGTTCCTCGTCGACGAGGACCCGCTGCGGACGGAGTGGCTCGTCCACCGCCTCGAGGAGTACTCGCGCAACTGGGCCGGCGTCGCCGCCTACGCGATCGCCGGCGTCGAGATGGCGCTCCTCGACCTGAAAGGCAAGGCATTCGGCGTGCCCGTCGCGGAGCTGCTCGGCGGCTACAGCCGCGAGCAGGTGCCGGTGATCGGCTACCTCTTCATCGACGAGCCGGAAGCGAACGCGCAGAAGGCCGCCGACTTCGTGGCCGCAGGGCACACCGAGCTGAAGCTCAAGGTCGGCCGCGATCTCGGGCAGGACTACGACTCGATCGCGGCGATCCGAGACCGCGTCGGCTCCGACGTGAAGCTGCGGATCGACGCGAACATGAACTGGAGCGTCCCGGCCGCGATCAAGTGGATCCGGGCACTCGAAGGCTTCGATCTGCAATTCGTCGAGCAGCCCGTGCCCGACTTCGACCTCGCGGGCCTCGCGCAGGTCCGGCGCTCGGTCTCGGTGCCGATCGCCGCCGACGAGAGCTGCACCTCGGTGCGCTCGGCGCTCGAGCTGATCAAGGCCGACGCATGCGACGTCTTCGTCGTCTATCCGTCCGAGGCGGGCGGTCTCACGCGCGCGTTGCAGATCGCGGCGCTCGCGACGGCGGCAGGCAAGTGGTGCGCGATCGGGAGCTGGGCCGAGCTCGGCGTCGCGACCACCGCCAACGCGCATCTCGCCGCCGCAGCGGCCTCGAGCTTCCCGTTCGCCAACGACACGCACTATCCATTGCAGCTGCACGACGTCCTTACCGATGCGGTCGAGATTCGGAACGGCTGCATCACGGTTTCGCACGATCCAGGTTTAGGTGTCGCCCTCGACGCGGCGAGCATGGCGACACTCTCCGCACTCGAGCTCCGCGAGTCGCCGTTCTACGACGACATTCAGGGCGACGCCCCGAGTGTCGGACAGATCCTCTAAGAGAGGGAGGGGCAGCAAATGTCAGGAAATGAGCTGAATCGCCGAGACCTGCTGAAGCGGGCCGGTGCAATCGGAGCAGGAGCCATCGCAGCCGGTGGGGTCGCCGGTCGTGCGGGCGCGGCAGTCGGAAAAGCGGCGATGCGTGCCGCGACGCCGAAGCGGGGCGGCCGCATCACGTGGGCGCTCGAGCAGGACCCCGGTCACATCGCGCCGTACGGGGCAATCCTCACGATGACCCGCACCGCGCAGGAGCCGATGTACGAGTCCCTCATGGAGTGGGACAAGAATCTCAACCTCAAGCCGGCGATCGCCAGCTCGTACGTGATCAAGGACGCGAAGACGATCGACTTCACCATCCGTCCCGGCATCAAGTTCTCGAACGGGCAGCCGGTCACCGCGGAAGACGTGAAGTACTCGTTCGACCTGCAGCTCGCACCACCGCTGCCCGGCAGCGTGTCGGTGCTCGGCCAGGTGCCGTCCATCGCCGGCATCGAGGTGCTCTCGGCGAACAAGGCGCGGATGCACCTGAAGTCGCCGGACGCTCGCGTTCTCGGTTACCTCGCGTGGCAGCGGTACTCGTCGATCGTGCCGAAGGACATGTACACGACGCTGAATGCTGCGACGCGTGGGATCGGCACGGGCCCGTACATGCTCGACGGCTCGTACGTCCCGAACGACCACATCAACTACGTCCGGAACCCGCTCTACTGGAAGAAGGGCCAGCCCTACCTCGACGCGATCAACTTCAAGATCATCACCGACGAGCAGGCGCGCATCGCGGCCCTGCGCGCCGGGGCGATCGACGGCGCGACCGTGTCCGTCGACAGCGCGAACGCGCTGCGCGGCGTCAGCGGTCTCAAGGTGCTGAGCGGCCTGACCGCGGCGTTCCGCGAGCTCCAGTTCACGATCAAGGCAGGCGAGAACAAGCCGTGGGCGGACAAGCGCGTTCGCCAAGCGGTCAACCTCGCGATCAACCGGACGGAGATCCTCCAGAAGGTCTACAACGGCACGGGCCAGTTCAGCGGCCACGTCGCAGCCGGCTACGGCCCGTGGGTCATCCCGCCCAAGGAGCTGAAGACGAAGTGGGAGAAGTACGACCTGCCGAAGGCGAAGAAGCTGATGGCGGCGGCGGGCTTCTCGAAGGGCTTCGACGTGACGTTGACGACCTTCTCGACGCCGCTCGACTTCCCGGCGGTGGCAGCGCTGATCCAGAACCAGCTGAAGAAGATCAACATCAACGTCAACATCGTCGCCCAGGATCCCGCAACCTTCGCCGCCAAGAACGGCCAGGGCGCGTTCGAGTGGGATCTGACGGCGCGCGGCATGCGCGGTGACGTCGACGGCTACGTCGCGGAGTTCAACCCGACCGGCGCGTTCGGCAAGACCGTCTACAACACGTGGTTCAACGGCTATACGAATCGGCAGATGTGGCGGCTGGTCGGCAACGGCCGCATCACGCTCGATCCGAAGAAGCGCATGCCGATGTACCAGAAGCTCAACCGGGTCCTGATGACGGAGCTGCTCGAGGTGCCGCTCGTCTCGGTCTCGAAGTACCAGGTCGTGAACGCGAAGCTGCAGGACATGTACGTCGCGTTCACCGACTTCAACACCGGGCTGCGGTCGACGGCCTGGCTGTCGTAGGAGAAACGCCCGGCGGGGCCGTGCCCGGCACGGCCCCGCCGCCGCACCTCATTTGATGTATCGGTTCGTCGCCCAACGCTTCCTCTCGATGATCGCGACCCTCGTCGCGGTCTCGATCGTGATCTTCTCGGCGGTCCGGCTCCTGCCGGGGAACATCATCGACATCATGTTCGGGGGCGACGCGACAGCGACCCCCGCGGCGAAGGCGGCCGCTGCGCATCAGCTCGGCCTGGACGGCTCGTACCCGTCCCAGTACTGGCGCTGGGTGTCGGGGATCTTCCACGGCAACATGGGCGTCTCGCTGCTGAACAGCCGCCCGATCTCGGACACGATGAAGACGGCGCTGCCGATCACGATCGAGCTCATCTTCCTCGGGCTCCTGATCGCCGTCTCGATCGGGATCCCGCTCGGCGTCATCTCGGCGGTCAAGCGCGGCAGCGCGAGCGACTACCTCGCGCGCGTCGGCGGCCTGATCGGCATCAGCATCCCGGGCTTCTGGCTCGCGACGCTGCTGCTCATCCTCTTCTCGCGCGTCTTCCACTGGGTGCCGCCCCTCTCGTACGTCTCGATCTTCAAGGATCCAGTGAAGAACCTGCAGGAGTTCTTCATGCCGGCGATCGCGATCTCGGTCTTCACGCTCGCGATCGTGATGCGAATGGTGCGCGCGACGATGCTCGAGGTCCTGAGCCTCGATTACGTGCGGACCGCGCGCGCGAAAGGCGTGCCGCGGAGGCGCGTCCTGCGGAAGCACGCGCTCCGGACTGCGCTGATCCCCGTGATCACGGTCGTCGGCTTCGAGGTCGGCGTGCTGATCGGCGGCGCGGCGGTCGTCGAGATCATCTTCGGCCTGCCCGGCGTCGGCTACACGCTGCTGAACGCGATCTCGAACCGCGACTACCCGGTCATCCAGACGGCGACGCTCATCATCGCCGCGGTGTTCGTCGTCGCAAACGTCGTCGTCGACCTGCTCTACGGCCTGCTCGACCCGAGGATCAGCGTCACATGAGCGCTGCGAGTGCAACCCCCGCCTGGGAGGCGATTCCGCGCCGGCGCCTGATCCCCGCGCGCTGGCGCAACCCGATCGGCATCGTCGGTGCGGCGATTGTCGGCTTCTGCATCCTGACGGCGCTCTTCGGCCGCTTCATCTGGACGATCGATCCGAATGCACCCGACGCCGACCGCCTGCTCGGGCCGAGCCGGGCACATCCGTTCGGAACCGACGATCTCGGCCGCGACACCCTCGCCCGTGTCATTCACGGCGCCCAGGTCTCGCTTCAGGTCGGGCTCGTCGCGATCTCGATCGCGCTCGTCGCCGGCACGCTGATCGGTCTGATCGCCGGCTACCGCGGCGGAATCGTCGACTTGCTGCTCATGCGCGTCGTCGACATCATGTTCGCGTTCCCGGGCATCGTGCTCGCGATCGTGATCGCGGGCCTTCTCGGAGCGACGCGCCGGAACGCGATGATCGCAATCGGGATCATCATCGTGCCCGCGTTCGCGCGCGTCGTGCGCGCCGCCGTGCTCGAGGTGATGGGCTTCCCCTTCATCGAATCAGCGCGTGCGCTCGGCGGTGGCGGGCTGCGGATCATGTTCCGCCACCTGATCCCGAACATCGTCGCGCCGCTGATCGTGCTGACGACCGTTTACTTCTCGACCGCGATCCTGAGCGAGGCGACGCTGTCGTTCCTCGGCCTCGGCACGCAGCCGCCCGAGGCGGCGTGGGGCAACATGCTCTCGACCGCGCGCTCCTACATCGACCAGAGCGTCTGGATGTCGATCTTCCCCGGGCTCGCGATCATGATCGTCGTCCTCGGCTTCAACTTCCTGGGCGACGGACTGCGCGACGTGCTCGATCCACGCGTCGGCGGCGGCATCGGCGACGTCGTCACGAAGAAGTAGTGGCGCCGGATCTCCTGATCCGCGACGGCTGGGTCGTCGACGGCAGCGGCCGCCCGCCGTTCCGCGGTGACGTCGCGGTCGAGGACGGTCGCATCGCCCACGTCGGGCCGGTGAACGGCAGCCGCGCCGACCGCGTCATCGAGGCTGCCGGGCGCGTCGTCTGCCCCGGCTTCGTTGACCCGCACAGCCACAGCGACTGGTCGATCCTCGCGAACCCGAAGGCCGAGAGCACCGTCCGCCAGGGCGTGACGACGGAGGTGGTCGGCAACTGCGGCTGGACATACGCGCCTGTCACCGACGCGTCGCGCCACTTCATCGAGGGACGCATGCGCACGTTCGCCTACGACGGGCCGGTCGAGTGGTCGAGCTTTGCCGACCACCTGTCGTGGCTCTCACGGCACGGCCACTCGCAGAACCTCGCGTGGTTCGTCGGCCACAACACCGTGCGCTACGCGGCCGGCGTCTTCAGCGCACAAGCGACCGAGCCGGAGCTGCGCGCGATGGAGGACTTCGTGCGCGAGGCGATGCACGCCGGCGCTCTCGGGCTCTCGACCGGCCTCGAGTTCAACCCCGGGCGCATGGCGCCGACCGACGAGCTCGTGCGGCTGAACAAGGTCGTCGGCGAGTACGACGGCTACTACACGAGCCACATCCGGAACCGCGACTCGCAGCTGCAGGAGTCGATCGACGAGTTCCTGACCATCATCCGCGAGGGCGGTACCCACGGCGAGATCTCGCACCTGAACGTCCGCAACCGCACGGGCGCCGCAGAGGGAGCGTGGCAGCGCGCCGTCGACACGATGCAGACGGCCCGCGAGGTCGAGGGAATCGACGTCCTCGCCGACACGACGCCGTTCAAGGACGGCCTCGGCCAGATGGCGGGGATCCTGCCGCAGTGGGTCATGGAGGGCGGCTGGGAGAAGACGTGCGCGCGCCTGCGCGACGAGAGCGTGCGCGAGCGGCTGCGCAACGAGTGTGATCGTTACTGGCGCTTCATCCACCGCGGCGAGTGGCACCGCGCGCGGCTGCAGTCGAGCCAGCAGTTCCCCGAGCTCGAGGGCAAGGACTTCAACGAGATCGCCGCGCTCATGGGCAAGGATCAGTGGGATGCGTACTTCGACATCCTCGCCGCCGCCGGCCCTGCGCTCGAGAGCATCCTCCTCATCGGCGAGCTCTTCACCGACGAGCACCTGACCGAGATGATCACGCATCCGCTCATCTCGCTCGGCGTCGACGGGTTCACGAGCGCGGTCGACAGCCCGCTCGCCGCGGTGACGGCCCACCCCGTCTGCTTCGCCGGTCACGTCCACTACCTGACCCGGCACGTCGGCGAGCTGCAGTCGCTCTCGCTCGAGGAGGCGATCCGGAAGATGACCGCGATGCCGGCGGAGCACTTCGGGCTACGCGACCGCGGCCGCCTCGAGCCCGGACGCGCGGCCGATGTTGTCGTGCTCGACCTCGACCGGCTCGAGGACGGCTCGACGCTCAACGACCCGGTGCACTACGTGCGCGGCGTCGACCACGTGCTCGTCAACGGCACGCCGGTCGTCACCGACGGCGAGCACACGGGCGCAGTGCCCGGAAAGCACCTGCCGCGCCGATGATCGACCTGCGCTCCGACATCTGCGCCGCTCCGACGGACGCGATGTGGGACGCGATGCGCGAGGCTCGGCTCGGCTGGGCGACGTACGGCGAGGACGAGAGTGTCAACGAGCTCGAGCGCCGAGGTGCGGAGCTGCTCGGCAAGGAGGCGGCGGTGCTGGTGCCGACGTGCTCGCTCGCGAACCTCGTCGCGCTGCTCGCGCTCACGAAGCCCGGCGACCGCGTCGCGATCGACCCGTCCGCGCACATCCTCGTGAACGAAGGCGACTGGCTCGAGCACGTCGCGCAGCTCCAAATCGGCGAGCCCGCGACGGTGATCTGCATCGAGAACACGCACACGCGCCGCGGCGGCACGGTGCTCACGGCCGCGCAGACTGCGGAGCTCGCAGCGCACGCCCCGCGGTCACATCTGGACGGTGCACGGCTCGCCAACGCCGCGGTCGCACTCGGCGTCCCGCTCGCGGAGCTCGCGGCACCGGTCGACACGGTCGCGCTGAGCCTCAACAAGGGCCTGTGCGCCCCGGCCGGCACGATCCTGGCCGGCACGGCCGAGACGATCGCGACCGCCCGCGTGCACCTGAAGCGCCTCGGCGGCGCGACGATGCACAAGGCGGGCATCTTCGCCGCTGCGGGGCTCCTCTCCCTCGATCTCGTCGACCGGCTCGCCGAGGATCACGCTCGCGCGAAGGAGCTCGCGCGGCTGATCGGCGCGGCGGAGCCCGAGACGAACATCGTCTACGCCGACCTCGGCCCGGGAGCGCTCGATCGGCTCGCCGCCGCCGGCGTGCTCGCGATCGAGCTCGAAGGGCGCACGCGGTTCGTCACTCACCGGCTGATCAGGGACGACGACGTCGTCGCCGCGAGCCGCGCGATCCCGAGCGCCGCGGTGAGCACGGCGATCGACCCCGCGACGTAGAACGCGAGCTGCGTCCCGCCGGCCGAGGAGAGCCAGCCCGCGAAGAGACCGCCGAGCGGCGCCCCGCCGAGGAACGCGAAGAAGTAGAGGCTCGCCGCGCGGCCGCGCAAATGCTCCGGCGCCTCGAGCTGGATCGCGGAGAGGGCGTTCGTCCCCCAGAGCGTGTAGAAGCAGCCGATCACGAAGAGGCAGAGGCAGACGGGCACGAGCGACCGCTGCGGCGCGAGCACGAGCTCGAAGACGCCGTAGCCGGCGGCGCCGATCAGCAGGAGCCGCAAGCTCGCGCGACCGCGGAAAGCGTTCGTCACCGCGCCGCAGAGCGCGCCGGCGCCGAACACGGCAGCGATGAGCCCGAAGGTCTGCGCGCCGGAGCGAAGGGTCCGGTCGGCTACGAGGGGCAGCAGGACGTTGAAGTTGAAGCTGAACGTCGAGAGCACGAGCACGCCGAAGAACGCGACGCCGGCGCGCGGCGAGTGCTTGACGAAGCGGAGCGCGTCGAGCGCGCCGCCGACCACCGTCGCACCGTGGTCGCGGATCGGCTTGTGCATGATCGAGGTATCGAGCGCGAGCAGTGCGAGCAGCTCGGCCAGGAAGCTCGCGGAGTTGACCGAGAACGCGACGCCGGCTCCCGCGAAGGCGACGATCACGCCGCCGATCGCCGGGCCGAGGATGCGCGCGAGCGTGCCGAGGCTCGAGTTGAGCGCAACGGCGTTCGCGAGATCCTCCGGGCCGACCATCTGGAAGACGAGCGCGTGCCGCGCAGGCCCGCCGACAGCTTGTGCCACGCCCTGCCCGAGCGCGAGCGCGTAGATCTCCCAAACGGCGACGGCACCCGTCAGCGTCAGGATCGCGAGCAGCGCGGCGATCACGAGTGACGACGTCTCCGTCACGAATGCGACGCGGCGCACGTCGTAGCGGTCGAGGATCGTGCCGACGAAGAGTCCGAGCACCGTCACGGGCAGGAGCTGCGTCAGTGCGAGCGCGCCGACGGCGACCGGCGAGTGCGTGAGCTGCAGGACGAGCCACGACGCGGCGATCTGCTGCACCCAGGAACCGGTGAATGAGACGGCCTGGCCGCCGAAGTAGAGGCGGTAGTTGCGGTGCTTGCGGACGCTCGCGAACGTCTTGTGCGCGAGCGCGGTGCTCACAGCAGAGCGGAAGCCTCGATCGGCTGACCGAGGACGAAGACCGAGTCGCCTGCCTCGGCGGCCGGGATCGAGCGGATGACCGCGAGCACGCCGTCGAGCGGCGCGCGCAGCACTGTCGGCTCCCGGTCGAGCTGATCGGGGAACCACAGCCGTCCGACGGGGTCGCCCGCCTGCACGGCCGCGCCAGGCTCGAGCAGCCCTTCGAAGATGCCGTCCTCGTCGACGATCACGTAGTTGCGGGGGTCGCGCCCGTCGAGGATCGGCGCAGGCGGGTCCTGCCGGACGACCTCGCCCTCGAGCACGCCGACATGGCGCAGCACGTTCGTCAGCCCGCTCCACGCGAGCTCGTGCACCGGCGCCGGCACGCGGCCGCCGCCGCCGAGCTCGGTCGTGACGACGAGCTTGCCCTGATTCTCCGCCTCCACCGGCAGCAGGCCGGTGCCGTTCACGTCGACGTAGAGGAAGTGGATCTCGGAGTTCCACGCCTGCATCGCCTCGAGCATCGCCTTGCGCTGGGCCGGATCGTCGACGACGTGCATGTGCGAGCACGGGAGAAACCACGCCGTTCGGCCGCCGGAGTGCATGTCGATCACGACGTCCGCCATCGGAAACAGCACGCGCGTGAAGTAGTCGGCGAGCTGCTCGTTCGGCGGGCCGTCGGGCCGGCCGGGGAACGAGCGGTTGAAGTTCGCGCCGGACGGCCACATGCGCGTGTTCGCCTTCGACGCGGCCTTCGAGATCACCGGGATGACGATGATGCGGCCGCTCACGCTCGCCGGGTCGATCTCCTGGACGAGCCGCATCGCCGCGACCTGCCCCTCGTACTCGTCGCCGTGATTGCCGCCGGAGACGAGCACGGTCGGCCCGTCGCCGTTCGCGATCGTCGCGATCGGGACGAAGCTGAACGCCCAGCCGCCGGTGTTCGTGATCTTCGGGTACTGCAGGCGCCCGACCTGCTTGCCGGGCGCCGTGAGATCGATCGTGCTCGAGACGGCGGGCTCGGTCACGAGCGCGTCGCCAGCACTGCCGTCACCGCAGCCTCCGTGCCCTCGAGCAGCCGGTCGACGTCCTCGTCCGTGTGTGCGTACGAGAAGTGGCTCCGCTTCAGGTTGAGCGGCAGCTCGAAGATGCCGTGCTTCATCAGCTCGCGGCGGTAGCCCGTGAACATCTCGACGTCGTTCGCGAGCAGGTCGTCGTAGCTCTCGACCGGGCCTTCGAGGAAGTACGTGACGAACACCGAGCCGAAGCCGGCGACGACGACGGGCACGCCGAGCCGCGCGTACAGCTCCGTCAGCCCTTGTCGCGCGCGCTCGCCGAGCCGGAAGACGTGCTCGTGCACCGGCTCGCGCTGCAGCTTGTCGATCGTCGCGAGCGCGGCCGCCGACGTCGGCGGATGCCCGTTGAACGTGCCGGCGAAGAACGCGGGCCGCCCAGGCGTCGTCGAGAAGAGATCCATCAGCTCCGCCTTGCCGCCGAGCGCGGAGACGGGCCAGCCGTTGCCCATGGCCTTGCCCATCGTCGTCAGGTCGGGCGTGACGCCGGCGATCGACTGATAGCCGCCGAGCGCGTGCCGCCAGCCCGTGATCACCTCGTCGAAGACGAGGACGGTGCCGTGCTTGTCGCACAGCTCGCGCAGCTTCTCGAGGAAGCCGGGCTTCGGCAGGACACAGCCGATGTTGTGCGGGATCGGCTCGAGGATGATCGCCGCGACGTCATGGTCGACGAGCGCCTGCTCGACCTCGGCCGCGTCGTTGAAGCGGCACACGATCGTGGCGTCCGTGACTTCGGGGAGCACGCCCTGCGAGAGCGGGTCCTTCTTCCCCACGTTCTCGGCGAGCGAGATCACGTTCATCGCGACGGAGTCGTGCCAGCCGTGGTAGCAACCCTGGAACTTGAGCACGTGTCTGCGGCCGGTCGCAGCGCGCGCGACGCGCAGCGCGTGGAACGTCGCCTCGCTCCCCGTCTCGGTGAGCAGCACGCGCTCGACCGACGGCACGTGCTCGACGATCCGCTCCGCGAGCTCGACCTCGATCTCGGTGACGCCGACGCCCATCAGCCCGACCGTGCGCGCCGCGGCGGCGACGGCCGCGTCGACATCGGGATCGTTGTGGCCGAGCAGCGGCGGCCCGAACGCGGCGTGGTAGTCGGTGTACGTGTTGCCGTCGCCGTCGGTGAACGTCGAGCCGCTCGTCGCCGCGATGACGAGCTCCTCGAGCCCAGGCACGCGACGCTGGCCGCTGTTGACGCCGCCGGGGATGACGGCCGCCGCACGGGCGGCGAGATCGGATTTCGGTGTGACTGCCATGTCGCTCCCTTCTAGGAGACGCGGTAGCGCTCGAGGACTTCCTCGTCGAGCTCGATGCCGAGACCCGGCCCGGTGGGGACGGCGACGAAGCCGTCCGCGTCGAGCGGCATGCGCTCTTTCACGAGAGTCTGATTGATCGGCGTGTCGGCGACGCAGTACTCCTGGAACGTCGCATCCGGCAGGACGGCGTTCGCGTGGAGCGACGCCGCCTTGATGATGCCGCTCTTCCACGCGTGCGGCACCGTCTCGACGCCGTGCTCACGCGCGAGCGCGCCGATCCGGATCAGCTCGGTGATGCCGCCGCAGCGCGTGACGTCGGGCTGGACGAGGTCGACGTGGCCCCGCTCGATCAGCTCGCGGAAGCCCCACACCGTCGTGTCCTGCTCCCCCGCGGTGACGCGGATGTCGACGGTGTCCGCGAGCTCGGCGTACGCCTCGTACTCGTCGGGCTCGAACGGCTCCTCGAGCCAGTAGACGCCGAGTTGCTCGAGCTCGCGCGCGACGCCGATCGCCGTCTTCGCGTCGGCGCCGTAGCCGTGCCCGGCGTCGATCAGGATGTCGCCGTCGCCGGCGGCCTCCTTCGCAGCGGTGGCGAGACGCACGTCGTGCTTCGGATCCTTGCCGAGTGGCCCCCACCCCAGCTTGATCGCCGTGAAGCCGTCGTCGCGGAGTGCGGAGACGCGTTCCGCCGTCTCCTCGGTCGTGTCGGGCATGAGCATCGAGGCGTAGGCGCGCACGCGATCGTGGATCGCGCCGCCGAGCAGCTCGCTGATCGGCTTGCCCGCGGCTTTGCCCTTGATATCCCAGAGCGCGATATCGATGCCGCTTTGCGCGTGAAGCGCGATCCCGCGGCGGCCGATGTAGTTCATGCCGCGGTACATCTTCTGCCAGAGCCGCTCGATGTCGGTCGGATCCTCGCCGACGAGCAGGCTGTGGAACGAATGGGCGATCGCGTGCGAGCTCGTCGCGCTCACGAGCGCGTGCACGGCCTCGGGCGACGAGTCGACCTCGCCGATGCCGGTGATGCCCTCGTCGGTGTGGATCCTGATGACGAGATCGTCCTGGCTGCCGTCCGCGATCCCCTCGTCCAGCACGGGCTGGCGCAGGATGATGGCCTCGACATCGGTGATCTTCAAACGAGCTCCTGGTGCGGGTCGCCGGTCGCTGATTGTCAACTATACGCAGATTGTCTACAATCGCCAAGCGCGTGCCCGATTCGCCTGTCCACTGCTCGATCGACCTCGACGCTCCGGGCAAGCACGTGGGCCGGCTCGAGCTGCCGCGGTCGAACAACACGAGCGGCTGGTCGCACCTCTACATCCCGATCGTCTCGATCAAGGGCGGCGACGGCCCCACCGCGCTCGTCGTTGGCGGCGTCCACGGCGACGAGCCCGAGGGGCAGGTCGCGGCGCTCCGGCTCGCGCGTGAGACCGAGCCGGGCGAGGTCACGGGGCAGCTGATCGTCGTGCCGTGCGCGTCGCCCGACGCCTCGCGGGCGTACACGCGCCTGTGGCCGAGCGGCGCGAACTTCAACCGCTCCTTCCCGGGCTCCCCCGACGGGTCGCCCGACGAGCAGCTCGCCGACTTCTTCAGCCGGATGCTCTTCCCGCGCGCCGACGTCGTCGTCGACATGCACAGCGGCGGGCGCAGCGGCCTCTGCCCGCCCTGGTCCGAGATGCACTGGGTCGACGACGCCGCGCAGCGCCGCGCGATGGTCGACGCGATGCTCGCCTGGGGAACGGACTACCACTTCGTGTACATCGACATCGCCGGCACAGGCCTCCTCGTCGGCGAAGCCGAGCGGCAGGGCAAGCTCGTCGTCTCGACCGAGCTCGGCGGCGGCGGGCACGTCACGGCGGCGACGCACCGGATCTCGCAGAGCGGCCTCGCGAACGTGCTCCGGCACGTCGGCGTCCTCTCGGGCGACGTTCAGACGCGCCGCGACACCGCGCCGGTGATCGGGCGTGCCACCGAGGTCGACAACTATCTGCTCGCGCCGGAGACCGGCCTGTGGGAGACGTTCGTCGACCTGGGCGACCGCGTCTCGGCAGGGCAGCCGGTCGGTCAGATCCACTTCCTCGAGCGGCCCGACCGCGAGCCTGCGGTCGTCGAGGCGCTCACGGACGGCCTCGTCTTCGTCGTCCGCGCGATCGCGACGACCGCGCAGGGCGACAACGTCGCCGTCATCGCGCGCGAGGTCGACGCGAAGGAGCTCTATTGAGCTTCTCGGCGGGAGTCGCGCGCGTCGACATCACGCCGCCGCTCGGGTTGCCGGTCGGTTGCTGGGCGGCGCGTCGCTGTCTCGCAGAAGGCGCGCACGAGCCGCTCGTTGCGCAGGCGCTCGTCGTCTCCGACGGAGATCGCAGCGCGGCGATCGTCACGATCGATCTCGTCTTCGCAGGCCGCGACCTCACCGACGCGGTGCGCGCGCGCACGCAGGAGCTGACGGGGATCCCACCGGAAGCGCTGTCGGTGCACGCGAGCCACAACCACAGCGCGCCGTCGCTCGCGCGCGGCTCCGGGGTGGCCGGGCTCCAGGACGCGCCAGGGTTCGAGGGCTATGTCGCGATCCTCCCCGACCTCGTCGCCGGCGCCGTCTACGCGGCGTGGAAGAACCTGAGGCCCGCACGCGTGGGCTCGGCGGTTACGCAGGCACCGGGGCTGAGCGTCAACCGCGTCCGCCACGAGCGGCCTGTCGACGACACGGTGAGCGTGATCCGCGTCGACGGCGCAGACGGCTCGCCGCTCGCGGCGCTGATCAGCTTCACCGCGCACCCGATCACGATCGGGGGGATCACGCGCGAATGGGACGCCGAGTATCCAGGGCCGATGCGCGCCGCGTTCGCAGAAGCCGTTCCGGGCGTCGAGCCGATGTTCATGCAGGGCTGCGCGGGCGACGTCGCGCCGTTCACCGACTGGTGGTTCGGCAACTGGGAGGCGAGCCGTCACTCGTACGCGTCGCGCGACGAGCTCGGGCGGAAGCTCGCCGCTGCCGCGCTCACGGCGTACGAGGGGATCGAGCCGACCTCCGATGCACGCGTCGCCGCGGCGAGCGAGTGGCTCGAGCTGCGCCGGCGCAGGCACGCGTACTCCGCCGACGAGATCCGCACGGTGATGAGCGAGTGGCAGGAGCGGCCAAAGCCCGACTGGCCGGAGACCTGGCCGCCGGAGATCCACACGATGACCTCGGCGCAGCAGTTCCCCGACTCGTACATGTGGGGCGCGCTCACGATGTACCTCGACATGGTCGAGCGGGCCGACGTGCCGATCCGCGCGGAGATCCAGGGGATCGCGCTCGGCGACGGGGCACTCATCACGAACTCGTTCGAGCTCTTCAACGAGGCCGGGTCGCAGATCAAGGCGCTGAGCCCGTTCGCGACGACGATCGCGGCCGCGTACACGAACGACTACCTCGGCTATCTCTCGCTGAGCGAGGACCTCGACCTCGTCGAAGGAGTCCCGCTCCGCGAGATCCTCGACCAGGACGCGTACCGCTGGGCGTACGGGATCACGAACTGCAACGTCGACCGCGGCGAGGTCGACCGCTTGATCGCCGCGAGCGGCGCGCTGCTGGAGCGCCTCGCCTAGAGAACGAGAGAGGGCCCGGCAATTTGCCGGGCCCTCGGTGCAGCGGTCTCGGGGTGGAACTAGGAGACCGTGACGCCGTTGCTGTGCGCAACGACACGGCCGGTCGTGATCTTCGGCGCGTTCGGCATCGCCGAGGTGAAGTTCTCGTCGGTGATCCACTTCTCGACGAGCTTCGTCGACGCGTCGGCCTGCTCTGACGTCTCGAAGAGACCGAGCGAGCTCATGATGCCGTTGTCGGCCTCGATGAGGTAGTAGCCGGCGAAGCCGGGGAGCTCGCGAAGCTGCGGGACGAGCGTCTCCTTGACCTTGCCACTGACCTCGTTCGTGCGGGCAGTGTCGACACCCTCGTAACGACGAATGGTCGCATGCATGTGATGCTCCTTCTGTACTTCTGCAGGACAGAACGCTCGATTGAGCGCCCTGCAGCGGTCAGGCCAGGGGTCACAGTCGGAGAGGAACGCAAGAGCCTCGGCGGCTTCAACAGCAAGAGCCAACGCGCTAGAGCCACCATAGCCGCGATCTGGGAGTTGTGCGCTTTCGTCGCGCGATTCGGCGGAAATGGCGTACGGTTAGGGCCATGGACGCGACGCCCCGCACGCAGCTTTCGCTCACGCTCGGCCTCGGCGCGCTCCTGCTCGGCCTTCCCCGCTAGGGGAAGCGCGCTTGCACATATCCGTCCACCGTCCTTGGATTAGTGCGCCGTCTTTTCGCGAAGGAGCGTTCGCCGTGCCGATGCCACACCACCGATACCGCCCATACGAGACCGTCGACCTGCCCGACCGGGCCTGGCCGAACGCAGTGCTCGAGCACGCGCCCATCTGGTGCTCGACCGACCTGCGCGACGGCAACCAGGCGCTCGTCAGCCCGATGGACGCCGCGCGCAAGCGTCGCTTCTTCGAGTTGCTGCTCGCGCTCGGTTTCAAGGAGATCGAGGTCGGCTTCCCGGCCGCGTCGAAGACGGACTTCGACTTCGTACGACTGCTCGTCGAGGAGGATCTGATCCCCGGCGGCGTGACGATCGCCGTCCTCACGCAGGCTCGGCCCGAGCTGATCGAGCGGACATTCGAAGCGATCGAAGGTGCGCCCCGGGCGATCGTGCATCTCTACAACTCGACGTCGACGACGCAGCGGCGTGTCGTCTTCGGCCTCGACAAGGCGGGCATCACGACGCTGGCAGTGCGCGGGACGGCGATGTGCAAGCGCCTTGCGAGCGAGAGCGGCACGGACATCATGTTCGAGTACTCGCCGGAGAGCTTCCATCACACGGAGCTCGACTACGCGCTCGAGATCTGCGAAGCGGTCGCGGCCGAGTGGGGCCCGACGCCGCAGGAGAAGATGATCGTCAACCTGCCGACGACGGTCGAGCACTTCCCGCCGAACGTCTACGCCGATCGCATCGAGTGGTTCGCGCGCAACTTCTCGCGGCGCGACTCGAGCATCCTCTCGATCCATCCGCACAACGACCGCGGCACCGCCGTCGCGACCGCGGAGCTCGGCCTGATGGCCGGCGGCGAGCGAGTCGAGGGAACACTGTTCGGCAACGGCGAGCGGACGGGCAACGTCGACATCGTCACGCTCGCGCTCAACCTGCTCACGCAGGGCGTCGACCCGGGGCTCGACTTCTCGCAGCTCGACGAGACCCGCCGCGTCGTCGAGGAGTGCAACGGCCTGCCGGTGCATCCACGGCATCCCTGGGTCGGCGAGCTCGTGTACACCGCGTTCTCCGGCTCGCACCAGGATGCGATCAAGAAGGGCATGCACGCACAGCAGCGCTCGGAGTCCGAGGTGTGGGACGTGCCGTACCTGCCCATCGACCCGAAGGACGTCGGTCGAAACTACGAGGCGATCATCCGCGTCAACTCGCAGTCGGGCAAGGGCGGCG
>Ga0207657_10002777_pt1 | contig 18861 bp, 17 predicted proteins | sample KBSC33metaG_FD_184316 | JGI IMG/M metagenome (GOLD analysis project Ga0207657, IMG submission 184316) | Corn rhizosphere microbial communities from Kellogg Biological Station, Michigan, USA - KBS C3-3 metaG (SPAdes) (version 2) | ecosystem: Host-associated > Plants > Roots > Rhizosphere > Soil ... | reverse complement strand
TGTGTGGACGGGCGCGTCTCTTTTCGATTGGTATGAAGGCCGCGAGCTGGCGTATCCGCCACACACAGCGGCCGCACCCCGTGCGCATTCTCTGTCCCCTTTGCCGCGTGGAATCTTGCATCCGCATGAAATCATCGGGCGGCTTGAGATCCCGCGGCTTCGAATGTCGACAGTCGTGGTCGAAGGAGACGACCCAGGCGCCTTGCGCTTTGGCGCAGGACACGTTCCCTGGACGCACCTCCCCGCGGAGGGCGGTAACATGGGAATCGCCGCCCATCGCGATACCGTCTTCCGGCGGCTGCGCCATATTGCCTTGCGGGACCACATCAATCTGATAACCCCTGCCGGCCTCTACGAGTATGAAGTCAGCTCCACGGAGATTGTCGCGCCTCAGGATGTAGCGGTGCTCGACAGCTCCAGTCGTTCCGAATTGACGCTGGTGACGTGTTACCCGTTCTCCTATTTGGGACCCGCGCCTATGCGCTTCATCGTCCACGCGCGGCGTATCCCCGCTGTTGGGGCCTGAGTGCCGGCGTTCTAAAATAAAAGCTGTCGCCCGCCCCATGCCTGACGACAGCGCCCTAAAATATCGTGCACTCACTGAGATCTCGGAAGCCTTCTTGGGCTCCCGGGATTGCGATGCCTTGTTTCGCGGCCTGTGGAAGTCGCTCAGCGCGCTGATCCGCTTCGACCATCTGCTGCTGACGCTGATCGATGAGCATAACCGCAGCCTTCGTATCGAAACGATGGCGGGAGATCCGCCGCTCGATAGTGCGGTGGGCCGCGATTTCCCGCTGGAAGGCTCGCCTTCCGAACTCGCCTGGAAATCTCAGCAGCCGCTTTACATCCCCGACCTGAATCTGGAGACCCGTTTCCGCCCGGATGTCATGCACGACCTTCGGCGCCACCAACTCTCGAGCGGCCTGTGGGTTCCGCTTTCGACCGTGCGTCAACGGTTGGGCAGCATGGTATTCGCCGCCCGAGCTATCGATCCTTATTCCGCCGAAGACCGCGAATTCATGCAGCACGTGGCTCGGCACGTGGCGATCGCTGTGGAAAACGCCCTCGCCTTTGAACAAATCAACCACCTGCGCGAGCGTATCGAAGGCGAAAAAGTTTACCTGGAGGAGGAAATCCGCAGTGAGCACCGCTTTGGCGAAATTATAGGCTCCAGCCCGGCCCTGCGCCATGTACTGGAGCAAGTGCAGTCCGCCGCCCCCACCGATTCCTCTGTCCTGATTCAAGGCGAGACCGGGACCGGCAAGGAATTGGTCGCACGTGCTCTGCATCAACTTAGCGGCCGCAGTAAGAGCACCTTTGTCAAACTGAACTGTTCGGCGATTCCTGCCGGTCTGCTCGAAAGCGAAATGTTCGGCCACGAGAAGGGCGCTTTTACGGGAGCTCTCAATCAGCGTTTGGGCCGTGTCGAGCTGGCTCACAAGGGTACGCTATTCCTGGACGAGGTCGCCGACCTGCCGCTGGAACTGCAACCCAAGCTGCTGCGCGTTCTTCAAGACGGTCAGTTTGAGCGGCTCGGTAGCTCGCGCACCATGACCTCCGAGTTCCGCCTGATCGCCGCCACCAACCGCGACCTGCGCGCCCTGGCGGCCGCTCAGGAGTTTCGCATGGACCTTTACTATCGACTCAACATTTTTCCAATCACAGTTCCTCCTCTGCGTGAGCGACGCGAGGACATTCCACTTCTGGCCCGCTTTTTTGTACAGGATTTCGCCGCCCGTATGCGCAAGCCGATCGACGCCATCCCCGCCGAAACGATGGCTGCTCTAGTGGACTATGCCTGGCCGGGCAACATCCGTGAACTACGCAACGTTATCGAGCGCTCCGTCATCCTTTCCGCAGGTACACGGCTGGAGATCCCCAAGGATGCTCTTAGCCAGCCGCCAAACCAACCCTCCGCTGTTCTGCGCATGACCGATGCCGAACGACGCCACATCTTGGAAGCACTGAACGCATCTAACTGGGTGGTCGGCGGTCCAAAAGGGGCCGCTAACTTGCTTGGATTGAAGCGCAGTACCCTGCAATCCAGGATGGGGCGATTGGGAATCAGAAGACGATATTTCGTCAATTGATCCTATATCGGCGCCGCTAGATCGGCACTATCCTATTTTTTAATAAGTTACGGCGGCATGTCGCGTGCCTATTATGGAGAATGTAATGCGCTATCTTCTTGTTTGTATTGGCTGTCTGGGTGGGCTGCTTCAGGCTCAGCCTCCCGCTTCACGGAAGCTTTCTCTTGATGAGGCGATTCAACTCGGCCTGAAGAATAATCTAGGTGCATTACAAGCCGAAACCAGCAACAGCTTGGCCCGGCTGGAGCGCATTCGCGCCCTAAGCGCGTTACTGCCGACGGTGAGTGGCAGCGCGGGAGAATATGTTCAGGAGATCAACTTAGCGACTTTCGGCTTCCGTTTCCCGGGCTTTCCGACGATCATTGGCCCGTTCGGTTATTCCGACCTCCGTGCCTCGGCATCCATGAACCTGCTGGATTGGTCGGCGCGCAAAAATCTGCGGGCCAAGGAGCAGGATCAGAAAGCGGTTGAATTGAGCGGACAGGATGCGCGCGATTTGGTGGTCGAAGCAGTAGCGAATGCCTACTTGAGCATCATTGCCGCAGGAGCGCGTGTGGAGGCGGCGCGCTCAGAAGCAGCCACCGCGCAAGCTCTCTACGAACGGGCTCGCGACCAGCATACCGCCGGCGTCTCGCCCGCCATTGACGAACTGCGCTCACAGGTCGAATGGAAATCCCGCCAGCAGCAGCTTCTCGCGGCGCAAAATCTATTCTCAAAGGACAAACTCACGCTGGCGCGCGTCACTGGGTTGCCGCCCGCGCAAGACTTCGAGCTATCGGACACTGCGCCTTATGCGCCGCTCGAAGGACTTACGCCGGAGCAGATGCTGGATCGCGCCCATCAGTCGCGCGGTGATTATTTGAGTCTCAAGGCGCAGATCCAGGCGGCCGAGACCGCGCGCGACGCGGCGCTCGCCGAGCGTTATCCCAAAGTGGCGCTCGAGGGGAACTATGGAGCCAACGGCGTCAATGTCGCGCAATTGCACCCGACTTTCGCGTTCATCGGCTCCGTAAAAGTAAACGTTTTCGATGGCGGTAGGATTCACGCCGATGTAGCTCAGGCTGACATCGAAATACGACAGCGCAAGGACGAACTGGGATCGCTTGACCAGCACATCGACGTCGACATCCGCTCGGCGCTGCTCGATCTCAAGTCCGCCGCGGATCAAGTGGCCGTGGCGCGCGACAATCTGGACCTCGCGAATCAGACCTTGACGCAGGCCCGGGACCGTTTCGCCGCGGGCGTTACCGACAACATCGAAGTAGTGCAGGCGCAGGACGCCATAGCCAACGCACAGGAGGCGCTGATCTCCAGCATGTACGCGCACAATCTGGCGAAAGTGGCGCTGGCGCGCGCTGTAGGCATGACCGACACCAACTTGAAGCAGTTCATGGGGACCAGTAAATGAAGAAGATCATCGGATTGATTGTATTTGTGGTGGTAGTGATCGGCGGGTACTTCATCTGGCAGGAGATGCAGAAAACGGAGAGCACTGACGACGCGGAAATCGACGGCAACGTTGTCTCCATCAGTGCCCGCGTGGCCGGCCACGTGAGCGAAGTCCTGGTAGAGGATGGGCAGACGGTGAAGAAGGGCGATGTCCTGGTAAAACTCGATCCCAAGGATTTCGAAATCGCGATCGAGCGCGCCAAGGCCGACCTGAATAATGAGCTCGCCAATTTGCAGACTTCGCGTAACGACGTGCCGCTCACTACCGCTACTACGAGTAGCACCCTGAATGGCGCCCGGTCCACCCGGCAGGATGCCGCTGAAGCGATTAACTATGCCAAGCAGCAGCAGAGCGTCGCGCAGGCCCGTTTGAGCCTGGCGCAGGCTAACGTGAAAGTGGCCGAAGCCAACGCCACCAAAGCCGCGCAGGATGTCGAGCGCTACAAAACCTTGGTCGCCAAAGATGAGATTTCCAAGCAGCAGTACGATCAGGCAGTAGCCGCCGCGGAAGCCGCGAAAGCCACCGTGGACGCGCAGAAAGCCGCGGTTGTCGAGGCGCAGCACGGCGTCAGCGCGGCAGCAGTGGGGGTCGAGCAAGCCCGCGCCAAGCTGGGCCATGCCGAAGCAGAGGTGCAGACGGCTCTGACCGGCCCACAGCAGGTTACCATCTCCCAGAGCGAAGTTGCGGTGGCGCAGGCCAAGGTGGCGCAGCGCCAGGCGGATCTCGATCAGGCACTTTTGAATCTTCAATACACCACGATCACGGCGCCCATCGATGGTATCGTCGGCAAGAAAAATATCAACCCGGGACAAAATGTGGCCGTCGGCCAGCAGATGATGGCGATCGTTCCGCTCGACGATTTATGGGTTACTGCGAATTTCAAGGAGACCCAGCTCAAGGAAATGCGTGTGGGCCAAAAGGTGAAGCTCTCTGTCGACGCCTATGGCCGCGATTATAACGGGACTGTCGAGAGTATCGCCGGAGCCAGCGGCGCGAAATTCAGTCTTCTGCCTCCTGAAAATGCCACCGGCAATTACGTGAAGGTAGTGCAGCGCATCCCGGTGCGCATCGCCTTCGATCCCGGACAGAATTCAGATCACCTGTTGCGTCCCGGCATGTCCGTGGTGCCTTCCGTACGAGTCCGTTAACGCCGACCGATCCACGATCGCATGAGCACAGTAGTCGATCCTATCGCCTCCGCCGTCGCACCCGAATGGCGCCCGCGATTTAATCCATGGGCCATCGCCATGACCGTGACGCTGGCGACGTTCATGGAGGTGCTGGACACCAGCATCGCCAACGTCGCCCTGCCGCACATCGCCGGCAACCTTTCCATCAGCCAGGACGAGGCCACGTGGGTGCTGACCTCTTACCTGGTGGCGAACGCAGTGATTCTGCCCATCAGCGCGTGGCTGTCAACCAAGTTTGGCCGTAAGCGTTTTTACATGACTTGCGTGGTGCTCTTCGGCGCCAGTTCACTGATGTGCGGCTTGGCTCCGAATCTGCCCATACTGGTATTTTTCCGCGTGCTGCAGGGACTGGGGGGCGGCGGCCTCGCGCCTACCGAACAAGCGATCCTGGCCGACACCTTCCCTCCGGAGAAGCGCGGCCAGGCGTTTTCGGTTTACGCCATGGCGGTGGTGGTGGCGCCGGTGATTGGGCCCACACTCGGCGGCTACATCACCGACAACTTCAGTTGGCGCTGGCTATTTTTAATCAACGTGCCCGTAGCCGTGCTCTCGCTGGTGTTGAGCGCCCGCATGCTGGAGGATCCGCCATTCCTCGAGAAATTGCGCAAGCAGATGTTTACGGTCGACTACGTAGGTCTGGGGCTGCTGGCCACGGGGATAGGCTGCCTGCAAGTGGCCCTCGACAAGGGCGAACGCGAGGATTGGTTTAGCTCCAGCTTCATCGTGAGCTTTTCCGTCATTGCCGTAGTGGCGCTGGTGAGTGCAATCGTCTGGGAATATCATCATCCCCATCCGGTACTCGATGTGCGCCTCTTCAAGAGCCGCAACTTCTCGGTCGCCTGCGTCATGATGTTCATGCTGGGGGCGGCGCTTTACGGCGCTACCGTGCTGATCCCGCAGCTCCTGCAAACCTTGATGGGTTACACCGCGCAGCAGGCGGGCATGGTCCTCTCGCCGGGAGGGCTGGTCATCATCGCGACTATGCCTCTCATCGGCCGGCTGCTAGGCAAGATGGACGGGCGCTGGCTGATCGTGTTCGGTTTTACCACTACCGCGCTCGCGCTCTATCACATGACCAGTTGGACGCTGGACATCGATTTCAAGACTGCCATGATGTTCCGTATCTACCAGGCAATCGGCATGGGCTTCCTGTTTGTGCCGATTCAAACCCTGTGCTATATCGGCATCCCGCAGGAAAAAAATAACAACGTGAGCGGCATGACGAATCTCGCCCGCAACCTGGGTGGCAGCCTTGGCATATCGGCGATTTCAGTGATCGTCTCGCGCCGCGCGCAGTATCACCAGAACGTGCTGGCATCGCACACCAGCCAGTACGATTCCGCGTTCCAACAAAGCGTGGCCGGCTTAACGCAGACCTTCCAATCCCTAGGTTCGGACGCGGCGCACGCCACCACGATGGCTCAGCAGATGCTTTATGGCGCCATGCAACGGCAGGCCGCGCTCCTGGGCTATATCGACGCCATTTTCGTCTTTTCGCTGATCTGTGCGGTGATGGCTCCCGCTGCGTTCCTGATGCAGAAGCCTCAAAAGGGCGTGAAGGCAAGAGGCGGGCACTAACTTCCGCGCGCCTAGGTGCTTCCCATGATTCGTTTGGCCCGTACGATGAATCGATCGGGCGCCGGGCCTACGAAGTAGAACGGATAACACGTAACCAGCGTCAGTACCTCATGGCCATCGGACTGCAAAACCGTAACGTCCGTCGGACTCACGATTTCAGTCGACATCACACGGTAACGATATTCGCCGGACAATGTGGTCAAGGTGATCACGTCATTTTGCCGGATGTTTCGCAGGGGACGGAACAGCGTATCGCGGTGACCGGCAATGCCAACATTGCCGCGCTGGCCAGGAAGCGACGTTCCCGCGATATGGCCGCCCGCGCGCCGCAGTGTGCGTTCGTCCGTGCCTTCGGCGACGATTACGGAAACGCCCAGACGCGGTATCTCCAAGCGTCCCAGCAATCCGTCGGTCGCGCCAGTCTCGGGGCTTGGAATTGCGGCAACCTGCAAGTGGGCACGGTCAAACAACTGGGCCGCTTGCCTCTGGTAAATCCAGGTGTCAGCGAGTACAAACGCACAATAGCCGAGCATGCAGGCTCCGGCCGTAAGCAAGATGTTCTTCGACCAGCGGGTCAGCTTTCTGACGGAATTCTGCGGGACACCCACCTTCATTTCGTCACCCGGCCGGCTAGCGCCGGAGATGCATCAGCCGCGCTATAGCCCGCTCTGGTGCGCACCGCCAGCTTCCCGCCCGTCTTCGACCGCGCCGTTAGTCGAATTTTGTGGTAAGTCCCGTCGCGTTTTTCGCTGGTAGAGGAGTATCCGATGGTGTATTGATCCCGAATGTCCCTCGCAATGCGCTCGCAGATCTCTACGGTTTCAGTGATCTCGGAGGGAAAGAACGCCTGGCCTCCGGTTTCGTGGGCCAGGCGGCGCAACACTCCGGGCTTACCGTCTGGATCGTCCGGGTCGAAGATACCGATGGTGTAGACCATGGCGTTCGATTGTTCCGCCATCTTAATTACACGGTCGAGAGGGGCCTTGCTCGCGTTGTCGCCGCCGTCGCTGATCACAATGAGAACTTTCTTGTCTCGGGAGCCTTCCCGCAAACGCGTCAGTCCCTCGACGATCGCATCATAAAGGGCAGTGGTCCCCACTGCTGGACGCCCCCAGACCGCGGCCCCTAATTGCTCTACGCTATCGCTGAAGCGCAAGCCCTGTGGCAGACCTTGCGACACGGTCTCATTGAAGTTCACGACGAACATCTGATCCCTGGAATTACTCGACCGGACAAAGGCACGGGCTCCGGCGGTCACTTCCTCCAGCTTTTCGCGCATGCTGCCACTGTGGTCGATTAACAGGCCAACGGTGACGGGCGTGTCTTCATGCCGGAATAGACGGATGGGCTGGGTGCGTCCATCCTCGAATACTTCGAAGTTCTCGCGCTTGAGTTGGGGGACTGCGTGACCTTCGTGATCGCGTATGGTGGCCTCTAGCACCACCAAGGCGACATCCACTGAGATCTGAAACGCGCCTTGTTCGGAGCTCGGCTGGGGGCTACGGCCTGGTGCCGCGACTTGAGCCGCGACTTGCACCAAGGTGCACCCGGCTGCCAGCAGGAGCGCGATGGGAGCAGATTTCATCTGGACGCACGACCTTCAGGAAGCTTCGATCCGGCGATATTCCGGACGCCACATCGCATCCTCTACTTGCTTTACGATATCGGCCAGCCGGACTTCGGCCAAGCCTTCCTGCACGGCCGCTTCGGCCACGGCCACCGCCACGGTCACGGTAACAGTGCGCAGGTCCTCTATATGCGGAAGCAGCGTGGCGCCAGCCAGGCGCACTGTCACCAGGCTCGAAAGTGCATTGGCAGCGGCCACCAGCATTCCTACACTAATGTATCTTGCGCGGGACACGATCGTGCCCAGGCCCACGCCGGGATACAGCATGGCGTTGTTCAACTGGCCGATTACATGGGTGGTGCCTTTATATGTGACGGGAGTGAACAAGCCGCCGCTTGCAATTAAAGCGCGTCCATCTGTCCAGGTGATCAGATCGGCGGGCGATGCCTCGGCGAGCGATGCCGGACTGGAAAGCGGGAAAATGATGGGCCGGTCGGTGTGCCAAGCCATTTCCCGAATGATGGACTCGGTAAATGCGCCTGCTTGGCCGGAAGTACCGATCAGCATGGTGGGGCGCACTTGGTGGATGACTTCGGCCAAGTCGATCGCTCGCGCGCTTCGAGAGCGTGGCGATTCTCTCCGCGCCGTCCCGATGTCGTCCAGGTCTCGTCTCCATCCCTTTACCTCGCCGGCCGGGCGAGCATAGGCTATGTGATGGTCCGGTAGCTCATCACCCATGTCATCGGTGATCAGGCCATCGGTGTCGACGCACCAAAACCGGCGGGTGGCGGTTTCCGTAGTCAATCCCTCCGTAACCATGACGTCGCGGATCAGGTCGGCGATGCCGATTCCTGCGGTGCCCGCGCCGAAGATGACTACGCGCTGGTTGCGCAGGGGAGTTCCGCATACTCGCATCGCTGAGACCAGCGCGGCCAGCGTGATCGCGCCCGTACCCTGCAAGTCATCGCTGAAGGTACGGAGCTGCCCGTGATATTTATCCAGGATGCGGCGCGCATTGCCCATCGCGAAGTCTTCCAGTTGCAGCATCGCGTTTGGAAACAGCCGCGCCGCGGTCCTCATGTAAGTGCCGATAAACTTGTCGTAGCGTTCGCCGCGAATTCGCGCGTGCCGGTTCCCGGGATACATCGGGTCGTCGCGCAGACTCTGGCGGTTGGTGCCCACGTCAATCATTACCGGGATTACTCGGGCCGGATCGATTCCACCCGCCGCGGTATAGATCGCCAGCTTGCCGATGGCGATTTCAATCCCGCCCACACCCCAGTCGCCGATTCCGAAGATCTGCTCGGCATCGGTAGCCAGGATCAAATCGATGTCGTCGGACCCCGCGCCGAGGTTTCTGAAAGCCGCTTCAATCCCGTCGGGTTCATCGATCGATAGATACACCCCACGGGGACGCCGGCATTCATGATGGTACTGTTCCATCGCGAGGCCGACCGTGCGATCATTCACGATCGGGATCATCTCGCGCAAATGCTCCGAGAACAGCCGGAAGAATAGGACTTCATTGCGGTCATGCAGCGCCGTGAGATAGATGTTTTTGCCCAGCGCATCCGGAAGACGCTGGTATTGAATGTAGGCGGAGGCGACTTGCGACTCAAGTGTGCTGATGACCGGCGGAAGCAGCCCGTTGAGGCCCAGGCTCTGCCGTTCTTGCGCGGTGAACGCCGAGCCCTTGTTCAATAGTGGCGTGGTGAGAACCGCCATCCCCCGTTTGGTAGTCACGTAGCTGCCCGCTCCTTCAGGGCGGCTCTTGCGCAGTGGCGGGACCAATAACGGGATGACTTTTTGTTGCACAGGGACTCCTTCATACCGCGAACCGCTCTACCAAGGCGGCGCGCCGAGGGGGGCGCGCCGGTACAATCTAATTGCAAGCCTTACAGAGCGCGCTTTTGCAGCAGGCTCAGGGCCAGGCCGCCGGCCAGAGCCAGCATCCCAAATAAGGCCACTAGCGGTATCGAGCTACCGGTTGCGGGGAGCACGGGCGCTGGCTCAGCCTGAGCCACTTCAACCGCCGGAGGAGGCGTGACCACCTGGGCGATCTCCACTTCCTCGCCCGTCGGTTGGACGGCTTTCACGGGCGCCTTCTCCAGTTCGACTACCACTGGTTCCTCGGGCGTCTTCACCGCGACGGTGACTTCAGGAGTGACCTCGTCGGGCGTGAAGAGAACCGCCGTATGGGTTTCTTTAGCAAGCACGATCGCTCTAGCCTTCGGGTAGACGAACTCCTCGCCCCACAGGCGACCTGGATAGAACCAGGCGCGGAGAGCCTCGGGCTCACCTGCCGGCCTCTCGCGGAAGGTCATCACCGTCTTGTCGGTGGCCTTCAGGCGATAGTTCGGAATGGCCAGAATGGTTGCGTAGACCGTCAATTCGTCCTGGCTGAAAATCTGAACGATGTGGCGGTCAGATTTCGAGTCCAGAATTTTGAAGACGTAAGTGCCCGCGGGCAGCACTCCATAGCCTTGAAGGTGGACGCCGGGGATTTCCACGGGTCCGCTAAAAGTTATCACGGTCTTCTTGTTGGATTCATCGGCCGTGGCGCTGGGCGAGAAAGCCAAGCCCAGAAGCGCCAAGCCTAATACGGTTGGTGCTGCTTTCAAAAATGTCATTTGTTCTCCTTTGGTGTTCCAAACTCAGATGTTCCAAACTCAGATGTTACAAATTCGGATGTTCCAAACTCGCATTCCAAGCTCAGGTGTTCTAAACCCACGTGTCCAAACTTCGCGAGACTGTGCTCTCGCTGCGCACATCTGGACTAAGGCACGCCGGGGTCCGTTGCGACGGTTGCATCGCGGACCCACGAAAAATCGGGGTTGCGAGGCGCATACTGCCGCAAGCATCAAGCTTTTGCGTTAAATCCCCTCGCAGAGAGGCGCCGCTCGACGGCAAAGATGTTGTCTCGGGGGAGCTGGATCTGACCGATTGCGGTCAGTTGACCGGATTACGTCAAGGCGGAGAATGCGGGGTAAGGCGCGGCACCCCGGGAATCAAAATACGTCAGAAAAGAAATATTATCGCGCCTTCTGGCCGGTCATGAAGAGCAGCGCAAGACCGCCTGCCAAAGCCACCGCGCCAACAATCGGAGGCAGAGGCAAGGTGTGAGATTTCTCGGCGGTCACGTGCAGCGGTCCCAAATCGACAACCTTGTCTCGAGTAGTATAGCTGATGCCCTGATAGGCAAAAGCAATGATCCCTATCGCAATAAGCGCAATTCCTAACAGTTTCATGGCGTATTAATGAGATGGCTCCAGTTTCGCGGGCGTCATCGGGTCAGGCGGTAACTGCTAATCGGTCCCCAAAGTCCGGTGGCTTGCAATACCCAGACGGATACCGCAACTACTACTACTACGTTCAGAATGGTCTTGATGCTGCCGGCCATGGGAATGAAGCGATTGATCAGCCATAGCGCCATGCCCACCACAATCAACGCGATCACAATATTTACTAAAGGCATCTCGTGTACCCCTCGCCAATTTCCTGTGCAATCCATGGCCCACATGCCGGCAATGGTGCATATACCATCGATGGCCGCAGTCCATTTTTTTCTTCGACTTTCTTCCTGCCACGGAACTATCACCATCTCACAGTTCGGGAAGAGATCATGATCGTTCGGTGATCCCTGAACGGGTGCGATCTGATTATCCATCGCCCCGTTTCAGGGTTTGCCGGTCTGCATCGGAATCTCTACCGAGACAAGCCTCGCTTGCGGCGCAGCAGGCCGAAGCCCAGCAGTGCGCCGCCCACCAAACTCAAAGTCGCCGGCTCCGGGACGGCGCTGGAGTTTATAGACCCCTGAACCGTTGTGCTGCCGATCTGTGCGCCGGATGACGGATTCACGATCTTGGTTTGTGCTACGGTTTGAAACGACGTCGGGCCAAAATTTCCCGATTTCGCATTGTTAGTGCCGGGACCGAGTTGCAACGGAAGCCAATTGATGGTGATGGTGCTGGCATCCAGGTACACCGAACCGGCGGAGGCAGTGCCTACAAAGATCCCGGTCGCTCCGTCAGTGACGTCAGTTACGACCACGTCGAAAGTGAAAGCTCCGAAGTTAGACCCGAACCCGCTCGCTTGTGTCGAGCAAGACGCGCAGGCCAAGGTAAAGTTTCCGAAGTTTACATTTCCTGGTACCGCGTTAACGGAGTTCATATCGGGCACGAACGCGAGAGTCCCCTCGGCACCCGACGAACTTTGCAGAACCAGATTGCCGGAGCCGTTAAATCCCGTGCCGCCCGATCCTGTTTGGGCCGTGTTGAAGGTAATGGTCGCGGCGCTAGCGCCCGCAGCCATCATGAAGATCGCCACCCCAGTTACCGCGGCAGATCGAATAATTCGTGTTATTTGCATGCAGAGTGTACTCCTTTGTCTCAAGTAATAGTGCCTGTTGTCATGGGAATACCAGGCATTTCAGGAAGAGCAGGCGAAGGCCCAAATAGTTCTTGAGCAATCGGCAGAGCGCCATCCAGTTCATGCTACTGGATTTCTTCAACTCACTAATACTCACGAAACAAATGACTATTCTGTGGGAATATACTGACTATTGGACGTCATGTGACCATACAAGGTCAGCCTGAAAACTAAGCGAGCCCACGCTCTACTCCCACCGCCTAAGAAGTTTGGCGAACTACTGTGATTGTCGTCAAACGCATGCCTGCCGTCCTCCCATGGCACTATTGAAGCGACTGCCCCGTACTAAAGAACCGGGTAGAGCGGGCTTCGCAGCCAGCCTTAGATGAAACACAAATTGTCACTTCGGATGAAAGAAGGTCAGTCAGTTACCTACAACGTGTCGCCGCTTGTTAGGCCTAACGTGACTAAGACCAGGCCTTAAAGAACCGTAGGGCGCAGCCGATAAGCGCTCTGTCATTGGTTCATACGACGCGGCGAGCGGCGAGTCCATTTGCGAAGCGCCGGAGAGGTTATTGCGTTGAAAGTTCGAAGTGTTTTATTGATAATAGTGTTTCTGTGGGCGGCGAATGTTTATGCCACCACAGTAAACGTGGGGCTTGGAGCCGCAAATTTGTTTGCGGTCCTTGGTGGAACAGCGGTCGCCAATACGGGCGCTAGTTCCATCAACGGAAATGTGGGACTCTGGTCGGGAACCTCCGTTACCGGTTTCCCGCCCGGCACAGTTAGCGGAACGATCGACGCTGCCAACGCCAATGCTATGCAGGCCCAGATGGATTTGACCAGCGCGTACAATGTTGCCGCGGCCCAACCCTGCGGAGGCGTTTTGACCGGTCAGAATCTTGGCGGACAGACCTTGACGGCCGGCGTCTACTGTTTTGCGTCCTCGGCGCAGTTGAATGGAACCCTCACTCTTAATGCTCAGGGAAACGCCAATGCGGTTTTCATCTTCGAGATAGGAGGCACGCTGACAACTTTAAGCAGCTCGCAGGTGACGATTATTAACGGAGGTAACGGAAATAACGTTTTCTGGCAGGTAGGCAGTTCGGCCACTCTGGGCACTAGCAGCCAATTCGCCGGGAACATCCTCGCACTGTCGAACATTACGCTCGATGCTGGGGCGGACATTTCGTGCGGGAGGGCTCTCGCGCTCAATGGAGCTGTCACTATGGATACCAACAACATCTCCATAGACTCGCCAGGTTGCAGCGCCGGAATCGGCAGTGTTCCCGAACCGGGAACAGCCACCCTATTGAGTTTAGGCGTTCTATTGGGCTTGGCTGGATATGCGTTGCGGTCTCATAGATTGCCCGAAAGCGCCGTTTAAACCATTAAAAAGGATAGGGATCCTCGAAATTCTACCGGATCAGTGACTATATATGGTCACAACCGCAACAAAAATACCCCATAGCCGCAGTTTCCGTGATAATATGAGCTTTAACCGCCATTCTTGGCGTCCCTATGTTTGCGGAACGTGGCGTCTGCGTTCTTCCGGCAAACGGCTTCCTGGATCGACGGGGCAAAGGAGAAATGCGTTTTGAACTCCACGGCCTCACAGCCCGTCGCCATTCGTTGGCTCGCGGAAAATGGACCCAAAGAACTTGAGCTTTTGCTCCGCGCCGTAATCTTCCATCCTTCCACGCCCATCCTCATTGCCGATAACGATCGCCGCTACCGGGAGGCCAGCGTCGGCGCCAGCAAGTTGCTGGGTCTGCCACGTGAAAAAATCATCGGCCGCAGTCTGGATGAATTTGCGGTTCCCGAAATCAGGCCCGTCATCTCCGAGCGCTGGAGAACTTTTCTCGAAGAGGGCGAGCAAGTGGGGACGCTCCAGTTGTTGGGTCCGGATGGTACCCCCCGGGACGTGGAGTACGTGGCGAAAGGCAACGTGCTGCCGGTTCGCCACCTGCTTGCGCTGCGCGACAAAAGTGCAGCGGCAGTGCCCGACGCAGATCCCGCTCAAAACTCTATTCCGTCCTGGGTACAAGACTTTGCTCTCTCGCTATTGGATGTGGATGGACAGATCGTCGCGTGGTATGGCGGTTCGGAGCGGATCTACCAGTACACTAGCAACGAAGCTGTGGGTCAGAATGCAACACTTCTGAATCCCGACGAAGATCCGCTTCAGGTCACGATGAAGGAAGAGTTGAAGCGGGCCGCGAGCGAAGGTCATTTCGGCGCCGAGGGCTGGCATGTGAAAAAAAATGGTATCCGATTCTGGGCCAATGTGATCACCATGGCCCTGCGGAGCGAAAGCGGAGATTTGCAAGGCTATGCCCGAGTAGTGCGCGACTTCAGCGAACGTCACAAACGCGATGAGAAGTTGCGGCGCAGCCGGGAGCGCGTCCGCACGGTGCCGGCTGAGTCGACCATCGTAGGCGTGGTTGCCGGGGAGTTTGACCGCATCCCGGAAGCCAACGACACTTTTCTCGACCTAGTCGGTTATAGCCGTGAGGATCTGCGGGCGGGCCGCTTGGTGTGGCCCGACCTGACGCCGAAAGAATATGTGGGCCTGGATGAATTCGCGCACGAAGAGGGCCTGCGCTTCGGGGCGTGCACGCCTTTCGAAAAAGAATTGATCCGCAAGGACGGGACGCGCGTGCCGGTGTTGGTCGCCACCGCCGTCCTGAAATTATCGCCGTTCCGCTGGATCACCTTCGTAACTGACCTTCGCGAACGCGACCGTCAAGAGGACGTCGAAGGGCAAACCTTCGAAGTTACGCAGAACTTCGAAGAGATTATCGGATCCAGCACGGCGATCAAACGCGTCATGGGACAAGTGGAAGTAGTGGCGCCGACCGACGCCACGGTATTGATCCTGGGTGAAACCGGAACCGGCAAGGAGCTGATTGCGCGCGCGATCCACCGCATGAGTCCGCGACGGAATCTTCCGTTCATTAGTTTGAACTGCGCGGCGATTCCCACTGGCCTGCTCGAAAGCGAGCTGTTCGGCTACGAGCGCGGCGCCTTTACCGGCGCCCTGGGGCAAAAGATCGGCCGCTTCGAAATGGCGCATCGCGGCACCCTGTTTTTGGACGAGGTAGGTGACATTCCACTGGATCTGCAGCCCAAGCTGCTGCGCGCTTTACAGGAGAAGTCTTTCGAGCGACTGGGCGGCACGCGAACCATCCCCATCGACGTGCGGCTGGTGGCGGCCACCAACCGGAACCTCACCCAGATGATGGGTGATAAGCTCTTTCGCAGCGACTTATATTACCGGCTGAAAGTTTTCCCTATCATTACGCCACCGCTGCGCGATCATCCTGAGGATATACCCGTCCTCGCGCGCTACTTCACCAAAAAATACGCTGCCAAGATGGACCGGGTCATCGACAAGATCCCGGCGGACACCATGAAGGCCTTGTCGAACTGGTCCTGGCCCGGTAACGTTCGCGAGCTGGAGAATTTTATGGAGCGATCCGTGATCCTGTCGCGCGGCCCCAACCTGCGTGCGCCCCTGGCGGAATTGAGGGCTGACGCTCCGGACGATGGCGGCAACTCTACCCTTGAGAAAGTGGAACGGGACCATATCCTCCGAGTCTTCCGCGAAACCGGCGGAGTGATCAGCGCCGCCGCGAATCGACTGGGGATGCCGCGGACGACTCTGAACGCCATGATGAAAAAGCTGGGCATCTCGCGCGCAGACCTCTAGCGCCAGCCTAAGCTAGTGCGAACGTAAGCGCGCCGCCCCACCAGTCGGTCATTTCCAGGTCGCAAACATGGCGAGGCTCGCCGCCGTCATCACGACTACCGTGGCCCATCCTAGCCCGGCCAGCCATCGCGAATTCGCTCGCTTTCCCATGATCGCGGGGTTGCTCGTCAGAAGCAGCAGGATCACGATGAGCGGTGGCGCCAGAACGCCATTCAGAACCGCCGACCAGAACAGCATGGATACCGCATTGAAGCCTGCGTAATCCAAGACCAGTCCAAGTCCTAAGCCGACGGCGATTACTGCATAAAATCCGCGCGCGGTGCCCGCATGATCCGCCAAGGATCCACGCCACGCCGCTCCCTCCGCCACCGCGTAGGCGCTCGATCCGGCCAGCACCGGAACGCCCAGCATTCCCGCGCCGATGAGTCCCAGACTGAAGAGCCAGTAAGCCCCGTTCCCTGCCAGGGGGCGGAGCGCTTCGGCGGCATCCTGCGCGGTTGAAATCGTGGTCTTGCCGTGGGCATGCAAAGTTGCCGCCGTGGTCAGGATGATGAAGTACATGATTAGGTTCGAGAAGAACATGCCGGTGATGACGTCGTTCCGGGATTTTCGCAGTTCAGCGTTAGAGGCGCCTTTTCTGGCCTCGACCGTCAGCTCTCCCTGTTCCCGCTCCTCTTCGACTTCCTGCGAGGCCTGCCAAAAAAACAGGTAAGGCGAGATCGTGGTTCCAAAAATTCCTACCAGCGTGGCCCAATATTCCGCGGACCATTCAACATGTGGGACGAACGTCGCGTGAAGCACCGCTCCCCAATCCGGTTTCGCAAAAAACGCTGCCAGGACATAGGAAAATAGGATTAGCGTCATCCATTTGAAGATGCGCGCGATCGTATAGTACGACCACCAGATGAGGAAGGAACCGATTAATACTGCATACACCGGCGTCCAGTACATGCTGTCAATGCCGGTCATCAACTCCATGACCTTCCCCATGCCGCCGAGGTCGGCTCCAATGTTCACCGTGTTCGCGATTACGAGCAAAAGGCAGGCGCCCCACAACACCCATCGCGAATAGTGCCGCCGGATCACGCCCGCGAGACCCTCGCCCGTCACCATGCCCAGGCGAGCGCACATCATCTGCACCGCTGTCATTAGTGGGAAAGAGAGGATCGCAGTCCACAACGGGGCGTAGCCGAATGCCGCGCCAGTGACTGAGTACGTAGAAATGCCGGAGGGATCGTCGTCTGCGGCGCCGGTAATTAAACCGGGCCCCAAACGGCTGAAGAACCTCCGGAATCGTATGGGCCCGAGGAGCGGCCTGGAGGCTTTCGATTGCCGGCTTTCGATCATCGGCGCAATTCGGGCTTCAATAAAAGCGCGTGGGTGTCGGAATGAAACCGGGCGCCGGCGCTAAACCGCGCGTCGGCCGCTGACCAGGTTGACGACTACAAGTATCAAGGCGACAACCAGTAGTAAGTGGATCAGGCTGCCCCCAATGCTGAGACTAAATCCCAAAAGCCACAAAATCAAGAAAACGGCTACGAGTGTCCAAAGCATAAATTCCTTTCTCACGGTCTCGAACTGTTGCTAATTTGATGACGTTGCCTTCTGCCTTTTTACTTGCAACTCGTTCACCACTTGCTGCACGTTTGGAACGGTGGATGCGACTTCTTGAGCCTGCCCGCGCCTGGACTCGGAGTCCACGTCGCCCGTCAGGGTGACGACGTTGTTCTTGACTGAGTATTTAACGTTGTCCTGGAGCTTTTCTTGAATCAGCGCCGCATGCAGATTACTCTCGATGCCTTTATCCAAATCGGAGTTCACCTTTTTGGCGTCGCTCTCGGCACCACTCGGAAGCACCGCGATCTGGTTTGCTACCACCTGAATCCCGGCCATGCTCCTGGCAATGGACTCCGCTTGTCCTTTGTCGCCATCGGTCGTCACGTGGCCGCCTAAGGTGACCACGCTTTTGTCGCGATCCTGGGTCACGGTGACATCTTTGAGACCGGCCTGATCGAGCGAGGTACGGATACTGCCCGAAACATCGGCAGCCCTGGTCGACTGGTTCGAGCATCCGGCCAGAGTCACGACGGCCAAAAGCGCGAGCAGCGACAGATACAGTTTGAGGCGTTTCATTTTCTCTCCTTATTTCCAGATGGTACGAATCTAGTGGGACTTCGCTAGCTAGACCAAAATAGTGATCGCAAGCCTTTGCTGCGGATAGTTGCGATCGTAGAGGTAGTAGCCGTCGCCGTCGTAATCGATATAAAGGTCATCGGCGTCATACCAATCCTGTGACCAGTTTGCCGGCCAGGGATCCAATAGCAGGAACGAAATCCCTTGATACTCGAAACGCGGATAACCCAGATACATCACCGGGGGAGTCCGGAAGCGGAAAAAGTGTTGGCGGCCGAAGTACAAACTGAAAGTGTTTTGCGGGATGTAGTAGCCTCCGTAGCCGCCGCGCTGGGACCAGGTTCGATGGTCCGAGTTCCAGTTTCGCGAACTGTTTTGCTGGAAATTATCGTGCCCTTGCCAGCCGCCCTGTTTTAGCCATCCCCGCTGCTGCTGCCAGGTTTGCGCCTGCTGCCGGGAGCGTTGTTGCTGTGGCTGCGACAGGATAGAACGTTGCTGCGCCCCCGGTTGCTGCCGTTGCTGCTGCTGGGCACGCTGCTGCTGTTGTTGCTGTTGCTGAACGCGCTGCTGCTGGGGTTCCTGGGCGCGCTGCTGCTGTTGTTGCTGAACGCGCTGTTGCTGTTGGGGTTCCTGAACACGCTGCTGCCGTTGTTGCGGTTGCTGGGCGCGCTGTTGCTGTTCGGGCTGTCGAGCGCGCGGCTGCTGCTGTCGCGGTTGCTGCGCCCTCTGCGGCTGTTGTTGATCCTGCGCGCGTTGTTGCTGTTTCGGTTGCT
>Ga0207657_10002775_pt1 | contig 18864 bp, 15 predicted proteins | sample KBSC33metaG_FD_184316 | JGI IMG/M metagenome (GOLD analysis project Ga0207657, IMG submission 184316) | Corn rhizosphere microbial communities from Kellogg Biological Station, Michigan, USA - KBS C3-3 metaG (SPAdes) (version 2) | ecosystem: Host-associated > Plants > Roots > Rhizosphere > Soil ... | reverse complement strand
CCCCGTACCAGACACCCGGTCCGGTCACTGCGGCTATCCTCAGTCACCTGGGGGCCCCTGAGGAGCTCCGTTAAGGAGGAGCCGTGCTGCCCTGGTCCGCGGATCTCGCCGGCCGCATCGACGAGCAGGTCATCAGCAGCGAACTGCTGCGCGGTAACCCACTCGGTGACCCGTACGAGCGGCCTGTGCTCGTGTACCTGCCGCCGGGGTACGACGAGTCAGAGAGTCCGGGCCGCCGGTACCCGTCGGTGTACGTCATCCAGGGCTACACCGGGCACGTGGCCATGTGGCGGAACCGGTCCGCCTTCCGGCAGCCGTTCCCCGAGACCGCCGACGCGGTGTTCGCCCGCGGCGAGGCGCCGCCGGCCATCGTGGTGTACGTCGACGCGTGGACCAGCTACGGCGGCAGCCAGTTCGTCGACTCGCCGGGCACCGGGCGGTACCACTCTTATCTGTGCGACGAGGTCGTGCCCTGGGTGGACGCGCGGTACCGCACCCTTCCCGGCGCCGCGCACCGGGCGATCATGGGCAAGTCGAGCGGCGGGTTCGGCGCGATGATCACGCCGATGCTCCGGCCGGACCTGTTCGGCGCGCTGGCCACGCACGCCGGCGACACGCTGTACGAGTACTGCTACCTCCCTGAGTTCGCCACCGCCGTCCGGCACCTGCGCCGCCATGACGGCGACATCTGGCGCTGGTGGCGGGACTTCGGGTCCCGGGTGTCCTTCACCAGGGAGGAGGACATGTCGCTGCTGTCGGTGCTGGGCGTGGCGGCGTGCTTCTCCGCGAACGAGGACGGTACCGTGGACCTGCCGTTCGACCCGGTGACCGGAGTGCTCCGGGCAGCCGCGTGGCAGCGGTGGCTGGACTGGGACCCGGTGCGGATGGTGCCATCCCACGCGGATGCGCTGCGGGGGCTGCGGGCTATCTGGATCGACGCGGGCACGAGGGACGAGTACCACCTTGACCTCGGCGCCCAGGCGTTCCGTGCCGCGCTCAAGGACATCGGGGTCGCCGACGACCGCGTGCATTTCGAGCTTTTCGAGGCTGGGCACATGGGCATCGACTATCGTTACCCGGTGTCCCTGGCCTGGCTCTGCAGCCGGATGAACCCTCAAAGCCCCCTTAGAACCTGAGAAAGCTAAGTAGCGGCTAAGAAGCCGCCGGCCGACCCGGCAGTCTGGTACGTTTCCGGCGTATTGGGAACGGGGTCGCATCTGGAGGATCCGATAGACCCCGGTGCACCCCAAAGAACACTGAACCTCGAATGGAGAGTCGTTATGCGCAAGAGCGGGTTTGCAGCAGCTGCCGGCCTCGGTTCGCTAGCCTTGCTGCTAACCGCGTGCGGGGGATCGTCGGGATCATCGGCCAGTTCGAACCCGACTGCGACGTCGGCCGCCCAGCCGGGAGGCCAGGCGACCAGCGAAGCGCTGAGCAACGTGCCACCACCCGGCTCGACCGTGCTGCATGTTCAGAAGTCTGCCATCGGCTGGGTGCTCGCCATGGCCAACGGGCAGGTCGTCTACGCGTACGACAAGGACCCCAAGGGCGGCACGCCGGCCTGCACCGGTTCCTGCGCGAAGATCTGGCTGCCGGTGACAGGCGGCCACCCGGTGGCGAGCCCGGCCGACAAGGGCCTGGGCACGCTCGGCACGGTCACGACCGCGAACGGCGCCAAGCAGATCACCTACAACGGCAGTCCGCTGTACACGTTCAAGGGCGCGAAGGCGCTGGTCACCAACGGCAACGGCGTCGGTGGCGTTTGGCACGTGATCAAGATGTCTGAGAGCAACATCGTCGGCGGCGCAGGCTGACCGTCGCGCGCCAGAGGTTCCAGCGTTCCCGGGCCGCACATCATGACGGCCCGGCGCGTCATCCTTGCGAATTGGAGAAACGTTATGCGTAAGAGCGGGTTGGCCGCAGCTGCCGGCATCGGATCGCTGGTGCTGCTACTAGCCGCATGCGGGGGTTCGGGTTCGAACTCGGCGGCGGGATCGGCGTCGAGCGGGCCGCTGGCGAGCAGCGCCGCATCGGGTACCGTGCCGTCGTCGGCGCCGGCGTCATCGGCGACAGCGGCGGCCACGGCCACCAAGAGGGCCGGGTCGTCGGCGTCCCACAAGGCCAAGCCGCACAAGTCGGTGGCCCCGCTGCCAAGCGGCGGCGACCAGTCCATCCCGCCGGTCGGCACGACCGTCATGATCGTGCAGAAGTCTGCCATCGGCTACGTGCTCGCCGAGGCCAACCACCAGGTGGTCTACACGTACTCGAAGGACAAGAAGGGCGGCAAGCCCACCTGCACCGGCACCTGCGCCGCGACCTGGATCCCGGCCACGGGAACCCCGCAGGCTGGTCCGGCCGACGTCTTCTCCGGCCAGTTCGGCTTGGTCACGGGCGCCGGCGGCGTCAAGCAGATCACCTACAACGGCCTTCCGCTCTACCTGCTCAAGGACGCGAAGCCGCTGGCAACAACCGGCAACGGCCAGGACGGCGTCTGGCACGTGGTCAAGCTCTCCGCCAGCAACATCCGCGCCTGACCCGCTTGACCCCCTTATCCCGGTTCGACACCTGGCGATTGCCCGCTCGTAGGCGGGGGTATCACGCGTTGGTGACCAGCCAGGCCGCCGGCCAGCAGCCCGCGCCACGGCGCGGGCTGCTGGTCATTTATAGCGCGCTGATGCTGGCTCTGCTGCTGGCCGCGCTCGACCAGACCATCGTCGCCACCGCGCTGCCCACCATCGTCAGCGACCTGGGCGGCCTCAGCCACCTGTCCTGGGTGATCACCGCTTACCTCCTGGCCAGCACGGCGACGACCCAGGTGTGGGGCAAGCTCGGCGACCAGTACGGCCGCAAGTACCTGTTCATCACCGCGATCGTGATCTTCCTGATCGGCTCGGCGCTGTCCGGGCTGTCCCAGACCATGGGTGAGCTGATCGCGTTCCGCGCGCTGCAGGGGGTCGGCGGCGGCGGCCTCATCGTGCTCACCCAGGCCATCGTGGGCGACATCGTCCCGCCTCGCGAGCGGGGCAAGTACCAGGGCGCGTTCGGCGCTGTCTTTGGCGTATCAAGCGTCATCGGCCCCCTGCTCGGCGGGTTCTTCGTGGACAACCTGTCCTGGCGGTGGGTGTTCTACATCAACCTGCCGATCGGGGCCGTCGCGCTCGCCGTGATTGTCGTGGTGCTGCCGGCCAGCTCGACCCGGCGAAAGCACACCATCGACTACCTGGGCGCCGTGCTGCTCGCCGGTTTCGCCACCACCGTGGTGCTCGCGACGTCATGGGGCGGCACCACGTACCCCTGGGGTTCCCCGGAGATCATCGGGCTGTTCGCCGCGTCGGTGGTGTTCATCGTGGGCTGGTGGCTGGCCGAACGGCGGGCCGCCGAGCCGGTGCTGCCGCTCCGGCTGTTCCGCAACCCGGTGTTTCGCGTGAGCGCGGCGATCAGCCTCGCGGCTGGTTTCGCGTTGTTCGGCTCGATCTCCTTCCTGCCGCTGTTCCTGCAGGTGGTGCACGGCGTCTCGCCCACCCTGTCCGGTGTGTACCTGCTGCCGATGGTCGGCGGGCTGCTGATCACCTCGATCACCAGCGGTCAGCTGATCGCCCGCACCGGCCGGTACAAGATCTACCCGATCATCGGCACCGCGGTGCTCGTGGTCGCGCTGTTCCTGCTGTCCCGGCTGGACGAGCACACCCCGACGGCGCTCATGGGCCTCTACTTCTTCGCGCTCGGCTTCGCGTTGGGGCTGATCCTCCAGGTCCTGGTCATCGCCGTGCAGAACGCGGCCGACTACGCCGACCTCGGTGCGGCGACGTCCGGGGTCACCTTCTTCCGCAGTATCGGCGGGGCCTTCGGCGTGTCGGTGTTCGGCGCGATCTTCGCCAACCAGCTGGCCCGCGAGCTGGCCGCGGCATTGCGCGGGATAACGCTGCCGCCCGGGTTCAACGCCGCCAGCTCCCAGGCCAACCCCGCGCTGCTGAAGACACTGCCGGCCGCGCTCAGGGACGCGATCGGGCACGCGTACTCGCTGGCCCTGCATCCGGTCTTCCTCTGGGCGATTCCCCTGGCCGTGGTGGCGTTCATCCTGTCCTGGTTCCTGCGCGAGGTCCCGCTGCGCACCACCAGCTCCGTCGGCATCGGCGAAGGACTGGGGGCGACCCCGCCGGCCCGCTCCTCGGTCGACGAGGTGGAACGGTCGCTGGTACGGCTCGGGGGCGAAGATATCCGGCGGCGCGGATACGAACGGCTGACCGCTCTGGCCGGACTCGACCTGCCTGCGGGGAGCTCCTGGATCCTCACCCGGCTGGCCAAGCAGGGCCCGGTACGGTCCGAGGACCTGGCCCGCCAGGCCAACGTGACCCTGGATTACGGCAAGCCGTTCGTCGACCGGCTCGTCGCCGAGGGCATGGTGGTCCGCTCGGACGGGACGCTGGTGCTCACCGACGCCGGCCACACGGCCGCCGAGCAGCTGTTCGCGGCCCGCCGCGAGGGGCTGCGCGAACTGCTGGCCGATTGGTCGCCCGAGGAGTACGCCGAGCTCGGCGAACTCCTCACCAAGCTGTCCCGGGAGCTACTCGGTGCCGACGCCGACCGCAACCTCATCGACTCCGCCGTCCAGGAAAAGCAACGGGGTTCTCAAGGCCGTCATAGGCGGGCGATGCCGTAGGCGGCGCGCAGCCGGGACGCGGCGGCGGCCGGAGCGCGCACGTGGTCCAGGCCGAGCAGGGCCGCGCCGGCCACCGGCGGGACGTCGATCACGCGGACCTCGGCGGCCGGGGCGGCCGCGGCGAGCTGGCGGGTGATGCCGGACATCAGCAGCGGGTTCCGCGCGGTGACGACGCCGCCGCCCAGCACCACGGGCGTGGCCAGGGCGGTCAGGCCGAGGCGGCGCATCGCGGTGATGGCCATGACCGAGATCTCGTCGGCCAGGCGGTTCACCACGGTACGGGCTACGGCGTCGCCCTCGTCAGAAGCGCGCAGCAGGATGGGCGCCAGGCCGGTCAGGTCGTCGTCGGGGATCTTGCCCTTATGGATCCCGATCGTGACCTCCTCGACCCGCTCCACGCCGAAGTGCCGGGTCAGGTGGCCGACCAGAGCCGTATCCGGGCCCCGGCCGTCCTCCGCGCGTATCGCGTGCCAGAGCACCTCGAGGCCGAGGCCGTGGCCGCCGCCCCAGTCGCCCGAGATGGTGCCGAGGGCCAGGTACCGGGTCACCCGGCCGTCCGGCGCGACGCCGACGGCGTTGATGCCCGCGCCGCAGACCACGGCCACGCCCCAGTGCGGACCTGATCCCTCCAGCCCTTCGACCGCGTCCGGCAGGCCCGAACGCAGGATAGCGAAGGTGTCGTTGACCACGGTGGCGCTCTCGCTCCATCCCTGGGCCTGCACCGCCGTGGCGTGCTCCGCCTCCTCTTCGGGCAGGTCGGCGTTGGCCAGGCAGGCCACCGTGTGCCGGGCCAGCGGGCGGTCCGGGCGCTGGCCCAGCTGTGCCTCTAGCTGGGCCGCGGCCTGCTTGACCACCGCGTCCAGGATCAGCACGGTCTGGTCGACACCGACTTCGTGCGCGTTGATGCCGGGGCCGCGGGCCGAGGCGAGCAGCGACCCGTCCCCGGCGACCAGGGCCACGTCCGTCTTGCTGTTGCCCCCGTCGATGGCCAGGACGGCCGGCTGAGCCGCAGCCGCGTCAGCCAAGGCCAGAACCCTGATCCGCGCCCAGGGCGAACGCCAGTAGTGAGTTGGCCGTGTAGTCGTCGGCGGGTTCGACCGAGGGCCAGGCGACCACGTTGTCCTCGTAGGCGGCGGTCTTGGTGTTGAACGGCGCGAAATGGCCCGCGCTGCAGGCGCGCATGCCGTCGACCGTGCCCAGGTCGGTGAAGTTGTCCGGACTGCTTGGCCCGTCGGTGGTCGCGCCGAGCTGGATATCACCTCGGCCGGTGAGCGAGCCCGCCAGGTTGGCGATCTCGCTCTGCATGCAGTGCGGGAATACCGTGCCGGCGCCGACCACGAAGGAGGTGCCCCAGCCGTTCGCGCCGAGCGCGAAGTTCAGCTGCTGCTGCGCGAACGAGGTGAAACGCCTAGAGCCGCCGTACTTCTGGTACAGCGCGTCGGTAATGTACAGGCCGAACGCGTGCGGAGACGCGTCCGAGTCGCCGAGCTGGGAGCCGAGCGCGAACGGGTCACCCTTGGCTTGGGCCTGGCCCGCCCGCAGTTGCGCGGCCATGTCGGCCAGCAGCGTCGCCGGCGAGATCGGGAACGCGTCGGCCTGCCGCATCGCCTGGATCAGTTCGGCCTCGGCGACGGCGCCGGTGTCGTAGAGGTTGAACGTATCGTCGTGTCCCTGGGCGATGTACGCCCGGGCCCACCGGGCCGCGGCGGCCAGGTCCGCGTGCACCCGCGCGGCCGGAGCCCCGGCGGCCTCGTCAGCCAGGGCGATCTCGGCGGCGCCCCACAGCATGTCGCTCTTCCACTGGGTCGCCGGGTAGAAGTCGTGCGGGAACACGGTGACGAGCTGGCCCACGTTGGTCGTCTTGGCCATCGCGTAGACGCCCCGGGCCAGGCTCAGCAGGTGCGCCGCCGAAGCCGGATCGGAGCTGGCCGCCAGCTGGGCGCCGAGGGCGAAGTCGGCGGCGAACCGGCCCGCCAGGTTCGGGCTGACCTTCTGGCCGGGCGGGGCGGCCGGGAACACCGGCCGGTACTTGACGTAGTAGGCGCTCGGGCCGGGATTCCCGCCCGGCTTCACGTTCATCCGGTCCTCCTGCTGGGGCAGGAACCAGAAGTTGTAGTCGCCCTGGATCGTGTTGCTGGCGTTGCCGGTGCCGATGCCGACCTGGGCGTAGAGCACCTTGCGGGCCGGGTTCCACAGCTTGGTGACCCACTGCAGGCCGAACGCCGCCTCCTGCTGGAGCATGTCGTAGGAGTTCGGGTAGTCACGCGCCGCGAGCAGCATCAATGCGTCGGTGTAGCTGGCGGTGTACCCGAACTTCTCGTAGCCGCCGCCCGCGTCGAACCAGCCGCCGGACACGTCGACCGGACCGCCGGTCTTCTTGAGCGTGCCGAGCAGGTTGTCGTTGCTGTCGTAGCGCGGGTCGGCGTAGACGAAGGCCTTCTTGTCGGTCAGGTTGGCGGGCTGCCGGTCCAGGACCGAGGAAACGACGTCCGGCCCGTCCCGCTCAGAAGTGAAGTACCGAACGGAGTTGTCCACCAGCTCCCGGTACAGCTGCGTGCCGTCCCCGATGATGAACCCCGGGGAGGACGCCCGCGCCGGGGACAGCAGCCTGACCTGGTACTGTCCCGGCAGCGTCAATCCGGAGAAGCTAAGCCGGTATACCGCCTGGTAATTGGCGTTCCACGCCCCTACGTCGTCGGCGGAGGTGCCCCGGTAGGAAACGCCGTACGGCGTGACCACCTCGAACCGCACGCGCGCGACCTTGCGCGGCAGCATCGCGTAGGCCACCTTCGGTCCCGATGCCGGGTAACCGACCTGGTTGACCCGGATCTGCGGGGGAGCTAGCGCAGCCGCCGATGCCGGAGCGGCCGCGGGGATGACCGCGGCCACCGTGACACCCGTAGCCGCCAGGAGCGTCAGCCATGCTCGTCTCATCGAGGTCTCCTCAGGCCCAGGGCAGGTAGGACGCGTTTTCCGCGATCAACCGGTCGGTCAGGCACTGCGCCGTGTCCGCCTGGCCCACCAGCGGGTGCGCGAGCAGCGCGTCGTACACGCGGTCCCGGCCGCCGCGCAGGGCGGCGTCGAGCGCGAGTTCCTCGTACGCGTAGACGTGCGCGATCAGCCCGCGCAGCAGGGGCTGAACCGGATCGATGAGGACCGGGTCGGCGCCGGCCGACCCGATCACGGCCGGCACCTCGATCACCGCGTCGTCGGGCAAGAACGGCAGCGTCCCGTGGTTGAGCGTGTTCACCACCTGCACGTCTTGCCGGTCGCCGGTGAGCGAGACGAGCAGGTCCACCGCCGCCTCGGAGTACCACGCCCCGCCGCGCTGGGCCAGCTGCGGCGGCTTGACGTCCAGCTCCGGATCGGCGTACAGCTCGAGGAGCTCGGTCTCCAGCCGGGCGACCGCCTCGGCGCGGGTTTCCGCGCCACGCAGTGACTCCACCACCGCGTCGTGGTCGTAGTAGTAGCGCAGGTAGGACGACGGCACCATGCCCAGGTGCCGGATGAAGTCGGCGGGCATCCCGGTGTGCGGCGCGATCTCGTCCGCGTGCTTGGCCAGCAGCTCGGGCAGCACGTCCACGCCGTCGAGCAGAACCGAACGCTCCCAGGTCAGGTGGTTCAGGCCGACGTGTCCCAGCGAGACCCGGCCGGCCTCCACCCCGAGCAGCGAGGCGAAGTCCCGCTGGAACCCGATGGCCACGTTGCACAGGCCGACCGCGCGGTGCCCCGCGGTAAGCAGGGCGCGGGTGACGATGCCCACGGGGTTGGTGAAGTCGATGATGAAAGCGGAGGGCGAAGCCCGACGGCTGGCCCGTTCGGCTAGATCGAGAACGACCGGCACGGTGCGCAGCGCCTTAGCCAGCCCGCCGGCCCCCGTGGTCTCCTGGCCGACGCAGCCGCAGTCCAGCGGCCACGTCTCGTCACGCTGACGGGCGGCCTGCCCGCCGATCCGGAGCTGGAACAAGATCGCGTCCGCGCCCTCGGTGCCCTCGTCCAGGTTGCTGGTCCAGCTCACCCGGGCGGGATGGTCATGGGCGGCTACGATCCGGGCCGACACCGGTCCCACCGCCGCGAGCCGGTCCGCGTCGGGGTCGACGAGCACGAAGTCGGTCACGTCCGGCAGCAGCCGCCCGATCCCGTCCGCGAGCTCGGGCGTGTAGGTGGATCCCCCGCCGATCACGGCAAGCTTCATGTGAATCGCGGCGTGGGAATCCGATCTTCAAGTACAGGACGGGAACGCCGCTTCACCTCCCTAGGAATGTCAGTGGCAGTCGCTAGCTTGTTCATATGTCCCGGTATCGCCTGCCGCCCTCGCCCGCCCAGGAAGCGGTACTGCGGAATCACTGCGCCCATGCTCGCTACGTGTGGAACCTCGCTGTTGAGCAGCATGCGCACTGGCGGCCGGGCCGCAAGAGCGCCCCTAGCTATCTGGAGCAATGTCGGCAGCTCACTCAAGCCAGGGCCGAACATGACTGGCTGGCCGCAGGCAGTCAGACGGTGCAACAGCAGGCGCTGCGGGATTTCTCCCACGCTCTGGCTCTCTTCTTCGACCTGCAGAATCCGACTGGGCGGCCGACGTGGCGTAAGGCCGATCGGGATGAGGGATTCCGAATCGTGGGCCGGCGCGGCCAGCATTGGGATACACGGCGTCTGTCTCGAAATGTGGGCGAGGTCCGCGTCCCGAAGGCAGGGTGGGTGCGGTTTCGCTGGTCTCGCGGCGTGCCGGCCGGCGCGAAGTCTTACCGGATAACCTTGGATCACGCCGGGCGATGGCATGTCAGCTTTGCGTTCGTTCCAGGCCCGATCCCAGCTCCCAGTAACGGGCAGACGGTGGGCGTCGACCGAGGTGTGGCGGTGTCTGCGGCCCTGTCGACTGGAGAGTTGCTGCACGCGGTCGGCCTCACCGGCCCGGAGCGAAGGAGGCTGCGACGGCTGCGGCGGAAGCTGGCCCGCGCACGGCGCGAGTCGAAGCGCCGTGCACGGGTGAAACATGCGATCGCCAGGCTGTGCGCCCGCGACGCCGATCGACGCAAGGACTGGGCCGAAAAGGCCAGTACAGACATTGCGCGCAGGTTTGACCTGATCAGGATAGAAGACCTCCAGATCAGGAACATGACCCGATCCGCTAGAGGCACACGGGAGAAACCGGGCCGCAACGTCCGCCAGAAGGCCGGTCTTAATCGAGGCATTATGCGGTCGGGATGGGGCCTGCTTGTCCGTCGCCTGGAGCAGAAAGCTCCCGGCCGAGTGGAGAAGATCATCCCCGCGTACACGAGCCAGAAGTGCTCGGCGTGCGGACAGGTGGACCGGAAGTCGCGCGAGAGCCAAGCCGTCTTCCAATGCACCGCCTGCGGTTATTCCTGCAATGCTGACGTAAACGCGGCTCGGAACATCGCGGCGGGGCACGCCGTGACTGCGCGGGGAGGCGACGGGGTTACCCGGCCTGTGAACCGCGAACCTCAACTGCTTGCCTCCTTAATTGAGACGCGAGTGGCTGGAATCCCTGGGCCTTTGGGCCTGGGAGGATGTCAAGTGAACGCTTTCACCTCTTCGGAGCTGGTCTGGGCAACATGACAGGCCGCGCTGTGAGTAGGTCGCAGCTCGGCCAGTTCGGGCGTGACCTGCGTGCATTTTTCGATGGCCAGCGGGCAGCGCCAGCGGAACCGGCAGCCGGGGGTGGGGTCGATGACCCGGGGCGGCTCGCCGCGGTCGGTCTCCGCCGCCACCGACAGTGGCGCGCGCGGGTCGGGGACCGCGGACAGCAGCAGCTGGGTGTACGGGTGCCTGGGATGGGTGAGCACGTCCTCGATCGGGCCGGTCTCGGCGATCTGGCCGGCGTACATCACGATCAGCCGGTCCGCGACATACCGTGCGCTGGCGATGTCGTGGGTGATGTACAGGATGGACACGCCCTCCTCGTCGCGCAGCTTGGCCATCAGGTTGAGCAGGCCGATCCGGATCGACACGTCCAGCATCGAGACCGGCTCGTCGGCCAGGATCAGCCTCGGCCGCATGGCCAGCGCCTGGGCGAAGCCGACCCGCTGCCGCTGGCCGCCGCTCAGCTCGTAGGGGAACCGCTGCAGCATGTCGGGGTTCAGCCCGACGACCTCGAAGACCCGGGCCGCCTCTTCCAGCCGCTGCGTGGCGGACAGCGACGGGCGGTGCAGCTTCAGGCAGCGCAGCATGCCGTGCTGGACCCGGAACACCGGGTTGATCGAGCTGAACGGGTCCTGGAACACCATCGGCACCAGGCTGCTGTAGCGCAGCCGTTCCTGCCGCGAGGTCATCGACGACAGCGGCTTGCCCTCGAAGAACACCTCGCCCGACGTGGGCTTGTAGATCCGGGCCAGGACGCGGGCGATGGTGGACTTGCCGCTGCCGCTCTCTCCGGCCAGCGCCACGATCTCCCGCTCGCCGATGGCGAAGCTGACGTCGTCCACGGCGTGCAGTGTCCGCCGGGACAGCGCGCCGCCGATCTTGAAGTGCCGGGTGAGGCTCTCGGTCCTCAGCAACTCAGTACGGGGCGGCTCATCGGTCATGACGCCAGGCTCCCGTCCTCGCGGCGCAGGCACCGGACCAGCGACCCGTCCAGCGGGTACAGGTCCGGCGCGAGCTCGGCGCACTTGTCGATCGCGTACGGGCAGCGCGGCCGGAACCGGCAGCCGGACGGCACGCGGGACAGGTCGGGCGGATTGCCCGGGATCCCCTTGAGCGGGACGCGCGGGCCGCGGATGGACGGGAAGGCCTCCAGCAGGCCCTGCGTGTACGGGTGCAATGGCCGGTCGAAGATTGTCTTGGTGACGCCGAGCTCGTCCACCTGGCCGGCGTACATCACCATCAGCCGGTCGGAGAAGTGGCTGATCAGGGACATGTCATGGGTGACGAAGATGACCGCGAAGCCGAACGCCAGCTGCAGCTCCTTGATCTGCACCATCAGCGAGCGCTGCGCCACCACGTCGAGCGCCGAGGTGGGCTCGTCCATGATGATCAGGTCCGGGGTGAACAGCATGGCCATCGCGATCATCGAGCGCTGCCGCATCCCGCCGGACAGCTGGTGCGGGTAGCTGCCCAGGTGCACCGGGTCGATGCCGACCATCTTGAGCACCTCGGCGGACCGGGTGGTGATTTCCTGGCCGGTGAACTTGCCGTGCGCCCGCATCGCGTCCTTGAACTGGGCCCCGATGGTCTTGACCGGGTTCAGCGCGTTCATCGCGCTCTGCATGACCACCGACATGTCCCGCCAGCGCATCGCGGACAGCTGCCCGTCGGTCAGCCCGACCAGGTTCGTCCCGTCGAACGTGACCGTGCCGGCCGCCACCTCGGCCGGGGGAGCGAGCAGCTGGGCCACGGCGAACAGCAGCGTGGACTTCCCGCAGCCGGACTCGCCCACGATGCCGAGGAACTCGCCCCGGCTGACCGTGAACGACACGTCGTCGACCGCCCGGACGTTCCCCCGGTCCAGGATGTAGTCGACGGACAGGCCGCTGACCTCAAGCATCGGCGGGTCAGTACTATTTTCCGGCACGCTCTTCGTTACCTTTCTTCTTGCGTACCTTCCGCACCGGCCGCAGGGCCGGGTTGCCGATCTCGTCGAAGGCGTAGTTCAGCAGGGCGAAGGCCGCCCCGAGCGCGGCGATGAGGAAGCCGGGGGCGATGGCCCACAGCGGCTCGCCGGTCTGCAGCGCCGCGTTGTTCTGCGCCCAGTAGAGCGTGGTGCCCCAGCTCACCGTGTTCGGGTCGCCGAGGCCGATGAACTGCAGGCTGGACGCGAACAGCACCGCGTACAGCGCGTTGGTCAGGAAGGCCGCGACGAGCAGCGAGGTCATCGTGGGGATGAGCTCGACCAGGATGATGTACAGCGGCCGCTCGCCGCGCACCCGCGCCGCCTCGAGGAAGTCCCGGTTGCGCAGCGTGAGCGCCTGCGACCTGAGCTGGCGCGCGGTATACGACCAGCTGGTCAGCGTGATCGCGGCGATGAGTACCAGTGTCGTTCCGCCGTGCGCGTAGGCGGCGATGACGATGAGCAGCGGGAACAGCGGGATGACCAGCAGCACGTCGGTCACCACGTTGAGCGAGCTGTCCGCCAGCCCGCCGAGGTAGGCGGCGGCCACGCCGATCAGGACCGCGATGGTGGTCGTGGCCAGCCCGACCACGAACGCGATGATCAGCACGTTCCTGGTGCCGTACACGAGCTGGGCGAACAGGTCCTGGCCGTAGTGGTTGGTGCCGAGCAGGTGGGCGGTCGAGATACCCAGCTGGGGAGCGTAGGCGTCCTGCGTCGGGCTGTCGTGCGCGATCACGCCGGGGAACAGCGCGATCAGGATGAAGATCGCGAGCAGCACGGCGCCGATCGTCGCCTTGCGGTTGAGCCGGACGGCGCGGCCGATCCGCCCCAATGCGCGGGCGGACCCGAGCTCGGGAGCCTGGGTGGCGGGAGTCTCGGTGGGAACCCCGGAGACGGGCATGGCCATGGCTAAGACGCCGTCCTTGTCCGCGGGTCGAGCAGCGCGGTGAGGACGTCGGCGACCAGGATCGCGAACAGCACCGCCACGGTGATCAGCAGGAACAGGCCCTGCATGAGCGGGTAGTCCTCGCTGGACACGGCCTGCAGCAGCATGTAACCCACTCCGGGGTAGTTGAACACGTACTCGATCAGGATCGCGCCGCTGACCACGAAGCCCAGCGACATCGCGAAGCCGGTCAGGTTGGGCAGGATCGCGTTGCGGGCCGCGTAGTCGAGCATGATGCGCCGGTTCGGCAGCCCCTTGGCCCGCGCCATCCGCACGTAGTCCTCGGCCAGCGTGGTGATCATCGTGTTCCGCATGATCAGGATCCAGGTACCGATCGTGGCGATGAGCAGCGAGACGGCGGGCAGGATCGCGTGGTTGAGCACATCCTGGAAGAAGGTGAAGTTCAGGCCGGGGGTGTCCGTGGTCACGTAGTAGCCGCCCTGGCTGGGGAACCAGTGCAGGGTAAGGCCGAAGATCAGCACCAGCACCATGGCTATCCAGAAGTACGGGATCGCCGAGACGATCACGAACGTCGGCGGCACGACGCTGTCGAGCTTCGAGCCGCGCCGCCAGGCCGAGACGATGCCCAGGCCGGTGCCGAGAACGAAGGCCAGGAAGGTGGCGATGCCGACGAGGCCGAGTGTCCACCAGATCGCGCTGCCGATCACCGAGCTGACCGAGGCCGGGTACTGGCTGAGCGAGGTGCCGAAGTTGCCGGTCAGGATCTGGTGCAGGTAGCCGAAGTACTGCGAGAGCAGGCTCTCCTTCGTGTTGACCCCGAACAGGATCTCCAGCGCGTTCAATGCCTTCGGGCTGAGCTCGCCGTGGAACTTCGACATCATGGCCAGCGCGGGATTTCCCGGCATCAGCCGTGGCAGCAGGAAGTTGAGGGTGAGCGCTATCCATAGCGTGACGACGAAGAAACCGAGGCGGCGTAGCGCGTATCTCAAGGCTGGTCTGGCTCCCGTGCGAAGGGGGAGGGTGGATCCGCCGGGCAGGGCTCTTGCCGGAGAGCCCTGCCCGGCGGCGTCTGGGTTACTTAGGCGTCAGGCGCAGCAGCACCTGCTCGTTGTCCGGGTAGGCGTACGGCGACGGCTGGGCGTACGAGTTGCCCGGGGTGGGCCAGCCGCTGAAGGTACCGGTGTCGTACTGGAACCAGTCCACCGCCTCGATCACCGGGATGATCGGCACGTCGTTGACCATGACCTGCTGGATCTGGTTCAGGATGCTCTGCTGCTCGGACGCGCTCGTGGTCGTCGAGTACTGGTCGAGCAGGGCGTCGGTCTTGGGGTTGCTGTACCGCTCGTAGTTGGTGGCGGCCTGCTTGCCGACCGGCGCGGTGTTCGCCGAGTTGAGCCAGTTGTTCAGCTCGTAGTACGCGCTCGGGCCGAACGTCTGCTGGTCGTAGAAGGCGAGCTGGAACTTGCCGAAGTTCAGGTCGCTGACGTGGTCGGGGTTCGACAGGTTGTGCGGGGTGAGCTTGATGCCGACCGCGGCGAGGTTCTGCTGGATCACCTGCATGGAGGCCACCCAGTCGGAGTAGTCGCCGATGTTGTTCACGGTGAAGGCCAGCTTCTGCCCGGCCGCGTTCGTCATGACCCCGCCGGACATGTGGTAGCCGGCCTGGGCCAGCAGGGACTTCGCCTTGGCCGGATCGTAGCCGTTGCCCCAGCCCGACAGCGCCGACTGGTTCAGCGAAGAGGAGAAGGTGGGCGTGACGATGCCGGTCTGGTTCGCGGGCGGCTCGTAACCCGACTCGCCGGTGTTGGAGACCTGGGTCCGGTTGATCGCGTACGAGATGGCCTGACGCACCTTCACGTTCTTGAGCTGGGGGTCGGTCAGGTTCGGGATCAGCGTGACGTTGACCGTCGGCGGGAACCAATATTTGAAGTCCGGGCTCTTGGCGGTGTAGAACGTCTTGATCCCCGGGATGTACTGGCCGCCCCACTGCGCGCTCCCGTTAGCCAGGTCGTCGTTGGCCGTGTTGTTGCTGGTGTAGGCCGGGTACTGGATCGTCTTGACCTTCGGCAGGCCCGGCTGCCAGTAGTTCGGGTTGGCCTTGTAGGTGATGTTCTGCGGAGTGCACTTGCTCATCGTGAACGGGCCGGTGCCGACCGGGGCCTTGACCGGGTCGGTGACCGGGTTGGAGATCTTCGAGAAGACGTGCTCGGGCACGATCGGCACTTGGTCCGCGATGTAGTAGAAGTACGGCACGGCCACCTTGCTGAAGTTCATCGTGACCGTGTCGCCCGACGCGGTGACGCTGGACAGCACCGACCACGCCCCGGTCAGGTCCAGGGCGCTGTTCTTTTTAATCAAGTTGAAGGTGTAGGCAACGTCGTTGGCCGTCATCGGCGTGCCGTCGCTCCACTTGACCCCGGAGCGGATCGTGAACGTGAGCGTCTTGTTTCCGGCGCCCCACTTATACGAGGAGGCGAGCATCGGCGTGGTCTTGCCCTGCTGCAGCGGGTTCACGTAGACGAGCGGCTCGTACACGAAGCCGTACGACAGCATCGTGAAGGTGGGGTTGAGCGGGTTGAAACCGCAGCTCCAGAGCTGCCCGGCCTCGTTGGAGATGGTCAGCGAGCTGTTGCCCGCGGCCTTGTTGCTGCTGCCCGAGCCTGGACTCGAGCTGGATTGTGAACCGGCGGTACAGCCAGCCGCGATCATGCCGGCCGCGACGATGACCCCGTATCTGGTGAGGCGTCTCATGCCGTTCGTCCTTACTGCCGTATGGTCCTCTGGGTCCTGAAGGTCCTGACCAGGCGCGGAGCCGGTGGCTGCGCGCGGAGCCGGCGGCAGCCTTACCCGCATCACCGGCGCCTGACCGGTGCCTGCGCGCGGGGCAGCCTCCGCGCTTGTCTGACATCTGTATTCGGTGAGGGTTGCCCCTTCCGCGAATTTTGTTAGGACAGTATCCTAACTATCTGTCCGGGACAAGATCCCTGGCGAACTGACGCAAGGTCTTAACTTCCGGGTGCCTGAGGTCGTGACTTTCCGGCATCCGGATGTCCGGGCACGCGCCCGGAGCCCCCTAGTAACCCTGACCGTGGAGGTGTGGCCGTGACAGGTACGGCAGAGCCGGCCCTGGCTTCGCCGCCTCCCGAGCCGACGTCAGCGCCGGTGCCTCCCGAGCCGGCGCCGGCGCTGACGTCCGGGCCAGCCTCCGCGTTGCCGCCGCCGGAGAACTCCGGCGCGATCCTGTTCGCGGCGCGGCCCTCGCTGATCCGGGCCATGAACGAGCAGCTCCTGCTGGAGCACATCCGCCAGCGCGGGCCCTGCTCGCGGGCCGAACTGGCCCGGGTGTCCGGCCTGTCCAAGCCGACGGTCTCGCTGGCCCTGGACAATGTCGAGCGCGCGGGCCTGGTCCGCATCGCGGGCCAGCGGACCGGCGTGCCCGGCCGTTCGGCCCGGCTGTACGAGATCAGGCCGGACGCGGGCCTGGTGCTCGGGCTCGACATCGGGCACGACTACGTCCGCGGCGCGATCGCCGACTTGTCCGGGGAGATCCGGGCCAGGCAGTCGCTGCGGGCGCACGCCACCAGCGTGCGCGGCCGGGTGGCCGAGCTCGTCGGGCTCGCCGACCTGCTGTGCGAGAACGCGGGCGTGTCGCGCCCGGCGATCACCCAGACCGTGATCGGCAGCCCCGGCGTGTACGACCCGCGGCGCAACGCGATGAAGCTGACCGGCGGCCTGCGCGGCTGGGACCGCCCGGCGGCGCTGGCCGGGCTGCGGGAAGCGTTCGGCCCGTCGCTGGTGATGGAGAACGACGTGGACGCCGCCGCGCTGGCCGAACGTGCTCTCGGCCACGGCCGCGAGGTCGACCACTTCGCGTTCGTGCACATCGGGACCGGCATCGGCATGGGCCTGGTCCTCGGCGGCCAGCTGCTGCGTGGCGCGCACGGCGTGGCCGGGGAGATCGCGTTCATGCCGCTGTCCGGCGGGACCGGCACGGACGAGCAGGAAGCCCGCAAGCGCGGCACGCTCGAGGCGTCCGCGTCCGCGTCCGGGGTGGTGCGGGCGGCCCGTCGCGGCGGCATGCGCGGCCCGGTCTCGGCTCGGCGCGTCTTCGAGGCCGCGTCCGGCGGTGACCAGCTCGCGGTAACCGTGGTGGCCGAGGAGGCGCGGCTGATCGCCAAGACGATCTGCGCCGTGGTCACCGTGGTCGATCCCGACCTGATCGTGCTCGGCGGCGGCATCGGCCGGGCGCCCGGGTTCGCCGAGGCGGTCACCCGGGAGCTCGAGGGGATCACGCCGGTCATGCCGGCCATCCGGGTGAGCGCCCTGGGCACGGACGCGGTGGTCGATGGCTGCCTGGCGGCCGGTACCGAGCTCGCCTGGGGCCGCGTGATGACCGTGCTGCCCACAGCCCAGCCTTAGGTACTGGCCAGCCGTAATTCGGTTGACTGGTGGCCGGCCGGCCGCCGTACCGTGAGCCCTCGTGAGGGACCGCCCCGCGGGAGTTACCGAACGAGACCTGGTGCACGCCCTGGCCGACGGCTGGGGCTTGTCCGCCGAGACGCTGCGGTACGCACCGGTCGGCGGCGGGAGCTACCACTGGGTCGTGACGAGCGACCCGGGGGAGCAGTGGTTCGTCACGGTCGACGACCTGGACGACAAGGGCTGGCTGGGCCGGACCCGGCCGGCCGTGTTCGCGGGGCTGCGCGCGGCGCTGGACGCCGCGTTCCGGTTGCGCCGCGACGTGGGCCTGGCGTTCGTGGCGGCGCCGGTCCCGGCGCTGGACGGCCAGACCGTTCGGCCGCTCGGCGACGTGCACGCGGTCACGGTGTTCCCGTTCCTGCACGGGACTCCCGGCGAGTGGGATAAGCCCCTGCCGGAGCCCGACCTCGACGAGCTGATGGCGATGCTGGCCGCTCTGCACACCGTGGACCCGGCAGTCGTCCGGCTGCAACGTCGCGAGGTGGAGCTGTCCTGGCCCGATGACCTGGAACTGGCCCTGCGCGAGCTGGGCCGGCCCTGGACCGGCGGCCCGTTCGCCGAACCAGCCAGGGAGCTCCTGGCCGGAGCCGCCGGGCCGGTACGCCGCGGGCTGGACACCCTGGGCCGGTGGATCGGCGCCGGGTTCTCCGCGGAGGGCCTCGTGATCACGCACGGCGAACCGCATCCCGGCAACATCATCCGGGTCGCACCCAACGCCGACGCTGACGGCGGCGCTGCCGCCGACGACGCTGCCGCCGGCGCCACCGGCGGCGCTGGCCCGGCCAGCGGCGCGATCATGCTGATCGACTGGGATACCGTCGGCCTGGCCCCGCCCGAGCGCGACCTGTGGATGGTGGCCACCGAGACCGGTGCGGAACTGCGACGCTACACCGAGCTCACCGGCCGGCCCGTCGACATGGCCGCGATAGAGCTCTACCGGCTGCGCTGGGCCCTCGACGACCTCTCCTGCTTCGTCCGCGATCTGCGCGCCCCGCACCGCCGCACCCCCGGCACCGAGCACGCCTGGCAAGCCCTCCAACTCACCATCACCGATATCACCACCCACCCCACCTCCGCCTAATCCCACCCTGCCCCCCGGCTCCACGGTGAAGCCTTGGGCCGCGGACATCCACCTCACGCCCGACGGCCGGCACCTGTACACGACGGAACGCAACACGAACACCATCGCGATGTGGAAGGTCGATGCGGCAAGCGGCGAACTCACGCTGGTCGGCCACCAGCCGACCGAGA
>Ga0207657_10002774_pt1 | contig 18866 bp, 16 predicted proteins | sample KBSC33metaG_FD_184316 | JGI IMG/M metagenome (GOLD analysis project Ga0207657, IMG submission 184316) | Corn rhizosphere microbial communities from Kellogg Biological Station, Michigan, USA - KBS C3-3 metaG (SPAdes) (version 2) | ecosystem: Host-associated > Plants > Roots > Rhizosphere > Soil ... | reverse complement strand
CAATCTGGATCGCGCGATCATCGGCGTGCTCGCGATCGCAGTGGTGCTGCTGCTGACCGATCGCTTCATGCCGCGCAAGGGCGAGGATGCCGCAGCGGTTCCCGACAAATCCGTCGCCGTGCTGCCGCTCGCCAATGACAGCGGCGACAAGGACCAGCAATATTTCTCCGATGGCCTGTCCGACGATCTGATCAACGCGCTGATGCAGTTCAGCAACCTCAAGGTGATCGGCCGCGCGTCGGCGTTCCAGTTCCGCGACAGCAAGGAGGGCAGCGCCGCCATCGGCAGCAAACTCGGCGTCGCCTACCTGTTGACTGGCAGCGTGCGCAGGCTCGGCGACACGGTGCGCATCAACGCGCAGCTGGTCAAGGCGGCGGACGGCAGCGGCGTGTGGTCGCAGAGCTACGACCGCCCCTACACCGACCTGTTCAAGCTGCAGGATGAAATCACGAATGCGGTGGCAAGCGCGCTCACGGCGAAGCTGCTGCAGAACGGCGAGGCGGCCATGCAGTCCGACCGTCCGCCCAGCGGCAACCTCGCCGCCTACAATGCCTACCAGCAGGGCCGGTTTTACGGCGCGCGCAACAACGAGCCCGATCTGCGCACGGCGATCGAACATTATCGCGAGGCCGTTCGCCTTGATCCCGGTTACGCGGCAGCTTGGGCGGGGCTCGGTTCCGCGCAAGCGACGTTGGGGGGCAATTACCTCAGCGGCGCCGAAATCAGCGCCATGTACGCGCAGGCGCAGGCGTCCATCGATACCGCCTTGCGGCTGAATCCTGCATTGCCGCAGGCGCATATGACCCAGGCCCTGCTCATGACAAACCGCGATTTCGATTGGCGCGGAGCGCAGGCGCAGCGGCGACGCGCGCTGGAACTGGCCCCGAACGATCCGCGCATCCTCAGTAATTATGCCCGGGGTTCGGCGAGTCTGGGTCAGCTGGACGCCGCCATCGACATGACGGAACAGGCTTTGAAGCTCGATCCGCTGCAGGCGGTCGCCCATCAGTCTCTCGCTATGTTGCTTGCCGCGAATGGGCGCCTGGACGAGGCGAAGGTCGCCATCGACAAAGCCGTCGAATTGCAACCGAGTTCGGACACGTTTCGGGTGCTACAAGTCTATATCGCGACGTGGCGCGGCGATTTCCCCAGCGCACTGACGATTGCGCAAGCGCTGCCGCCGGGCCAATGGCACGACATCGCTGTGGCGGTGGCGTTGCAGATCGGGCCCGATCGCACCGCCGCCGCCGCGGCGTTGCAGAACCTGATCGACAAGCAAGCCGACGGATCGGCGTATCAGGTCGCCGAGGTGTACGCATTGCGCCGCGATCCCGACGACCTGTTCAAATGGCTCGACCGCGCGTGGGACACCCGCGACGGCGGCATCGTGTTTCTGCTCGACGATGCGTTTCTGCTGCGCTACCGGAACGACCCGCGCTACGCCGCGTTCGCGCAGAAGGTCGGCCTGCCGACGACCACCGACGCCAAGGGATTGCCGTGAGCGCGAAAGTGGCGAACGGCCTGCGCGCCTACATGTCGTGCTTGGCGACGTCGAAACCGGCCGCTTTGTAGGTCTTCCAGCGATTGCGCGAGCCGAGGCGCTCGTTCTCATCTGCCGGCACGACTTCGAGCACACGTTCGAATAAACCTGGCGCGCAGTCCTCGCGCAGGTTGATCACGAGCGGACGATCAGCGGTTGAAGTTTCCGGCGACACGATCAGCACCGGCGTGATCGCATCGTCGTCGTCGCCGGCGATCTGGTGCGGCACGAACGCATCGGCGTCGAATTCCCACAATTTCTCGTCGAGCTGTTCGGCCTGATCGATCGAGCGGGCGAGAATCAATGCTGGCTGGCCGCTGTCGAACGCGCGCTTGGCCAGTTCGCAGACGAGCAACAACGGGTCGTCGCGGAAGCGCGGTTTGTCGATGAGGTAGAAGTCGGCGCGAGGCACGACGCTTACGCGGCGCGATCCAGCAGGTACTGCACCAGCAGGCTCACCGGACGCCCGGTCGCCGAACCTTTGCGGCCTTCTTCCCACGCGGTGCCGGCGATATCCAGGTGCGCCCAGCGGAAGCCTTCGGTGAAACGGGCCAGGAAGCAGCCGGCGGTGATCGCGCCGGCGTACTTGCCGCCGATGTTGGCGATGTCGGCATAACCGGTTTCCAGCTGGCTCTGATAATCGTCCCACAAGGGCAGGCGCCAGGCGCGGTCGAGCGTGGCTTCGCCGGCGGCGATCAACTCGTTGGCGAGCGCGTCGTCCTGGGTCATCAGGCCGGTCGCGTGCTTGCCGAGCGCGACCACGCAGGCGCCGGTCAGCGTCGCTGCATCGATGATCACCTGCGGATTATACTTTTGCACAAATGTCAGCGCGTCGCAGAGGATCATGCGGCCTTCGGCGTCGGTGTTGAGCACCTCGACCGTTTGCCCAGACATGGTCGTGACCACGTCGCTCGGCCGCTGTGCCTTGCTGCCCGGCATGTTTTCCGCCGCCGGCACGACACAGACCAGATTGAGCTTGAGCTTGAGTTCGACCGCGGCGAGGAACGCGCCGAGCACACCGGCGGCGCCGCACATGTCGAACTTCATTTCCTCCATGCCGGCGCTCGGCTTGATCGAGATGCCGCCGGTATCGAAGGTGATGCCTTTGCCGACGAACGCGTACGGGCGATCCTTCTCGCCACCGCCGTTCCAGCGCAGCACGACGAGCTTCGGCGGATTCGCCGAACCTTGCGCGACGCCGAGCAGTCCGCCCATGCCGAGTTTGCGCATGTCGGCTTCCTCGAGCACTTCGCAGCTCACGCCGGGGTGCTCCTTGCGAGCCTCTGTGCAGCTTCGGCAATGTATTGCGGAGTGCAGATGTTCGGCGGCAGGTTGCCCAGTTCGCGCGCGAAGCGGATGCCGTTGGCGATCGCGCCGCCTTGCGCGAGCGCTGCTTCGTTCGCGGACGCGACGAATGCGAGCGCAGCGAACTCGGGTTTGGTCGATTTTTCCTTCGGCTTGAACGTCGCCGTGTATTTGTACGCTTGTGCGTCGGTTGCGAGCGCGGCGGCGCGCAGCTTCCACGCCGGATCTTTTCCGGGCACGTCGACTTCGCTCAAGAACGACACGGCGCGGTCGAGCGGCAAGCCTTTGAGCGCGCGCGCTGCCTCGCCGCAGGCGCGTGCGTAACGCGCCGCGTCGAACTTCTTCGGTTCGCCCAGGCCCACCACGAGCACGCGCGGCGCAGCGATGCCGGGCAGCGAAAACAGCGTACTGCTGCTGCCGATCTTGCCGCTGACATCGCCGGATTCGAGCAGGCGCTTGATCGCGCCGCCGGATTTTTCATCAATGCGCGCAGCGGCGCTGGTCAGCGTGCGGTCGTCGAACACGCCGACCACCACGCACGGCGCGCTGCTGGTTTCGGAAAGGTCTTGCGACACGCTGAACTGAATGGTCATCGACTTGAATTCCTGCAGAGAATGAGCGGACTCGCTGCGCGACCCGCTAAACTTAAGACTGTTTGAACGCCGCGCGAGGTGAAATCGCGCCACGGAAGCCGTGAAGTTTATCATGCTGCGTATCGTCGATCGCTATCTCGCGCGCGAACTGCTGATCAGTTTCGTCGGCGCCACGCTGATCCTCTTGCTGATCACGCTGGGCGGCACGGTGGCGGACCTGCTCAACAAGATTGCGCGCGGACGCATCCCGGCCGACCTGCTGCTGGCGCTGATCGGCTTGCGCACGGTCGATGCGCTGACCGTGCTGGCGCCGTTATCGGTGTTCATCGGCGTGCAGCTTGCGTACGGTCGCCTGTATCGCGAAAGCGAGATGGCCGTGTTTGCCGCATCCGGCCTGGCGCTGACCGGACTGCTGCGTCCTCTGTTGCTGCTCGCGCTGCCGCTGATGACCGTGATGGCGCTGATCTCGTTCTGGTTTGCGCCGGCCGCGGTGCGCGCTTCGCAATCGCTGCTGCAGGAGGCGAGCAAGTCACTGATCATCGCTGGCCTGGAACCCGGCCGCTTCGTCGAGCTGCCGAATCACGACGGCGTGATGTATGTCGATTCGATGAACAGCGACGGCACCTCGTTCAAGAAGATGTTCGTCGCCAGCGAACGCAACAACAAGGAAGCGAACAGCACCGACATCAACGTGATCACGGCGACCAGCGGCGAGCTGTTCCACGACGCGAACGGCGTCGAACGCTACCTCGGTCTCAACGACGGTTTCCGCGTCGAAGGCGTGATCGGCCAGGACAACTATCGACTGATGCGCTACGAGCGCAACGACATCAAACTGCCGGACAACGAAACCGATACTTCTGCCGACTCGGTCAAACGCGCGGCGACCACGCTCGAACTGCTGCGCAGCGACGATCCGGTGCAGCGCGCGGAATTGCATTGGCGCCTTGCCGCGCCGATTTCGACGCTGATCCTGATCCTGCTCGCGCTGCCGCTGGCGAAATCCAGTCCGCGCGAGCCGCGTTACGCGCGCCTGCTGATCGCGCTGCTCGCGTGGCTTATCTATTACAACTGTCTCGGCGTTGGTCGCGCGATGCTCAGTCAGGGCAAGTGGAATCCGCAGCTCGGGTTCTGGTGGGTGCACATTCCGACGTTGCTGATCGCCGTGTATCTGATCTGGCGCAGCCAACAACTGCCAGTGGCCAAGAAACGCATGGTGCGCGCATGATTCGCGCCGCGAATTTCATCGCCTTCAAGAAAGTCGACAAGCTCGTCGCGCTTGCCGTGCTCGGCGCCGTGCTGCTGACGTGGGGATTCCTCGTCGGCTTCGATGCGTTCTACGCATTCGTCGGCGAGGTCGGCGACGTCGGCACCGGCGGCTACACGTTGAGCAAAGCGGTGGCTTACACGCTGCTTACGGTGCCGCGCCGCGGCTACCAGATGTTCGGCAACGCCGCGCTGATCGGCGGCTTGATGGGGCTGGGCATGCTTGCCGCGAGCGGCGAGCTCACTGCTCTGCGCGCCGCCGGGCTGTCCAAACTGCGCATCTGTTTTTCGGTGATTTTCTCGCTCGTCGCGTTGACACTGCTGGTGATGCTGATGGGCGAGACGCTCGGCCCGCGCGGCGAACAGAAAGCGGAAAGCCTGGCGATGGCTGCGAAGGCCAAGGACGTCAGCATCGGCAAAGGCGGCAGTTTGTGGGCGCGCGACGGCGAAACCGTGATCAACGCCAAACACGGCCGCACGCGTTCGACGCAGGACGGGCCGACCGTCGAACTGCAGGACGTGCGCGTGTTCGAGTTCACGCCGCAAGGCCAGCTCGATGTTCTGTCGTTCGCGAAAACCGCCACGCATACGCAAGGCGAATGGACGCTGCACGACGTGCGCCGCACGCAGTTCCACGGTACTGAAGCGAAAACGACATTGCAGACGCAGACCGCCTGGAAATCCGCACTCGATCCGAACGTGCTCGCGGTGTCGATGATTCATCCCGAGTATCTGTCGGCGAGCGACTTGTCGCGCAACATCGATTACATGCATCGCAACCGCCAGGACGCGTCAAGTTATGAGCTTGCCTACTGGAACCGGATTTTCTATCCGCTCAACGTGCTCGTGTTGGCGTTCTGCGCGGTCCCGTTCGCGTTCGGCACGTTGCGCACGGGCGGGCTCGGCAAACGCTTGTTCATCGGCATGGCGCTGGCGATCAGTTATTACTTCTTCCAGCGCGCGGTCGTGAACCTCGGTCCGATCTACAACTTCAACCTGGCGCTGGCGAACGCGTTGCCGGCGTTGCTGCTGGGCGGAGGCGCTTTTTTCTACTTCCGCAGGTACGGCTAGCACGCAGCAACGCTCACGACAAGCTGGCAATGTCTACAGTGTTGAGGGGGTGCGGCAGCGGATAAATTTCGGTTATCTATCGGGGAATGCCATGGGTGGAAGCAGGAGCTACGCAATGAAACGAAACGTCGGCGCGTTGTTTTGTGTAGCGGCACTGGGCGTCTGTGCGGTGGCGGTGAGTCAGGACGTCCGAATCGGCGCACAGCAACCCGGAGAGAAGCCGATGTACCTCTGTGATCATTGCAGCGATGCGCAATACGAAGCGGCAGCGCGCGCGCTGGGGGAGGGAAGGCATCTCTTTGTAGACTACAACGCGCCGTCATTGCGTGTGTACGAACAATCCGTTCCAGCAAGCGGCAAACCGATCGTTGAACAAGTGCCGGCTTCTGAAACAGAGCTGCAAACCTTTGACCTGGTCAAGCGATTGTGGAACGACTCCTCACCCGTCAGATATCAAGAGCGTGAGCTGCGCGGCTTGTTGCGCCAGCACGATGTGGACAGAACCCCGCGCAATCTTGTGCTGGCTGAGGCACTGCAGAACGAGCTTGCGACCGGACTGGAAAAACTACTTCCGGCATTAACTCCGGCGCCTCTCCCGGCGCAGGTCAAACAGCTTGTGTGCGACCAGCGGCTTGGTTGCCAAACGAATGTTGTCGTCAAGGACTCGCCTGTCGATCGCGAAGTGATTGTCAATCTGGAGCATGGCGGAACTGTGCTTTTCGGGTGGGCCAAACATGGCAAGCCCGCGGTGCGCGAGGTACGGGATGTGGACGGCAGGATTCTGCCTTTGCAAGGCACTGATGATTTCTCGAAGGGTAAGGTCTACCTGTTCGATGGAGATCGTCAGGCGAAAGCAAAATTCGCGGCTCACCTGCGCCGTATCGGGTTTGACGTCAATGTCACGGACGACGGGGTCGGAATCGAATGCAGAAGTGCTTCGAACGCAATCCGCTGTCTTGACGTGCGAATCGAATCTCGCAAGATCGTGCAAAACTCCGAACAGGGTTCGCGTGATATCTAGTTCCCGGCGGCGCTGCATCTGACGGTACTTCGACTAGCAATGTCATGCCACGTCCGCTTCTGCGGATCGAAAAGCATCCACACGAAACCGATGCCGAGCGCCGCGAGCGAAACCAGCGCGACGCCGAAGCGCAGCAGCGCCTGCGGCCAGCGCAGCGCTGCGCCGTCCACGCGCACGACGCGCAAGCGCCACGCGCGCATGCCGATCGTCTGGCCGCCGCGCGTCCACGATACGACGAAATACGCTGCGCTGAACGCGAGCACGAGCAGCTGCGTCAGCAACTTGCGAAATTCCGCGTGTGCCTCGATCGCGCCGCCGGTCAGGCCCAGTGCGATCGCACCGGCAAAAAACCACAAACCGAGCAGCGGCAGCAGGTCGTAGGCACCGGCCAGCGCGCGCAGCCACAGGCTCGCGGGTGTTGCGGTGGGTTCATTGCTCATGGAAACTCCGTCGATCCGCCATGATCACATCAGCCAGCTCGCCGCTCAACGCCGCCGACATCATCGCGATCGATTCCTTCATTGAGCGCATCTGGTCCGAGAGCGGCCTGGCCGACAACACGCTGTCCAGCTATCGCCGCGATCTGCAAGGCTTCGCGCGTTGGCTGCCCGCGCGCGGGGAGAATCTCGATGACGCCACGCGCGAGTCGGTCAATCGTTATCTCGCGGCACGTTCGACCAAAGGCGGCCGTCGCGGCAGCGGCTACACCGCGCGCAGCAACGCACGGCTGATCTCCACGCTGCGGCTGTTTTATCGCACGCGCTTGCGCATGGGCGCGATTACGCAAGACCCGACCGTGTTGCTCGAAGCACCGAAATTGCCGCGGCCGTTGCCGAAGGCGCTGTCTGAACGCGAAGTCGAAGCGCTGTTGCGCGCGCCCGACGTGGACACGCCGTCCGGATTGCGCGATCGCGCGATGTTCGAATTGATTTATGCGACCGGCCTGCGTGTGAGCGAACTGGTCACCTTGCGCACCGAGCAGATCAACTTGCGCCAAGGCGTGTTGCGCGTGACGGGCAAGGGCGGCAAGGAGCGGCTCGTGCCGCTCGGCGAGGAATCGCAGCATTGGCTCGAACGTTATTACGCCCAAGCGCGACCGGCGATTCTGAAAGGGCGCATCAGCGACGCCGTGTTTGTCAGCAATCGCGCCGAGTCAATGACGCGTCAGATGTTCTGGACGATCGTGAAGAATCACGCGCTGCGCGCCGGCATCGAAGGCAAGCGCATTTCGCCACATGTGCTGCGCCACTGTTTCGCCACGCACCTGCTCAACCACGGCGCCGACTTGCGCGCGCTGCAGATGCTGCTCGGACACAGCTCGTTGTCGACGACGCAGATCTACACCCTGGTGGCGAAAGAGGGATTGAAGCGGTTGCATGAGCGGCATCATCCCCGAGGGTAGATATCTCGTTTTGCCGGAATGACGAGCAAAGAAAAATGACCGGCTGAGGAAGCCGGCCGGCACAATCCCCACGACCAGCGGCTTTCTCGTTAACGTGCCGCGTGCGACAATTGCAACATTCCGCGCCCGTATCCGGTCTATCTCCCATCGCGCCGCAAGCTGGCGTCCCCATTTCGAGGTTTCCGATGTCCCGATTTCTGCTGTTCACGTTACTGGCGGCGTTCGCTGTCGCCGCCTCTGCGCAAGACGACGCGAGCCAGGTCGCCACCGCAGCGCTGCGCAAGATTGCCCCGAATGCGAAAGTGCAGTCGGTCACTCAGGCGCCGATGGCCGGTTTTTATGCGGTGATCGCGGATGGTCATCCGATCTTCGTCAGTGCCGACGGCAAGTATCTTATCGAAGGCCACGTCATCGATATCGCCGCCAAGCGCGACATCATGGAAGACGGTCTTGCCGGTGTGCGCAAGGCTGCATTGGCCAGCATTGCCGCAGACAAGAAAGTAACGTTCGCGCCGGCCCATCCCAAGCATCGCGTGACGGTGTTCACCGACGTGGATTGCCCGTACTGCCGTCAGTTCCACAAGCAGATCGCCGAGTACAACAAGCTCGGCATCGCGGTCGACTACGTGTTGTATCCGTTGCCGATCCACAAGGGCGCCGACGTAAAAGCGGTGACGGTGTGGTGCTCGAAGAACCGCAACGACACGTTCACCGCGGCGATGAATGGCGAGGCGCTGCCAGCGAAGACCTGCGCCAATCCGATCAGCGAAATCGTCAGCATCGCCGAGGCGAACAATATCACCGGCACCCCGGCTGTGCTGGCTGAAGACGGCACAATGCTCGGCGGCTATGTCGCGCCGGATCAGCTGGCCAAGCGCTTGGACGAGATGTCCGCTCCAAAATCCGCGGCGCAGTGAACCAATCGCCTGGCAACGGGTCACAAACGCCGTCCTCCCACACGATACGATCATGCTGAAGAAAATCATTTCACTCGCACTGCTCGCCGCCGCCATGCACCTTCACGCCGACGACGGCGAAAAAACCGTGCGTGACGCGATGCACTCGCTGCTGCCGATGTCGAAGATCGACGAGGTGGTCAAGTCCGATCTGCCTGGTTTCTACGAAGTGATCGTCAGCGGCCAGATCGTATATGTCAGCGCCGATGGCAAGTACCTGTTGCAGGGCAACCTGTACAACGTACCTGCGAAGAAAGATCTCACCGCCGGACGCCTCGCCGGCATTCGTGCGCAGGCGGTCGAAAAACTGCCGGCCTCGAAGAAAATCGTGTTCGCGCCGGAGCATCCGAAGCACACCGTCACCGTGTTCACCGATGTGGATTGCCCGTATTGCCGGCAGTTCCACAAGATGATCGATCAGTTCAATCGCGCCGGTATTGCGGTGAACTACATCCTGTATCCGCTCGATATCCATCCAGGCGCCGACAAGAAAGCGTCAGCGCTCTGGTGTGCGGCCGACCGCAATGCCGCCTATACCGCCGCGATGAATGGCCATGATCCGGGCACCGGAACCTGTGCCAATCCGGTGGCGGAAACAAAAGCGCTGTCGGTATCGCTGGGCATCAATGCGACGCCGACGATCCTCGCCGAAGACGGCACACAGGTGAACAGCGCCAAGACCACGTCTCCGGAGCTGTTGCTCGCCGAACTGGATCGGCTGGCGGCGGAGCATGCGAAGAAAGTAGCTTCACGCTGATCTTTCCCTTCTCCCGCTGGCGGGAGAAGGTGGCCCGAAGGGCCGGATGAGGGTGGACTGCCGCGGCGAAAGCTGCTGCCCAAACCCCATACTCATCGCACGCGCTGTGCGCGCCGGCCTTTTGCGGCAGCGGAAGATGCGAAACATCGCGTCGGGTTGGCGCTTTCCGCTAAAATGCGCGTCCCTTGGACGCCGCCGCCGCGCTCCCCATGATCGTTCTCGATGGCCTTCCGGCCCTGTCCGCGTTTCGCCTGGAGCGGCTCAACCGTGAGTTGAATCGCACGTTGCCGCGCGCGCGCGTTATCGCGGCGTGGCACGTGTATTTCGTGGCCGGCACGGATGCCGCGCTCGACGTTGCGCATCTGACCCAGGTGTTGCGCGCAAATCCGCCGCCGGCGACGACGGCGCAACTGTGGGTGGTTCCGCGGCTCGGCACGATTTCGCCCTGGTCGTCGAAGGCCACCGACATCCTGCATGGTTGCGGTTTTCCGGTGCAGCGCGTTGAGCACGGCATGGCGTTCGCGATTTCCACGGCGCCGGCAGCCGACACTTCGGATTGGGATCGACTCGCCAATGCGCTGCACGATCCGATGACGCAATCGGTGCTCGCTTCGCTCGCGCACGCCGACACACTGTTCCAGATGGGCACGCCGGCGCCGTTGCAGCGCGTGGCGCTCGACGGCGATGCGACGGCTGCGCTGAACGAAGCCAATCGTCGCCTCGGCCTCGCGCTCGCAGCCGACGAAATCGAGTATCTGGCCGCGCGCTACGCGGAATTGCGCCGCGATCCGAGCGATGCGGAACTGATGATGTTCGCGCAAGCCAATTCCGAGCATTGCCGCCACAAGGTGTTCAACGCGCACTGGACGATCGACGGCCAGGCGCAGGACCAAAGCCTGTTCGGCATGATCAAGGCCACGCACGCAGCGTCGCCGCAGCACACGCTGTCGGCTTACAGCGACAACGCGGCAGTGATCGAAGGCAGCACCGGCCAGCGTTTCTTCGCCGATCCGCAAAGTGGAAAATACCGCAATGTGGAAGAACCGATCGAATATGCGATCAAGGTGGAAACGCACAATCATCCGACCGCGATCGCGCCGTTTCCCGGCGCCGCGACCGGTGCCGGCGGCGAGATCCGCGACGAAGGCGCGGTCGGCCGCGGCGGCAAGCCGAAGGCGGGTCTGAGCGGATTTACGACGTCGTACCTGCGCATTCCCGATCTGCCGCGCATCTGGGAGAAGGATCGTCCGCTGCCCCCACGCATGGCGACGGCATTCGAAATCATGCGCGACGGTCCGATCGGCGCTGCCGCGTTCAACAACGAATTCGGCCGGCCCTGCCTCGGCGGCTATTTCCGCACGTTCGAAGCCGAAGCCGGAGACGCTCTGCGTCGCGGCTACGACAAGCCGATCATGATTGCCGGCGGCCTCGCCAACGTGCGCGCGGGCGACGTGCACAAGCGCAAGCTGCAGGCCGGCGACGCGGTGATCGTGCTCGGCGGTCCGGCGATGCTGATCGGTCTTGGCGGCGGCGCCGCGTCATCAGTCGCCGGTGGCGACAGTTCCGCGGAACTGGATTTTGCTTCCGTGCAGCGCGACAACGCCGAAATGCAGCGCCGTTGCCAGGAAGTGCTCGACCGCTGTTGGGCACTCGGTGCGGAAAATCCCATCGTCAGCGTGCACGACGTCGGCGCCGGCGGCTTGTCCAACGCCGTGCCGGAAATCCTGCACGACTGTGGCGTCGGCGGTCGCATCGAACTGCGCAAGATTCCGTCAGACGACCCGCATCTGTCGCCGATGCAGATCTGGTGCAACGAAGCACAAGAGCGCTACGTGCTCGGCTTGCGTCCGCAGGACGTGGCCAGATTCGAAGCGATCTGCGCGCGTGAACGCTGTCCGTTCGCGGTGATCGGCGCAGCGACCGCCGAAGAACGGCTGATCGTTTCCGATTCTTCGCCAGGCTCTGCCGATTCCGGCCAGGTCATCGACTTGCCGATGGATGTGCTGTTCGGCAAAGCGCCGAAGATGGAGCGCGATACCAAACGCAAGACGGCGCGCGTCGATATCGTGCCGGACCTGGACGGCATCGTGCTCGAGGAAGCACTCGAGCGCGTGTTGCGCATGCCGGCGGTCGGCTCGAAATCATTTTTGATCACGATTGGCGACCGCACCGTCGGTGGCTTGTGTGCGCGCGATCCGATGGTCGGTCCCTGGCAAGTGCCGGTCGCCGACTGCGCCGTGACGCTCGCCGATTTCGAAGGCTACGCCGGCGAAGCGATGGCGATGGGCGAGCGCACGCCGGTCGCGATGCTGTCGGCGCCGGCCTCGGCGCGCATGGCCATCGGCGAGACGATCACGAATCTTGCGGCGGCGCCGATCGCGAGCCTGGATGAAATCAAGCTGTCGGCGAACTGGATGGCAGCGGTGTCGCATCCGGGCGAAGACGCCGCGCTGTTCGACGCGGTGCAGGCCGTGTCGCGGCTTTGTCCACAATTGAACATTTCCATTCCGGTCGGCAAGGACTCGTTGTCGATGCAGACCGTGTGGCAGCAGGGCGGCAAGCAGCAGCGCACGGTGGCGCCGGTGTCGCTGATCGTCTCGGGTTTCGCGCGCGTGGGCGACGTGCGCCGCGCGCTCACGCCGCAGCTCATTGTCTCGCGCGGCAAGACCGAACTGTGGCTGCTCGATCTCGGTATCGGTCGCAATCGCCTCGGCGGCTCGATGCTCGCACAGGCCTACAACCGCACCGGCGGATTGCCGCCGGACCTCGATGACGCCGAACTGCTCCAGCGTTTCTTTGCCGCGATTCAGGCGGCGAATGCACGCGGCTTGTTGATGGCCTACCACGACCGCGCCGATGGCGGCGCGATCGTCACGCTGATCGAGATGGCGCTGGCCGGTCATTGCGGCCTCGATCTGGAACTCGCCGGCTGGGCGGACAATGCGTTGTCGGCGTTGTTCAGCGAGGAGCTTGGCGCGGTCGTGCAGATCTGCGCCGAACAGCGCGCGGAATTCCTCGCGCTGCTGCACGAATTCAATCTGCAGCACATCGCGCACCATGTCGGCCACCCGCGCAACCGCATGCGCGTCAAACTCAGACTTGCTGGCGATGCGATTGCGCGCTGGCCATGGGCCGATCTCATGCGCGCGTGGTCGGAGACGAGCACGGCGATTCAGGAGCGCCGCGACAATCCCGAGAGCGCGAAGGCCGAACTCGCCTGGCGCTGCGAAGAGGACGATCCGGGCATCTCGCCGAAGCTGACTTTTCATCCGGCGCAAGATGTCGCTGCGCCGTACATCGCGCTTGGCGCGCGGCCGAAGATTGCGATCTTGCGCGACCAGGGCGTGAACGGGCAGGTCGAGATGGCGGCGGCGTTCACGCGCGCCGGCTTCGACGCCTACGACGTGCACATGACCGATTTGCAGAACGGTCGGCATACACTCGACGAGTTCAAGGGCTTTGCTGCGTGCGGCGGATTTTCTTACGGCGACGTGCTCGGTGCCGGCCGCGGTTGGGCCACTTCGATTCTGTTCAACCCGAAGCTGCGCGATCAATTCGCCGCCTTTTTTGCCGATTCCGCAAAGTTTGCTTTCGGCGCGTGCAATGGCTGCCAGATGATGGCGGCGCTGAAATCGATCATCCCCGGCGCGGAAACGTGGCCGACTTTCGAGCGCAACGCGTCGGAACAATACGAAGCGCGCGTGGCCACGCTCGAAGTGCTCGAATCGCCTTCGATCTTCTTCAAGGGTATGGCCGGATCGCGCATTCCGGTCGCTGTCGCGCACGGCGAAGGCCGGGCGGTGTTCGCCGCTGCTGCCGACGCCAAACGCGTCAATGTCTGTCTGCGCTTCGTCGACAATCGCGGCAAGGCGACCGAAAGTTTCCCGCTGAACACCAACGGTTCGCCGAAAGGCATGACGGGACTCACCGCCGCCGACGGCCGCGTGACGATTTGCATGCCGCATCCGGAACGCGTATTTCGCACCGTGCAGATGTCGTGGGCGCCGCGCGAATGGAGCGAGGATTCGCCGTGGATGCGCATGTTCCGCAACGCGCGCGCATGGGTTTGCTGACCGTGAGATCCGTTCGCCTTGAGCGTAGCCCCATAGGTGCGAAGTCGAAAGGTCGCTTCGACTCCGCTTGCTGCGCAAGCTACGCTCAGCGCGAACGGTTTTGACTTTGTCGCCGCTGAAGCAGTTCCTGCTCGCCGCGCTGCTGTGGTTGCCGCTCGCGTTTTTCCTGTGGTTCTGGTTCGCCGGTCCCCTCGTATGGCCGGTAATCCACATGGCCAAGCTCGTATTGCTCCAAGCATGGCCGAGCTTGTTCACCGCCGTCGAGCAAGGCGCCGATCTGCTGGATGCACAAGGCCACGTGCTCGGGCATCCGGGATACCTGATGCAGTTGTCGAGCGGCGTGCTCGTCAACGCGGCGGCGCCGGGCGAGCCGGCACGATTCGGATTTCTCGAGCCGGTGATCAACCCGATGATCTATGGGTACGCCCTGCCATTGTTCGCGGGTCTGGTGCTGGCGACGCCGCTGACGCGCCTGCAGCGCGCGACGCAAATCGTTATCGGCGGCGCGGTGATCTGGCTCACGCAGACGTTCGGCGTCGTCGCCGAATGTTTGAAAAGCGTTGGCCTGGATTCCGGGCCGGCCGGCCTCGAGGCGATCCAGCACGCCGGACTGCATCCGGAGGCGATTGCGCTAAGCTATCAGTTCGGTTATCTGATCCTGCCGGCGTTGGTGCCGGCGGTGCTGTGGATCGCCTGCAATCAGTCGTTCATCCAAAGCCTGGTCCGGGTTGAACGCGGGGAACCGAATAGCATTGCGGCGGTCGAACACCCATCGATACAGGGGTAAGTTGTCAAATGTCCGCCGTCTTTCATCCGCAAAATTCGGGGCAGGAATCCGTGCCCGCGCCAGTGCCGCAGTCGCTCGATGAACGCATCTGCGAGCATCTCGTCGCGCGCGGGCGTCTGAAGGAAGCCGACCTCGCGCGCGCGCGGCGCCTGCACGAGGAAAGCGGCGAAGGCAACATGGTGCCGCTGCTGACGCGCCTTGGCCTGGTCTCCGAGCGCGAAATGGGCGACGCGTTGTCGGAAGTGCTGGAGCTGCCGCTGGTCGGCGTCAAGGATTGCCCGGAAACGCCGCCGCCGAACGTGTCGATGTCGATTCGCTTCCTGAAGCAGTATCGCGTCGTGCCGATCGGCGAGACCGATACGAGCGTGACTTTGCTGATGGCCGATCCGGCCGAGGAATATCCGCAGCAAGCCGTGGCGCTCGCCACCGGCAAGGCGATTGAACGCAAGGTCGGTTTCCCTTCGGAGATCGACGATTTGATCGAACGCTATTACGGCCAGGGCCGTTCGGCGATGGGCACGATCGTCGAGAATCTTTCCGATGAAGCCACGCGCAGCGAAGACGATATCGAGCACCTGCGCGACCTGGCCTCGGAAGCTCCGGTCATCCGCCTGGTGAATCTCATCATCCAGCGCGCAGTGGAACAGCGCGCGTCGGATATCCACATCGAGCCGTTCGAGAGCCGCCTCAAGGTGCGCTACCGCATCGATGGCGTGCTGCTCGAAGCCGAGTCGCCGCCGGCGGCCTCGACCGCAGCGGTGATTTCGCGCGTGAAGATCATGGCCAAGCTCAACATCGCCGAGCGCCGCCTGCCGCAGGACGGACGCATCCCGCTGCGCGTGCAAGGCAAGGAACTGGACCTGCGCGTATCGACCGTGCCGACGTCGTTCGGCGAATCGGTGGTGATGCGTATTCTCGATCGCGAATCGGTGGTGTTCGATTTCCACAGCCTTGGCTTCACCGACGAATTCCTGCCGCAGTTCATGAAAGTGCTCGAACAGCCGCACGGCATCCTGCTCGTCACCGGCCCGACCGGTTCGGGCAAGACCACGACGCTGTACACGGCGCTGTCCAGGCTCAACACGCCCGACGTCAAGATCATCACGGTCGAGGATCCGGTCGAATACCAGATCGAAGGCATCAACCAGATCCAGGCCAAGCCGCAGATCGGCCTCGACTTCAGCCATGCGTTGCGCTCGATCGTGCGTCAGGATCCGGACATCATCATGATCGGCGAAATGCGCGATCTGGAAACCGCGAAGATCGCGATCCAGTCGGCGCTGACGGGACACCTGGTGTTGTCGACCCTGCACACGAACAACGCCGCCGGCGCGGTCACGCGCATGCTCGATATGGGCGTGGAAGATTATCTGCTCACTTCCACGGTCAATGGCGTGCTCGCGCAGCGACTCGTGCGACGCCTGGAATCAACGCATGCGGAAAAATACGACGCGTTGCCCGAAGTCGTCGAGGAATTCGGCTTGCGCCGTTTCCAGCCGACCGGAAAAGTACAATTGTACAAACCGATGCCATCGCCGCTGACCACGACCGGATATCTCGGCCGTACCACGATCATGGAGTTCCTGGTCATGAGCGATCCGCTGCGGCGCATGATCATGCAGCACGCGGATATGGGCAAACTCGAGGAGCAGGCGCGCGCCGAAGGCATGCGCACGATGTACGAAGACGGCCTGGTGAAATCGCTCGGTGGCACGACGACGATCGAGGAAGTGCTGCGCGTGACGTCGGAAAGCTGATGGCCCTGTACCGTTACAAGGCCGTCACCCCTGCGGGTGAAATCCTCGAAGGGCAGATGGACGTCGCTTCCAACGACGACGTCATCGCCAAGATCCAGGACGCCGGCAATATCGCGCTCGAAGTCAGCGGCGCCGGTGCCGGTGGCGCCGGTGGCACTGGCCTCGGCGGTTTGTTTCAGCGCTCGGCGATGGGTCCGACGCAGGTATTGCAGTTCACGCAACAGCTCGCCACATTGCTCGGCGCCGGCCAACCGCTCGATCGCGCGCTGCAGATTCTGCTGGAGTTGCCGGAAAGCGAGAAGGCGCGGCGCATCATCGAGCGCATCCGCGACACCGTGCGCGGCGGCGCGCCGCTGTCGGAAGCGCTGGAAGCCGAGCCTTCGGTTTTCTCGCGCCTGTACGTGAACATGGTGCGCGCCGGCGAGATCGGTGGTTCGCTCGACAACACGCTGGCGCGCCTCGCCAATTACCTGGAGCGCTCCAAGGCGCTCAGGGAAAGCGTGATCAATGCGCTGATCTACCCGGCGATCCTCGTCGTCATGGTGTTCGGCGCGCTGTTCGTGCTGCTTGCATTCGTCGTGCCGCGCTTTGCGCCGATGTTCCAGGACATGAATGTCGAACTGCCGTTCATCACGCGCGCGGTGCTGGTCTTCGGCGTCGCGCTGCGCGACTGGTGGTGGGCGATCGCCGCCGTGATCATCGCCGCCGTGGTGCTGTTGCGGCGACAGTTGGCCGATCCGCCGACACGGCTCGCGTTCGACGCCTGGACGCTGCGCCAACGCGTGGTGGGGCCGCTGACCGCGAAACTCGAAACGGCGCGCCTCGCGCGCACGCTCGGAACTTTGCTCAAGAACGGCGTTCCATTGCTGACCGCGCTCGGCATCGTGCGCAATGTGCTCGGCAACAGCGCGTTGACCGAGGCCGTGGACAAAGCCACCGAGGAAGTCAAAACCGGCGGCGGCCTCGCGTTCGCGCTCGGTCACAGCAAGCGTTTTCCGAAACTCGCGTTGCAAATGATCAGCGTGGGCGAGGAATCCGGCTCGCTCGATGACATGCTGCTCAAGGTCGCCGATACGTTTGACGTGGATGCCAAGAACACCGTGGACCGCATGCTAGCGGCATTGGTGCCGGCCCTCACGGTGATCATGACTCTGATGGTCGCGATCATCATGATGGCGATCCTGCTGCCGATTCTCGATCTTACCAGTCACTTGCAATAGGAACTTTATGAACATGTATACAATGCAGCGCCGCGGCATTCCCGCCCGCGCCGCCGGCTTCACCCTGATCGAAATGATCGCCGTGCTCGTGCTGATCGGCGTCGTCATGGCAATCGTCGGCGGCCGTGTCATGCAGAACTTCCAGAGCGGTCAGTACAAGGCCGGCGTGGCCGGCGTGAAGTCGCTCGAGATGAAGGTGCAGGCGTACAACCTCGACAACGGCGGCAATCCGCAGAGTCTCAACGATCTCGTCGCGCGTCCCGGCAACGCGAGCAACTGGAATGGCCCCTACGCGAAAGAATCGGATCTCAAGGACCCGTTCGGCCATCCGTACACGTACAAGGCACCCGGCGATCACGGCGACTTCGACATCATCTTTCTCGGCAAGGATGGTGCGCCGGGTGGCGACGCGCTGAACAAGGATTACGGCAACTGGCAATAGGATCATGGGATTCGGGATTCGGGATTCGGGATTCGCAGCGGGTGAAGCAGGCACGATCGCGTCGGCGCCACGCTCTTGCTTTGCCAAATCTCGAATCCCGAATCCCGAATCCCGGCTATCCAGTGGCTTCACGTTGATCGAGCTGGTCGCGGTCGTCGCGTTGATCGGCATCGCGCTCAGCGTGATTTCGCTGTCGTTTTCCAAAAGCATGAGCAGCGCGAAGGTGCAGGCGGCCAGCCGCGATCTCGTCGCCGCTCTGCGCTACACGCGCGGTCAGGCGATCGTGAAGGGCAAACAAACCGCATTGGATCTGGATATGCAGAACAACACGTTCCAAGCGCCGGGCAGGCCGCTGATGAAATTGCCGGCGGAAATGCACATGACCTTGCTTACCGCCGAAAGCGAACAGACCAGCAAGACGTCCGGACGCATCCGTTTCTTTGCCGATGGCGCGTCCACCGGCGGACATGTTTCGATCTTCGCCGGACAGCGCGAGTGGCGCGTCAATGTCAGCTGGCTGACCGGCCAGGTGACGCGCGAAGAAGTCACGGTGCGCTGAGCATGGAAAACGGAAAACGGAAAACGGAAAACGGTGCAGCGGTTTTGCGAGCGCAAGCTTCGCGCTCTTCCCACTGCCGATTTCCGATTTCCCATTTCCGGCCGCCAGTACGTGCCG
>Ga0207657_10002773_pt1 | contig 18866 bp, 14 predicted proteins | sample KBSC33metaG_FD_184316 | JGI IMG/M metagenome (GOLD analysis project Ga0207657, IMG submission 184316) | Corn rhizosphere microbial communities from Kellogg Biological Station, Michigan, USA - KBS C3-3 metaG (SPAdes) (version 2) | ecosystem: Host-associated > Plants > Roots > Rhizosphere > Soil ... | reverse complement strand
GCCGGGTGGAGAATCCCGGCCGCGGCCAGGACCGCGGCGCGCCGGAGCGGCCGCAACTCCTGCGCAAGGCGGTCATCACGTCGATCGTGGCGTCGGTCCTGTGGCTGGGCTTCTATTTCCTGCACCAGATCTTTTTTTAGGTGAATCATTTTTCAGAATACTCTTTACTCCCTCCCTTTTCAGCATCTCTTTTCGTTTTTTTATGTGCTGCGGCGTTGCTGCTTTTATTCTTTCCTGCTCTATTTTTTCTACATCAGCACCAATCATCAAAAAGTTCTTCGCCGCTATCGACAGATTTTGCAGGGACTTTTTGAATTTATCGTCGACACCAAGTTCTTTAAATTTTTTATCATTGATTGCATTTACGGAATTAATAAATTCTTCCAGACCACCATTACTAAGAGGGGAATGGCCTCGCACATTACCATTGGGACCTGTTTGAAATTCTTTTTCAAAGATGCGAACTGCTGTTTCGAATGATTCTTTCGTCGGAAACTTATCAAGTTCTTGCGCTAATTTAGTAAGCGCTCTATTAGTGGCTTCGCGTCTTTGATCCGGCTTGATCTGACCATTTTTCTCCATGCTACGTATATTCTGCAGGCTCTGATCCAGACGTTCCAAAGATCGCTGAACACGTTTCGGATCACTTGATCTGGTGGCGGCTATTGCCAAGCTCTCTGGCGCATCAATATCTTTGATACGGGACGATGAACCTAATTGCAGTTTCCGGTTGACTTTGTTTTTAAGGCTGTTCGGATCAGTGATGCCGAGGAAGCGGCGAAATTCGTGACTATTGTCGATGATGGCTGCTTGTTCTTTCGGCAAAAGAATCTTTATGCGGTCATGGAGTTCATTCATGTCGTAGCCAAAGTATTTTTCCATTGCTTTGGCGTAGTCGTGAGGGGTGGGGTAATTTTTTCCTTTTGGCATATCTGACGACATATGCGATTTGTCAGATCTATCCGTCTTGGGAGAGGACGGAGGAGACATAGGCCGATTGAAGTTAATACCCAAGTTCTTTAAATTGAGCATTTTTTACTCCAAGTTGCGCATTAATTGAATGCCGAATAAAGGATAAAAGCGAAAGCAACACCCCGCCCACATTCTCTTGCTACTACATAAGTGGTTTCTTGAATTCAATGGTTCCATTGCCAGATGAGGCATTGGATAGGGGGAGGAGGAGATTACAGCAGCAAGTAATTTGAGTGAGGAAAAGTCGCTGCCGGGCACGATGATCAGTGCCCGGTCAGGATTGTTACTTTACTACTTCACGATGCGATAGCAGGGATGGTAAACCTTGCCAGGCAGCTTCATGCGATGCTGGGCGACAAAGGAGGCAAGTAACTCGTCCATCGGTTCCATGATGCTGGCATCGCCATGAATTTCGAAGCGTCCGTGCCGCTCGATGGCGCGAATGCCCTGATCCTTCACGTTGCCTGCCACCACGCCTGAGAAGGCGCGGCGCAAGTTCGCTGCCAGCAGATGCCGTTCCTGGTTCCTGTGCAGATGCAGGTTGCGCATGTTTTCGTGCGTGGGCTCGAAGGGCTTCTGAAATTCGTGGTCGATCTTCAGCAGCCAGTTGAAGTAATAGGCGTCGCTGCGCTCCTTGCGGAACTGGCGCACATCCTTGATGCCCACGTACATTTCCCGCGCCACCTGCGCCGGATCGTCGATGATAATCTTGTAGCGCTTTTGCGCCTCCGGGCCGAGGGTGACACGAATGAATTGATCGATGCGCATGAAGTATTCGCGCGCGCTTTCAGGACCGGTGAAGACGACCGGGAAGGGTTGGCCCGCATTGTCCGGATGCAGCAGAATGCCGAGCAGATAGAGAATCTCCTCTGCCGTGCCCGCACCGCCAGGAAACACCACGATGCCATGACCAAGGCGCACGAAGGCTTCTAGCCGCTTTTCGATGTCGGGCATGATCACCAGATCGTTGACGATCGGATTCGGCGATTCGGCGGCGATGATGCCCGGTTCGGACAAGCCGAGATAACGCCCGTTGCGGATGCGTTGTTTGGAGTGGGCGATGGTTGCGCCCTTCATGGGCCCCTTCATCGCGCCCGGGCCGCAGCCTGTGCAGATATCGAGGCCGCGCAAGCCGATTTCGTAGCCGACCTTCTTGGTGTACTCGTATTCGTCGCGCGAGATCGAGTGTCCGCCCCAGCATACGACCAGGTTGGGATTGGTCATGGGGCGCAGCACATTGGCGTTGCGCAGGATGTGAAAGACGGCATCGGTCAATCCTTCCGAGGTCGCCAGATTCAGCTTCGGATTGCCGACGATTTCATCGGCGACATAAATCACGTCCCGCAATACCGCGAACAGGTGTTCGTGGATGCCCTTGATCATCTCACCATCGACGAAGGCTTGCGCCGGCGCGCCCTTGATATCGAGTTTGATGCCGCGCTCACGCTGAATGATGCTGATGGAAAAGGACTTGTAGCGCTCCAACAGTTCTTTGCCGTCATCAAGCGGACTGCCGCAGTTCAGGACAGCCAGTGAACAATTTCGAAATACATTGTACAAACCACCCTGGCTGGTATCGAGCAGCTTGGCGACTTCCGTCTTGGAAAGGATGTCCAAGCGTCCTTCGGGGGAGATGAGTGCGTCGACAACGAGATGTTCCATAGATTCGAGATGACGTGGTGAGAAATGGAATGTTTCTATAGTACACCGCTTAACGGTATACCAATTCTATTTGGTCCGAAGTTCCCTTTCCCTACAGATTGACGCAGATAGTGCCGGTTGTCTATACGTGGAACTATTGCGCGTATTTACGATCTTTTCCTAATAGATAAAACAACAACCCGGTGCAATGATCGATGCCTTCGCTCAATCCGGTTGTCTTTCCTGCCTGACTGGCCTTGTCAGCAGGCACGGCGAATGCGCCGGTGTTGTCTTCATCATGCCATCCCATCGCAGCCCCCTTAGGCTTTGGGTCAACCGCCGTTGTGCCGCATTGCCGGTGCGAGGGCCAATTGATGCTCGATAATTCCCATGCAATCACGCTTACTCAATCTCTCGCTCCGTTTTGTTCTGCCGCTGGTTCTTGTGTTCGGACTGTCTGCCTATGTTGTCGTGCCGCTGGTGGATGATCTGACGCTGCGCTGGTTCGTACGAGACATCGACGTGCGCTCCCAATCGCTTGCCAATGCGCTGCAGGATCCCTTGCTTGAATACATCCCGGCCAAATCGGAGAAGAAGATCGCCCAACTGTTCGAGCGCACCATGAAGGATGAACGGTTGTATGCAATCGGCCTGTGCGATGCCAATGGCAATTTGGCGTACAAGTCGCCCACCTATCCGGCTTCCCTCGGTTGCAGTCCGAATCATGAAAAGGCTGCAAAGCAGCAGTCCTTGGTCCAACTGCCTGAGGGGCCGGTACATGTCTCCGAGAGCCCGCTCATGCAGGATGGCCTGAGTTTCGGCAAATTGATTCTCGTGCATGACATGAGTTTCATCGAACGCCGCAGCGCCGATACCAAGTATTACGTGATCATGCTGTTTGCCGTGCTCACGGTGTTGATCTCGATGATCACCGTATTCGTCGCCCACCTGAGCTGGCGCAATTGGATCTCCTCCATGAAGGGCATACTGCGTGGCGAAGTCGGCCCGCGGCACGAGCAGCAATCGACACCGCCGGAGCTGCGTCCCCTGGAAAGCGACCTGCGCAACCTGCTGCATGAAATCAATCTCGAACGCCGTACGCGCGATGATGCGACTCACTTGTGGACGCCGGAAAAACTGCGCACGCTGCTGCACGAGGAACTGGCCGGCGACGAGGTGCTGGTAGTGTCCAACCGCGAGCCTTATCTGCATATGCGTACGCCCAGAGGTATTGAAGTCCAGCGTCCTGCAAGCGGCCTGGTGACTGCGGTCGAACCTGTCATGCGTGCCTGTTCCGGCACCTGGATAGCGCATGGCAGCGGTTCGGCAGACAGGGAAACTGTCGATCGCAATGACCGTGTGCCGGTGCCGCCAGGTCATCCTTCCTATACTTTGCGGCGCGTATGGCTCTCCAAGGAGGAAGAGCAGGGCTACTACTACGGCTTTGCCAATGAGGGATTGTGGCCGCTGTGCCATATCGCCCATGTGCGGCCGGTATTCCGCTCAACGGACTGGGAAAAGTACGTTACGGTCAATCAGCGCTTCGCCGACACCGTGATAAAAGAGGCGCATACCGACGACCCGGTGGTGCTGGTGCAGGACTATCATTTCGCGCTCTTGCCAGGCATGGTACGGGAAGTATTGCCGAAGGCGACCATCATCACCTTCTGGCATATTCCCTGGCCCAACCCGGAGTCATTCGGCATTTGCCCATGGCGAGAGGAAATCCTGGAAGGGCTGCTTGGCAGCACTATTCTCGGCTTCCATACGCCTTTCCATTGCAAGAACTTCATCGAGACAGTGGACCGCTATCTCGAAACCCGCATCGAGCACGAAGCTTCGACCATCTCCTATGGCGGCAAGCTCACCCAGGTCGAACATTACCCGATCTCCATTGCCTGGCCCGACAGCAATGGCAACGGCAATGGTGCCGCCCGCCCAAGTGTTGCGGAATGCCGTGCAGCCATCCGTCAGGAGCACGGCATGGCGCTGGACCATTTGCTGGCTATCGGCGTTGATCGGCTGGACTATACCAAGGGTATCGTCGAACGCTTCCAGGCGGTGGAGCGCATGCTGGAAGTGCATCCTAACCTGATCGGCAAGTTCACCATGATCCAGATCGCCGCTCCTTCGCGAACCTCGCTGGACGAGTACCAGAACTTCGAAGCACGTGTGCGCATGCTGGTACAGCGAATCAATAGTCGCTTTGCCAACGACACTTATCAGCCCATTATCTTGAAGGCGGAACATCACAACACCGAGCAGATCAACCTTTATTACCGTGCTGCCGATGTCTGTCTTGTCACCAGCCTGCATGACGGCATGAACCTGGTTGCCAAGGAATTTATCGCTTCGCGCGACGACGAGCGCGGCGTACTCGTACTTTCCCAGTTTACTGGTGCGGCACGGGAACTCCACGAGGCGCTCATCGTCAATCCCTACCATATCGAGCAGAGCGCTGAAGCGTTATACCGCGCGCTCACCATGCCCGAAGTAGAGCAGCGCGAACGGATGCGCAGCATGCGTTCGCTGGTGAAGGATTTCAATATTTACCGTTGGGCCGGCCGCATGTTGCTGGATGCAGCCCGTTTGCGCCAGCGTGAGCGGATCAGCACCAAGATCCGCTCGCATAGCCGAGCCTCCCTGCGGCGGGTCGTATGACGATGGGACTTCTGTTTTCCCCTTCCGGTATCGCGCGTCTGGACGAGATCGTGCGACCGGGTTTGCTGTGTGCATTCGATTTCGATGGGACACTTGCGCCTATAGTGCCTCAGCCCGAACATGTGCACATGCCGGATGATATTCATGCGAGCCTGCTTGCACTGGCCGAGCATGCGCCGATTGCCATCATTACAGGCCGCTCGGTCGATGACATCCGGCATCGGCTTGGCTTCGAGCCAGATTTCATTATCGGCAATCACGGCATGGAAGGTGTGCCGGGCTGGGAAGAGCATGCAATGCGGCATGCGGGGCTGTGCGAGGCGTGGCGGAAACAGTTGAGTAAAGCGCTTGCACGCGATTTCGATCGCGGCATCTACATAGAAGACAAACGGTTTTCGCTATCGGTGCATTATCGGCTGGCGGCCGACCACGAGATGGCCGAAACACAATTGGAGCGGCTGTTCATGGAACTGCAGCCGCAGCCGCGGATAGTATGGGGAAAGAAGGTGTTCAGCCTGATTCCGGAAGATGCCGGGCACAAGGGCAGTGCGCTCGAACAGCTGATGACCATGACGCAAGCGAACGGCGCCATTTACGTTGGCGACGATATTACCGATGAAGACGTGTTCCGCCTACGGCGGCGCGATCTTCTTTCGATACGCATCGAGCACGCGCCGCATTCCGCCGCCGAATTCCACCTCCCCGCGTCGAAGGACATCCAGCGACTGCTGGACGAATTGATCCAGCGCTTGCGCAGAACAGGAGCCTCGAACTGGCTGCAGAACCAGACCAGCTGGATGGCCTGAAAAATATCATCGAACGGAGCATGCATGAAATCACTCGATCTGGGCATGATCGGCAATTCCCGCACCAGTGCGCTGGTGGATCGTCACGCCGCCATCGTCTGGTGGTGCTATCCCTATCTCGACGGCGACCCCATCTGCTGCTCGCTGCTGCAATCGGATGAACAGACCGGTGAATGCGGGCAGATCGATGTCCTGCTCGACGGCGTGACGGAGTCCGAACAGTTTTACGAACGCAATTCCGCCATTCTCGTCACCCGCTTTCGCGATGCGGCGAATAATGCCATCGAAGTGCTCGACTTCGCGCCGCGCTTCTATCTGCATGGGCGCATGTTCGCGCCGGCCATGCTGGTACGCACGATACGTCGCACCGCCGGTAGACCGCGCGTGATGCTGCGCGTGCGGCCGGCAGTCGATTATGGTCATCAGCGCGCCAAGATCCGCTGCGGCGCTCATCACATTTCATATGAGGGCATGATGCAATCGATGCGGCTGACTACCAATGCCTCGGTCTCGGCCATCATCGACGAGCGTCCCTTCTTTCTTCACGACAGCGTCACAATGCTGATGGGGCCGGACGAAACGGTCGACGGCTCGCCGCATGAAGTCGGCCGTGCCTTCTACGAAAAGACCTTGGCATACTGGCAGAACTGGGTGCGCAATCTTGCGATCCCGTTCGAATGGCAGGAGGTAGTGATCCGCGCCGCGATCACGCTCAAGATGAATGCCTTTGACGATACCGGCGCCATCGTCGCCGCCATCACGACTTCGATTCCCGAAGCCCCGCACAGCAGCCGCAACTGGGACTATCGCTTCTGCTGGTTGCGCGACGCCTACTTCGTGGTCAATGCGCTCAACAGCCTTGGCGTCACCGGCACGATGGAGCACTACCTCGATTACATCCTGAACATCATCGCCGATACGCGCGATGCGCCGCTGCAGCCCGTGTACGGAATACGGCGCGAAGCCGAGCTCGACGAGCGCGTCGTGCCCAAGCTCGCCGGCTATCGCGGCATGGGGCCGGTACGCGTAGGCAATCTCGCTTACCATCAAGTACAAAACGATGTGTTCGGCGAGGCGATCCTGGCCAGCACCCAGGCGTTTTTCGATTCGCGCCTGGAGCGGCCGGCGGGCAGGATCATGTTCACCGACCTGGAACGGCTCGGCGAGCAAGCCGTACTCAACTACAACGTGCCAGACGCGGGCCTGTGGGAGTTGCGCGGCACGCGCCGCGTACACACCTTTTCCAGCATGATGTGCTGGGCCGCTTGTCACCGACTGGCTTGCATTGCGCGTCACCTTGGCATGGGGGATCGCGAGAAGGTATGGGCTGAGCACGCCGAGAAAATTCACCGCGAAATCTGCGACAAGGCATGGAACCCCGAAATGGGTTGTTTTGTAGCGACATTCGGCGGCGACCAGCTCGACGCCAGCTTGCTGCTGATGGCCGAGTTCCAGTTCCTCGACCCGCACGATCCGCGCTTCGTCTCGACGGTGGAAACCATTGAAAGACATCTGAGACGCGGCGACTTTTTGCTGCGCTATGATGAGGAAGACGATTTCGGGAGGCCAGAAACCGCCTTCTTGGTATGTACCTTGTGGTGGATACTGGCGCTGGCGCATATGGGGAAGAAGGAAAAGGCCAGGGAGTTGTTCACCAAGGTGCTGTCCCATTGCAATCACCTCGGCCTGCTATCTGAAGACGTGGCGACGGACACAGGGGAGCTATGGGGCAATTTCCCCCAGACTTACAGCATGGTCGGGCTCATCCAGTGCGCCGCCCGCTTGAGCATTGCCTGGGACAAGGCGTTTTGAGGGAAGAATGATGGCTTACATCGGCGGAATCGATATCGGCGGCACCAAGATCGTGGCGATTGTCGCCAATCGTGACGGCTTGCTTGCACGCGTCACGCAACCGACCGTCAAGACCGGCAGCCCTCGGGCCTTGCCTGAACAGGCCGTGCAATTGCTAGAGGATGCTTGCCGCAATGCCGGCATCGAACCTGATCTTGTGCGTCATGTCGGCGTTGCTTCCTGCGGCCCGTTCGTGCGGGAAGAGGGCATGATCACGCTGATCACACCTAACTTATGCGGTGCGCTCAACTCCTCGTTACCCAATGATTGGGACGGAATTCCGCTGGAAGCGGTACTGCGCGAACGCTTCGAGCGTGTGGCGATCGAGAATGACTGCGTTGCCGCACTGGTTGCCGAACGCGCCTTCGGTGCAGTAAAGGACGAGCCGGATTGCGCGTATGTTACCTGGAGTACCGGTATCGGCTTCGGCCTTTGCGTCGATGGCCGCATCCTGCACGGCAAGCATGGCAATGCCGGACATGCAGGGCATATGCTGTTGGATGCCTACAGCGAGGCAGTGTGCGGCTGCGGCAATCATGGCGATGTGGAAGCACTGACTTCCGGCAGCAACATCGGACTACGCTTGCAGGTGTCGGCAGCCGACTTGTTCCGCTCGGCACGTGACGGCGATGCACGCGCAATCGCCGTGGCGGAAGAGCTTGCACAATGGTTCGGACGCGCTCTATACAACGTCGTTGCGACGCTCGATACACGCTATTTCGTCATTGGCGGCTCGGTATGGATCAATCACGGCGATTGGCTTTTGCCGCGAGTGAAAAAGGAAATCGTTTCGCGTTTTCCCGCACTGACCGAAGGCGTCGAACTTCTTCCTGCCGCCCTTGGATCGATGGTTGCCGACATTGGCTCCTTGTGCCTGATGATGCCCGAGGACTGGATTGACGAATGGCGGCGCAGCGAACCTTGGAAGAAGTGGTAGCCACTAGGAACTTTCCGCTCCCAATCTCATCTGACAGCGGTTTCTTACGATAGCCTCCACCATGCTGACTTCCTCCGCACTTGCTTCTTTATCCATGGAATGGCAACACTGGATTCAGCATAACCTCAAGCGAGGCTGTGAGCCGGCCAGCATGCTGCAAATCATGGTGCGGGATGGGAAATTCGATCCATACTTCGCGCGCACTGCAATCGGAGAAGCGTGCGGCCTGCAGCAGACAGCGATGCCCGGCATCGATACTTCAGCCCCTGTTGTGCGTACCCCGGATCGTGAAGTGCATGTATTGATGGCGATGAAGTCTCCGCGTATCGTCTTGCTCGGCAACGTGCTTGGCGACGACGAATGCGACGAATTGCTCGACTACTGCGCGGCGCGTCTGCACCGTTCGCCAGTGGTCAGCGAGGTGGATGGCAAGACCGAGGTGCATGCATATCGCACCAGTCGCGGCGCTATGTTCGACCGCGGCGAATCCGCTCTGATCGAGCGCATCGAAACGCGATTGGCTGCCTTGACTACTTGGCCGATTGAGTGTGGCGAAGGCCTGCAAGTGCTGCGTTATGAGCACGGCGACGAATATCGCCCGCATTACGACTGGTTCAATCCTGACCTTCCCGGGCCGCGCAAACATCTTGAACGCGGTGGGCAACGTGTAGCAACGATCATTACCTATCTCAGCGATGTCGAAGCAGGCGGTGCGACATCCTTCCCCAACATCGGCCTAGATATCCAGCCGCGCAAAGGTTGCGCCATCTTCTTCGCCAACACCGACACTTGGGGCGTGCCCGATCAGCAAACCTTGCATGCCGGCGAGCCTGTCATCAAAGGCGTGAAGCACATTGCAACCAAGTGGTTGCGCGAACGCGAATACGTGTAAGCATCCTGCCGCTCATCACATCTTTGGACGAAAAAACCGCCAGCGGCGTTGCGCCGCCTTGTTGGGACAATTTTGCGTAAGTCCTGATCTTGATTCAGATTATGCGCTGGCAAGGCAGCAACGTAAAACAAGTCTTTGCCAGATAAGCGCCTTCCGCAGCATATTCCGTTTGGCTCATTATGCGTTTCGGGGTCTTGAACTGAGATGGCCGGAGGGAGTGCAGTGCCCGCATTGTGACGCGCAGGAAAAGTCAATGAGTCGGGATGGAAGAACGAGAAGTTCGACTGGCTCCTGATTGGCACGACGAAACCAATGAGGCAGGCGCAATCGGCTAAAAGAAATGACGCACGCCGGCTGTAAGCACAATCTGGCTTATGCCGGTGTGCGTGGGAACAGCCTTACTTTTTGTAAATGCCGGCAACGATGACCAATCCGTCCTGAGACTCGATATAGCTGCTCTTGGCCTCGATCTTTCCGGACACCGGATTGACCCAGCGGTAGTCGAGCCATCCCTGTCCCTTTTCTTTGACCAAGGAGATCACCTCCTTGTTGAACTGTTTGCCGTCCGCATCCTTTAGTTCGGTGAGGTCCTTGCCGTTGAGCCGGGGGTTCTTGGCGTGACACACAATTTTCAAGGTTCCCGCTTCGCGCACATCCTGAAGAACGACATAAAGCTCACCGTTTTGAAAACCGGCAGCCGGGTCCGCAAAATCCTTGCAGGCCTTTTCGGGGCCCTGCTTTTTGAGATGGGCTTTCGCTTTCTTGACGAGTGCGACAGCATCATCGGCCGAGTCCGCATGGACCGCAGCTGCCCACGACAGGACGAGCAGAGCGCAGGCGAGATGTAAACTTTTCGACATTTGTTTTCCTTTCATTGCAATCGTACTGCTACGGCAATTTTTTTAGCCAGACCAGTACTGTGTGTGAAACGAGATTCCGGAACGGCGTCAGAAGAAATGACGCGCGCAGACCATGATGCCGCTCTGGCTTATGCCTGCGCCGACGGTGTCGGCCGCATCCACCGCGATGGCTGCGTACCGCTGGTTGCTCACGTGGCCCACCGTGGTGTACAGCGTGGTGCGCTTGGACAGGTTATACATCATGCTTTCCGTCAGGACAACTGGTTGCGCGGGTGCTGTCAACTTGTTGAGACGTAAAGGCGACAGTAGGGAAATTGCCCCCCAATGGGCGCGATGAAGCGACAATCAAGCGACGATTATCGAATAGGCTCTTTCTGTATTTCGGGGTCTTGCCTGCTTAACAACTGAACGAGAGAAGACAAGAGAGCCTTTCCCCGTTTGCTCACGTTGTGCACGAACTCGAAGGATCCCAGATACAAGGGCGGCTTTTCCTTTTTCAGCATGCCGCGACGGCGCACTCCTTTCAGTCGGCGGCGTCCGGGCCATCCTTTTTTTTACGGCTTCCGGCTGGCCCTTGTGACCGGCAGGTCTACACCGTTGCCGTGTATATGCCCATCGCCGACATAACCCTGTTGCCCTTGAAATCTGAGGTGATTTCCTTGAATGAATATCCCATTTTCGCGGTGCAGTCTGATACGTGTTGTATTTTGAACAGATATATGAAGAAATGGATTCCCCTGTGGAAACTTGTTTCCCTATACTCGTTACCCAGTAGGGGACTCCTTCTTTGAGAGAGTAATTCTTCTATTTAATTCAACAAGGAAAACGGGAGGCAGCATGAAAAAGCAAATTGCCGGGCTTATCTTGAGTTTGTCCGCTGCAGTGATTAGTGGCTTGGCAATGGCGGAAGAAAGAGGGACTCCAGACGAAGCCATTGCCATGGTCAAGAAGGCAGTTGCTTACATCAAGGCAAACGGCGCGGAAAAAGCGTATGCGGAATTTAACAATCCTAAGGGGCAATTCCGGAATAAAGACATGTATATCCTCGTCTACGATTTCAACGGCAAGATGCTCGCTCATGCGAACCCCAGGCTCGTCGGCAAGGACTTGTTAGAGGCCAAAGATGCTGATGGAAAGTTTTTAGGCAAGGCTCTTATTCAAACTGCCAAAGAAAAGGGGAAAGGCTGGGTTGACTACAAATGGGTGAATCCAGGCACCTCCACCATCGACCAGAAAACCACGTACGTCGAGAGAGTCGATGACACTTTGGTTGGATGCGGAATATATAAATAACGGCATCCTATAGAGAGCGTTTTTTACAGCGGCTGTAGTTCTAAGAAGTTTTACAAACTGGGGGTATTTAGAATGAAGAGAATCTTGTTCGGAGCGCTTGCCATCTCTGCCGGTCTTGCGTCAGAAAGCGCTTCTGCGCAAACTAACGTTACTGTCTACGGTCTCGTTGATACAGGCGTTGAGTATGTAACGAATGCCAATGCGGCAGGCAATTCGGTGACGAAGATGCCGTCGTTGACCGGCACACTTCCATCGCGCATCGGCTTTAAGGGATCGGAAGATTTAGGTGGCGATCTCAAGGCGATCTTCACTATTGAAAACGGTTTTGCGCCCGATACAGGTGTGTTAGGGCAGGGTAATCGCATATTTGGCCGTCAAGCTTTCGTTGGCCTGCAGAGCAAGTATGGCACCTTCACCTTTGGTCGCCAGGTTAACATGACTTATCTGGTCGGTTTCAAGGCCGATGTGATGGGGCCGAACATACACAGCCTCGGTAGCCTTGATGGTTACCTGCCAAATGCACGTAGCGATAACGCTATCGGCTATATGGGCAAGTTTGCCGATTTCACGGTTGGCGGCACTTACAGTTTCGGACGCGATGCGTCTTCATCGGGTGGTCCTGCTGCAACCAATTGCGCGGGCGAAGTCGCAGGCAATTCGAAGGCATGTCGACAAGTTACCGCCATGCTCGACTATGACAACAAGGCTTGGGGCGCAGCCGGTGCTTATGACATTTTGTATGGCAACACCGGAGCAGCTTTCGGCCTGACCAGCAGCAACTACTACGATGAGCGTATTTCCCTGGACGGCTTCGCAATGCTCGGCAAGACCAAGCTGGGCGCTGGCCTCATCAAGCGCAAGACGCATACGGCGACTGATACCAAGTCCGACCTGTACTTTGTGGGAGTCAGTTACCCATTCGCGGATAAATGGGTGTTGGATACCCAGGTCGCACGTCTAGATATCAAGAATTCGCAGAATGACTCAACGTTGGTGGCAGCGCGCGCAATGTACAACTTTTCCAAGCGCACTGCGGCATACGTATCAGTCGGCCATATGAGTAATGGTGGCACGGCGGCTGTTGCAGTGGATGGAGGTGGATCCGTCGGCGTCGGCATGAGCCAGACCGGTCTCATGGTCGGTATCCGTCACTTCTTCTGATTTCCTCCTGCGAGATGCGCTCTGATTGACATAATCAGAGCGCTATCAACACCGCACCGGCAAGGAATCCCCTGCTGGTCAAACAACCCCGCATCAATGACACGTCGTGCTTGACGCTCCAAGAAAATTACTAAGAACTACATAAACAAAGACTCAATAAGTTTGGAATATGTCCTGTAAATATAGGACATATTGATATATCCAATGAGTGTTTGCCAATGTGATCATTAGTAAAAGCGTGGAGCAAAAGTGCCGTAGGGCTATGTCAAAAATATGCGACGGGTTTGTGTATGAAACTCCTCATTCAGATTCCACCCTCCAGGTTCAAGCGAAGGTTGCATTGCGTCGCTTGCGTTGACCATCACCTGAGCAGTGTGCCGCATCTTGCACTGCACCCATTCTGACTTGAATTTGCCTCCTGGCAGGCTGTTGAAAAACTACTGCGCAGGCTGATTTTTGGGAGGCGCTTGCGAGCGCAGGCCGTTTCGCGGGAGGACATACGGAAGGCGCTTGTAATAAAGGGATTCTCTCTGTTTACGTCTCTTAAGGGCTGCACAACTTATTCCTGCGCAGCACCTTACCGTAGTTTGAATACAGAGACTGCTTCAACCAGTTTTACCGCTTGGCCTTTCATCTCTTCCGCTGCCGCCGCTATCTGCTCTACCAATGCCGCGTTTTGTTGCGTGATGCCGTCCATTTGCACCACAGCCTGATTTATTTCAGTAATACCGCTGCTTTGTTCCTGACTAGCGGTTGCGATCTCGCTGATGATGGTGGTTAGACGCTGAATCGAGGTAACAATCTCATTCATTGTTTTACCTGTTGCATTAACCAAATTACTGCCGCTATTGATCTTTGTTACCGAATCATTAACCAATAATTTAACTTCCTTGGATGCAGTTGCTACACGTTGCGCCAAAGTGCGTACTTCTGCCGCCACAACGGAAAAGCCCCGTCCTTGCTCGCCGGCGCGCGCTGCTTCTACTGCAGCATTCAATGCCAAGATGTTGGTTTGGAAAGAAATACCGTCAATCATGCCAATAATGTCGACAATTTTGTGGGAGCTTTCCTTGATCGATCCCATTGTGTCAATTACTTGCCCCACCATCTGGCCGCCTTGAGAAGCCAGGTTGGATGTGGACATGACTAATTGATTGGCTTGCCTGGTATTTTCGGCGTTTTGCATCATTGTGGAAGTGATTCTCTCCATCGAAGAAACAGTTTTTTCCAGAGAGCTCGATTGCGATTCGGTGCGAGTTGAAAGATCCGAATTGCCTAAAGCGATTTCACAGGAGGCGATCTTGATGACTTCGGTTCCTGCTCGTACATTCCCGACAATCTCGCCCAAGCTATTATTCATCTGCTGAAGAGATTCAAAGAGCTGGCCAATCTCGTCTTTGCTTTTTCTCTCTATGTTCGATGTTAGGTCGCCAGTAGCGACACGATATGCAATAGAAACGGATTCATTTAATGGAGATGTAATGCTACGTGTTATAGCCCATGCACAAATCCCGCCAATAATGACTGCGGCTATACTGATCGAGAAGAGAAGCAACATTAATTTATTGTCAGTTCTTACTGAATGATCCAGAAATTCGTTCGCGCTGGCTTCCTGGAGATCGATCAGTTTATTAATTTGCGCTAGTTCTTGTTGGGTCAAAGGATCAATACCTTTGGCAATGATCTTCGATGCACCTTCGTTGTTAAAAGCCATGGCATTGTCCAATGCTTCCTTGAATGGTGCTTCGATTTTTTTGTCCAGGCTCTCTATCGCTTCAATAACTTTTTTTTCGTCATCGGACAGCCCGATTTTTTTCAATTTATTAAGCGCCTCGATATAGCGTTTCTTTTGAACCTTGACTTTTTCTTCTTCTTTTTGCATGTCGGTTACATCCGCTTGAAGGCCGGCATTTCGCATCATTATCCCGCCTTCAAGCAAGGCACTTTTCATCGTGGCAGCTAATGCTCCCTTGGCTTTGGAAAGATTGAGCCCTGCAATCAGGTTTTCTTTGTTTTGGGTAATAAATACTCCACCCAAGATAACTATTAAAGCAAGAAACACTAATATGATTCCAAATCCCACACTTAATCGGATGCCAATGCGTAAGTTAGACAGATAATGTTTCATTGCGAGGCGACTCCGTTTATTTGGTCACAAATTTGACTTCGTTAAGCAGGCCATGTGGAAGCAGATCTATTCATGGTTTTCGTTATTGCCCAAGGCGACACAGCCACAATACGAGTCGTTCATAGTCAGGCGAATTGACAAAGTAAACCGTACTAGGTTTATTTCCGTCAAGCAAGATGATGCGGTATGCATACAAATCGCCTGGCAGGAGGAAAAATCTCTCTGATACTGACATTCTGAATCGGCAACAAATGTGATCAGAGGTGAACAGGGATTTGGCTGCGTGCCGTTGCAGCGAGTCGGGGCTCAGATCGGCCTGCCTATTTGTCCATGCACCGGGCGATCTGCCGCATGGCGGCAGGCATCGAGCAATCCGACGACTGCATTGTCATAGTTGTATTCGTCCACCAGACACAGGCTGCGCGCCGAAAAATTTGCCCAGGTCTCAGGCTGGCTTAACAGCAGCGACGCGGATGTGGCCCAACAAGCGACGTTCAAGTCGCACACAAAGCCGTTTTCGCCATCGCGCACCAGTTCGCCTGCCGCCCCGGCATCCGCTGTCAGAATAACTGGCAAGCCGGCTGCACAGGCTTCATTGACTGCCATGCCCCAGGGATCGGACAAGGTTGGAAACAAGAAGATATGCGCCGAGCGGTATAAGTCCGGCAATTCTTCTGGCGAACTCCAGGCGATAAACTCGGCTTCGACGAATTCATCTCGGAGTGCAGCTGCTCTATGCATGCGCTGTTCGAATTTTTCCACACCGATCATGAGCAGCTTCACTTTACGTCCGAGCATGCGCGCGGTTTCCGTTGCTACGTTCAGTGCGAATACTGGGTTTTCCGCTTTGCCCGTGTGTCCGTAAAAAATGAAATCGTAGTGCCTGTCTTCCATGCCGCGCGGTGCAAATGCGGCATTATCGACACAAAGACAAGATCGGAAACAGCGCACGGAAGAGATTCCGTAGCTGTCGTAAATCCGCTGTCCCCCGCGGCTCGCTGCCACGAATGCACTGCTTCTGGCATACACGAAGCGACGGATGGCCTGTCGTAACGAGCTTGTTGCCTGTACCGATGTATAAGTGTCGGCGGTCATGGACACGTGCGGCAGACTTCTGATCATCGCATACCCGAAAGCGCATAACTGATGGGCATTGAATCCATCTGTCACCAGTACGTCCGGTGCAAATTTTTTCAACGTATCGAGGACGCAGAGACAGTTCTGGATATGCCCGCCCGCTAGCGATATCAACTGCCCGTCGAACAATATGTCGTTGCAATCGGATGAGGGCAGGGAAGAGGATGAAGGTTTTCCCGGGCTGCTGAAGAGTACGCGCAATTCTATCCCCGGCGTCTGTATAAGGCGGTGGAAAAAAGGCAGGCGGTAAGCTACCAAATCGTTCGAAACAAAGGCAATCCTCTGCATGGATACCTCTTCATCGCGTCATGCACGATTGGATGAAGATGTTGTGAAAAGTTCATCGCTTCGTCTCGAGAGAGTGTTTTCATTGTGCAGACACAAAGCCGGAACAAAGGAGGATGTGTCCGCGGCAAATGGCTTGGCAATACGCTAAGACCTGTGTGCAACATTTCTGTCATTTCTTTGTCATCGGGTGAATCAAAAGCAACGTTGATGCTAGTTAACACGCTATGATTAATGCTGCAAATCAACTTTTGATTTATTTTCCCGTATGTTCAAGAAAACTCTGCTGGCGCTGCTGCTCAGCTATGCCGCTACAGCATCTGCTCTGCCATTCAGTTCGCGGCATGCCCTCGTATTTGAAGAAGAGTCGGGATCAGTTCTCCTCGAAAAGGACGCAAATACCGTTGTCCCGATTGCTTCCCTGACCAAGTTGATGACGGCCATGGTCGTGCTCGATGCGAAGCAAGATATGAATGAAGTGATCAGTATCGAAGAAAGCGATGTCGATACTTTGAAGCACAGCTCCTCGCGCGTACCGGTCGGCGTGAATCTGGCGCGCGGCGACGTGCTCCATCTGGCGCTGATGTCTTCAGACAACCGCGCTGCCGCAGCCCTTGCTCGCACCTATCCCGGTGGACGAACTGCTTTCCTTTCAGCCGTGAAAGCAAAGATTGCCGAACTTGGCATGAGCAATACCGTGATCGAGGAGCCGACAGGTCTGTCGCCTCACAATCGCTCTACGGCGGCAGATCTGGTGAAGATGGCCAAGGCAGCCTCGTCCTACCCTGAAATCACCCACCTTACCACCGAGTCCAGCGACGTGTTCGACATCAATGGCCGTCATGTGGAATATCGCAATACCAACCGCCTGGTTGGACGCCGGGGGTGGGATATCCTCCTTTCCAAGACCGGCTTCACCCAAGAAGCCGGGCGCTGTCTCATCATGCGCATGCAGGCTGCCGGCAAACATGTAATCGTGGTGTTACTAAATGCGAAAGAAAGTACCGCCCGCATGGTGGATGCCGAAAATGTGCAACGTTATCTCACTGGACAACCGCTATTTGCCGCCAAGTCCACTGTGCGCGTTGCTACAAGCAAGGCCAAGTCGGGACGCCGCAACGGCATTATGCTGGTCAAGAGCAAGGCAAAATCAGCAAAAGGGCACAAGAAGCGCCGTACCGTCTGATATCTGATCGTCGTTTCACCAGTGATCGGCCGCCGTCGGCGGCCGATTGCTTTTAACGATAAAAAGAACGATCGTTTCTATCGTTTGGGTTTTCCCGTCATTGCAAACAAATTCTCGGCATGCTTCGTGCATTCCGCAGACACTCCTTGGGATGGGTTCCCAGGACAGATGCAGATAAGAGAAAGGAAGCGCTCGCCGTTGTGGCACAGTGGGCGAGTTGCTTTGGCTCAGGCAGGCGAGGCGATTCGGTAACTTTAGCCCCCTGCGTCAAGCGATACGAGGCTCGAATGAAAGGAAAGTCATCATGGAAACAACTACCCAAGCACGAACCTTGGAACGCATCATCGAGTCGGTCGCGACTTCGGACGGAGCCGGAGTCAAGCTGCGCCGCAGCCTTGGGCGAGGGCAGGGAACGCGCCTCGATCCTTTTCTGATGCTTGACGAATTTTCGTCCGACAACCCTGGTGACTATATTGCCGGCTTTCCGCCGCATCCGCATCGTGGGTTTGAGACGGTAACTTATATGCTCGATGGTCACATGCGCCACGAGGATCATCTCGGCAACCAAGGCGATTTGAAAAGCGGTGGCGTGCAATGGATGACAGCCGGACGCGGCATCATTCACTCCGAAATGCCGCAGCAGGAAGAAGGGCGCATGCGAGGCTTCCAGCTATGGATCAATCTGCCTGCGAAGGAAAAGATGAAGCCTGCCGGCTATCGCGACATTCAACCGGATCAGATTCCGATGATTACGCTGGATAATGGTGCCCGAATAAAGGTGATTGCCGGCACGCTTCAGACCGATGGCAAGGTGGTGGCAGGGCCCATTCAAGGTGTATCCACCGATCCTCTGTATCTCGATGTACATCTGCCGCCCGGTGCCTCGTTTTCGCATCCAGTGAAGGAGAACTACACGGCCTTTTTGTATCCTTACGAGGGAAGCCTGCAAGTAGGGCCGTCCGGCGCTGCTCGTATATTGCATGCACAGCATGCCGGTGCATTATCTTCCGGTGTGCATATTGAAGTGAGATCCGGTGCGGAAGGTGCAAGGTTTCT
>Ga0207657_10002771_pt1 | contig 18868 bp, 17 predicted proteins | sample KBSC33metaG_FD_184316 | JGI IMG/M metagenome (GOLD analysis project Ga0207657, IMG submission 184316) | Corn rhizosphere microbial communities from Kellogg Biological Station, Michigan, USA - KBS C3-3 metaG (SPAdes) (version 2) | ecosystem: Host-associated > Plants > Roots > Rhizosphere > Soil ... | reverse complement strand
GGTCGGCGTGAGGAAGACCTGGTGGCGGTCAAGGCCGAGTGCGTCCGGGTCGAACGGCGGCCCGTTTGCGAGCAGCTCCCGCACCGCGTCCTGTGCGTCCGGCGCGAGCGGCAGCACGACGGCGAGACGCCGCCGTCCCTCCGCGCCGAGCTGCAGTGCCGCGAGCCGCTCGGCGATCTCGGCGATGACGCCGGACTGCGCGACGCTCGCGATCGCGACGGCGTCGCCCGTGCGCGGCTCGAGCATGAGGCTCGGGCGCCCGTCGATCCGCTCGGCCGTCGAGCGGCCGATGCGGATCTCCGAGAGGTAGTCGTACGAGATCTCGCGGCTGGCCGGCTCCGAGCCTGCCATGCCGTCGAGGCGGATCGTCCGCGGCAGCAGCTCGAGCTTGCCGCGCGCCAGCGGCTTGTGCCCGTCCCGCCAGACTACGCCGTAACTCGTTCTCATCAGACGACGATGACCGTCAGTTTCAGGACGTTGTCCTCGCCGATCGTCTTCATACCGGTCATGCCGGGATAGTCCTCGCCGGGCTTGGTCGTGAAGTGGTACACGCCGGCGCGGGTCAGGGTGACCGTCGTCGACGTTCCCATATGGCCAAGCAGCTGGTGCGTGAGGCGCAGCGACGGGCCGCTCGTGAGGACGAGCTTGTGCGGCATGACGTCGTTGTTCGTGAGGACGAACGAGCCGCCGTGCCGGAGCGTCATCGTCTGGCTGACCTTGAAGGTGCCGCCGTTCACTGACCATGAATGGCAGCCGCGCACCTGGTGGCGGATGACGACGGATGCATGCCCGGGGGCCGCGGCGACCGGCGCGACTGCGCTCACGAGCACAGCGGCGACCGCGAGCGGGAGAAGAAGAGACAGGCGCTTGAGCAACATTGGTGGCTCCTTAATGGGGTGCTCTGAGTGTCGGCCCGAGGACGCGCTCCCACATCGGGTCCAACCCGCCGTCCGGCTGCGGGAATCCCACAGTTACCAGCTCTTCAGCGCGCGCCCCTCCGGGCGTGCGCGCAGGCGAATCCGCGCGTCGACGGCCACGCAGCGGTCGGAGAGGGCGAGGACGGGGTTGAGGTCGAGCTCCGCGACCTCGGGCAGGTCGACCGCGAGCAGCGACAGCCGGTGCACGAGCGACACGAGGGCCTCGCCGTCGGCGGCAGGCGCGCCGCGGAAGCCGCGGACGAGCTGCCCGGCCTTCCCGCCCTGTACGAGCTCCTCGGCGTCGAGGTCGGTCAGCGGTGCGATTCGGAACTGCGTGCCGCCGATCAGCTCGGCAAGCACGCCGCCGGGGCCGAACGCGACGAGCGGGCCGAAGACCGGGTCCTGGAGCATCCCGGCGAGCAGCTCGGTGCCGCCGCGGATCATCGGCTGCACGAGGAGTGGCCCGCCGATGCGCTCGGCTGCGGCGCGCACGTCTGCATCGGTCTCGAGGTTCAGGGCGACACCGCCGCTCTCGGTCTTGTGCACGCCCGCGGCGGCCGTCTTCAGGACGACGGGCAGACCGAGCGAGCGCGCAGCCGCGACGGCCTCGTCGGCATCGGCGACGACCTGTTCGGGAACGAGCGGCACGCCGTACGCTGACAGCAGGTCGCGCGTCGCAGCGGGGTCGAGCCAGACGTCGTCGGCGCTTGCGAGCGCGGCGTCGACGAGGCGGCGCGCGGCTGCGCGATCGACGCCGTCGAGCACCGGGACGCTGCCCGCCGGGCGCCGCAGCCACTCGGCGCGGCCGGCCGCGATCCCGAGCGCGCGGGCGGCGGACTCGGGGTAGGCGAACGTGGCGACGGGCGATCCCGCTTCGGTGAGCGTCTCGGGTGTGCCGTCGGCGCTGACGACGACGGCGAGCACGGGCTTCTCGGATCGTTCGCGCTCGAGCGTCTCGCGCAGCGAAGCCGCGACCTCGTCGGCGCCCGCGACGACCGGCGGGACGAAGAGCACGACGACCGCGTCGATGCCCGGGTCGCGCAGGACGTGGGGGAGTGCCTCGGCGTACGTGGCTCCCGTCGCGGAGCCGAGCAGGTCGACCGGGTTCGCGACGCTCGCTTCCTTTGGCAGCACGGCGCCGAGCGCCTGCCGCGTCTCGGCCGTCAGCTCGGGCAGCTCGAGACCTGCGGCATCGCAAGCGTCGGCGCAGAGGATGCCGAGCCCGCCGGCATTCGTCAGCACGGCGACGCGGCGACCCTTCGGCAGCGGCTGGGTCGAGAGCAGCGTCGCGACGTCGACGAGCTCTTCGAGGTTGCGCGCGCGCAGCACGCCGGCGCTGTGGAACAGCGCCTCGACCGCAGCGTCGGATCCTGCAAGCGCTGCGGTGTGCGAGCTCGCGGCACGTGCGCCGGCGCTCGACGTTCCCGCCTTGAGCGCGACGATCGGCTTCCGCCGGGCGACGCGGCCGGCGACACGTGCGAACTTCTGCGGGTTGCCGAACGACTCGAGGTAGAGCAGGACGACGTCGGTGTCCTCGTCCTCTTCCCACCACTCGAGCAGGTCGTTCGACGAGACGTCGGCCTTGTTGCCGATCGAGACGAAGGCGGAGAAGCCGAGGCCACGCTCCGACGCCTTCTCGAGCAGCGCGAGGCCGAGCGCGCCGCTCTGCGACGAGAACGCGATGCGGCCGGGCGGCAGGGCGCGCGGCGCGAAGGTCGCGTTGAGACCGAGGGCGGGAACCGCGATCCCGAGACAGTTCGGCCCGACGAGCCGCGCACCGTGCGCGCGCACGAGCGAGAGCAGCTCTGCCTGCCGCTCGGCGCCTTCGGAGCCGACTTCCGCGAACCCGGCGGATATGACGCACAACGCGGGAACGCCCTTCTGCAGTGCGGCTTCCGCCGTCTCGAGCACGCGACCGCCCGGCACGCAGATGACCGCGAGCTCGACCGGATCCGGGATCTCGCCGATCGCCGTATACGCGCGCACACCGGCGACGGCCTCGCCGGCGGGGTTGACCGGGTAAGCGGCACCCGCGAAGTCCGCTGCGAGGATGTTGCGGAAGAGCTCGCCCCCGATCGACCCGCGGCGCTTCGACGCACCGATCACCGCGACGGTCGCCGGCGCGAAGAACGGCTTCAGCGACGCGGCGACCGCGACATGGTCGCGCGCCTCGACGCGGGCGCGGAACTTCTCGGTCGCTGCGATCGGGAAGCGCACTTCGACCTCGCCGCCGCCGAGCGTACGCGACACCTCGAAGCCCGCGTCCTGAAAGACGGAGAGCATCGCCGCGTTCTCGGGCAGCACCTCGGCGACGAACGACTCGATGCCGATCTCGGCGGCGCGCGCGGCAAGCTGCTCGAGCAGCCGCGTCGCGGCACCGCGTCCCTGGAGCTCGTCCGCGACCGTGAACGCCACCTCGGCGACCGTCGGATCGCGCAGCCGCGCGAACTCCGCAACCGCGACGATCTTCTCCGCCAGGATGCCGACGAGGGCGCCGCGGTCGGCCGGGTCAGGATCGAGGAAGTGCTCGACGAGCGCCGCGTCGACGTGGCGCACGCCGTGGAAGCGCAGGTAGAGGCTCTGCTCCGAGAGCCCCGCGAAGAACGAGATGAGGGCGTCCGCGTCGTCGCGCGCGGGCGCCCTCAGCCGTAGGGTCGAGCCGTCGCGGAGGATCACGTCCACCGCGACGGCCGGCGTGGTGCTAGGCGACACCGACAAGTGACTCCTTGTGTGCCGCCCTCGGCTTGTCGGAGAGCGGCTCCGCCGCGAGCACGACCTTCAGTGCCTGCGTCTTCGCTGCGTCGCCGAACGTGTCGTACGCGCTCATCATCTCGTCGAGACGGAAGTGATGCGTTGCAAACGGCAACGCGTTCAGCTTCCCCTGTCCGATGAGCTCGAGGAGGCGCGGTGTGCTGTACGCGTCGACGAGCCCCATGGTGATCGTCAGGTCGCGGATCCAGAGCGTCTCGAGATGCAGTGTCGCCGAGTGTCCGTGGACACCGACGTTCGCAACGCGACCGCCTGGGCGAACGAGCTCGGTGCAGAGCTCGAACGTCTCCGGGACGCCGACCGCTTCGATCGCGACATCCGCACCGAGACCGCCGGTCAGCTTCATGACCTCCGAGACGGCCGCTGCTGCGCCGCTCGCGTTGTTGATCGTCACGTCGGCACCGAACTCACGCGCTCGTGCGAGCCGCGAGTCGTCGATGTCGATTGCGACGATGTGCGCTGGGGTGTAGAGGCCGGCGGTCATGATCGCCGCGAGCCCGATCGGGCCTGCGCCGACGACTGCGACGGTGTCGCCCGGCTCGACGCGCCCGTTGAGCACGCCCACCTCGTACGCCGTCGGCAGGATGTCCGCGAGGAAGAGAACCTCTTCGTCGTCGAGCTCCGCCGGGATCTTGTAGACGGACGTGTCGGCGAACGGCACGCGCGCATACTCGGCCTGAAGGCCGTTGATCAGGTGGCCGAAGATCCAGCCGCCGCCACCGGTGCACATGCCGTACCGGCGCTCCTTGCAGAACCTGCAGCGGCCGCACGACGTGATGCACGAGACGAGGACGCGGTCGCCGACCTCGAGCGTCGTCACGGCGCTGCCCTTCTCGACCACCGTCGCGGTCGCCTCGTGGCCGAGGATCGTGCCCGGCAGGCACGCCGGGACGTCGCCTTTCAGGATGTGCAGGTCGGTGCCGCAGATCGTCGACGAGTCGATGTGCACGACGATGTCCGTCGGCGCCTCGATCGTGGGATCCGGGACGTCGTCCCAGGACTTCTGTCCGGGGCCGTGGTAGACGAGACCTTTCATGACGCACTCCTCTCGAGCTCGTGCTCGTGTGCCTCGGCGGGCGCGCCCGTCGGGATCGCGAGGACGGGGCAGATGTTCTTGTGGAGCAGAGCCTGCGTGACGCTGCCGATCAGGAGGCCGGCGATGCGCCCGTAGCCATGCGTGCCGACGACGATCAGGTCTGCACCGACTTCGCCCGCGATCTCGGCGATCGTGTCGGCCGCATTGCCGGCCGTGGAGGTTCGGACGACGAATGTCGCGTCGATCCCGCTGCCGCGCAGCTCCGCGACCTGGTTGTCGATCGTGTCGCGCAACTCGGTCTCGTCGGCGAGCACGGGGTAGCCGCCGCCGCGGCCGACGAAGATCTCGCGAACGTGTGCGACCACGAGCTTGGACTCGTCGGCCTCGGCGAGCGCGAGCGCATACGGAAGCGCGTGCGCTGCGGTTTCGGAGCCGTCGGTTGCCCAGAGAATGGTGGTGAACATGAGTTGCTCCTTTCGAGTCGACTCGACTCTCGCGGTCGCGGGCCTCGCCGGCATCGGGCCAACCCCGGACCCGCACTGTGGGTTTCCCGCAGCGTTGGCTGTACGGTTCGGCCGTGGAGGCAGGCACACCAACCGAGACCCGCCTGCGTGCGCTCCTCGACGCGAGCATGTCGATCGCCTCCGACCTCTCGCTCGACTCGCTTCTCGAGCGGCTCGTCACCGCGGCAGCCGAGCTGACCGGGGCGCGCTATGCGGCGCTCGGGGTGATCGATCCGAGCGGCCAGCAGCTGGAGCGCTTCGTCACGACCGGGATCGACGAGGAGACGCACCGCGCGATCGGCGACCTTCCCCGGGGGAGAGGGATCCTCGGCGCTCTCATCACGGAGGCGACGCCGCTCCGGCTCCACGATCTGGGCGACGACCCGCGCTCGGTCGGGTTCCCGGCGAACCATCCGCCGATGCACACGTTTCTCGGCGTGCCGATCCTGCTGCGCGGAGTCGCCTACGGCAACTTCTATCTGACCGAAAAGGCGGACGGCGAGGACTTCACCGACGACGACCAGGAGATGGTCTCGCTGCTCGCCGCGCAGGCGGCGGTCGCGATCGAGAACGCGCGGCTGTACGAGGCCTCGACGCAGTGGTCGCGGCAGCTCGAGTCGCTGAACGAGATCGGGAACGCGCTCGCGACCGAGACCGACGTCGCGCGCCTCCTCGATCTCGTCGCGCGACGCCTCCGCGAGCTGCTCGATGCCCGCATCGTCGCCGTGATGCTGCCGGCCGGCGAGACCGAGCTGCGGTTCGCGGCGGTTGCCGGCGCCGGCGGCGAGGGCTTCCTCGGCCAGACGATGGAGCGCGCCGCTTCGAAGAGCGGCCGCGTCTACGAGCTCGGGCGCAGCGAGCGCAGCGACTCGGTGCTGGACGATCCGGAAGTCGATCACGACATCGTGCGCGGCCTCGGCGCGCGAACCGGGCTCTGGGTGCCGCTCATCGTTCGCTCCGTGACGATCGGCCTGATCGCGGTGCACGACAAGCTCGGCGCCGACCCGCGTTTCACCGACAACGACGTCCGCCTCGCAGAGACGTTCGCGTCTCGCGCCGCGGTCGCGGTCGATCTCTCGCAGCGCATCGCCCGCGACGCACTCCGGCGCATCGTCGGTGCCCAGGAGCTCGAGCGTCGCCGGCTCGCACGCGAGCTGCACGACGAGACGGGCCAGGCGCTCTCGTCGATCCTGCTCGGGTTGAAGGCGCTCGACGAGAAGGTCGAGAGCGACGACGCCCGCGCGGCCGTCTCCGACGTACGTGAGCTCGTTGTCGCGACGTTGCACGACGTCCGCAGGCTCGCAGTCGAGCTGCGGCCGAAGGTGCTCGACGACTTCGGTCTCGTCCCTGCACTCGAGCGGCTGACCGAGGCGTTCGGCGCCCAGACCGGGATCACGGTGCGCTTCGAGTCGGGCCTGACGGCGGAGCGGCTTCCCGCCGAGATGGAGACCGCGCTCTACCGCATCGTCCAGGAGGCGCTCACGAACATCGTCAAGCACTCGCGCGCGCGCAACGTCAGCGTGGTGCTGATCCGCAAGCCGGGTGCTGTGGCGGCGGTGATCGAAGACGACGGACAGGGCTTCGACCCGGCCTCGGTTCGCGACGGCGGCTTCGGGCTCGAGGGGATGCGGGAGCGAGTCGGCCTGCTCGACGGCCGCTTGCAGGTCGAATCGGGCATTGGAGCGGGGGCGACGCTCGTCGCGGAGGTCCCGCTCACATGAGCGTGCGTGTGCTCATCGTCGACGATCACGCCGTCTTCCGCGCCGGCCTGAAGCTGCTCATCGACGCCGAGGACGACCTCGAGGCGGTGGGCGAAGCGGGGAATGCGCACGACGCGATCTTCCAGGCGCGTGCCCTGAAGCCCGACGTGATCCTGATGGACGTCGTCATGCCCGACCAGAGCGGGCTCGACGTCGTGCCGACGCTCCTGCACGAGCGGCCCGAGATCAAGGTGCTCGTGCTCTCGATGCAGGACGACCCGCAATACGTCCGCCAGGCGTTCGCGAACGGCGCGAGCGGCTACATCCTGAAGGAGGCCGCCGACACCGAGGTCGTCGCGGCGATCCGGGAGGTGGCATCGGGCAGCAACTACGTGCACCCGGCCGTCGGCGCGAAGCTCATCGCAGCCGAGAACGAGGCGGCAAAGCGCGCCGAGGCGGATCCGCTGTCCGATCGTGAGCGCGAGGTGCTCCGCCTGCTCGCACTCGGCCACACGAACCAGGAGATCTCGGCGCAGCTCTTCATCTCGGTGCGCACGGCCGAGACGCACCGCGCGCACATCATGCAGAAGCTCAGGCTCTCGAGCCGCGCCGAGCTCGTGCGCTACGCGCTCGACCAGGGCGTGCTCGAGCAATAGCGTTCGAACGACGAACCGCCCCGAAGGGCGGCTCGTCGTTCGTTCAGGGGAGAAGCGGTGTTACGCGGTCGGGAGAGCCTGGCCGGTCTGCTTCTTCGCCTTGTGGGCGAAGGCGAGCGCCGTGTCCTTGCTGCGGAGCGCGCCGCCGATCGCGAGGATCCCGAAGCCGATTCCGGCGAGGAGGAGCGCGACGCCGACGACGATCCCGAAGAGCGAGAGCTGCTCTGCCATGAAGCTCGTGTTGAGCGCCGTGGTCAGTGCGGTCTCGGTGACCCAGAGGTTGCGGAGCCCGTTGTCCACGGGGCGCTGCGTCTTCGGGTCGAGGGTCGCGTAGGTGTCGATGCTCGTTCCGCCGTGGCCGTCCGTGAACTTCGCGGGCGTGCCGAGCTTCGCGATGAAGCGGCCCATCTGGCTATAGGTCAGGTTGCCCGTGGCCTCGAGCGCGTGGATGCGCATGTAGCTCGCAAACGCGCGGGCCCGTGCACCGGTCGTGATCGACTTGCCGGCGATGTCCATCGTCGGCAGGGCGACGGTGGCCGGCAGGCCGGCCTTTGCCGCCTCGACCTTGATGGCCGCCGGCGTCATGTCGGCCGAGCCGGTGATCTGCTCGAGCTTGAGGCTGTCGCGAACCGTGCTGCGGCCGTTGACGCCCATGACGATTGCTGCGACGCCGAACGCGACGAGGACTGCCGCGGCGACGATGCCACCGATCTCGAATACCTTGCGCATTTGAAGCTCCTTCAGTCGCGGCCGAGTCTCTTGCGGTGCGAGCTCTGACCTTTGTGCCTTCAGCCTGACCGCCCTGCGGCGGTAGCTCATCGGGGCGTCTGCTGAAGCTCGCTGCGGTGATCCCTCGGATCCGATGCGGGTTTCCCGTAGTCGAGGCTGCCTGCGAAGTCGGCGGCCCAGGCCCGGATCGCGGTCCAGTCGCGGGCGTCGGTCGCGGGCATGCGGCTGAACGGGAAGCGGAGGGAGCGTGGGTTGATGACGCCGCCGAAGATGGCGACGGCGGCCGGGTCGACCTCCGGGACGCTCGCGAGCGAGTGGTGCAGCTGCGCCATCGCGCTCGCGACGTCGTGCTGCTCGAGCGTCCTCGGGCCCATGCCGAAGACGGCCAGCGGCAGCGATTCGAGGGCGTACTTGTGCCGTTTGAGCAGATCGACCGCATCAGCGTGCCAGTGGCCCATGTAGATCGAGCCGCCGACGACGACTCCTGCATAGGGGCGAAGGTCCTCGACCTCTCGGGCCGGGAGCGTCTCGACGTCGAGGCCGTGCTGCTGCAGCTCCTCGGCCACTGCGTGGGCGACCTCCTGGGTCGAGCCGTGCTTCGAGGCGTATGCGATCAGAACCGTTCCGGACATCGTTTTCTCCTTGGTGTTTTCCCCGCCGCCGCCGCGGGCCCGTCGACTGCCCGCAGGCCGCGACGGAGGTCACCACGGGGAGAACGGCTGCCCGCGGCGTGACGGGGAAGCTTTTTTGCCGCGACGCCCTCGTCCAGCGCCGCGCGCGCGACTGCGCCTGCGATCGCCGGGGCGACGCTGCGGTCGAAGACGCTCGGCAGCACGAAGTCGGCCGCGAGGTGGTCGCGAGGCACGACGTCGGCGAGCGCGAGCGCGGCCGCGATCTTCATTCCCTCGGTGATCGCCGTCGCGCGCACGTCGAGGGCGCCGCGGAAGAGGCCGGGGAAGGCGAGGACGTTGTTGATCTGGTTCGGGTAGTCCGAGCGGCCGGTGCCGATGACGGCGACGAGGCCCTCGATCTCCTCGGGAGTAATCTCCGGCGTCGGGTTGGCCATCGCGAAGACGATCGCGCCGTCCGCCATCGTGCGAATACCGTCGACGCTGACGGCGCCGGGGCCGGAGAGACCGATGTAGACGTCTGCACCTGCGAGGGCATCGTCGGCGGAGCCCCGGAGACGACGCGGGTTCGTGACGGCTGCGAGAGCGGCGCCGAACGGATCGAGACCGGGGGAGCCGTCATACAGGGCGCCCTGCTTGTCGCAGCAGACGATCTCGCCCGCACCTGCGGCGGCGAGCATGCGTGCCGTCGCCGAGCCGGCAGCGCCGGCGCCCGTGACGACGATGCGAGCGTCTTCGAGCTGTTTGCCCACGACCCGGAGCGCGTTCTGGAGCGCCGCAAGCACGACGATCGCCGTCCCGTGCTGGTCGTCGTGGAAGACGGGGATGTCGAGCTGCTCGCGGAGGCGCGCCTCGATCTCGAAGCAGCGCGGAGCCGAGATGTCCTCGAGGTTGATGCCGCCGAAGCCGGGGGCGATCGCGACGACGGCCCGCACGATCTCGTCGGGGTCCGTGGTCGAGAGGCAGATCGGCCAGGCGTCGACGCCGCCGAACTCCTTGAAGAGAATCGCCTTGCCTTCCATCACGGGCAGGGCTGCTTCGGGGCCGATGTCGCCGAGGCCGAGCACGGCTGTGCCGTCGGTGACGACGGCGACCGTGTTGCTCTTGCTCGTGAGGCTCCAGACCTTGTCCGGCTCGTCGGCGATCGCGCGGCAGGCACGGGCGACGCCGGGCGTGTACGCCATCGAGAGGTCGTCGGGCGTCTTCAGCGGAACTCTGGAGGCGATCTCGAGCTTGCCGCCGCGGTGGAGCAGCAACGTGCGGTCGGCGACCTGCTCGACCTCGATGCCGTCCTGCGCGCTGACCGCTTCCGTGATGCGGGCGATGTGCAGCTCGTCGACGGCGAGGACTGTCACGTCTCGGACCTTCTTGCCGTGCTCGAGCCTGACGAGGTCGATCGCGTCGAGCAGTCCGCCTGCGTCGCCGATCGAGCCGGCCATCCGCGCAAACGCGCCGGGGCGGTTGTCGAGGTGCACGCGGAGCGTGGCGCTGAACGCCGCCGAGGTGTGCGGGATCGTGCTCACCGTCCGAGTGTGCGTCGCCGTTCCGTGAGCCGCATCCGCGCCGGTACCGGAAAGCCTTGCGGGAAAACCGCAGGCGAAATCGGGGTCTGCCGGGACGGAATCGGAGGCGAGCCGATCTACCTTGCAGGCTCCGCTCGCCAAAGGAGACCCCAGATGAACGTCCCGAGACAGCAAGACAGCAGCTCCGTCAGCTACAAGGATGCGCTCTTCGGCGTCGTGACGCTGCTGCTCGGCCTGCTCGTCGCGGTGCTGGGCGTCTTCGCGCTGATGATGTGGCTCGACGCGCGCAACAACAACAACAGCTCGAAGACGGCAACCACCATGCCCGGCATGGACATGAGCGCGAATGCCGACCTCGGCGTGTTGACGAGCTTTGCCGGCGCTGCGCCCGCGGATGCGGATGCGCTCGCCGCAAAGCATGTGCCCTACCCGGCGGAGCTGCCTGCGGTCTCTTCGGGGGCCGTTGCGGACGTCCATCTCGTTTTGACCGACCTGACGGTGCAGATCGCGCCCGGCGTCAAGTACGCGGCCTGGGCGTGGGCCGGCGGCGCACCGGGGCCCGTCATCCACGTGCGTCAGGGCCAGCTCGTGAAGATCACGCTCACGAACAAGGGCGCGATTCCGCACTCGGTCGACTTCCACGCGGCCCGCGTCGCCCCGGACAAGGCGTTCGGCGACGTCTTCCCGGGCAAGTCCGTCAGCTACACGTTCCGCGCCAACGACCCGGGCGTGTTCATGTACCACTGCGGCACGAAGCCCGTCCTGATGCACATCGCCAACGGCATGTACGGCGCGATCGTCGTCGAGCCGAAGCCGGGCGTCCTGCCGAAGGCCGACAAGAACTACGTCCTCGTCGCGAGCGAGTGGTACCTCGACTCCGACGGGCTGGGCAAGCCGGCGTCGTTCAACATGGCGAAGGCGCACGCGCGCCAGCCGGACTGGATGACCTTCAACGGCTACTCCGGCCAGTACGTCAAGCACCCGCTGACTGCGAAGCCTGGCGAGCTCGTGCGTTTTTGGATCGTCGACGCAGGCCCGTCGCTCGACACCGACTTCCACATCGTCGGCACGATCTTGAACACCGCCTACGTGTTCGGCGACATGAACCCCGCCGACGCGCTCCACAACGTGCAGACCGTCACGGTTCCCGCCGGCGGCGGCGGCGTCTTCGACGTCAAGATCGACGAGCCGGGGCTCTACCCGTTCGTCTCACATGCATTCGCTGCCGTCGACCAGGGCCAGGTCGGTCTCCTCAACGTCGGCAACGTCAAGGGGACGATGAGCCACTAGTCGCGCTGCATCGCAGCGTCGAACGCGATGCCCGACGACGCGAAGTCCGTCCTGCGCACGTACGCGAGCGCATCGGGCGCGCCCCAGTCGCGGGCCATGCCGCTGTCCTCCCACTCGATCGAGAGCGGGCCCTGGTAGCCGATGCGGTTCAGCGCACGGAAGAAGTCCTCGAAGTCGACGTCGCCGTGGCCGGGCGATACGAAGTCCCAGCCGCGCAGCTCCTCACCGAAGTTGAGATGCGAGCCGAGGATCGAGCGGCGGCCGTCGAGCCGTTTCTTCGAGTCCTTGACGTGCACGTGGTAGATGCGGTTGCCGAAGTCGAGCGCGAACTGCGCGGTGTCGAGGAACTGGTGCGCGAAGTGGCTCGGGTCGAGATTGATGCCGAACGCCTCGCGGTTGCCGATCGCGTCGAGCGTCTTCCGCGTCGTCACGAAGTCGTAGGCGATCTCGGTGGGGTGCACCTCGAGGCCGAACTTGACGCCCTCGGCATCGAAGACGTCCATGATCGGGCTCCAGCGCTCGGCGAAGTCCTCGTACCCGCGCTCGATCTCGGCGTAGTCGTTCGGCGGGAACGAGTAGATCAGGTGCCAGATCGACGAGCCGGTGAAGCCGTTGACCTGCTGGATGCCGAGCCGAGCCGCGGCGCGCGCGCTGTCTTTCATCCGCTCGGCCGCGCGCTGCCGGACGCCTTCGGGCTCACCGTCGCCGTAGATCTCAGGAGGCAGGATCGCGCGGTGCCGCTCGTCGATCGGGTCGCACACGGCCTGGCCGACGAGATGCGCGCCGATCGCCCAGACGTTCAGATGGTTGCGCTCGAGGATCTCCTGCCGCGCGCGGCAGTAGCCGTCGTCGGAGAGCGCCTTGTCGACCTCGAAGTGGTCGCCCCAGCAGGCGAGCTCGAGGCCGTCGAAGCCCCACGCGCCGGCCTTCGCTGCGAGATCCTCGATCGGCAGGTCGGCCCACTGGCCGGTGAAGAGCGTCACGGGACGGTGCATCGACATGAGGCGAGTCTATTTAGACTCGTGGGTGGATGAGGCCCGACCTGCTCGAGCGGTTCGCCGCGGTCACGCAGACGATCCGCGAGCCCGAGCAGTTGCGCACCTACGAGTGCGACGGCCTCACCGGGCACCGCGTCGTGCCGTCGCTCGTCGCGCTCCCGGGCAGCACGGCCGAGGTGCAGGCGGTCGTGCGGCTCTGTGCCGAGGAGCGGCTCCCGTTCGTCGCGCGCGGCGCCGGCACCGGGCTCTCGGGAGGTGCGCTTCCGGTCGCCGACGGGATCGTCATCTCGCTCGCGCGACTGACCCGCATCCTCGAGATCGACATCGAGCGTGGGGAGGTCGTCGTCGAGCCGGGCGTCGCGAACCTCGACGTCACGCGCGCCGTCGCCGAGGCAGGCTTCTACTACGCGCCCGACCCGTCGTCGCAGCAGGTGTGCACGATCGGCGGCAACGTCGCCGAGAACTCCGGCGGCGCGCACTGCCTCAAGTACGGGTTCACGGTCAATCACGTGCTGGCCGCGGAGGTCGTGTTGCCGGACGGCGAGCTCGTCGAGCTCTCGGTCTGGGACGGCGGCCCCGACCTGCTCGGCGTCTTCATCGGCTCGGAGGGGACGCTCGGGATCGCGACGAAGCTGACGCTCCGCATCCTGCGCGCGCCCGAGGCGGTGCGGACGCTGCTCGCGGGATTCGCGCACACGGACGACGCGGGCGGAGCGGTCTCCGGCGTGATCGCGGCCGGGATCGTGCCCGCGGCGATCGAGATGATGGACGCCGTCACGATGGAGGCAGCCGAGGCCGCGGTCGGCGCCAACTATCCGGACGGCTGCGGCGCCGTGCTCATCGTCGAGCTGGATGGGCCGGTCGCGCAGGTCGAGGAGGATCTCGCCCGCGTCGAGGCGCTCTGCCGCGAGAACGAGGCGCGCGAGCTGCGTATCGCGTCCGATCCCGCGGATCGCGCGACCGTGTGGCGCGGCCGCAAGGCGGCGTTCGCCGCGATGGGGCGGATCAGCCCCGACTACTACGTCCAGGACGGCGTCGTGCCGCGGACGCAGCTGCCGGCCGTGCTGCGCCGCATCGACGAGCTGTCGCGCGCCGGCGGCCTTCGCGTCGGCAACGTCTTCCACGCCGGCGACGGCAACTTGCATCCGCTCGTCCTGTACGACGGCCGCGTCGAAGGCGAGGCCGCGCGCGCCGAGGAGCTCTCGAAGAAGATCCTCGAGGTCTGCATCGACGCGGGCGGCTCGATCACCGGCGAGCACGGCGTCGGCACCGACAAGGCGTGCGCGATGCCGCTCATGTTCGGCGAGGACGACCTCGCGGCGATGCAGCGGCTGCGCCGCGCGTTCGACCCGGTCGGGATCGCGAATCCGGGGAAGCTCTTCCCGACGCCGCGCCTCTGCGGCGAGGTGCCGGGCCCATATCGCGCCCACCCACTCGAGAAGGCCGGCCTTGCCGACCGGTTCTGAGATCCTCGAGCACGAGCCGGGCGACCTGACGTGCATCGTCGAGGGCGGCATCCGTCTCTCAGTACTTATGGGGGCGCTCGCGGAGCACGGCCAGAGGCTGTCGCTCGATCCCCCCGGGGATCCGACGCTGGCCGAGTGCCTGCTCGACGACCTCTCGGGGCCGCTGCGGCACCGGTTCGGGACGATGCGAGATCTCGTGCTCGGCGTCACGGTCGTGCTGCCGGACGGAATGCGGGCGAGCTCCGGCGGCAAGGTCGTGAAGAACGTCGCCGGCTACGACCTCGCGAAGCTCTTTTGCGGCTCGCGAGGGCGCCTCGGGTCGGTGGAGCGACTCGCGCTGCGGCTGCATCCGCTGCCGGCTGCGACGCGCACCGTTGTGACAAGGGTGGGATGGCCTGAGCTGCACCGGTCGCAGCTCGTGCCGAGCGCGGTCGACCTCGCGGAGGGACGCTTGCACGTGCTGTTCGAGGGGTCGCAGCGCGCGGTCGACGCGCAGGCGCTCGCGCTCGAAGGCGACGACGACGTGGACGAGCCGTGGGAATGGCTGCGCGCGCTGCAGGCGGAGCTGCCCGGGCGGGTGCGCTGGAACGGGGAGGACGCGCTGCTCGTGCGGCCGGGGCCTCGGATCGCCTACGTCGCGCAGCTGCGCGAGCCCGCGTGGAGCCCGCTCGCGGAGCGGGTCGTGGAGGCGATGTGCAGCCCGAGCTGATTGCCGACTGCGTCCACTGCGGCTTCTGCCTGCCGACGTGCCCGACGTATTCGTTGTGGCACGAGGAGATGGACTCGCCGCGCGGGCGCATCTACCTGATGCAAGGGCTCGTCGACGGGTCGATCGAGCTGAGCGACACGGTCGTCGAGCACTTCGATCGTTGCCTCGGCTGCATGGCGTGCGTGACGTCGTGCCCGTCGGGCGTGCAGTACGACCGGTTGATCGAGCAGACGCGCGACTACGTCGAGCGGGAGCATCGGCGCGGGGTGGTCGACTCCCTCGTGCGTGCGGGCGTCTTTGCGGTGTTCCCGCACCGGCGGCGGCTGCGGGCGGCGTTGCGGTTCCGCAGGCTGCCGGCGCCGGGGCCGCTCGCACCGCTGAAGCAGATCGCGCCGCCGTGGTCGGCGCCCGAGTGGCCGCCGGAGCATCTGCCGGGTGACGGGCCGCGCGTCGCCGTGCTCGCGGGCTGCGTCGCGAGCGTCGTCTTCGGCGACGTCAACGCCGCGACGGCGCGGGTGCTTCACGCGGAGGGCTTCGACGTGCATGTTCCGCGTGAGCAGGGCTGCTGCGGCGCGCTGCATGCCCACGGCGGGCGGCTCGAGCAGGGCGTCGCCCGCGTGCGGGCGCTCGAGCGCGACCTGGCGGGCTACGACTACATCGTCACGAACGCGGCGGGCTGCGGATCGCATCTGAAGGATCACGGAGTTGCGAACGTCGTCGACGTGTCGGAGCTCCTGACGGAGTCGCGGGCGAAGCGGCATGCCTTACCGGTTCGCGTGGCGTTCCAGGACTCGTGCCACCTGCGCCATGCGCAGGGCGTCGTGAGCGCGCCGCGGGCGATGCTCGACGCGATCCCGGGCCTCGAGCGTCTCGAGCCGGCGGAGCAGGACATCTGCTGCGGCAGCGCCGGGATCTACAACATCGTCCAGGCGGGAACCGCGGCGGAGCTCGGGGATCGCAAGGCGGGGCATGTGCTCGCGGCGCAGCCGGATGCGTATGCAAGCGGGAACCCGGGGTGTCTCGTGCAGGTGACGGCGGCGCTGCGCCGGGCGGGGCAGCCGGTCCCTGCGTTTCATCCGGTGGAGCTCGTCGACGCGTCGATCCGCGGGGTGGATGTCGCCGAGCTGCTGGCGGGCGCGCGGCGCTGAGAGCGATTCAGCAACCAGGTCTGTGACCTGGTTGCGGTCTTTTGCGAAACGACCGCAACCTGGCTGAAGCCAGGTTGCGAAAGCCATCATCGGTTACGCGCAGTCGTACGGCGCGACCAGAGCGGGCTGTGAGTCCTCTCAGGAACCGCGGAGCGACGCCCAGGGCTCTTCGCCCGAGACGTCCTCGAGGCCGTACCCGGTCTCGCCGCCGAGCGACGGGCCGATCACGACCTGCAGGTGCGCGGTCTCGGAGCCGTCGTTGAACGACGCGTGGATCACGCCTTCGTCCAGGTACACCGAGTCGCCGGCACCGAGCGCGGTCGATTCCTGCTCGATGTACTGCGTCACCGCGCCCTGCTTGACGATGATCATCTCCTCCTGGCCAGGGTGGCGGTGGAAGTTGTGCCCTTCGCCGGGCTCGAGCGTCACGTCCATGATCACGAGCCGCTTCGACCCCTTGTCCGGCGTCAGGCGCCAGCCGATCGTGCCCCAGTCGAAGCTCTCCTGTCGGACGTCGGACTGCTTCACGAAGCTGCTCATCGTGGTCTCCTCACTTGACGGGAATCGACTTGAAGCGGCGCATGTTCTCGGTCATCGCGACCTCGGTCGGCAGGCGCTCCATCGAGCTCGCGCCGAAGAAGCCGACGACGCCCTCGGTGTTCGCGAGCACGTAGGCGGCGTCGTCCGGCTCGGCGATCGGGCCGCCGTGGCACAGGACGAGGATCTCGGGATTGACGCGCTTCGCCGCGTCGTGCATGCCCTGCACGAGTCGCACGGACTCGTCGAGCGTCTTCGCGGACTCGGCGCCGATCGCACCGCCGGTCGTCAAGCCCATGTGCGGCACGAGCACGTCCGCACCCGCTTGCGCCATCGCGGTCGCCTCGTCGTCGGTGAAGACGTACGGCGCCGTCAGGAAGTCGCGCTCGTGCGCGAGCCGGATCATGTCGACCTCGAGCCCGTAGCCCATGCCGGTCTCCTCGAGCCCGACGCGGATCGTGCCGTCGAAGAGGCCGACCGTCGGGAAGTTCTGCACGCCGCTGAAGCCGATGCGCTTCAGCTCGTCGAGGAACACCGGCATCAGCCGGAACGGATCCGTGCCGCACACGCCCGCGAGCACCGGCGTCTCCTTCACGACAGGGAGCACCTCGCGCGCCATGTCGACGACGATCGCGTTCGCGTCGCCGTACGGGAGCAGCCCGGCCAGCGAGCCGCGGCCGCCCATCCGGTAGCGGCCGGAGTTGTAGATGATGATCAGGTCGGCGCCGCCTGCCTCCGCGAGCTTCGCCGACAGCCCGGTGCCCGCGCCGGCGCCGATGATCGGCTTGCCGGCGTCGACCTGTGCACGCAGCCGCGCGAGTGCTTCGCCTCGTGTCATCGGATCAGCTCGTGCAGCCGGTCGGCCATCGCGTCGGCGAACGCCGGGTCGTTGATGTCCGTCTCGAGCTCGTGCACCTCGACCGACGGGCCGAGCGTCTCGTGCAGCCCCGCGAGCAGCGCATCGTCGGCGTCCTTGTCGTAGAAGGGCTGCCCTTCGACCGCGATCATCGAGACGCCTTTCAGCGGCACGAACAGCACCGTCGGCCCGGTCGCGGCCGAGAGCTTCCGTCCGATCGTGCGGCCGAGCTCGCCGCACTCGTCGGGCGTCGTGCGCATGAGCGTGATCGTCGGGTTGTGCACGTAGAGGTTGCGGCCCTCGAACTGCGGCGGCACCGTCTCGCGCGGGCCGAAATTGACCATGTCGAGCGCGCCGAGCGACACGACCTGCGGCACGCCCGCGGCACCCGCGGCTTCGAGCCGGTCGGGCCCGGCGGAGAGCACGCCGCCGACGAGCTCGTCTGCAAGCTCCGTCGTGGTCGTATCGAGCACGCCGATGAGGAAGCCGCCGCGCACGAGCGCCTCGAGCGACTGCCCGCCCGCGCCGGTCGCATGGAAGACGAGCACCTCGTAGCCGAGCTCCTCGAGCCGCTCGCGCGCACGCGTGACGCACGGCGTCGTGACGCCGAACATCGTCGCGCCGACAAGCGGCTTCGCCTCGAGCGCAGGCACAGTCGCGCTCGCCATGCCCGCAATCGCAGCCGCGGCATTCGCCATGATCCGCGCCGAGACGGAGTTGACGCCCGAGATGTCGACGACCGAGTACATCATCGTCACGTCGACCGCGCCGACGTACGGCCGCGTGTCGCCCGACGCCACGGTCGAGACCATCAGCTTCGGCACGCCGACCGGCAGCGCGCGCATCGCGCGCGACCCGATCGACGATCCGCCCGAGCCGCCGAGGGCGAGAATCCCGTCGAGGCGCCCTTCGGCGTACAGCCGCTGCACGACCGCCTCAGCACCCGCAGCCATCGCAGTCACCGCCGCGCCGCGATCCGCCGCCGCAGCGAGCTCCGCGACATTCCGTGCTACCTCCTCCCGAGAAACGTCCGGCTCGAGGCCGACCGGGTCGTAGACACCGACGTCCACGACGAGCACGTCGACACCGTGCTCCAGCAAGCGGTCGCGCAGGAACGCGTACTCGACGCCCTTCGTGTCGAGGGTGCCGAGCAGGACGACCGTCGGCACTACGCGCTCTCCGTCAGCGGCTCGACGCCGAGGAAGCGGCGCTGCAGCTCCGGGTCCTTCGAGAGCTCCGTCGCGGTCGTCTCCGCGTAGATCGAGCCCGCCACCATCACGAGCTGCCGCTCGGCGAGCGACGTCGCGACGCCGAGGTTCTGCTCGATCAGCAGAATCGCGAGCCCTTCTTCCTCGAGCTTCTTGAACGTCTCGACGAGGTGCTCGATGATCGCCGGCGCGAG
>Ga0207657_10002770_pt1 | contig 18869 bp, 17 predicted proteins | sample KBSC33metaG_FD_184316 | JGI IMG/M metagenome (GOLD analysis project Ga0207657, IMG submission 184316) | Corn rhizosphere microbial communities from Kellogg Biological Station, Michigan, USA - KBS C3-3 metaG (SPAdes) (version 2) | ecosystem: Host-associated > Plants > Roots > Rhizosphere > Soil ... | reverse complement strand
CCAGCAGTTTTGCTGGTCTCTCGCCGCAGGGTTTCGGCGACTCCGCGATCCTTCGTCATGATGATCCTGGGAATCCGGTCACACTGTGCAACCGATTAGACTAATCCTAAATCTGCCGCCCCGGAGCACAGATTCTTCAGCCCCGGCGTCGCGCTTTCCAAAATGAACTCAGGCCGAACCATGCGAAGGTCACGGTGAACGCGAGTGCTAGGATCAAACGTCCGGAACCGACCTGTCCGGCTTGATATTTCGTGTACTCGCGTGCCAGAGCCATACCCCCGATGGCGGATAGGCACAAGAAAACGAACCCAGTTACTTCCAGCCACAAAATTCCCAGTACCCGTCCGAACGAAGTGGCGGTCACTCGCAATCCGCGCAGAACGGCTCCGGCAACGCGGGTTTTGGAAGCCTGCCGACCGGCTACTCTGGCGACGATGCCAACTTTTCGCAGGGTAGAAACATTCATCTCGGTGATTTTAGCAGTGTCTCGGCGTACAATACGCAGCCGAGGTGGGGTGATACGAAACCTGCGGAGCCGGGGTAACATCCAATAGGGTAGGCAGTCTTGTCTCACCGGTTGTGGCGCCAAGAAGGGGGATCTGTGGATCAGGAACTTAAGAAGCTGATGAAGGAGCTGGGCGAGGCTATCAATGAATCACTCGCCGACTCCGAGCAGATCGCCGACGTTGTCTCCCGTATCAAGGAGGGTGGCTACGACATATTCCTGGTGCTGGAGGCAACCATCGGCTTCAGCAAGCAGGGAGAGAAGAACCCGGAAAAGAATTCACTGGTTACGACCCTTAGCACGAAGCCTGAACTCAAGGTCAGCGATCAGGATGTGAAGTTCCTTAAATCTCTGCGTATCAAAATCGAGGACGATGCAGCGTAAGTCCAGCGCCACTGGAAGCTCATCACCTTCTCCTCTTACCTTCTGCAAACGTGGCCGACACGACTGACCAAGTCGTGGATCTCGGGCCAGAATGGCGGCACTCTCGGGAGCACACTTGGCTCCACTGCTCACATGGATGCATATCTTTCTCCCGCCTGGAATCTCCATGCCTGAGCAGGTCACGTTAATCAGTTGAAGTTGCAATTTTCGCGAACCTCTGGGCGAACGAGCACAAATATCACGATGTAGACGAGGTGCACTCGGCTGCAACGCTGCAGCAGGTCTGCCCCTGATTTCGCTGTGCTAGTATCACTGTTTCGCGGGGCGTGGCGGACTCGCTCTATTACCTGGCACTCGACCAGGAATCCCGCAACCGTCGCAGAAGGACCCGGTGACAACGATGAAAGACACTCTCGGGGTGCTCCTGGCCGGTGGCGCCGGCGAACGGTTGTATCCTCTCACCCGAGACCGCGCCAAGCCGGCTGTGACCTTCGGTGGTATCTATCGAATCATCGACATTACTCTTTCCAACTGCGTCAACTCCGATTTACGGCGCGTTTTCATTCTCACCCAATACAAGGCGTTGTCTTTGAACCGGCACATTCGTGAAGGCTGGAATATCGTAGCCCGTGAGATGGGCGAATTTGTCGAAATCTTGCCCCCAATGAAACGGGTGAGCGACAACTGGTATATGGGGACAGCCGATGCGGTTTACCAGAACATCTATTCCATAGGTTCAGAGCAGCCGAAGCATGTGTTGATTCTCTCTGGCGACCACATCTACAAGATGAACTACGGTCGGATGCTCAGGCACCACCGCGACTCGGGAGCAGACGTCACACTCGCAACCATCCTGATTGAGCCGGATGAAACTTTCCGGTTCGGAGTCGTGGAAATGGATCGGGACGGCCGCGTCACTGGATTTCAGGAGAAGCCCAAACAGACCGAGTTGCGTTCTCCGCACAACCCGGAGATGGTCGACGCTTCCATGGGCATTTACCTGTTCAACACTGACGTACTCATCCCTGTTCTCCTGAAAGATGCCGAAGATCCCAATTCCAGCCACGACTTCGGCCACGACATCCTGCCGAAAATGGTCGACGACTACCGCATCTTTGCCTTCAATTTCGTCGACGAAAATAAGAAGGAAGCACTTTACTGGCGCGATGTGGGAACGCTAGAGGCTTATTACGACGCGAACATGGACATCGTTTCTGTTTCGCCCGTTTTCAATTTGTACGATTCAGAATGGCCAATCCGCACGCACCAGCGGCAGTATCCTCCAGCCAAGTTCGTCTTCGGAGAACCGGGTCGCACCGGCACTGCCATTGATTCCATCGTGTCTGCCGGCTGCATCGTTTCCGGCAGCTCGGTGAAGAACAGCATCTTGTCTCCTGACGTGCGCGTGAACTCCTACAGTGAAGTTGACGCCAGCATTCTGTTTTCGCACGTGAATGTAGGGCGCCACTGCCGGATTCGTCGTGCCATTCTCGATCGCGATGTCCACGTGCCCGAAGGAACCACGATTGGCTACGACGCCGAAGCAGACCGGCAGCGCTATTTTGTCACCGACACCGGCATCACGGTTGTGACCCGCGACTACTCCTTGTTCGAAAACCCAATCACAGTAGATTATTTTGATTCCGAGTAGATTGTGCGCCGCAGGCACAGCTGTGGGGGCTCACGCTCGTGAGTTCAGCTACAAAGGGAAGCCATGGTTCGAAGACCCAAATCAACGGATTTATCCGCGAGTGAGGTCACCGTATCCCAATTTGAGTACCAGACGTTATCTGAGTTTCGCCACCAGCTCGCAGGGTTCTTGCGTCGACGCCGCGAGGCGGCTGAGAATGTGGGCCTTGAAGCGCAGCAATACGAGCTGCTCCTGGCCATCAAGGGGTTACCGGCGGGAAAACAGCCGACCGTCAAGCAGATCGCAGAGCAGCTTCAGATTCAGCACCATAGCGCGGTGGAGTTGGCCAGCCGCCTGGCCAGACGCGGGTTGCTGCGGCGCGAACGCTCGCCAGACGACCGCCGGGCGGTGTTGTTGTCCATTACCAAATCGGGAGAGAAGCTGATCGAGCAGATCGTCCAGTACAGCTTTCAGCAGCTCGAGCAGGAAGCTCCCACGCTTTTGAAGACCCTGGGTAAGATCCTGAAGGATAAGGCAAAACCTAAATAGGACCTACTTTGGACAGATCTTCGCCCTATATTCGCCATCCTTTACGCCCCTGCTACAATGCCTTTCTTCATAGATTTAAAGAACTTTTGGTTCCACAATAACGTATCCATAGTGTGGTTGTTGGCTCCAGGCGGCGCTCTCGCGTCTTACTGGGCCTGCAAATTACCAGGAGTTCCGGGGAGTGCCGGTTGGAGGACGCCCAGGTCGTAGCTGCTCTGATCCGTCGCTGTGTGGCTGGCGACGCAGCTGCGTGGGAGGACATCGTTCGCCAGTATCATCGGCGCATCTACAACATTTGCTACCGCTTCGCCGGTTCGACAGACGAAGCCGAAGATCTTACTCAGGACGTTTTCATCAAGATGTATAAAACGCTGAGCACCTATGACCTGGAGCGGGGCGCGTTTATGACCTGGGTCACTACCATCACGCGGAACTTACTGGTGGACCATTTCCGCAAGGGTAAGTATGACCGGATAACAGACTCCCTTGACACTCCCGTTTCAGAGCACGAAGATGCTATGCCTCTCAGCGAGCACATTGAGGACAAGAACCCGGCTCCTGATGCTCAGGTCCAGAGGCACGAAACCAGCGCGACGGTCCATCAGGCGCTGCAAAAACTCTCCCCCGAACTGCGCGAAGCAGTGATCTTGCGCGATCTGCAAGATATGGATTACAGGGAAATTGCGACCGTTTTGAAGGTTCCGGAAGGGACTGTCAAGTCCAGGATCAATCGGGGGCGTGCGGAACTTGCACGCCTCCTTCAACGTACATATAGGCAGGTGATGTGATGCCAGGCGCAAGCCAAAACGGAATGCAGTGCAGCGAGTTCGATGCCCTGCTGACAGAGGCTCTGGACGGTACTCTGGCCGGCGCGAAGCTGGAGCGCTTTCGCGGACATGCGGCCGTGTGTTCCGTCTGTGGACCGCTCTTCGCCGAAGTCGACGCAGGCCGCCGTTTGCTGATGTCGCTTCAGGAAGTCGAGCCACCGGCTCGCCTCATGAACAACATCCTGGCCGCGACCAGCGGATTGGATACGGCTCGCCTGCACGCCGGTGCTGCTCAACCAGGTATTCCCTGGATCGATCGTCTCCGGGCCTGGGCGGCTCCGGTGTTCAATCCATTCTTTGGAGTGGTACGCCAGCCACGCTTCGCCATGTCGTTCGGCATGGCGTTCTTCTCCGTAACGATGGCTTTGAACGTTGCGGGCATAAAGCTGGCTGACCTGCGGCATATCGACTTGCGGCCCAGCGCGATCTCGCGTGGTTATCACATGACCCAGGGCCGAGTGGTGAAGTATTACGAGAATATCCGCTTTGTTTACCAGATTGAATCGAAGGTGAGAGAGATCAAACGTGTAACTACGCCCGCGGAGCCGGCACCCTCCCGCGACCAGCACCGCCGGGAAAACAACAATACCAGTGGACAACCAGAACAGAGGCAGGAACGCAACTACAGCCAAGGGGAGAACACGCCCGTGTTGGCCTTCACCCCGGATGCTCCGCCTGTCGTGACGTTGACCGCGATCAGGAGGTTCGTATGAACTGCGCCAACCACACCGATGTTTCGGCGGTGGCCTATTGCCGCACCTGCGGAAAGCCGCTGTGCGCCCAATGCACCCGCGATGTTCGCGGAGTGATTTACTGTGAGAACTGCCTGGCAGCACGCATGGAAAACGTGCAGCCTCCCGCAATGCCGGCAACTCCCGTTTACTCGCAAGCGGCGGTACCTCTGGCTGCCCAAGGAGGACCTAACCCCGCCGTGGCAGGAATTCTGGCTGGTTTTTTTCCTTTTGGCGTCGGCGCGGTCTATACGTCGCAATATGCCAAGGGACTTGCGCATCTGGTTATCGCTGTTCTGCTGATCGTCGGAGCAAGTGAGGGTGGCCTTCTAAGCGTGTTTTGTGGATTGGCCATGGGGTTCTTCTACATCTATCAGATTGTCGACGCGGTCCGTTCCGCCCACGCAATATCTGAAGGGCGGCCTGCCCCCGATCCATTTGGCCTCGCGCAAGCGTTTGGCGCTGGCGAAAAGGTAGACGCTTCCAAGGTACCCACTGGCGCGATCGTCCTCATCGGCCTGGGCGTCCTTTTTCTGTTGCACACCCTCGGCATTTTCGATCTGAACATGGGTCGTATCTGGCCAATATTTCTCATTGCGCTTGGCGGCTGGCTCTTCGCCCGCTCCTGGGGCCTGATTTCGTCACAAGGACGTTGTTACTGCGAGCGCTGCCGTACTCGTGGGTTAATGTGGCCGGCAGTCTTGGTTACGATTGGCTTCCTGTCGTTGCTTGAGGAGTTCACCCGTTATGACTGGAACCGGACTTGGCCAGTACTCATCCTGGTAATCGGTATCGTCATGCTGCTGCGCAGTAATGCTTCGTGGCAAGGACATATCCCCACTGCCAGCAACTCCGATCAGCCGCCGGTGGCGCCTGCCAGTACGACAGAAGCGCCGCAGCCCCCCGCGAATGAGGTGAGGAATGTCTAGTCCCGTGCCAGCCCCGGTTGTGCCTCCGCCGCCACGGCGGCGTTCGCTGGCAGGACCGGTTGTGCTCATCGTGATGGGAATCGTGTTCCTGATGGCCACGATGGGGATGCTGCACGGGTACCAGCTCTGGGCAGTTTACGGAAAGTACTGGCCCGCCCTGATCATTCTCTGGGGCGTCATCAAGCTCTTAGAGCACCAGCGCTCCCGGAATGACGGCACGCGCGCCAGCGGCATTGGCGTCGGCGGTGTCTTTCTTCTGCTGTTCGTCATTGTGACCGGATCGATCGCGACCAAGACGTCGAACCTGAACTGGGCAGGCCTTCGTGATCAGTTTGGCATAGATGACAGCGACCTCGACAACATGTTTGGCGAGTCGTTCAATTATCACGATGAACTCGGTCATGCCTTTCCCGACGGCGCGACTCTGCACGTGGTCTCGAACCGTGGGGCCATCAAGATCGTGGCTTCCGACGACAAGCAGATCAAGGTCCTGGTCGACAAGACGGTTCACGCAAATGACCAGGAAAAGGCCGATAAGATCAACGAACAAACGAAACCTCTGCTCTCCGTGGAAGGCCAGGTTGTCACCGTCAATGCCAACACGCAGGCCGCAGGCGAGCACGGGGTCGGCGCAGATATGACGATCTCTATGCCGAAAAAGGCCGGGGTGATGATTTCGTCTCGTCGTGGTGATGTTGTGATCACCACTCGGGAAGGTAATGCCGATGTTTCCGCGCAGCATGGCGACGTAAACATTATCGATCTTAGCGGCAACGCCAATCTCAACCTCGATCACAGTTCAGCGAAGCTCTCGAACATCCTCGGTGACGTATCTATCGACGGCCGGGTAAACGACCTGACTATCGCCAATGTGAAGGGCTCCGCGCGGCTGAATGGCGAGTTCATGGAAAGTGTGCACCTGTCCCAGATTGCAAAGAATGTGACCTTCCGCTCCTCGCGTACAGAAATGGAGTTTGTAAAACTCGACGGTGAACTTGATCTCGATTCAGGCGATCTGCGCGCCAGCAGGGTATCCGGACCTAGCCGCCTGAGCACCCGCTCCAAAGACATCCGATTGGATGGTGTATCCGGCGACCTTCGGCTCGAAGACAGCAACGGATCAATCGAAGTAGTGGTGCATAAGCTGGGCAACATCCAGATCGATAACCGTAGTGGGGACATACAGCTCTCGCTGCCAATGCAGGCTGCATTTCGGGTGGACGCTCGGGCCAAAGGCGGAGAAATTCAATCCGATTTCGGAGAATTGAAAGTCAACAATGGCGACAATGAGGCGACCGCAACCGGCTCCGTCGGAAGTGGTAGCGCAACCTTGCGTCTTAACAACGAGCACGGCACGATTGAACTTCGCAAGGGCACCAGCGAAGCCGCTCTGCCGCCCTCACCTCCCAAGCCCGGCAAAAATGTACCTGAACCTCCCGAGCCGCCAGAGCCGACTGAAAACTAAGCAACATCTTCTCGCAAGAATTCAGAATGTCTCTCCGGCACGGGACACTTCCTTCCTCTGCTCGGAATTTACGGGTGAACAACAGTAAAAAGGGACTACTGCAGGGTTGGATCATTCTTCAACTTCTGGTCCACCAATGCTTCGATCTGCTGCAGCACCTGGTCTTCCGGAAGATGAGTTGAGTCGATGAGAACGGCGTCAGCTGCGGCAACCAGCGGGGATGCTGCCCGCGTGCGGTCACGTTGATCCCGCTCCCGCAACTGGGCGGCAATTTCCTGTGCTGACGGTCCTTTGCTCTTCTGCTGATCCAGCCGGCGTTGCTCGCGTACCACAGGGTCGGCGTCGAGAAATACCTTCAGGTCTGCATCAGGAAACACTTTGGTTCCGATGTCGCGGCCTTCCATCACAACACCGCCATGGAGGCCCATTTCGCGTTGCCGCGCGACCATCCACTCACGCACGTTCGGATTGACCGATACGCGAGACGCTGCTTCGGTCACATCCCGCTCCCGCACCCGCATCGAAACGTCGTGTCCGTCGAGCAACACACGATTGCCCCCCACCGTGGGTTCAAGGAGAATCCGCGAGTTACGCGCCAATTGCAGCAATGCCGCGTCATCGTCAAACGAAACATCCCGCTCGATGGCCTTCAGTGCAAGAGCGCGGTACATCGCGCCGCTCTCGAGATTGACGTACCCCAGTTTGCGTGCGAGCCGCGAGGCAATCGTGCTCTTCCCCGCTCCGGCAGGTCCATCGATCGCGATGATGAGTTTGCGAACTTCGCTGGCAGTCATTCGGGTCGAACGAATTTTACAGGAACTCAGGCGGCTGCCGTTGGACGCTATCTTGGACGCAGGCCGATTTTGACGCGCCGGGGATCTGGCCTCGCTTGTTGATCGCGGGCCGTGGGGAGCGCTTTAGGTGGTGTGATCTGAATGAGAGATCGGTTGCCCACGTGCACAAAACTCAACTCGCGCGCTGCTAATAGCGCGTTAATCGATTCCTTCACCCGGGACCGCGGAACCAGATTCGAAAAGAAGGTCTCTACTTCGCCGGGTTCGGCGGCAATTGAAGAGTCCAGATATTTCGATATCAGCGCCGATAAGGCTTCGGCTACCGACAGGTTCACACCTTCACGTACCGCATCCGGCGCCCAGCGGTACAGCACGTCCCACGAGGCGCCTTCGACGGGACTGTAATCGACCCGAGTGATGCGCAGCTTCGACCACAGTTCCGCAAGCGCGCGGTCGAGAGCGGCTAAGGACGGGTCTCCTCCAAGCTCTTCACGAAGTTTCTGCTTCGATATAGAGCCTTTTCTGCGAATCACCTCGAATGCATCCACTGCCAACTGCGAATACTCCGACCGTGCTCCCGCCTTAGGAGCTTGCTTCGGGTTGCGCTCACCTACCAAGGCATAGAAGTAGGGAAACACCGAAGCGGCCACGAGAAAGTTATTGTTCTCATCAAAGAGGTTGGCTTCGAAAGCGGATTTCTCACGCAGCAACCGGACCATCAACTCGGTTGCGTCCTGTGCTCGTGGATCCGCGAAAGCGTGCTGAATCGTAGGCAGGCGATCATCGCTGCCCACGAACGCTCCCATGAACGTCGGCAGCAGCACCGCGGGTCGCAGGGGATACATCAGGCAAAAGCCGATAGACTCGATGAATTCGCGAGCATCATCCAGAGTACGCACCGGCTTTGAATCGAGGTGCCACTTGGCGGCTCTGGCCTGCTGCAACTCCGCATCAATCATGCGTTGATTAGAACACAGAAGCGAGGTCGCGCGTCTGAGATAGGTTTGTCCATTGGGCAAGTAATCGGCACGCGATCAATCTCGGATGTCGGATCTCGGAACAAGATAAGCACGAACCGCCCAAAAACTAAAGGAAAGAGACTGTTGCCTGACTAATATCTGCCAAGGCTAGCGGAGAACAAGTTCGAGAGCGCGACCAGAATCGAGCGCCAACCACCAACGGCCGAACGCCGAGAGCCGCTTCAGATCCTCTTAAACGCCTTCTGAATGTCTTTCAACGAATAACGCAAAACAACAGGACGTCCATGCGGACACGACATGGGGCAATCGGTTTTCGCCAATTCCGCTAAAAGCCATTCCATTTTGTTCTGTTCCAGCGACATATTTACTTTGATGGCTGCATGGCAGGCAATCGACGCCGCAATTCGGTTGCGCACCATTTCCATATTCAGCTTCTGCTCCTCGTGCGAAAACTGGTCGAGCAACTCGTGAAGCATGTGCTCAATTTGCGAGGCTTCTAATCCAGCTGGCGCGACCTTCACAGCTATTGTGCGGGTGCCGAAAGGTTCCGCCTCGAATCCATTCAGCTGCAACTCCTCGGAGATCTCCGCAAAGACCGCCTGCTGCGCCGGGGTAAGCTCCACCAGTAATGGCATCAGCAGGCGCTGACTTTCCACTCTTTTCGCCGATCGTTGCTTCAGCACTCGTTCGAACAGTACCCGCTCGTGTGCAACGTGCTGATCGATAATCCAGAGCCCCTCTCCGTTCACAGCGAGAATAAACGAGTTGCGAATTTGTCCCAACGGCTTCAGCGTCGCGAGAGCAGGAGCAAGCCCGCTTTCTTCTCCGTCGTCCGGTATTGGCGCGACACAACCGTTATCGGGAATTGCCTCCGGTGCTCGGGCGAGCGACACCGCTGCGTTCGCTTCGATCGCGACGCCGCCCTCGAAGCGGAAGCGCTCGGTTAGCGGTGCCGGAAAGGGAGCAGTCAGCGCGAAGCCGCCGGCGGGAGCAGGTTCGTACAGGGCGCGCCAGGCGGCCGGCAATTCTCCAACTTGCGCGTGGGCACCGGGGGTGAGCCCAGGGCTTGCACTGGGACGCGTACGGATCTCCGTTGTGAACTGCGGCACCGGACGCGCCTTCATCAGCGCGGCTCGCACCGAGTCGCGGACGAAATCATGAATAACTGTTTGCTGACGGAAACGAACCTCGGTTTTGGATGGATGCACGTTCACGTCGACTTCCGCGTTCGGCACTTCCAGGAAGAGCAGAACGACCGGGAAAACTGTTGGCGGAATGATGTTCCGGTAAGCCTCAATGATTGCGTGCTGCACCAGGCGATCGCGGATCAGCCTTCCATTCACAAAAACAAAAATGGAATTGCGATTCAGCTTCTGAATTTCGGGTTTGGAAACAAATCCGTGCAAGTGAAGTTCCCCAGGATCTTTGGGACCCTCGTCCTCATCCTGTTTATCTCTTCTCCAAGGCGGAGGTTGTGGGAGCCCGATGCGTTCCAGAGGAAGCATCGCCGCGGTTGGTAGCAGTTGATCGAGCGTCTCTTTTCCAAAAACCTGGTAGACACGTTGACTTTGGTCCGCGACCGGCGATGCAACCAATATGGCGTTCGTCGCCGAGTGCAATTCGAAATGCTTGTCGGGATGTGCCAGCGCATAATGCGTAACCAGCGACGCAATGTGCGAGAGTTCCGTCGACTCGGACTTCAAAAATTTCTTGCGAGCAGGTGTGTTGAAGAACAAATCTCGAACTGTGATCGAAGTTCCTGCCGGCAGACCTGCCTCTTCCACCTTGAAGATCTTTCCGCCGTTAATCTCGACAATGGTCCCGGCTGCGTCATCCGCTGCTCGCGTTTCCAATCGCAAACGTGAAACCGATGCAATCGAGGGCAGCGCTTCGCCGCGGAATCCCAGTGTGGATACATTCAGCAGATCTTCGGCGTTCTTAATCTTGGAAGTGGCATGCCTTTCAAAGGCAAGCAAGGCGTCGTCGCGGACCATGCCGCAGCCGTTATCGGTAATCTGGATAAGCTTCTTCCCGCCGGCTTCGACCTGCAGCTTAATGCGCGTGGAACCCGCATCCAACGCGTTCTCCAGCAGTTCCTTTACCACCGACGCCGGACGTTCAACTACCTCGCCCGCAGCAATCTTGTTGGCAACAGCTTCGGAGAGAACATGAATACGGCCCATAGACTCAGTTTCAAGTTTCGGATTTCAACTTGCAAGTGGAAATGTGCTGGAGCGCTTTACGCCGAGAGAAGTCGCGTTCGCCTGGCCGGACAAGCACAGACGGCCTGATCCACAGCCGTTAGTCGAGCGCCCTCTTTACCTGGATTCCCAAGTCTTTGAGCTGTGCCTCACTCACCGGCGTGGGCGCGTCTACCATCAGGTCCACTGCTCGCGCGGTCTTTGGGAATGGAATGACCTCGCGCAAACTGTCGGCTCCGGCCAGAATCATCACGATGCGATCTAGCCCCAGGGCAATCCCGCCGTGGGGAGGCGTACCATACTCCAGCGCTTCCAGGAAGAAGCCGAAACGGCTTCGAGCCTCCTGCTCGCTCATGCCCAGTGCGTGAAAGATTTTCTTCTGAATGTCTTGTCGATGAATACGGATTGAACCTGAGCCCAATTCTGTGCCGTTCAGAACAACATCGTAAGCCAACGCTCGCACCATTGCCGGATCCGACTCGAGTTTGTCCATATCCTCTTCGTGCGGAGAGGTGAATGGATGGTGGGCAGGAACAAAACGGCGCTCCTGCTCGTCGTATTCGAACATAGGAAAGTTCGTTACCCACAAGAAGCGAAAGTCGCCGCGCTGAAAGAGTCCGTGCCGCTCGGCATATTTCTGTGCGAGCGCAACCCGCAGCAGACCGGCCGAAGCGTAGATGGCATATTCTGCCGGAGTAACTTTCTGGCGCTGTCCAGGATGGCCATCGTCTTTGCCGCTCTGAGCCGAGCCGGCGACGACCACGATAAGGTCATGCTCCTGCGCTCCTGAATTCGCGCGGATCTTTGCGGCGGCTTCGGGATAGCTCTTTTCCAGTCGCTTGAAATCTTCAAACAGTTTCGCGCCGCCCTTGGAGTGGAACATGGGCTTGATGTCATCGCGCTCCTTGCGCGAGAGTTCCCCGATTTTCGGTGTCCGTATCGCAATCACCGGCAGTTTCGGATTGATGGCCAGCGTTTCCAAGTTCTCAGGCGTGAAGCAGTCGCGCACATCGGTAAACGCCGGCAGCCGCAGGTCGGGCTTGTCGATACCGAACTGCCGGATTGCCTCGTCATAGTCCATACGTTGAAACGGCGTCTCGATCTCATAGCCGGCTGCCTTGAATGCAGCCCCAAGAAACCCCTCTACCACCTCCCAGACCCGCTCAGCTTGTGGGTATGACATCTCAAGGTCGATCTGGGTGAACTCAGGTTGCCGGTCCGCGCGCAAATCCTCGTCTCGAAAGCAGCGCACGATTTGGAAGTAGCGGTCGAATCCCGAGATCATCAGGATCTGCTTGAACAGCTGCGGAGATTGTGGGAGCGCGTAGAACGAACCCGGCTGCACGCGGCTGGGAACAAGGTAGTCACGCGCGCCCTCCGGAGTTGAACGCGTCATGAACGGAGTTTCGATTTCGAAAAAACCCTGCGCGGAAAGGTAATTTCGAATCGCCAGCGCTACTTTGTGCCGCAATTCAATGTTGAACTGCATGGGATCGCGGCGCAGATCGATATAGCGATACTTAAGTCGCATTTCCTCGTTGGGAAGCACGGTTTCGCCTGGCAAGAACGGCAATTGCTTCGACTCATTCAGGATGCGCAGCTCTTCCGCAATCAACTCAACTTCACCTGTGGGTATGTTCTTATTCACTGTGTTCGCGTCGCGCTGCTTGACGGTTCCAATCACGGCAATTACGTATTCATTGCGAAGTTGTTCGGCCTTGTCGTGCAGAGCAGCGTTTCTTTCCTTATCGAAGACCACCTGCGTGATACCCGTACGGTCGCGCAGATCGATGAAGACGATGCTGCCCAGATCACGACGGCGGTTCACCCAGCCCATTAAGGTGACTTTCTTTCCCGAGTCGGAAGGGCGCAGAGCGCCGCAGGTATGGGTTCGCCGTAAGTCGCCTAAAAAGTCGAGCAAAGGGTCTTCCTTCTTGTTGGGAATGCGGCCGAAGCCGAATCAGGAATTATAAATGGTAGTGGGCACCGGGCCGCAGGCGCCATGATTCGAGTGAGCAGACAGCCCCGAATCCCAACGCGAGAGCCCATGATCGAGAGCTGTGAGCCACGTTCAAATTAATTTCATCTGCCGCGGCTCGCTCGCGGTAATCCGCACTCGTTCCACCCGGCGCTCGGTGGAATCCAAAACTTCGAAACGCAAGCCATCCTCTTCCACGATTTCGCCACGTTGGGGAATTCGTCCGGCCAATTCACTTACCAATCCCGCGACGGTGGCTGCCTCTTTGCCTTCGGGACGTATTCCGAATAACTCATCCAGTCGATCGACATCCATGCTTCCGGGCACAATATAGGAGTGTTCGTTCTCCCGCACAACATCGACCTTTTCGTGCTCGTCCTGAATCTCCCCCACGATCTCCTCGACCAGATCTTCTAGGGTGACCAACCCGGCAGTCCCGCCATATTCGTCCACCACTATCGCCATCTTAATGTTGTGTTTCTGCATTTCCCGCAGCAGATCAGAACCCAGCTTGCTCTCCGGCACGAAGTACACATCCGTGCGCATGAGCGTGGCTACGGTGCGGCTGCGGGCCTCGGTATCGGGAACCTGCAGAACGTCCTGCGCCGACACGATACCTTTTATGTTGTGAATGGTGCCTTCGTACACGGGCACTCGCGAGAATGGCTTACTTCGCAGCAACTCCACGAACTGCTCGACCGTTGTGTTGCTCGGAACGGCCACCATGTCGGGCCGGGGCTTCATGGCCTCGCGCACCGTTTTCCCTCCGAATTCCACGACTGATTGAATCAGGTGGCGGTCGCCCTCATCCAGGATGCCTTCCTCCTGCCCTGCTTCGATCAGCGCATCTACTGCTTCTGCCGCGCTCTCCGGCTGTTCATCGGCATGTTCCTTGGTAAGCGCCGCTACAGATTGGCAGAATCCGAGCGCAAGTGTGATGGGCAGAACAAGGTAGATTAACAAGCGGAGAAGCAGCGTCCAACGCGTGAGCCACGTTCCCCGGGTGCGTGAGAAAAAAACAAACGGAAGGAGTCGATTGAAAATGATAACGACCAGAATCAAGCTGGCGGTGGCCTGAAGAATTTCGTAGATCGTCCACGCACGATCGCGAAACACCGTAAAGCCCACCAGCATCGCGATCGCCGCCATCGTCAATTGAGTGAGAATCGCCATCGACAACGCGGCCCGCGCGCGGCTTACTCCCAGTCGCGGTTCGATAGTCTGCTCAAAGATGTCGATGTTGTCCTGGAACTCTCGCGATAGGAATTTGCCGATCTCGCTATACAGCCGGTCGACATAGGAAACAAGCGTCAACTGCCCCAGCAGGAGAGCGATAATCACACCTATGGCATAGGTCATAGCTATCGCCTCGAGCGTCCACGTTCAGACCCGCGAAATTGGTTCGGCGCTTTTATTCCGCTCTTCGATTTTTCTCGGGATGCGTTGCCGCCACCACCGTTCCGCTCCGCGGTTCGTTCAATAAGGCCCATAGGAAGATTCAAGCTTCTGCGCAAGCGCTGTTCCTTGCGCGCCATTACGGCGCTTTCACCCTCGTGATCGTAGCCGGCCAGGTGCATCACCCCGTGTAGCGCCAGGATCTTTACTTCTTCAGCGGGCGAGTGTCCCAGATTCCTTGCATTTCTTGCCGCCATTTCCGCGGAGATCGCAATATCACCAGCAAAGCGTACAGGCAATGGTGCAATTGGCGAAAATGAGAGCACATCGGTAGGAGTGTTCTTCCCGCGGAAGCGCAGATTCAGGCTCCTCATCTCGTTGTTTGTAGTCAGCAACACATTAACCCAGCCGGGCAATGCCACCGCCCTCGCTGCCTGACGAACAAAGCGAGTCAGAGATGCCTCCGTCAGACCCACCACCGATTTTCTGACAATCACCATGTCGCCTGAATGGGGTATCTCCGGCCACTCCGCTTCGGATATCCGCGTTAGCGTGGTCCAAAACAAACAGGAGGGCCACTTCTGAGGACCCTCCTGATGCGATGTCCGGTCGTTATTCTACGATTCGAGTCTCCACCGGGGAAACCGCGCCATTGTCGGCGTTTTCGGCGGCACCAGTTCTACCGTTAGCGCCATTCGCATTCGCCTTAGAATCCAACAACGACATCTGCTCTTCAATACGGACCTTATGTTCGTCATAGGCCTGGATGATCCGCTGCACCAGATGATGTCGTACAACGTCGGCTTGATCAAAATAGACGAATGAAAGTCCGTCGACCCCCTTTAGCACGTCAACCGCTTCCAGAAGTCCGCTCCGCCGCGCACTCGGCAGGTCGATTTGCGTCACATCACCTGTGATCACCGCTTTGGAGTTGAATCCCAGACGGGTGACAAACATTTTCATCTGTTCCGAAGTCGTGTTCTGCGCCTCATCCAGGATTACGAATGAGTCATTCAAGGTGCGCCCACGCATAAACGCAATGGGAGCGATCTCGATTACGTTCTTTTCCAGGTAACGGTCGACCTTTTCAGGATCGAGCATGTCGTAAAGGGCGTCATATAAGGGGCGTAGGTAGGGATCGATCTTCTCTTGCAGGGTCCCGGGCAGAAAGCCTAGCCGCTCGCCAGCTTCTACCGCCGGACGGGCCAGGATGATGCGGTTGACTCGCTTCGCCAGCAACGCCGAGATTGCCATCGCGACCGCGAGATACGTCTTGCCCGTGCCCGCAGGTCCGATGCCGAATACCATATCGTGCTTTTCGATGGATTCGAGATAGCGGCGCTGATTTACGCTCTTGGGCTGGACCGTACGACGACCGCCAAAGGAGCGCTGTTTGCCCGCCTCGGCAAGCCCACGCAAGCTGGCTTTAGGGTCGGCCGACAGCACCCGCAGCATGCTGTTTAGGTCGCCATTGTTAAACGTAAAACCGGACCGTTGCAGGTGATCGTAGTCGGCAAAAAGCTGCTCCGCACGAGCCACGTCGCGCGGCGCTCCTTCCAGTTCAATTGAATCCGATCGCAGGTCGATGGTGACATTGAATCCATCTTCCAGCACGTGCAGGTTCTCGTCGCGCGTGCCAAACAGAGTCTCGATATTCGGCGTGATCTCGATATTTTTCTTCATTAAGTTACGGGCGCATCCCTCCTTCGCGCCTGGATCCCTGATACGGGCCCGGCCGCCACACCTTGGATGTCATCAGCGGCGCACAGGCATACTCATACTTCTGCCCACCGTTTGCACAGGAATGTTCTGTCTGAGATGGAAACTAGCCGAGATGCCCACGACCAGGGTCGAAGCAACTACCATTGAAGCTAGGGTAACCCCGGTACCAGTGCGAGTCAATGGCCGCCCAATTACCTGATTATGTGAGAGATAAATGAATGCAGTACTATCCGCTCCCTGCCCGGCAAAGCAAGCGCGGTGTGCGGCCCTGGCCAGATCCGAGCCAGCTTTGTCATGGATGCGCAGCTGTGCCCAGAGCGTACGAGACTTACAGCTTTATGCACCCACTCCGTCCGCGTCGGCTACTGAGGCCGCCACGGCACGTTTTTCAGCCCAATTCCGCAGTGCGGCAATCTCCTCTGCCCGGGTGGTTGAGAGTGGCACCGTCGCTTTAAGGGCGTCGAGCAGTGCCTCCGTAGTAACGTCAGTCTTTCGCGAATATGCCGCGTACATGGCACCTTGAACCGCAGCATCGATCTCAGCGCCGGAATAACCGCGCGCAGCCGCTGCCACGCGATCTAGATCAAAATTCGCAGACTCCCGTTTTCGCCTGCCAAGCTGGATGGCGAAGATCTGCTTTCGTTCGGATTGGTTCGGCAGATCCACAAAGAACAGTTCGTCGAAGCGGCCTTTGCGGATCAATTCCGGCGGTAAAACCGTGACGTTGTTGCACGTCGCAGCCACAAACACTGGTGACTTGCGGTCCTGCATCCACGAGAGGAAAGAAGCCAGCAGTCGAGAGGAAACCCCTGCATCTGCCGAAGCTGAATCGGCGCCACTTCCCGCAAACACCTTTTCCAGTTCATCAATCCATAGAACGCAAGGTGCAAGCTGCTCAGCGATCTTGAAGACCTTCTGAATGCGCTTTTCAGTTTCCCCGACAAACTTGTCGTAAATCGCTGCCGTATCGAACTTCACAAGAGGCAGTTTCCATTCCCCCGCGACAGCGCGTGCACATAGACTCTTGCCGCATCCTTGCACACCGAGAATGATCATGCCGCGCGGAGGCTCCAAACCAAACTCCCGGGCTCCTTCTTCCCAAGCTCCACGCCTTTGCGAGAGCCATTGCTTTAGATTCTCTAGTCCACCAACCCCCGCCATGTTCTCCGTTGCGTCGATAAACTCCAGCATGCCGGAGTGTCGCAGCAGTTCCTTCTTTGCAGCCAGAACGTCCGTTACGGTCTCCGAAAAGAGCCCATAGCGGGTCACCAGCGCCTGGGTGATGGCGCGATCGCTTTCTTCTTCGGTAAGTCCACGCAGATTCTTTGCGATTGCGTCGATTCCCGTGGGGTCGAGTCTGACTTGGAGAGTGTAGGTCTTCGAGAGTCGCTTAAATGCCTGTTCCACGATCTGCCGCAAGCGCGTTTGGTCCGGAAGGGCTAAGTCCAGGTACTCGACCAGGCTGGCAAGTTCGGCAGGCATGTCGATGGAAGGCGAAGTCAGGACTACCGTTCGACGGTTCGTGGCAAACTTTTGTCCAACATCGCGCAGGCGCCGTACCACGACTGCATTGTCGAGGTGGCGATGGAAGTCCTTCAAGATGAACACCGCCTCCAGCGTCATCGATTCCATGTTAGCTAACGCCTGCACCGGATCAGCAGTGTTGTAGATAGCGGCCTGCGAGGACTCCGGGGCGCCCGGATCGGAGGCATGCCGTGCGGCATTAATCCGCATCTGTAAACCGGCCGCAGGGACCGCTGGGGTCCCGCTTCCGGAACGAACCAAGCCGTCGGCAATGCTCCACTCGAAGACGGCCATATTCAGTTCACTGCAAGCAGATCGAACCGCGTCGACAGCCCGCACCTCCTCCACTGTCTCCATCACCACGATTGGAGTGGAGGAGTTGATCAAGACCTTCAAGCGCTCGAGAACGTCAGCCATATCCGTTTGACCGCTAGAGACTTACCCCTGTAAAATAGCCTATTCGGACCCACCCGAATATCCCTGTAGAGAAACGAAGGTAACGATCTCAGATGGCAAATCATTTTTCAGCGCTGAAACGCGCTCGTCAGACGGAACGTCGCACCGCGCGTAACCGCGCCAACCGCTCCCGCCTGCGAACGGCGCTGCGTAGTCTGCGCGAATCACTGGCCAAGGGTGATAAGCAGGCCGCCGAGCAGAGCTTCCGCCAGACAGTTTCCGCTCTGGACAAGGCAATTCAGAAGGGCGTCATTCACGAAAACACCGCCTCACGCTACAAGTCCCGCCTTAGCGCGCGTTTGACCAAAGTAGGAACGAAGTAGCCGGTCGGCTGCTTTCGCCATTACATCGCAAAAAGGACAACGGCAGGCTTGCAGCCTGCCGGAACTTTTTCCAGAATTCTCGCCCCGAAGCGCAGGCTTATGCATCTGCTTTCGGCAGAATTACGCCGAACTTCTGCCGCAAGAGCCGTTTCCACTCTTCGTCAGAGGCCAACTCTCGCTCCTGACGTCTTCCGTTTTGAGTCTCAATGAGCTTTCGTTCCAAGATGGTGATCCGTCCCCCAGGGGTGGCCAGCGAGCATAGGCTTTTCCTGGTGAAGGGAGATTCGGGCGAGGTCTGATGAAAGTGGCACATCCCGGAGAACTCCTCCAGGCGCCGGGGCTGTAGCGTAAAACGGTATTGTTCGGCGGGCTCTCCATTCGCCTGCAACTTCTCAATGTGCAGGTCACCGTCTGCTTCGCGAATCCGGAATACTCCCGCATCTTGCTTCTGCTCCAGGTCAACTCTCAGGCGCAGC
>Ga0207657_10002769_pt1 | contig 18872 bp, 16 predicted proteins | sample KBSC33metaG_FD_184316 | JGI IMG/M metagenome (GOLD analysis project Ga0207657, IMG submission 184316) | Corn rhizosphere microbial communities from Kellogg Biological Station, Michigan, USA - KBS C3-3 metaG (SPAdes) (version 2) | ecosystem: Host-associated > Plants > Roots > Rhizosphere > Soil ... | reverse complement strand
GTCACCTGACGAGACGGCCGCGCCCAGCGCCTCCGCGCGGCGGATCACCGGGATGCCGGCCTCGCGCGCCGCCACCAGCTCCGGATGGTCGCGGCCCATGGCAGACGTGAACACCACAGCCCGCGCACCAGCAACGTGCGCAGGCGAATGACCCTCCATCACATCGATACCCAACCGGCCCAGATCGGCTCGCGCCGCCGGCGGATTGGTGTCGCACCCGGTAACCTTCACACCGCGACGGGCGAAGAGCTCCGCGAGCGCGCTCATGCCGGCACCGGCGATCCCTACGAAGTGAACGGGACGGTCGTCATCGTCGGAAAACACATCATAAATCACTTGAAGCAATCCATCTCAAGTATTTTAGCAGCAATATCTTGCGCGGCATCAGGTCGAGCGCGCATCAACGTTTTTTCACGCATCTCATTCCGCATGCCGGCATCGGTTGCGAGTTGCGTCACCATGGCCCCGAGGGACTCCGGCGTCAGCGCTTCCTGCTGAATCATGACAGCGGCGCCAGCCTCGGCGATGGCCCGGGCATTGTGCGTCTGGTGGTCCGCCGCGGCTGTCGGCAGCGGGACAAGAATCGTGGGAATCCCCCACGCCGAAAGCTCCGCCGTGGTCATCGCGCCGGCGCGGGTGAGCGCAAGATCGGCCGCGCAGTAGGCCGAAGCCATGTCCGAGATGTACGGAACCACGCGCACCGAACCACGCTCGTACCGGGCATACTTTCCGAAGTTCGCTGGCCCGGTCGCCCAGATGACGCGGATCTCCTTGCCCGTTCGAGCCAGCCACTTCGCCACGACGCGGTTGATCGCCTCAGCCCCCTGGCTCCCTCCGAAGACGAGCAGCACCGGAGCTGCTGTATCGGCAAATCCCCACCTTGACACCGCATCCAACTTGGACGGTCGTTCGTTCAGTGGTGGCGGCGGGGCGATCGGGTTGCCGGAATAGAATACTTGCGTTCGACTGCCCAGGCGAAGCGCGCGGGCCGCTTCCGGAAAGCCAAGGTGGAGCTGGGCCGCACGCGGCGCGAACCAGCGAACCGTGAGCCCTGGAACGCTGTTCTGATCCTGGATCACGATTGGAATCCGCCGTTTCGCCGCGACTCCTAGAGCAATGCCGGCGGCATACCCGCCGGTGGCGACCAGCGCCCGCGGCGACCGCTCGGCGGCAATCATGGTAATCCGACGCCAACTGCCGGTCGATGCCATGACCGTCCGCCAGTTTCGCCACGGGCGTGAACGGTAGAGCGGATGCAGGTTCAAGAGCTCGTACTCGAACTCGGTTTCGGGCAGAATGGTCCGCTCGATCCCGCGCTCGGCGCCGATGAAGAACGGAACGACCCGCAAGTCGGCCGCGACCATCGCACGGGCGATGGCGAGCGCAGGATAGAGGTGCCCGCCGCTGCCGCCGCCGGCGAAAAGAACGTTCACTGCTCCGCCGAGCGAAGAGGGTTGGTCGCCCCTTCACCGATCACCCGCTCGCGCTCACTCCCGATGTTTATCAGGATCCCGGTCATCACGAGGGTGAGTAGCATGCTCGTGCGTCCATAGGATATGAATGGAAGAGCGAGCCCCGTGTTCGGTAGCAGCCCGATCGTGACGCCAATGTGGAGAAATGCGCTGATCACGATCGTAGCGACTATCCCCACGGCCACCAGCTGCTGGAACTTGGACCGGGCGGCCCGAGCGATCCGGAAGCCCAGATAGGCATACGCCACGAACCCGAGCACCAGCAAGGCGAGCCCAATGAATCCGCGTTCCTCACCGATGTTGGCGGCAATGAAGTCGTCGTACGCAAACGGAAGGAATCCGTACTGCTGCCTTCCCTGCCCGAATCCAACGCCGAGCAGGCCGCCGGAGCCGATTGCGATGAGCGACTGCCGCGCCTGATAGTCCACGTGCGGCGCGACACCAGGATTGAAGAACGCCGTCATTCGCAGCATCACGTACTGCAGCTTCTCCGCCCTGGAGTAAAGCGCAGGAATCGCGATCGCCACGAGGGCGACGAAATGCCCGATCCGGACGCCGGCGGCAAACAGAATTATTCCCATGATCAGCGTGTAGAACATCGCGGACGACAGGTCCGGCTCGACGTAGACCAGCACGTCCAACAGGCCGACAATCACGAGAAACGGAAACAATCCCTTGCTCAGCCGGCGCATAGCGTCGCCTTTCTTGACTACGAGCATCGAGGTCCAGACCACGACGGCGAGCTTTGCGATTTCGGATGGCTGCATGCTGGAGCCGAACAGATACCGGCGCGCGCCGTGGATTCGCGGCGCCCAGCGAATCGTGAACGGCAGTACGACGATGATGAGCAGGACGAGGCATACGATCATCACGGGCCACGCCAGGTCATACCATCGCTCAGCGTCGAACTTGGCCGCAAACGCAAAGAGCACCAGCCCGAGCAGCATTCCGCTCAGCTGCCGCAGCATGTAGTACGCGCCGTTGTGCCCCGCCTGCAGCGCCACGATGCTGCTCGCGCTGTACACCGTAACCAGGCCGAACGCGAGGAAGGCGAGCGTCAGCATGGTGAGCACGCGCGCTTCCCAGGTCATGTGCCAGCGATACCGCACGTGCTGAACGGCTTCAGTCATTGCCTTGCGCCGCCAACTCGCGGAAGCGCTGACCGCGCTCCACATAGTTGTTGAACATGTCGTAGCTGGAGCACGCGGGCGAGAGCAGAATCGCATCGCCACTCGCGGCCACACCGCGGGCTGCGGCGATCACTTCTTCGAATGTGCCATCGACGCGCGTCAGCGCGACCGCGTTGGCCAGATCGTGCTGTACGATCGGGGCGGCCTCACCAAAGGCAATCACGTGCTTGACGTGTTCCGCAATCGGTTGGGCGAGCGCCGTGTACGGCTCACCCTTGTGGCGACCGCCGAGGAGCAGAACGGCCGGTCGCGTCATTCCCTGCACCGCCACGAGAGTCGAAGCGACATTCGTGGCCTTGGAATCGTTTATCCACTCGATGCCGTTCCACTCGCCGACCACTTCCAGCCGGTTGGGCATCGCGCGAAATGAACGCAGCGCATCGGCTATCGCCTCGCGAGCGGCGGGCGTACGGAAGTCGCTGGACGCAGCCATGACGGCGAGCGACGCCGCAAGAACGTTGGCGACATTGTGATCACCGAGCAGATGCACGTCACCGCGCGAGAGCAGCGGGGCATCGAGCACGACGAGGGAATCTGCCGTGCGGTCGTACCATGCGTCCGACTGTTTGGCGATGCTGAAGTGCAAGTGGTCACCCGCGACGCCGCGCGCCATGTCGAGCGAAGCGGGATCATCCGCGTTCAACACCCAGCGCGATCGTGACGTGGCGTTGCGAAACAGCAGAGCCTTGTCAGCGAAGTAATCGCCGACGGTCGCGTAGCGATCCAGGTGATCCGCACTCAGGTTTGTGAGCACGCCAACGTTCGGCGCGATGCTCGGCGTGTCGTGAAGCTGGAACGAAGACAACTCGAGTGATACCCACGCAGGCTGCGGCTCGGCTAGTGCGACCTCCGACAGTGGCGTACCGATATTGCCCGCGTCGGGCGCGGTCACGCCCAGGGCGCGCAGGAGCGCTCCGATCAGCGCTGTGGTTGTCGTCTTGCCGTTGGTGCCGGTGACCGCGATGTAGCGAACGTTCGGCATGTAGCGAAGCGCGATCTCGATCTCACTAACGACAGCGCGTGACGCATTGCTGGCAGCGACGACGGCAGGCGCGTCGGGTGGCACGCCCGGACTGACGACGACCAGAGCCGCGCGCGCTATTCGAGCCGCATCGTGGCCTCCCGTCTGGACGCTCGCACCACGCGTTGTGAGCTCGCGCGCGATATCGGCGAGTTTGGGCGAGGTGGCATCGTCGCACGCGTACACGTCGTAGCCGTGTGCACGAAGCAGGCTGGAGGCGGCGACACCGCTGCGTCCGAGACCGATCACAACGATCTCGCCTGCCGTTGGCGGAATCATCGGCTGCACGGTCATCTCAGCTTGAGCGTGCTGAAGGCGAGGAAAGCGCAGAGAATTCCGATGATCCAGAACCTTACCACGACCTGCGACTCCGTCCACCCCTTCATCTCGAAGTGATGGTGCAGCGGAGCCCTGCGAAACACACGATGCTCTCGCGCGTACTCCACGCCGTAGCGTTTCTTCCGGTACTTGAACACGTACCGCTGCAGAATCACCGACACCATCTCCGCGACGAACAAGCCACCCACAAAGACAAGCAGGAACTCGGACTTGAGCAGCACCGCAATGGCGCCGAGCGCGCCGCCAAGTGCGAGCGAGCCCGTGTCACCCATGAAGATTTCAGCCGGATGCGTGTTGAACCAGAGAAATCCGATACACGCGCCGAGTATGGACGCGCAGAAGACCGTCAACTCGCCGGCGCCGCTCATGAAGAACAGTCCGAGAGAGTGACTCAGATCGACGCGGCCGATGACGTATGCGAAACCGGCGAACGTCAGCGCGGCAATTGCGACCAGACCGGCCGCGAGACCGTCGAGTCCGTCCGTCATGTTCACCGCGTTGCTGGTGCCGGTCATCACGAAAGTGACGAACAGAACGTAGAGCCATGCGAGTGCCGGCGATAGCGGAATTATCAGAACGTACTTGTAGAACGGTAGCGTCGTCGACGCGCCGGGGAGGTTCGAGATCGGGAAATGCCAGACGTAGAGGCCAAGCGCGAGTCCGAGTGCAATCTGGCCGGTGAGCTTGTACCGCTCGATCAAACCCCTATTCGCTTCACCACGAGCTTTCTGGCGCAGCTTGAGGTAATCGTCAAGGAATCCAATCGCGCCCATCCACAACATCACAAAGACGCAGACCCAGATGTACCGATTCGTCAGCCGGGCCCACAGCACCGTCGGAAGTATGGTCGCGATCAGTATTATGAGACCGCCCATCGTGGGCGTGTTGGCCTTGCCAGCATGACTGTCCGGCGTTCCCGCCCGCACCACCTGCGCGATACGATTGCGCTTCAGCGCGCCTATGATGACTGGCCCTACCAGGAACGACAGTAGGAGTGCGGTGACGGCTGCTCCCGCCGCGCGGAAGCTGATGTAGTTGAATAGCCGCAGGAATCCCAGGTACGGACTGAGCGGAACAAGGAGATAGTTCAGCAATCGTGGTTCGCCCAGCTGGTGATATGTGGGAGGATGCGCTCGAGCTTCGCGCCACGAGACGCCTTCAACAATATGGTGGCATCGTACTGCAGATGCGGAGCGAGCGCGGACCACAGCTGGTCGACGTCGCCGGCGATCACGACCCGTTCATCATCCGGAGCGACTCGTCGAAGCGCTGCCGCGAACTCGCCGAATCCGCCGATGACGGCCACCGGCGCAGCGATAGCCGCGCGCGCGACCTGGTCATGACAGCGGTCCGAGTTGGCACCCAGTTCAAGCATCGAGCCAAGCACCACGACTTTCTGCATACCGGGTGCCGCGGTGAGCATGTCGATCGCAGCGATTGCAGAACCGGGATTCGAATTGTACGCGTCGTTGATCACGAGCGCGCGTCCGATCGTCTGCCAGTTTGCACGCATCGGTGGTGGCGTGAGCGCCGCGATGCCGCGTGCCGCGTCCTGCGGCCCGACACCGACTTCGCGCGCCGCGGCGATCGCAAGCATCAGGTTCCTGAGATTGTGAGCACCGCGCAGAGGCGAATGAATGGATATGCCATCGACTGTCACGGTCCCGGTACCATCGGTCTCCAGCTTCCAGGATGTCGCGTGAACATCGCCGTCGTCGAGACCGGCCGTCACCAGACGCAGCGGCGACGCAGCGGCTACCAGATCCACATCCGACGAAGGGACTATTCCGACCGCGACACCGTGAAACACCGACGTCTCCTCACGCATCACTCCGGCGAGATCGCCGAAGCCTTCTAGATGTTCCTCCGCAATCGACGTAACGATTGCAACGTCGGGGCTCGAGATATCACGCAGCATTGCAATCTCGCCCGGTATGCTGGTACCAAGCTCGATGATTGCAACGTCCGACTCGGCGGGCAGCGCAAGCACTGTCAGTGGCACACCGATGCGATTGTTGAGATTGCCGCTGGTCGCGTGCACTGCGAGGCGCGACTCCAGTGCCGAGCGCAGCAGCTCCTTGGTGCTGGTCTTGCCATTGCTGCCGGCTACGGCGATTACCGGACCGCCCCACGCCAACCGCCTGAAGTGGGCAAGATCGCCGAGCGCGACGAGCGTGTCATCGACGAGGTAAATGGGAACGTCGAACTCGCCGATTGCCGCGTTGCGGCTCACCACCAGAGCGCGCGCCCCAGCGGCAACAGCCTCCCTGAGAAAATCATGCGCATCGAATCTGTCGCCGACCAGCGCAACGAATATGTCGCCGGGACGAAGCGAGCGTGTGTCGGTCGACACGTTTCCAAGTGCATGCGAGCCGCGCGGTGCGTTGGTCGAGATTCGCGACGCAAGGGCGTGAGCTAGCCTGTCAGCCGTCCAGAATGCGTCGCTCAAGTCGCGTGACCCAGCAGTTCCGCGACTACCTGACGCTCATCGAACGGATGCTTCTCCGTGCCGATCACCTGGTAGGTCTCGTGGCCCTTGCCTGCGAGCAGAATGGTGTCGCCCGGTCCGGCTATGGCGATTGCGTGCGCCATCGCCTTCCGACGATCCGTAATGCGATCGTGCGGTAACGACATTCCGCGCTCGATTTCATCTATGATCAGATCCGGATCCTCCGTGCGCGGATTGTCGCTCGTAACGATGACCCTGTCCGCACCCGCCTCCGCGGCCGCTCCCATGAGCGGACGCTTGCCCGGATCACGGTCGCCGCCAGCGCCGAACACGAGTATCAACTTTCCCGACACGAACGGCCGCACGGCAGCGAGAGATCGGACGAGTGCGTCGGGAGTATGAGCGTAATCACGGATAACCGGCGGCTCCTGGGCAATCAGCTCGAGGCGTCCGGGTATCTGTGGAATCTCGCGCAGCGCGTATGCGAGTGCGCGGAGCGGAATGCCAAGCGATTGAGCAGCACAGGCCGCTGCGAGCGCGTTGATGACATTGAAATCACCGACGAGCGGCAACCGAACGGGCACCGATTCATCACCCATCCTCAACATCCAGCTGCTTCCGGTAGCGTCGAATGCAACGTCCTCGGCGCGCATGTCGCCGGCGGTGGTTCCGTACGTCACGGTTCGCGGTGCGACCGGAAGCGACGTCCACTCCGGTTGATCCGCGTTCACCACCGCGATCCCGGTCGTCTTGAGATAGGAGATGAGCTTCGCCTTGGCGCCGAAGTACTCCTCCATCGTTCCGTGGTAGTCGAGATGATCCCGCGTGATGTTGGTGAACACTGCGGCATCGAAGCTCATTCCGAATACGCGCGCCTGATCCAGCGCGTGCGACGAAACTTCCATGGCAAGCGAACGAATGCCCATGTCGACCAGCTCGCGCAAAACCCGCTGAAGCTCGTCCGGTCCCGGTGTGGTGAGACCGAGTCCGCCGGGAACGAGCTTGCCCTCCGCGCCGACGAGGACGCCGAGTGTTCCGATCGATGCAGCCGGCGCAACTGGAAGATCTAGCAATGCACGCAGGATGTTGACAGTGGTCGTTTTTCCGTTGGTCCCGGTTACGGCAACGGTGCGCAACGACAGTCCGGGATAACCGTAACGCGCAGCGGCGGCGCGTGCGATCTCGATGCGCTTCGCGGCAACGATCGGATCTTTTGTTGCGCCGCTCAATGTGCGATACCCAGCTTCACCACGCGGCCGGCCTCGAGCATCGTTCCGGCAACCGGCACCAGAGGCAACGCGGCGCCCTGCACGAGCTGGACCCTGAAACCTGCGGCGTGCAACGCGCGCACGGCGGAACGGAGCGGCAGTCCCGAGACGTCCGGCACCGCGCGGGGCGACACCACGGGCGGAATTGCGCGCGTTTTCGACGGCAGAGTCACGACGTATGACTCGCTGGTGCGCGGATCGGAATCCACGGGCGGAGCATGGGCCAGCTCGCGCAGCGAATCCGCCACGTCTGCACTATCGATCCTCTTTTCGCTTGCGAGTCGCGCACGCTCGGCCGCCTTTCCGGCCGGCGTCGTGTCAGGACGGGGAGCATGGACGGATGACGCGAGCTCACCACGATTGAGCGCGGCGTCACGCGCCGCGAGTGCTGCACGCAAAACGACGTTGGTCACTCCTCCGGCCACGATTCCTCCGTAGAACCCCATCTGAGGATTGTCCAGCTTGACGAGAATGACGAATTGCGGCTTGTCATCCGGAAAGAGCCCGACGAACGACGCAGTGTAGGAGCCTGCGATGTAACGTCCGTGTGCGTTGCGAAGCGCAGTGCCGCTTTTCCCCGCCACGTCGAGCGTGGCCAGATCGGCTCTGGTGGATGTTCCTCCAGCAACCACGTCGCGCAGCATCGTACGCACTTCCGTCGCGACCTCAGGAGTCATCACTCGTCGGACGACCTGACGTTGCGCAGTGTAGCGGACGGTGCCGTCGGCCGCCCGGATCTCCTTGACGATGTGCGGCACGAGCAGCTCGCCACCATTCGCGATCGCGCTGTACGCGGTGACCATCTGCAGCGGAGTAACCGACACCTCGTAGCCCATGACCACCGACGCTGCCGATTGCGGCGTCCACCCGCTGGGATCACGCACGACACCGGGCGATTCCGCTGGAAGTGCAACGGTCGTCTGCGTTCCGAAGCCCATGTCGCGCAACATCTCGTACTTCTCCCGAACTGACATCCGATCCGCGAAACGGACAATGCCGACGTTGCTCGAATGCTTGATCACGTCCGTGAGCGACAGGACCGACGGGTGCTCGTCCGCGTCAGTGATGGTGCGTCCGTTGATCGTGAGATGCCCGCCGTACGTATCCACCGTCTGATCGGGAGTTGCCCTGCCGAGTTGCAGCAGCCGCGCGGCGACGAACGGCTTCATCGTCGAGCCTGGCTCGTACGGCTCCGTGACGGCGGTATTCGCGACCGCAGCCGGATCGGCACGGTTGCTCGCCATCGCGAGAATGTCGCCTGTGTTGGGATTCATCACGACGATGTCGCCGCCGTCGGCGTGCAGGCTGTCGACGGCCACTGCGAGCGCGCGATCGCAGATCTCCTGCAGCTCTCGATTGATAGTGAGAACGACGGTGCTACCGGGGGTAGGATCATCCGCATCGTCCGGTGCGGCCAGCGGACGGCCGCTCTTGTCCCGCGCAACGCGCACCGTCGCCGTGTCGCCGCGCAACAGCGAATCGAGCGCGAGCTCTATGCCGTCCAGAGCCTTCCCGTCAGGACCGACGCGGCCGACGATCCGCCTGATGCCACCCGACGTCGCGTAAACGCGATCCATAACCGGTTTGGAATACACGCCGCGCAATGCGATCGCTGGCGCAACTGAGTTGGGAAGAAACGCGCCGGGAACGTCCACCCACTTTCGCATCGTATCGAGTGACATGGACACGAAACGCGGGTCGACGCTCGCAAGCTTCAGATCGCGCGCAAGTGCGGCCCGATTTCTCACCTGACGCGGCGCAACGCTGATGCGCACCATCTCCCTGCTCTCCACGAGCGGCCGCCCCGTGGCGTCGAGTATCTGTCCACGCGGCGCCGGCAATCCCGACGACACATAGTGCTGCCGCTGGCCAATCTTGCTCCAGTAATCGCTGCGAAACAGCTGCTCGTATCCCGCCTTTGCGATCAGCGCGAGCGCGAATACGACCAGTACGCCGTGTACGATCGTGAGGCGACCGGGTGCCTTCACGGTTGCGTTCCTCGCGGGATCGACCGGACCTGCCGGTCGTCGGGAATGCGCATTCCCAGTTGCTGCACGATGGGGCCGAGTTGCGTGCGACTGGATTCGTCGCGTATGAGCGCGGCAAGGCGCCCACGCTCGGCTTCCAGCTGCACGATGCGACGATCCAGATCGGCCATGTGCCGAGCCTGAGTTATGCCGTAGCTACGTCGCCAGATCACCGCGCTAGCGACGACCACGAAGCCGATCAGTAACGCCGCCATGATCGTCCGTCCGCGCCGCTTGCGCGTGCGACGTTTCGCCGCTGGTTTCGCGCGAGTCGAATCGCCAGCCTTGCTCACGCCGCCTTTTGCCATGATCTGAGGTGAGCACTGCGCGCGCGCGGGTTGCGTGCGATCTCCGCAGCGCTGGCGGTGATCGACTTCCGCGTGACCAGTCTGCCGAGCGCGACGCCTCCACATGTACAAACAGGCTGGCGTGGCGGGCAAGTGCATGTGGTGCTCCACGCACGCATCGCGTGCTTCACCAGCCGGTCCTCGCCGGAGTGATACGCGATGATGCTGAGCGTGCCGCCCGGTACGAGCATGTCACGCAGTATGGGAAGGACGCGCTCGAGTCCGCTCAGCTCGTCGTTCACAGCGATGCGTACCGCCTGAAAGAGGCGAGCGAAGTCGCCTGGACCGGCCGACGCACCAAAAGCGCCGCGAATGGCGCCGACCAGATCATCGGCAATGACGAAGTCACGCGTCGAGCGTCGGCGGACGACCTCGTTCGCGAGCCGGCGGGCACGAGGCTCATCGCCGTATTCGCGGAATATCTGCGTCAGCTCCTCTACGGTTGCGGTGTTGAGCAGGTCCGCCGCGGATTCGCCTTTCCCGGACATTCTCATGTCCAGCGCAACGCCTGGCCTGAATGAGAAGCCTCGTTCGTCGCGGTCTATCTGCGACGATGAAACGCCGAGGTCGGCCAGAATTCCGGCGAACGACTCGTCGCGCAACTCAGGGATCTGATCGATGTGCGTGAAGTCGCCGCGGACCGCGCGGAAGCGGCCTGTCTCGACAAACGCTTTGAGCCTAGCGGTCGCCTCGGCGATGGCGTCGCTGTCGCGGTCCACTCCGGTGACTGACGCGCCGGCCTCGAGCAAGGCGAGCGAATGGCCGCCACCGCCCAGCGTGCAGTCGAGTACCGACTCCGCGCTCCCAAGTGCGCCAAGCACCTCAGTGACCATGACAGGGTCATGGTACCCGCTTTCGAACGATCGTTCAGTTATCGGCGACACGATTGCTTTCCAAGATACGGCGGACGCGACGAGGGAGGCAGCCAATATACAAAAAACCGCCCCGGCGCGAACCGGGGCGGTTGGTGCAACCTAACGGGCGGTAAGAGCCCGCGCCGCTACTTGCAGAATTTCTTGACCTGCGCGTCTGCGGCAGGCAGGAATTGGGCGATCACCGGGAGGAACTGACCCGCGGCCGCCTTGTACTTGTCGTCCGTCGCGCCGGCCTGCAGGCCGGTCTGAGCGATGCTGAGGTTCTCACGCGCGGTCTGGGCGAGCGGGCAGCTCTTGGACGTATTGGCTTCGTTGTATGCGCTCTGCGCCACAGAGAAGGCCGACACGCCAGCCAGGAACTTGGCATCTACCGACGGCTGGATGCTGTCGGAGAGCTGAAGCATCTTGATCGCCGCCTGGTACTGAGCGCGGTCCTTGGATGCGTTGGCTGCCTTGTACATGTTGTTACCCTGACCCAGCGCATACTGCGCGATGGTGCTCTTGTCGGCGCCAGGCGCAGCCGCTGCACGTTGCAGAATGGCTGCAACGCTATCCTCCTGGTTCGCCTGCGAGTAGCTGTCAGCGAGCAACAGCAGCGCCTGCGGATTGTTGGGATTCGCGGCGATCGCACGCTTGAGAACGGCTACTGCCTCGGGAGCGCGGTTCGCCTTTCGCAACGCGGACGCGAGCGAGAGCAGCAGATCGCTGTTGTTCGGATACTTCTGCGTGCCGGCCTGCAATACTGCGATGGCCTGCGCCGAGTCGGCTGCCTGGTTCATGCTGAGGTACGCAGCCGCCATGCGCGTGAAGTAGGAGCTATCGGCAGCGGAGGTATCCGCGCGAATCAGCTCAGGGCCCGTGGTGACTGCCTGCTGCCAGTCCTGCGCGGCGAGGTAGACGAGGAACGCGGTGCGGAGCAGCTGTGGATCACCCGGCGAGCGGTCGAGCAGCTCCTTTACGAGTGGCTCCGCTTCCTTTGCGTGACCCGATCCAGCGAGCTCGTTGACCACCTGGCTGATGAGCTTGTCGTTGGTCGGATCGGCGCGAATGAGAGCCAGGAGTGTGGCGCGCGACTGTGCGCTGTCGCCAATCACCTTGTAAAGCTCGGTGTTGAACTTGAGAGCCGCGACGCTCTTGGGATCCTGTTGTGCGATCACGCGCGTTACGGCGAGCACGGAGTCGGCAAGCGCAACCGAATCGGCATGCGTCGTTGCCTTCTGGTATCGCGTGTACTGCACGTTGGCGGCGCAGAGACGAGCGAGCGTCGCCTGCGGATATGCGGCAACGCCCTTGCGGGCGGCGGCAAGCGCGCCGGCGATATCACCGCCGCGAGCCTTGTTGATGCATTCCTTCTCACCGTCGAGCTGCTTCATGGCGTCACGGACGGATTTGGAAATCGCGTCCATCGCGTCGCCAATCTTGTTGTTCGTGGCGGGCGGAAGTGCCTGAGACAGTGTGTTATCGCGCGCCAGAACCATGCGCGCATTTACAGTGTAGGCGCCAGTCGGAGCCTTCTCGACCGAGCCCGTCACGTATTCGTCGGCACGCAACAGATTTGCGAGAGCCTTCTCGTCGTTCGGCGCGAGTGGCTCGCTGGCCGAGAAGCCGGACTGCTCGAGCGTATTGTTGACGTCCTTGGTGGGAAGGACGTAGACGTCCTTCACATCGAACTTGTTTTTGAGCTGATTACGAAGCTCATCGGCGGCCTTCGCGCCCGTGCCCTTTTCCTGACTCTGGAAGGTCATCACGGTAATGCGCGCTTTGGCATCCTGCGCATGAGCCGGCGCGACACCGGCTAAGGCGAGGGCCGCGAGCGCCAAAGAAAAACGTGCGTTCAACTGAGACTCCTCCAAAATTGTAAACGTTTGTACACCACTACAAGGGCCAGGTTCGCCAGCGGTCCGGCCATGTCATGATGGGCGAGGAGGGATTCGAACCCCCGACATCCTGCGTGTAAGGCAGGCGCTCTAACCAGCTGAGCTACTCGCCCAAGTGCAGAAAATGCGCCGAAACGGATTCGGCGCCGGTGCAGGGTCTAGCGTTTGAGTATTGCAACTGGTATCAGGACGCAGTAGGCGAGCACCAGAAGCACGGGGGCAAGAGTCTCACCGCCACGCCAGAGATCGGCGTAGCCCACTACGAGAGTTATGGCCGCGAGCCCCCACCACATGAGTCTGCGACTGGCAGGAACAGCCGCAGGAACGGTCGCGTTTGCCAGATTGATGGTTTCTTTCGGCATAGACGCGAAGTGTACGGACGGCGGACGGCGGGTGTCAAGCGAACGGCCCTACCTTAATCTGTTGTTAATTGAACGGGTGTCAGGACGCCGGTTTCACTCTCCTCGTGAAAGCCAGGCTCGCCGTGGTGTCTCGCCGCGATCGGCAGTCGCGGCCATCTCGGCGCACTTGACGCTCCATGGATTGAATTTGTTCACGCCTGCACCGCGTTTCCACACTGCCACCGCGCGCGAACGCTCGCCCGCAAGCCATAGCGCGTGCCCCAGCTCGAAGTACGCCTCCACCAGATTCGGCCCGAGCGTGATGGATCGCTCGAAGAAGATCTGCGCGTCCTCGTACATCTCGCGCTCGGTGTAAACGAGCCCCAGATAGAAGTTCGCGTACAATTTCGCACGAGCGTCCTCGTCCTGACGCAGCGCCTTCGAGAGATGTTCGATCGCCTCGCCGAAGATTCCCTTCTTGAGGCAGATGTAACCGACGTTGATGCGCGCAAGCGCGTTGGCCGGCTCGCGGCCGAGCACGTATTGAAAGTTCATCAACGCAGCATCGAGCTTGTCCTGAAGCATCTGCGCCCAGCCCAGCAGTGACTGCCCTTCCGTATTGGTCGGCGCAAGCTCCAGTGCGCGCGACAGTGCCTCCTCGGCTCCTTCATAGTCGCCGAGCGAGATCTTGGACCAGCCGCGTTCGAGAAACGTGGATGCGCCGATGTGATCCTCGTGCACCACAGGACGCGTGCCGGTGAACTGCGGCGCCATGGCCGGCGACGCGTTTCTGCGCGCCTTCCACTTCTCCACGAGATCGCGAATATCGTCCTTCAATCGCGTGAGCTGCCCGAGCGAGCCGTCGACTGCGCGATACACGTCCATCAGCGACGCCTTGAGAGCTGGATCGTCGCGCATCTGGCGCGACTCGATCTCCTGCTTCAACTGCTCGAACGTGATCCGAAGATCGGCTACGCTGTCAGCCATTCCAGTCGCTCCTCAGGGACCATTCCGATTATCGCATTCGCCATCATCGATAGCGACACCACTCGATCCGCACCGGCTTCCAGAAGCGCCGCTCGCGGCATTCCATATATAGCGGACGACGCCTCGTCCTGGATGATCGCACCCCCGCCACTCGATCTGATACGCCGCAGACCGGCAGCTCCGTCGCGTCCCATCCCCGTGAGCACGACTCCGGTGCAGGCAGCGCCGAACACCTCTGCAGCGGAGCTGAAGAGCACGTCCGCACACGGCGTCGCCCCTGACCGAGCCTCGGCCGGATGTTGCCGCAGGACTGCGGCGCCGCCGTCGCCAGCGCCGCTGCTGGCGATGCTCGTGTTCACTCCGCCACGCGCTATATACACCACGCCGGCGAAAAGCGGCATTCCGTCATCCGCTTCACGAACGCTGACGGTACTCGCCCGCGCAAGCCGCTCGGCAAGAGCCCCCGTGAATTCGGCCGGCAGGTGCTGCGCAATCACCACAGCCGCGGACAGTGCGGCCGGAAGCTGTGGCACTATCTCCGCAAGTGCACGCGGACCCCCGGTGGACGACGCGATGACTACAACGTGGGTGGCGGCACCGCGATTCTGCAGCGACGCGGGCGGCACGGTGGCAACTTCGCGTTCGACCACGGCCGGCGGCGGCGCCAGTCTCGCCCGCGCGGCTGCACCGAGCGCAGCGATCAAGCGCTCGCGAACGATCGGGAGATCGAGGCTTACGGGGCCAGACGGCTTCCGTACGAAGTCGACCGCACCGAGCTCGAGTGCGCGCAGCGTAGCGTCGCCGTACTGCGCGCCCCCCGCGCTCAGGACCACGACCGGACGCGGAGACTCGGTCATGACGCGGCGGAGCACCATCAGCCCATCCAGCTTCGGCATCTCGAGGTCGAGCGTGACGATGTCCGGATCGAGCCGGTCGATCTGAGTCATCGCATCGACACCGTCGCGCGCAATGCCAACCACGCGGAAGTCCGGGTGTGCGTCGATCATCTCCGCGATCAGCTTGCGCATGAACGCACTATCGTCCACGACCAGCACACCATGCACGCGCGACGCTGTGTCAGTCATAGCGGCTTGTGGTAGATGCGCTCTCGTATGTCCACCGGAACGAGATTCCTGCGTGCTCTTCCGAAAATCGTCTCGACGTGACCCATTATCAGGTAGCCACCGGGCCGCAACGAGTCGAACAGAGACTCGACAAGAGCTTCCTGAGTGGCGCGATCCAGGTAGATGACGACGTTGCGACATGCGACGAGATCGAACGCCGCGGGAGCCGGCGGGTCTCGGAGTATGTCACGTCGTTCGAACCGTGTGATCGCGCGAATCGCGGGGATCACCGTTCTTCGGTCTCCCACTCGCGGAAACAGCCCGTCGAGTATTTCCGGCGGCGTATCCGTGAACGATGCCGGCAGATATGCCGCGCGATTCGCCGCGTCGAGTGAACCGCGATCTATGTCGCTGCCCAGCACGGAAACGCGGCCAAGACGTCCGAGCGCACCGATTGAACGGGCATGCTCGTGAAAGAGCGCCGCCAGCGAATACGCCTCCTCTCCCGACGCGCTGCCCGCGCTCCAGACCATGATTCGCGGAACGCGCTGCCACAGTTCCGGAATCACACGCTCCGCCGCGACGGCGAAGGTGTTCGGGTTGCGAAAGAATCTCGTGACGTTGACGGTGAGCGTGTCCATGAGCCGCTCGTACTCGCTGCTGTCGCTATCGAGCAGATCGCCGTACTGTGCGTATGTCGCCGCACCTCGCGCGCGCATGCGTACGGCGATGCGGCGACGCACGCAGCCGTCCTTGTAGTTGGTGCAGCGAAACTCGCTCTCGCGCGTGATCTTCTCCGCGAGATCGCGAAAGCCGTCGTCGGCGCCCGGGTCGTTCTGCATCTCGGGGATCACTGGGCATCCAGAGTGTGCGCACGACGGTACGCTTCCCTGGCCTCGTCAAAGCGACCGTCGCGTTGCAACGAATCGGCAAAGTTGCGGTGCAGTTGTGGGAGCGTGGAATCCTCGATCAGCCCTCGTTCCAGCGTCCGCAGCGCGTCGTCGAAATCACCGCGCGCCTCGTACGCCACGGCGAGGTTGTTCCACAGAACTGCATACGATGGGTACACCTGCACCGCCTCGCTCAGCAGTGCTATCGCGCGATCGAGATCGTTCACCATCGCCGCGGCCAGGCCTGCATAGTGAAACCACACGGGTGGCGGTCTGCGCGTTCCCCACAGCGTTCGCGCTGCGGCGAGCGCCGCGTCGGCGGTCTCGTAATCTCTTGCCGCCACGGCCATTGCGGCGGCGTTGGTCTGCACCAGCGGATCGCCACGACCTCCGTGGGACAGGGCGTCTGCCATCGCAGCGCGGGCGCGATCCATCTCACCCATCTGCTCGTACGCATACGCGAGATTCACGAACACCGCGGGGCGCGACGTGTGCTGTTGTGTCACGTACCGCTCGAACGCGTGTGCTGCCGCCGGCCACTGCTCCTGCCTCAGGGCGACGAGACCGAGATAGAACGAAGCTTCCGGATCGTTCTCGCGCAACGCGTCGACGCGCCGGAACTCGCGCTGCGACTCCTCGTACATCCCCGTCTTGTAGAAGGCGACGCCGAGGTTGCGGTGCTCGGTCGCCTTGTCGTCGGTACGCGCCGGCGCGCGCGCACGTGTGCTTACACCCACGCGCATCATGTAGCCGGTCATGAGCAGACCGTACAGGGTCTTCGCGGTGACGAACTCGCCTAGCTTGGACTCTGCGATGAGCGCGCTGACGTCCCGCTGGCCATCGACGAGCGGAACGAGCTTCTCCTCTTCCGGCGTCAGCTCGCGCTCGATCGCCATCATGCGGTGACGATCCATGGCGTACACGATGTCGAACGTCGGGATCTTCTTCGCTATCAGCGCCCACTCATCGACGCGACGCGCTCCTTCGAGGAGCAGCGATTGCGGATCTATGGAATGCATGGGCACGCCTTCGTCCGGAGTCGCGCCGGGTTCGAAGTTGAACGTCCCCTGCGTCCATGTGAAGAGCAGATAGACCGCTTCTTCGGTGCTGAGATTGCGGTTGACGATCGACGCGTGAGAGATGGCGCCGTCGGCGAAGTAGATGTATCCGAAGTTGTTGGCGTACGTCAGGCCGAGGCAGCCGGTCTTCTTCCCCATTGCGAGGAGCTGAAGCACGTCCGGGAGACTAGCCTCGGTGAGGCTTCCGCGGATCGCCATCAGCGAAACTCTTCCATGATTCTGCCGGACAGCTCGGGCCACACGCGCACGACCTTCTCGTCGTCGTTGAACGCAGCTGGCGTCTCGGCGCTCTGCCGGGCACGCAGTTCTTCCACGCGCTGCGCGACAACGGACTGGAGATCCGTCAGAAAATCGTCGTACTCGGCGGTTTCGTCAGCCATGACTACGGAGATCCACCTCGATCACGTCAAGCAACCCTGACTGCCGCGAGCATGGCCCCCAGGGAGCCTGCATCGGGCAACAAGAGAAAGTAACCAGGCAGCGAGCCGTCAGTCTGCCCTATCATGAATTCGGTCTCGACGCAGAACACAAAGCCGCCCGTATGGCCGGTCGCCCACGCGGTGTCCGCCAGCACTTCGCGCGCGGGGCCGACGGCGAGCGAGGGTGGAGAGGGCATCAGCCGCATCTTCATGAACTCGCTGAGCGCCGTCATGTAGGCACCGGCAAGGATGTTCCCCGCCTCCGTCAGCGCCGACGCCTCGAGCTCGCTCAGCGTCGCATCGGACGAAACCTCGCGCGTGAGCATCAGCGACGCGAGCTTGTGAGCTGTGACGAGCGGAAAGGCCAGAATGGTATGCCCACGCAGGCCGCCGGTCATCTCCATCGGGACCAGAGCGATCTGTTCGTTGGAGCGTGAGATGAGCGGAGCGAGCTCGGCCAGTGGAGCGACCGTAATCGTCGGCACGCTGATCATGATCTTCGTTCCAGTCATCAACGATAGCGCCGTTGCCGCGTGGGCCGCGCCGATATTCGCGACTTCACGAAGCGCATCGCGCTGAAGCTCGCTGAGTGCCTGCATGTCGGTGATGCTCATTACGGCTCCGCTAAATAAGACTATTTACGTCCACGATGAGCGCCGGAGATCCATCACCCAGCACCGTTGCGCCCGCGAACATTGAAGATCCACCGCGCGGCGGATCGAAGCGCTTTACCACTACGTCCTGCTGGCCAACGAAATCATCGACGATCAACGCCGCCCTGCGGCCGCGCGCCAGAACAGACACTCCCGGCATCCGCCCGGAGACGCACGGCTCGATCCCGAACAACGTGCGCAGCATGACCACGCGCACGATCAGATCGCCGATGGTCGTTTCGGTCCATTCGGCGCCACGGAAGGCCGCGGCGGGCGGTTCGAACTGAAGCGTCTCGACTACGTGCGTGAAGGGAATGGCAAACAACTCCTCCCCTACACGTGCGATCAATGCACGTACGATCGCAACGGAGAGCGGCAAGCGCAATGTTATCGCCGTGCCTCGATGCGCCACGGTCCTGATCTCGATCGCGCCGCCGAGGAGGCGAACGGCGGCATCCACCACGTCGAGGCCGACACCACGTCCCGAGATGTTCGTGACCGACGCCGCGGTGGAGAAACCGGGATGCGCAAGCACGCGCAACAACGTTACGTCGTCCAGTGCGTCCGTATCCCA
>Ga0207657_10002766_pt1 | contig 18890 bp, 29 predicted proteins | sample KBSC33metaG_FD_184316 | JGI IMG/M metagenome (GOLD analysis project Ga0207657, IMG submission 184316) | Corn rhizosphere microbial communities from Kellogg Biological Station, Michigan, USA - KBS C3-3 metaG (SPAdes) (version 2) | ecosystem: Host-associated > Plants > Roots > Rhizosphere > Soil ... | reverse complement strand
CATCGCGGCGCAGATATTGCTCGCGCGGCGCTGCATCGAAAATTGGGTGTTGTGGATCGCGGTCGATGCGGGCGCGATTCCACTCTATCTCGTCAAGAACCTGCCCTTCACCGCGGGTCTTTATATGGTCTTCCTTATCCTGTGCGTGCTGGGCTTGCGCGAATGGGCGATGGCGGAACGCGCACGCGAGGCCCGGTCATGACCAACGGCATCGTGATCGGTCGTTTCATGCCGCTCCAGGCCGGCCATATCGCGATGATCCGCACCGCACGGGCGCTGGTCGATCATCTCACGGTGATCGTTTGCTGGCAGGAAGGCGACGCGATTTCGGGCGCGCAGCGGTTGCAATGGCTGCTCGAAATGTTCCCTTCGATCCGCATCGTCGGGATCGAGGCACCGTCACCGCACGACGTTGCCGGCTCGCCCGGGGGCATCAAGACACTGCGCGACGAGATTCAGGATCTGCATCGCGCGACGATCCACCGGCTGATCGCGTCGGATCGGCGGCAGTCGGCGCTGGCGATCGCGCTCGGCACGATGTTCACGCTGATCGATCCCGAACATCAGGCGGTGCCGGTGACGAGCGCCGCCGTGCGTGCGGATCCGCTGGGGCATTGGCGGTTCGTGCCGCCCGCGGTGCGGCCGACTTATGCGCATACGATCTGCCTTCACGGGCCGGAAAGCACGGGCAAGACCACGCTCGCGCCGCAGCTTGCGCGCCATTTCGATACTTTGTTCGTGCCCGAATATGGCCGCACCTATTGCGAGCAATATGGCCTGTCGCTGCAGATGGACGATCTGGTCGCGATCGGCCGCACGCATGCCGCGATGACGCGCGCCTTGCTCCGCCAGTGTAATCAGCGGTTGGTGCTCGACACGGATCCGCTGATGAGCGCGGTGTGGGCGGACATGCTGTTCGGCCGGCGCGATCCCTGGTTCGACGCCTTCCAGGACACGGCCGACCTCTATTTGCTGCTCGACATCGACATGCCGTGGATCGACGACGGAACGCGGTTCTTTGGTGATGAGGAGCGGCGGCGGCGCTTCTTCGACCTGTCGCGGGCCGAGCTCGATCGCCGCGGGCTCAATTACCGCGTCATCGGCGGGCCGCCCGAGGCGCGGTTCGAACGCGCGATCGAGGCGATCGCCGAGGTCGGGCTGTAGACCTGCATATTCCCTTCCGCGTGCGGGACGGAGATCACTTCTCCACCGCTAATCACGGATCATTCCCGACCTATCCACAGTTTTGTCACCACGGATTGCCACATTATCTTGCGCGGGATGCAGGGTAGGCTACCCTTAGGTGGGCCAGTAGAGGTGCGATGCATGATCGCCGACGAGTATGAAAATGATCGCGACGACGAGCCGCCGGTCGATACGCTCGAAGCCTATTTCGAAGCGCATAACTGGACCCATGATCGGGTAAGCGATGACGAAATCGTCGCGACCGTGCCCGGCAGTTGGACGCAATATGAGCTGCGCGGCGTGTGGCGCGAGGACGATCGCGTGCTGCAATTCCTGGCGCTGCCCGACATTCGCGTGGCGGTCGATAAGCGCGCTGCGGTTTACGAGACGATCGGGCTGGTCAACGAGCAATTGTGGATCGGCCATTTCGAAATCTGGTCGTCGAACGGCATGCTGCTGTTCCGCCACGCCGCCTTGCTCGACGGCAACAATGACAGCCCGCTGACGATGGAGCAGGCGGGCACGTTGATCGAAGCCGCGATCGACGAGTGCGAGCGTTTCTACCCCGTGTTCCAGTTCGTGCTGTGGGGCGGCAAATCCCCGGCCGAGGCGCTTTCGGCGGCCCTGATCGAAACTCACGGCGAGGCGTGACCGCCTTCGCCCTGGAAGGCCCGATCTGGCTCGTCGGGTGCGGCAACATGGCGGGCGCGATGCTGCGCCGCTGGCTGGATTGCGGACTCGATCCGCGTGAGGTCACCGTCATCCGCAAATCGGGCGCGCCCGTCGCGGAGGAGGTGACTGTGCTCACCGTGCCGCCGCCTGACGGGCCGGTGCCGGCGCTGGTGCTGCTGGGCGTGAAGCCGCAGATGCTCGATCTGGTCGCACCCGATCTGGCGCCGATGCTAAGTGAGGAGACCTTGCTCGTTTCGATCCTGGCCGGCGTCGAGCTGGAGGCGTTGCGTCGCCGCTTTCCCGTGCCGCGCACGATCGTGCGTGCCATGCCGAATACGCCGGTCGCGGTGGGGCAGGGCGTGGTGGCGCTTGCCGACGCCAGCGCCGAGCGGGCCGGCCGCGACCGCGCCGAGGCGCTGATGCAGCCGCTGGGTCTGGTCGAGTGGGTCGACGAGAGCCTGTTCGACGTGGTGACCGCATTGGCCGGCTCCGGGCCCGCCTTCCTGTTCCGCTTCATCGACGCGCTGGCCGAGGCCGGCACCGATGCGGGCCTCCCCGCCGATCAGGCCGCGCGTTTCGCCCTGGCGACGGTCCAGGGCTCGGCTACACTTGCGGCGGCTGCGGATGAGAGCCCCCGCGCGCTCGCCGACCGCGTCGCCAGCCCCGGCGGCAGCACCCGCCGCGGTCTTGACGTGCTGGATGAAGATGGTGGGATTAACCCCTTGATCCGAAACACTTTGACCGCCGCAATCCTCCGCAATCGCGAGATGGCCAAGGCCGCGCGGCAATAGCCGCCATCACGTTCGAATCCGGGTCTAAAACAAAAATCAGCGCGGTCGGTTGATCGGGTGGCCACCCAGCTCGCGGTGGCGGATGATGCGCAGATAGCCCTCGACCAGCGCGCCGTTGACCGCATCCCAGCTGAAACGCTCGCTCACCGCGCGCCCGGCCGCGCCGGCGGCAGCGCGAGCACCAAGATCCTCGCAATAATACTGGAGAGCCGCAGCGAACTGCTCGTTCGCGCCCGGGCGGATCAGCCGGCCGGTAACATTATCTTCGACCAGGCTGAGGCTGCCGGTCGCGCGCGCCGCAATCACGGGCAGGCCACACGCCATCGCCTCCAGCGTCACGTTGCCGAACGTCTCGGTCACGCTCGGATTGAGCAGCATGTCGGAGCTGGCGATCGCGCGGGCGAGATCGTCGCCGCGCTGGAAGCCGATGAAGATCGCATCCCGGCCCAGCCGCGTCTCGAACCATTGCCGTGCCGGACCATCGCCGATCACCAACACTTTGGGCCGCAGGCCGCGGCGATGAAGCGCGTCGATCGATTCCGCGAAGACGTCGAGACCCTTTTCCATCACCACGCGGCCGATGAAGCAGATGACCGGCTCGTCGTCCCGGATGCCCAGACTGCGGCGCCATTCCATATCGCGCCGGGCGGGCGAGAAGATGTCGGTCTCCACTCCGCGCGACCAGATGCCGATGTCGTAGCTCATCCTCTGCTCGCGCAGCACCTGCGCCATCGATTCCGAAGGCGCGAAGATCGCGTCGCAACGGCGGTAAAGACGGCGGATGATCGCCTCCACCAAGGGCTCCAGCCACGCCATGTTGTAATAACGGAAATAGGTCTCGAACCGCGTGTGGACCGAGGCGACAACCGGAATGTCCCACTTGCGCGCGAGCGTGACCGCCCGGTGCGCCATGAACTCGGGCGACGAGATGTGGAAGATATTGGCGCCGAACTCCATCAAATCGCGCTGCACGCGAGGCGGGATGCCGAGCGGCACGCGATACTCGCCGCGTCCCGGGAAGGGGATTGCCGGCACGCCCACCAATTTGCCGGTCGAGGGGAAAGCGGGGGTCTTGCTCTTGGGGCTGTAGATGCGGACCTTGGCACCGTTCTTGAGCAAATAGCCGCTCAGCCGGTTGAGCGCCTGGTTCGCGCCATCGCGCACATAATTGTAATTGCCCGAGAAGAGCGCGACGCGAAGATCGGAGATTTCCATATGTGCCGGCCTGTTACCGGGGCGAGACGGAAAAGGCCATCGCCCGCGAAGTTACAATAGGTCCAACAGTTGCGCCGCCGCCATGAAGTCGCGCTTGCGCACGGCGCGGGCTTCCAGTGCCAGCCGGTCCTCGCCCCAGCGTCGCGCCTGCCACAATTCGTCGAGATGGGTGAGATCGAAGGCGGAATCGGGATCCACCTCATCCTCCGCCAGCGCGAGCGCCACCACCAGCGAGCCGCCGATCGTGACGATCGGCGCCAGCGCGGCGAGATGGAAAGCATCATAGACCGCCAGCGCCTGGCCCAGCCGCGCGATCGTCGCCGCGGGCTGGGGAGCATGGACGATCCCGCTGGTGACGGTGAAACGCACGTCGAAACGGCGGCCTGCCCAGTCGAGCAGCGGATCCCAAGCCTCGGCCTGGCGCGCGATCAGTTCGGGCGGGGCATCGGCGCGGTAGCAGAGCAAGTCGCTTTCGGCATAAGCGGCGAGTGGGCGGGCAAAGGCGGTGAGGTCGGGCGCGACCCGATCGATCGCGGCATTGCTGAGGCCCGTCAGCCGCATCGTGCGCGGATCGATCTCTCCTTCCTGCGAACGCCATTCGGCGGCGACCGCATCGGCCAGCGCGGCGGTGGGAAGGATCAGTTCGGCGCGCGCCGGCGTCCTGACCGGCTTGCCGTCGAGCAGGATCGCGCGGTCCGCGACCGCGACTTCCTTGTAGAAGCGTTTCACGGCAGCGCCTCCAGCATCGCGACCAGATCCGACGGATGGTCCGCCACCATGTCCGCGCCGCCGTCGCGCAGTTCGTCGGCATTGTGATAGCCCCAGGCGACGCCGATCGCGGCGCAGCCCGCGGCCTTGGCCATGATCATGTCATAGCTCGTATCGCCGATCATCGCGGTTGTCCGGGGTGCCGCGCCCGCCTCGGCCATCGCGAGTTCGAGCATCGATGGATGCGGCTTGGAGGGATGGCGATCGGCGGTTTGCAACGTCACGAAGCGGGGGTGCAGGCCATGGTGGTCGAGGATGTGCTTCAGGCCCCGATCCGACTTGCCCGTCGCCACACCGAGCAACCAGCCGCGCGCATCAAGGTCGGCGATTGCGTCGGCGATGCCCTCGTAAAGAGGCTCCTCGGCCAAACCGGCAGCGCGCAAGTTGATGAAAGCCTTCTTATATTCCTCGGCCAGCACGTCGTGCTGGGCGGCGGTGCCGGTCGGATGCAAAGCCGCCATCGCCTCCACCAGCGACAGACCGATGATCCCGCGCGTTGCCGCATCGCCCGGCCCGGCCAGTCCACATGCCGCGAAGCCGCGCTCCATCGCCAGGCAGATCGTCGCTTGCGAATCCACCAAAGTCCCGTCGCAGTCGAACACCGCGAGGCGGTTCACAACAGCGCCTCCATCTCGTCGGCTTCGGTGTGTCTCCCGAGCGTGCGCAGCGCGGCGATGGCGCCGCGGCGCTCCGCCTCCAGCTTGTTCTGGCCCATCTTGAGCGCGCCGCTGAGCTTCGGATCTTCGATGGCAAAGCCCGCAATCGCGCGGATCATCAGGTCGAGCTTGCCCGGATTCATTTTACCAGTCGTCCAGGCGGGCTTTGGCGCGAGTTGCACCTCGTGCGCCGCGCTCAACCGATCGAGCAGGTCGCGCAGCTCCGCCTCGTCCAGCCGCCGTGCGACGCCTTCGATCTCCACCAGCCGATAATTCCAGGTCGGAACCTGGTCCTCCGTACCGTACCAATCGGGGCTGACATAGAAATGCGTGCCGATCACGCTCGCCAGCACCGCGGCGCCATCGAGCAATGCGGTGAGCCGGTTGGCACGCGAAAGGTGGAAGCGCACCGATCCGTCAGGCGCGATCACCAAGGGAGCCTGTGCACTCAGCGGCTTGCCGTCGGCAACGATCACAATCTGGGCGAAGGCGGCTTCGGTTACGAAGGCGCGCATCTCCGCCGTATCGCCCCAGGCGAATTTCGAACTGGGATGCATCAGCCGCGTCCGCGCGAACGGCGCTCCCCCTTGCGGTCCTTGCGACGCGCCTTGGCGGCCGCGCTCTCCGCCTTCTTCTTGCCCTCCGGCGTCTCGCTGAACTTGGGCTCGTCGAAGGGCAAAGCATCGCCCCGGGCGAAGTCGAAGCCGAGATGCTCGATGCTCTCCATCATATGCCTGGGTGGTTCGGCGGTGACATCGAGCTTGCTGCCGTCGGGATGATCGACGCGCAGCCGGCGCGCATGCAGATGCATCTTGCGGCTGATCCCGCCGGTCAGGAAAGCGTCCTGTCCGCCATATTTGCCGTCGCCGACGATCGGATGGCCGATCGCCGCCATATGCACGCGCAACTGGTGCGTGCGGCCGGTATAAGGCTCGAGCTGGACCCAGGCCGTAGCATTGCCCGCGCGTTCGATCACGCGATAGCGGGTGCGCGCGGGGGAGCCTTCCTTCTCGTCGACATACATCTTCTCGCCGCCGGTGCCGGGCTGTTTGCCGATCGGCAGCTCGATCATGCCGTCCTCGATCGAGGGGACGCCCACGATCAGCGCCCAATAGAGCTTGCGCGCGGTTCGGCTGGAGAAAGCCTTGGCGAAATGCGCGGCCGCGCCCGACGAGCGCGCGAGCAGCAGCACGCCCGACGTATCCTTGTCGAGGCGATGGACCAGCTTGGGCCGGCCTTCGGCTTCGAACTGCAATCCATCAAGCAGGCCGTCGAGATGGCGTTCGGTCTTAGTGCCGCCTTGCGTGGCAAGACCTGGCGGCTTGTTGATTACGATCGCCGCGCGGTCCTTATGCAGGACCATCGACTGGACATACTCCTGATCCTCAGCGCTCAGCTCGGGTCGTTCGCGCTTCGGCTTTGCCTTCTTTTCGGGCGCGGGCGCTTCGAGTGGAGGCACCCGGATGGTCTGGCCCGCCGCGATATGGTCGCCGGGCGCGACACGCTTTCCGTCCAGCCGCAGCTGGCCGGTGCGAGCCCAGCGCGAGACGATGTTGAAGCTCGCGTCGGGCATGTGCCGCTTGAACCAGCGGTCGAGCCGGATGCCATGATCGTCGTCGGCGACGATGAAGCTGCGCGCATCCTGCGTCACGTTGCTCATGCGAGCGCTCGCGTCAGGAACAGGCCGAGGAAGACGAACATGATCGCCCCGGCGGCCGACGACACGACATAGGCGATTGCCAGCATCATCTGGCCGCGCAGGAGCATGTTGGCTGCTTCGAGGCTGAAGGCGGAGAATGTGGTGAAGCCGCCCAGAACGCCCACGCCGAGCAGCAGGCGCAGCGGCTCGCCCTGTGCGGGCGCAAACTGTTTCGCGAGCAGCCCGGCGAGGATTCCCATCAGCAGTCCGCCGAGAAGGTTGATGATCCACGTGCCCCAGGGGAAGCCGGGGCCGAGGTTGCGCAGCGCGACCGCGCTGATCTGATAGCGGAAACCGGCGCCAACCGCGCCGCCAAGCATGACATAGAGAAGGGAGGGCATGCGCGCGCTGTAGCGGCTGTGGTCGCTCGCGGCCAGCCTAGCCCAGCATCAGGCCCGCGATCACCAAAACAAGCCCGCTCGTCGCCACCATCCAGACCAGGCTGCGCACATAAGGAATGCCCGCGGCATAAAGCGGCAGATAGACCAGCCGCCCGAAGAAATAGAGATGCGCGCCGATGTTGGTGAGAAGGCTCAGCCGTCCGGCATAAGCCGCGCCGAGCAAGGCGCCGACGAACAACGGCAAGGTTTCGAACAGATTGTCCTGCGCGCGCTGCAGCCGGGCGGGTAGCGGATTGAGCGGTGGCATCGTCTCGTCGCGCGCGCCCGCATTCCATTTGAGGCCATATTGGCGGGTGCGGATATGCGCGGTGAGCAATATCTGCACCAGCGCGAGGATCAGAGTCGCGCCCAGCAGATACAGCTCGATCGCCATCAATCGTCATCCTTCCCCGTTATCGTGATCGTGCCCTTGCTGCCGTTGCCGTCGGGCGCGATCTCGACCGCGAAGGTCTTATCATCCTTCTTGGCGCTGAGCGAGGTGCCCGTGCGAACGAGGCCGCCATAGCCGGCATCGATCGCCGACCGGGCATAATGGTCGATCACCGCCGCCGGCCCTTCACTGTTGGTGAAGTTCATGCGGACGACGCCCTGGCCATTATCGTCCTTGCCGCCATCCTGCGCATCGACGTTGAGCCCGCTCACATGCGTGTTGGGTGCGAGCGTGATCCCATCCAGGTCCATATGGCCGGCCAGGTTGACGCTGGGCAGGGATATGTTGGCGTTGAAGCCGGGTACGTTGACCGCGACCGCGCTGCCGCCGTCCTTCTTGTCCTGCATGGCGATATGGACATTGTCGCCATCCTGACTGTTGCCGGTTTCGCTGACGTCGACCTTGGCATGACACGCCGCCAGGCCGGCGAGGGACAATGTGCAGAGGATCAGGCGGGTGCGCATGAACAGGCTCCTTTGATGCCAGAATATCATGCTGTATTGCACTGGCAATACAGTTTCGCATCGCGCATAGCGCGTGCCGGAGGTGGCCGCATGTTCAACCTGATTTCGTTCCTGATCGGCCTCGTGGCGATCGTTCCGCTGCTGTTCACGCTTCTGCCCCACCTGTGGTGGGTGAACTGGTTGCTGCTGCCGGTGCCGATCGTCGGCCTGATCTTCGGCCTGATCTCGCGCGGTACCGCGGGACGGAACCTCAACCTGATCGTGTTGATTATCGCCATCCTGAGACTGACAATCTGGCACTGATCGCAATGTTCGTTATCGGACTGACGCTCGCGGCGGCCGAGCCAATGCCGCAGACTCCGGCGCGCGAAACCTCCGTCGCAGCCGCGATGCAGGTCGTGCGGAATTATTATGCAGCGGTGTCCCGGCGCGATTATCGCGCGGCTTATGCGCTCTGGCACGGTACACAGAGCTATGCCCGCTTCCGCAGGGGCTACGCCGTCACGCGAAGCGTGAAAGTGAGCTTCCTGGAGGCAACCACGCCCGAAGGGGGAGCCGGAAGCATTTACCTCGACCTTCCGGTGCGCGTGGATGCGGTGCTTCGCTCAGGCGCGCAGCAGCATTTCGTCGGACATTATACCCTACGCCGCGTGAACGACGTTCCCGGCTCGACCGCCGCGCAGCGCCGCTGGCACATCGAAGGCGCGCATCTGAAGCAGGTGCCCGCCGGCCGATAGCCGACGGGCACGAAGCTTAGACGTAGATCGGTTCAAGCTGAATCAGCTTGCACCGTGGATCAGGCTCTAGCGGCAGCGGACGTTGCCGCGATCGATCGACCGGCCGAGCAGCGCGCCGCCGCCCGCGCCGAGGAGGGTGGCAAGCGTGCTCGAATGGCCGCTGGACAGCGCATTTCCGAGCAGGCCGCCCAGCACGCCGCCGACGATCAGGCCGGTCGTGCCGTCGCTGCGGCGGCAATAATAACGCCCGTCCGACCCGCGATAGATGCGATCGTAACGCGTCAGGCGGCGCTCGCGATAATCGCCGGGACGATAGTAACGCACCGCATCATAGCCGCCGTAACGCGGGTCGGGCCGGTTCCAGTCATAATGGCGGCCATTCTGCCAGCCATTGCCCCGGCCGTTTCCCCATCCTTCATGGCGGCCATTGTCGTGACGACCCTCATGATTGCCGTGATCGCCGTGGCCACCGGGATCGGCGAAAGCCGGGGTCGTCGCCGGCAACGCCATCGCGGCGATGGCCAGGCTCAGCATGAACTTCCGCATTGGTGGTTCCTCTCAAATCGCCCTTAGTAACGGCGACAGAACGAAACCAGCCTCCGGCGGTTGCGTGAACTCAAAACAACCTTTCGTTCATCGGAATCGATATGTGGAAGGGACTGCATCATCTCTGCCGAAGCAGAGGCGTCAGAAATCGACCCCCGCCGCGATCGCTTCGAGCTTGCGCACGCGCTCCCTCAAATCGGCCAGTTCGATCCGAGCGGCCGAACTGGGGACGCCGGTCGAGGGTTCGGTGCCGCGGCCTTCCAGCGAAAAACGCTGCAGGCTGATCCAATCGCGCCAGCCCTTGAGCGCCGCGATGCTCACCACCACGATGCCAGCCAGGCTCGCGCCGCTGATGGCAGTCCACATGATAGGGTCGGTCATTGCCGCACCTCCTTGTCGCGCAGGGCCTCAATCTCACGTTCGAGCGCGAGGCCACGATTGCGATCGCCGTCGGTCACGATCCGTTCGAGGACGGCGATCCGTTCCTTCAGCTCGCGGACCTCGCCGCGCAGCACCTGCTTCTCGGCGTCGTTTTCCTGACGGCCGACATAAACTTCTTCCCTGCCGCGGCCGGTCCGGACGATGCCGTATCGGGCGCGAATGACACTGGCGATCGCGGTAATCAGCACGATCAGCACAATCATCTCTGGACCGTTCATCAAATTCCTCCTGCGGAACCTGTTCGTTGTTCAATTGATCGGCGCGTCGCGCAGCCGCTCGATCTCTTCGCCCAATTGGGTCGAACGATCGGTCAGGATCCGCTCCAGCACCGCGACGCGTTGTTCGAGCCGGTCGCTATGCGCTGCATATTGTGCGGCCTTCTCGGCGACCTGCTGCGCCTCGATCTCCATCTTGCGCTGCTGCAATTGCATCCAGGGACGGATGAATACGCCGCCGATAATCGCCAAAAGCCCGCAGCTGATGCCAAGGATCGGAATGAGCAGGGGATTGATGTCCATGATCCTGTCTCCTCAGTTGGCCGAGCCGCGCAGCTGCTCGATCTCATGCTCGAGCGAGAAGCTGCGGTCGGTGACGATCCGCTCGACCGCCGCCAGGCGATCCTTGACCGACCCCAGTTCGGCGCGGAGCTGGGCATTTTCGGTCGTGAGCAATTTCATGCGCTCTATCTGCTCGCTGTTGGTCTTGGGATAGACCGCCTGGCCCCAACCGTTCTCCAGCGGGTAGCCATGCTTGATGCGCAGCCAGGTGGTGAATACCCAGGCAGCGATCCCGAGCCCGCCGAGGATGAAGGCGGCGCGAAGATAGGGTGCCAGAAGCGCTATCGTTTCCATGTTCCTGTCCGTCCTTTGCGGCTCAGCGCAGTTGTTCGATTTCGCGCGCGACACGGGTCGCGGGATCGGTGGCGATCCGTTCCAGCACCGCGATCCGCTCCTCGAGCCGCAGCACCTGCCCGGTCAGCTTTTCGTTCTCGGAAGAGAGCAGCTCGACCTTGCGTTCGGCGTCCATGTTCACTCGGCGTCCGCGGCGGCCATGATGTTCGTCCAGCGGATAACCGTGGCGGGCGCGGATCCAATTGTTGGCGACCCAGGCGAGGATCGCGACGATCGGAATGAGGATTCCCCAACTGTGCATCATTCGTCTCCCAGGCGATCCTCGGATCAGCGCAGCGCTTCGATTTCGTCTGCCAACCGGCGATTCTGGCTGGTGATGTGGGTCTCGACGTCGGCGAGGCGGCGGTCGATGTCGCGGAAGGACGACCGCACGTCGCGGATCGAAGCGCCGGGCCGCGCGCGGACCTTCTGCCAGAACTTGCGGTCCTCGCGGTCCTCATAGTCCAGCTCGCGCGGCTTCTTGTCGGCGAACCAGGCCACCATGAAATAGCCGATGATTCCGAAGCCGCCGAAAAAGCCGGTGGCGAAATTCAGCAGCATGAAGCCCACGCGGACGAGCAGGACGTCGATGCCGGTATAATCGGCGATCCCGGCGCACACGCCCAGGAATTTTCCATTCTGTTTGTCGAGATAGAAGCGAGTGCGGCGCGGAGTCATCGTCTTAATCCTTCCCTGTAGTCTTGCAGCGCGCGCTCAATGGTCGCGGCGGCGCGTGCGGGTGGTCAGCGGTTCCCGCGTCTGCGAGCGGGTCAGTTCCAAATCCTCGTCGCGATCGTTGTGCAGGCTCGGGCGGAAGCCCGGACTGTCGGCGGCGACGATGCGCTCGATGGTGTTCATCCGATCTTCGAGCCTGCGCGCGAGCGCGTGCAGTTCGTCGAGCAGATTTTCATCCTCCACCGAAATCGAAGCGCCCTTTTTCCACTGCGTCACGTAGTGAAAGATCAACCAGGGCAGACCGATGAAGAGGGTGACGATCGCGATGACCGGGATCATTTCACCAGGCATTATTCAGCCTCCGGGTTGGGAGCGGCAGGGCTTCCGCCGCCGACGCGCGCCTTGAGCGCGGCCAGTTCGGCATCGACCTTGTCGGCCGAGCGCAGTTCGGAGATTTCCTCCTCCAGGCTCTTCTGCACGCCGAGACCGGCGGCATCGGCGCGGCCCTCGGCATAATCGACGCGGCGTTCCAGCAGCTCGAAGCGCGAGAAGGCATCCTCGACCTTCTGGCCGGCATACATTTCGCGCAGGCGGGTGCGGTTGTGCGCGGATTCGAGCCGGGTCGAGACCGAATTCTGGCGGGCGCGGGCTTCGCGCAACTTGTTCTGGAGCTTGGTGATATCGGCCTCGCAGGCGCCCAGCGCCTCATCGATCGCCGAAATCTCCTCGTGGAGCTGCTCGGCGAGATCGGCTGCCTTCTGCTTTTCGGTGAGCGCCGCCTTGGCCAGATCCTCGCGGCCGCGCGACAAAGCGAGCTCGGCCTTTTCGATCCAGCCGTCCTGCACCTGGTTGAGCTTCCCGATCTGGCGCCGCATCTCCTTCTGATCGGCGATATGGCGAGCGGCGGACGCGCGGACCTCGACCAAAGTCTCCTCCATTTCGAGGATGATCATGCGGATCATCTTTGCCGGATCCTCAGCCCGATCGAGCAGATCGGTCATGTTGGCGGCTATGATGTCACGGGTGCGGGAGAAAATTCCCATTTCAGTCTAGCTCCTGTGGTTACGCGTTCCGGCCGTCACTCTGGCCATTATCTACTCCGGGGCGGGCTAAGGGACCACCCGCCCCGGATGGTCGCCGCGTGGCTTACTTCGCGGCGAGTTGGTGAATTTGCTGGGCGACAGTCACCGGGCTCGCGGCCTTGGCCGGACCGATCGCTGCGCCGATGCAGGTCGCCGACAGCGCCAATGCGCCCAGAGCCGAGACCATCATCCGCTGCATGTCGCTCTTGTCTAAACCGAAAGTCATGTCCGTGAACCTTTTTCGTCTTTTCGCGCCGGATGTTCCCGACGTTGCTTCCTGCTTTGCACGGGGTGTGCCAGTTTGCAGAAATGCCGGAAAATCGCCAAAAACTGCGCCGAAGCGGCGAAATTTCCCAATTAGGACTTGCCAATAAATGGGAAAATCCGCCAACCTGTTGGTATGGATCGCGAAGCCCACTTCATCGGCCAATCGGGGCCATTTCTCGACGCGGTGGAGCGTGCGAGCCGGGCTGCGGCGCTCAACCGCCCCGTGCTCGTCATCGGCGAACGCGGCACGGGCAAGGAACTCGTGGCCGAGCGTCTTCACCGCCTGAGCCCGCGTTGGGCGGGCCCGCTCATCACGATGAACTGCGCGGCCTTGCCCGAGACGCTGATCGAGGCCGAATTGTTCGGCCACGAGGCGGGTGCCTTCACCGGCGCCACCAAGGCGCGCGCGGGCCGCTTCGAGGAAGCGGACGGCGGCACCCTGTTTCTCGACGAGCTCGCGACGCTGAGCCAGGGCGCGCAGGAGAGGTTGTTGCGCGCGGTCGAATATGGCGAGGTCAACCGGATCGGCTCGTCACGCGCGATCCGCGTCGACGTGCGCATCGTCGCCGCCACGAACGAGCATCTGCCGGCCTTGGTCGACAAAGGCCGTTTCCGCGCCGATTTGCTCGACCGCCTCTGCTTCGAGGTGATCACGCTGCCGCCGCTCCGCGCACGCGAGGGCGATGTCGCGGTGCTGGCGGACCATTTCGCACGGCGCATGGCGGCCGAGCTCGGCTGGCCGCGCTGGACCGGCTTCGGCAGGCATGCGACCGAGCAGCTCGAAACCTATGACTGGCCGGGCAATGTCCGCGAATTGCGCAATGTGGTCGAACGTGCGGTCTATCGCTGGGACGAGACCGACAAGCCAGTCGATGAAATCCAGTTCGATCCTTTTTCCTCGCCCTGGCGGATGGCGCCGCTGAAGCAAGCCGGGGAGGGGGCGGACGCATCCGCATCCGAGGCGTCGCAACCGACTCCGCCGCCGGCCAATGTGGAGTGCGACGATCTGCGCGCCGCCTGCCATTCCTATGAACGGCAATTGCTGGAAGCCGCGCTCGCGCGTTGCCGCTTCAACCAGCGCGCGACCGCCGTCGCGCTCAAACTGACTTATGATCAACTCCGCCATGCGTTGCGGCGCCACGATCTTCTGGAAAAAACCGCGAATTAGGCAGTTGCGCCGCACGCAACTTACCCGCTTGCGCTTCCTTGCTGCATCGCACAAACTCCCCTTCGAATCAGAAGGGACAGCGATTGGGGGCTTCCGCGTTCGACGAGATGCATGGTGACGGCAGCGCGACCCGCGATGCCTATGCCCGCGTTGCACAATGGCTCGCCGATACTCCCGACGATTATCTCCAGACGCGTCGCGCTCAGGCCGAGCTCTTTTTCCGCCGGATCGGCATCACCTTTGCCGTCTATGGCGACGCGGAGGCCGATGAGCGGCTGATCCCGTTCGACATCGTCCCGCGTATATTGTCGCGCGCCGAGTGGCGGCGGCTCGAGGCCGGGCTGGTGCAGCGCGTGCAGGCGCTCAACGCCTTCCTTCGCGACATCTATGGCCCGCGCGAGATATTGCGCGCGGGGATCGTGCCCGAGGAGTTGATCCTCCGGAATCCGCAATTCTGCCTGCCCGCGATCGGGATCGAGCCTGCGCATGGCGTGTACACGCACATTGCCGGCATCGACATCGTCCGCACCGGTCCCGACCAATTCTACGTGCTGGAAGACAATGCCCGCACGCCGTCCGGCGTCTCCTACATGCTTGAGAACCGGGAAGTGATGCTGCGGCTGTTGCCGGAGCTGTTCGATCGGCATCGCGTGGCGCCGGTCGACGATTACCCTGAGGAATTGCTGGCGACATTGCGCTCGGTTGCGCCCCCGCGCTGCAAGGATGCGCCGACGGTGGCGGTGCTCACCCCCGGCTTCCACAATTCGGCTTATTACGAGCATAGCTTCATCGCGGATAAGCTCGGCGTCGAGCTGGTCGAGGGCATCGATCTCGCCGTGTCCGACGACGTGCTTTACATGCGCACGACCGAGGGGCCGCGCCGTGTCGACGTGCTGTATCGCCGTGTCGACGACGCTTTCCTCGATCCGCTCGTATTCCGGCCTGATTCGATGCTGGGCGTCCCCGGCATCGTCGCCGCGCAGGCGGCGGGCAACCTCACCATCGCCAATGCGATCGGCACGGGCATCGCCGACGACAAGGCGATCTATTCCTACATGCCCGAAATCGTGCGCTTCTATTCGGGCGAGACGCCCTTGATCGAAAATGTGCCGACCTGGCGTTGCCGGGAGCCCGAGGCCTTGTCTTACGTGCTCGATCACTTGGCCGAGCTGGTGGTGAAAGAGGTCGACGGATCGGGCGGCTACGGCATGCTCGTCGGCCCGCACGCGAGCACCGCCGAGCGGGACGAATTCCGCGCCAAACTTAGGGCCACGCCTGAAAAGTTCATTGCCCAGCCGACGCTCGCGCTTTCGACCTGCCCGACGCTTGCCGACAGCGGGATTGTGCCGCGTCATGTCGACCTGCGTCCGTTCGTTCTGACCGGCGCCAACGGCACGTGCATCACCCCCGGCGGGCTCACCCGCGTGGCGCTCAAGCCGGGTTCGCTGGTGGTCAATTCCAGCCAGGGCGGCGGCACCAAGGATACATGGGTGCTGGATGATTAGGAGCGTGTTTTCTGTAGAGGCGGCACCGGCCCACGCCCCCACCCGGCCTCCCAACGGCAGTATCATATGGGAGGCCGGGTGGGGGCGTGGGCCGGTGCCGCACCGGTTCAGCTCTGCTGAACCGAACATCAGGAGCATGGGCTGATGCTGTCGCGCACGGCCAGTGCGCTGTTCTGGACGGGCCGCTACGTCGAGCGCGCCGATTTCGTCTCGCGTCTGATCGATGCGACGATGCGGTTGGCGGCCTTGCCGTCATCCTATGGTGGCGATGTCGCCGCCTGGAGCGGTGCCTTGTCGGCCGCCGGCGTGGCGGACAATTATGCCGGCGAGCATCCCGAGATCGCCGAGCAGCCCGCGTTGCAATTCCTCTCGCTCGGGGCCGCCAACCCGTCGTCGATGCGCGGTTGCGTCGAGCGCGCGCGCAACAATGCGCGCGCGGTGCGGACCGCGCTCACGGTCGAGGTGTGGGAGGCGATCAATTCCGCGTGGTTGGAGATGCAGCATTTCGGCACGCGGTTCGACAGCCGGCTCACGCTCAACAAACTGTTGGATGCGGTGAAGTCGACCGCGCTCGCTTTCGACGGCGCGACGCATCGCACCATGCTGCGTGACGATGCTTATTGGTTCATCCGCCTCGGCGCCGCGATCGAGCGGGCGGACAACACCGCGCGGTTGCTTGACGTCAAATATCATCTGCTGCTGCCGCGGGACGAGCCGGTCGGCGGCAGCCTCGATTATTTCCAGTGGACGACGATCCTGCGCACCGTCTCCGCGCTCACCGCCTATCGCCATGTTTATCGTGACAGCGTGAAGCCGTGGCTGGTCGCGGATCTGCTGATCCTCAATCGCCGCATGCCGCGCTCGCTCGCAGCCTGCGCGCAGGATGCGGTTTCCTATCTCGACCAGCTTGCCAGTTTGACCGGGCGACGCGGTCCCGCGCATCGTCAGGCGGTCGCCATTGCCGGGCGCTTCGCCAATGCCAGGATCGAATCCCTCTTCGCGAAAGGGCTGCACGAGGTCGTCCAGGATTTCATGGTGGAGAATAACCGCCTAGGGGTGCTGATCGCTGAACAATATCTCTTCTGATGCGCATCCGAATCGATCACCGCACGACCTATCGTTATGACGCGCCGGCCTCGAGCCTGGTGCAGGCTTTGCGCGTCACGCCGTGCGAACATGCCGGGCAGCATCTGATCGACTGGCGCGTCGACGCCGATATCGACGGCAGTTTCCGCGATAGCCGCGACGCCTTCGGTAATCGCATAACCATGTTCTATGCCGATGGACCGGTGAGCGAGATGACGTTGATCGTGACCGGACTGGCCGACGTCACCGACATGGCGGGTCTGGTCAACGCTGAAGAGACGCTGCCGCCAACGGCTTATCTGCGCACGACCGACCTCACGCGGAGCGACCCGGGGCTTGCCGTGCTGGCCGAACGCTTTCGCGGCGAGGCGCCGCTCGCGGCGGTGCACGGCCTGTGCTCGGCAATCTACAATGAGATGCGGTTCGAAGTCGGTATGACCGGCACCGCCACCAGCGCGGGCGACGCCTTCGCCGCCGGTCATGGCGTGTGCCAGGATTTCGCGCATATCTTCGTCACGGCCGCCCGGCTGCTCGATGTTCCCGCGCGTTACGTCTCCGGGCATCTTGCGCGCGACGAGGCGCAGGAGGCGGCGCATGCCTGGGCCGAGGCCCATGTGCCGGAGATCGGCTGGATCGGGTTCGATCCGACCAACGGCATTTCGCCCACAGATCATTATCTGCGCGTCGCGATCGGACTGGACTATCTGGATGCCGCCCCGATACGAGGGGCGCGGCGCGGCGGCGGGGCGGAAAGCCTCAGCGTGAGCGTCGATGCGGCCGCGGCGATGCGCCAGTCGCAAGCCTGAGTGAGGATGCGTGACCTATTGTGTCGGAATTCTGGTGCAGCAGGGGCTGGCGATGCTGGCCGATACGCGCACCAATGCGGGGGTCGACAATATCTCGACCTATCGCAAGCTGCGTGTTCACGGAAATGACGGCAAGCGGCTGATCGCGATCGCGTCCGCCGGTAGCCTGTCGACCACGCAGGCGGCGATCCAGCGCCTCTCGCAGGGTATCATCAACCCCGAGACGGGGGAGAGCGAGACGCTCGACACCGTTTCGGATATCTTCTCCGCGGCCCTCGCCGCAGGCCGGGCGTTGCGCGCTTCGCGTGATGCGATGGCGGGGCTGCAGGCGGAGGACGTCAATTTCGACGCGACCTTCCTTGTCGGCGGTTCGGTCGGGGGCGAGCGGACCCGGCTCTTCCTCGTTTATTCGGCGGGCAATGCGATCGAATGCGGGCCGGAAACGCCTTATCTGCAGATCGGCGAGAACAAATATGGCAAGCCGATCCTCGATCGCGCGCTGCGCCACGATACCGAGCTCAAGGAAGCGGTGAAGGTCGCGCTCATCTCGTTCGATTCGACGCTGCGCTCCAATCTCGCGGTCGGCCTGCCGCTCGATCTGATGATCGCCCGGTCCGGCCAGACGCGTGCCGAGACTCTCGTCCGGATCGACGATAGCGATCCTTATTTTCATGATCTGTCGCAACGCTGGTCCGAAGCCCTGGCCCATGCCCGCGAGGAAATACCGAACCCGCCTTATTGAGATGCGGTTCGGTGTTGTTGCGATGCGGTTCGGCATCCGCCGAACCTTGGCCGCACCGGCCCGCACCCCCACCCGGCCTCCCATAGAATACCCTGTTGGGAGGCCGGGTGGGGGCGTGGGCCGGTGCCGCCCTCTCCCAAACACGCCCGCGCCGGTTGCTTGTGACGGGCCTTTCCGCTAACGGCCCGACCCCATGCTTACCTTCCTTCTCGTCGTTCACCTGCTCGTCACGATCGCGCTGGTTGCCTTCATCCTGATGCAGCGGTCGGAGGGCGGCGGCTTGACTTCGAGCGGCAGCCCCACCGGGCTGATGAGCGCGCGCGGCGCAGCCGATTTCCTGACGCGTACCACCGCGATCCTCGCGACGATCTTCGTCTGCTTGTCGATCGCGCTCGCGGCGCTGGCGACGATGCGGAACAGCTCGACCAAGATCGACACCAGCCTGGTGCATTCGACACCGGCGTCCACGCCGGCAACGGCACCGGCGGCTCCGACTCCGACCGCCCCCGCGCCTGCCGCGCCGACCAACAACAGCAGCGTTCCGCTCGCTCAGTAAAAATAAATCTGTGGGGGGTTGGAAAGGCCCCTTGCACGATGCGGATTCGGGTCGCTAAGCCCATCCTCCCATGGCGCGGTTCATTTTCATAACCGGCGGCGTGGTCTC